>Ga0075444_10000145_pt1 | contig 39796 bp, 28 predicted proteins | sample CoawatmetaG01DNA_FD_76836 | JGI IMG/M metagenome (GOLD analysis project Ga0075444, IMG submission 76836) | Marine microbial communities from the West Antarctic Peninsula - Coastal water metaG017-DNA | ecosystem: Environmental > Aquatic > Marine > Coastal | place: Atlantic Ocean: West Antarctic... | reverse complement strand
TGTATATATTGTTGATCGACATAAGGATATGTATATTTCAGGTGGTGAAAATGTATATCCTGCAGAAATTGAGAATATACTTTATCAGTTAAAAGAAATTGCTGAAGCGGCAGTCATTGGGGTCCCAGATAAAAAATGGGGTGAGACTGGTAAAGCATTTATAGTGTTAAAACCTAAGATGACATTAGAAAATAAGATAATTAAAAATCATTGTAATAAAAACTTAGCTAAATTTAAAATTCCAACTGTGTTTGAATTTGTTGATATTTTACCACGCAATGCCACTGGTAAGGTTTTGAAACGAAAGTTGACATAAAATTCTAAAACGAAGAGTACTAATCAAGAAAAAACGACTTTAATGTCGTTTAAAGGTGCGAAAAAAATCTGCATATGACTGAATGTGTCCTAATTGTAAATTCACGTGGTGATGATGAGTAAAATTAGATTTGAGAAACAAAGTTTAGCAAGAACTGATGTTGTTCGAGCCAATTTAATTTGCTTAATAGCTGTAGCTCTTTTTGCATTTACATTTCCTGCATCTGATATTTTGTTAAATGATTGGGGCATATTGTCTGTAATCGTTTTTAGAAATATTTCGGCCTTCGTACTATTATTGATTATGTGGGTAATTAGCGAAGGTTATTCCCAAATTAAGAGCGCAGATTGGCTTCATGGATTATGGGTGGGTGGTATTGGGTTTGGAATTGGATCTATTTTAATGATCACCACAATTTATTTGACTACTCCAGTGGTTGCTGCCTTGACCACTGCAACGATGCCGCTAGCTGGCGTGGTGTTGGAAGTGATGTTTGACGGACGAAAACTTCGGCGTTGGTTTTTAATAGGTTTTGTACTTGTGCTAATTGGAGGGTTTCTTGCCACTGGAGTTAATTTTTCTGAAGCTCAGTTTGGTTTTGGTGCATTACTTGGCCTGATTGGCGCCGCATTATATGCTTGGGGTTCTAGAGCAACTGTTGTCTATCTCCCAAAATTAACATCACTGGGGCAGACGACAGTCACAAGTTTTGGAATGACAATTTTTGGAATATTTTTTTATTTGGGAGCTTTAGGCTTTGGATTGCCGGGCACAGTAATCCCTGAAGTTACAAATAATCATATTGTCCTTATTCTTATTACGGGCTGGGTTTCATTATCTATATCACAATTTTTATGGATAAAGGGAGTTGGAAAACTTGGTATAGGTATTGCTTCCTTCCACTTAAATGGTGCTCCATTTTTTGTGATGTTAATTTTACTTTTACTGGGGGGAAGTTGGGATTGGCAACAGGCCCTTGGAGCTATTATTTTGGTGCTTGGTGTGATCATTTCCCAAAAAACTTGAGCAGAGCTAATTTTATAACATATGATTTTTAAAAAATCGCATTTTTTTTTGATGATTATGGGAAAAGGCTTATTGCATTCTTAAATATACCTAGCCATTAAGAGAAAAGTTTATTTAATATGAAAAGAATCAATTATGCTTTCAAAGATTTTACCGACAGTTGGAATTATTAGCTTAGTATTTCAACCTATATTCGCTATAGCTCAGGACAGTTTGCCAAATAACCCAACCGTTGTGTCCGGTAATTTGACTATCAACTTACCATCAGAAAATTCGCTTTTAATAAATCAAAGCTCTGATAGTGGTATTATAAACTGGGAAGGCTTTTCAATTGGTTCAGGTAATAGCGTAGATTTTAATAACGGCTCAGGTGCGACCCTAAATAGGGTAACTGGCTCTGATTTATCTTCAATCTATGGGAATTTATCTGCAACTGGGTCAGTTTTTCTTATTAACCAGAATGGGATAATTTTTGGTAATACTGGTGTTGTTGATGTCGGTGGTGATTTTATTGGGTCAACTCTTGGTGTTGATGATAGTGATTTCTTAAATGGCGGATCGACAAGTTTTGTGGGTTCACAGGGAAGTTCAATTGTTAATCTTGGCTCTATTTCATCCTCTGGTGGAAGTGTATCCCTTTTGAGTGCATCGATTAATAATTCTGGCTCTATTGTGGCAGCTCACGGAGCCGCGTCACTTGTGGCGGGCACCCAAATTTTAATGCATGATACCGGGTTAGACGATGGGCGTTTCGTTGTTGAGTATGGTGACGGCGCATCTGTAACAAATTCAGGAAATATTTCAGCTGCGCAAGTTGAGTTGCGCGCAAATGGCGGGAATATTTATGCCCTTGCTGGTAATACGAATGGATCAATAAGGGCAACCGGCGTTTCAAGTGAAGGTGGTCGGGTGTTTTTAACAGCTGGAGACAGTGGATCTGTGGAGATTTCTGGGAATGTCAGCGCTTCAAATGCCGATGGTTCTGGTGGATACGTGAAGGTAACTGGCGATGCGGTGGTATTGCCTGGCGCGATTGACGTGTCAAGTGCCACGGGTAGTGGAGGAGAAGTCTACATATATTCTCAGAGCTTGACTGACTTTACGGGTACAATTTTAGCGTCTGGCCGAGTGTCAGGTGTTGATGGTGGTCTTGTTGAAGTGTCATCTAAGGAAATAGTTAAAGTCAATGATGGTGTTGTGAATACTGGTGGAGGTTATTACTTAATTGATCCATCAAATATAGTAATTCTTAAATACCATTATGAAGATCTTGCTCACACAGTTTACATCTTAAAAGATAAATTGATAACAGCGCTTGCAAATAATCACGTAGTAGTAATGACCCCAGGCGATAGCAATTCGGAAAATGGAAATATAACTTTACGAAACGACTTAATATATTCTTCTCCACATTCCCTTACTTTACTTGCTAGAGGGACAATTTATTTAGATGGTACGTTAAAAAATACCAAGGCCTCTGGTGGTGGAGCGATAAATCTTGTTGCTGGTTGGAATGGCACGACGAAGACATTTAACAGCAAGACAATTCCTGATTACGATGCTTCTGACGACACTTATGAAGGTTATATGCATCTGCACAGTGCAACTCAAGGAAACATCCAAAATATTAATGTTTACGCAACAATAAATTACGCTGAATTAACGACTGCTGGTGTGACAAGTACAAATATCGATCTGGATAGTTTTAATGATTGTGCGATTACGTCTTGCGGGTCTACATTTGGTGCAGGTTCTGGAGTGACGGGTGATTTGACAGTTGGGAGTAACATTACTGGCAACGTAATGGGTTCGATCTCAGTTGGTACTCTTTCGGGCTCCTTAAATGCCTATGCAAAGGATATTAACGTCGTAGGCTCACAAAATAGTTACTACGGGAACCAAGGCGTAAGATTGGGTTATGGTTATAGTTTCTCTCCGCCTTCAGTTGAAGGAGGGCAGACTATTCCAGGTAATGCGTCGCACATAAAAGTCAGGGCGCTTGGTGAGATTGATCTTGATGGTGGGCTTCTGGCTGGTAATTTTGCTCAGATTGGTAATTCTAAAACTGTTGTGGGATCTACAATTGTGGTAGATACAAATACTCTGACAATGAACCCGGGTAAGGGTATTTCTTCTTACGTTCAAATTGGGTCTGGACAGATGGATAGGCATGGTGAAACAAATGTAACTGGTAATAATTCGGTAGACAGCACGAATTCAAGCATAACGATTACAGCTGGATCGACTATCGTTCTTAATGATATGTCAGCGAATAATTCGGTTAATACTGCCAAAAGAACTGCGATGATCGGAAATGGTGGTACCAATCTTGATGGCAATCATGCAGGTAATATTTCTATCACAGCGGGTGATGATATTACCATTTACAGGGGTATTGGAGATAGTTCCTCCTCGTTAATTGGTAATGGTGGCTTACACGCTGACGGTAATCATTCTGGTAACATCTCAGTGACTACCACCGGTTCAGATACAGATATCTTACTTCAGGGCCAGTTAGGTTCTAGTGATCGAGATTTGAATTCTAGGAATTCGGCGATTTTCATTGGCAACGGATATGCTAATAATGGATCAAAAACTGAATGGATAGCAAATAATGGGGCTCAAGTTGGTGGTATTAATGTTGCCGGTGTAACAGTTAGTGGCAATATTAATATAACTGCGTCGGGAGATGTTAAATATGTTGGCCAAACTCTTGGTTCTGCAAATACTTGGGGCGGTTGGATTGGTAACAGCGGTTATTATTTAGGTAACAGTGTGACAGGTGATATTAGTGTTACAGCTCAAGGTAGTGTTGATATCGTATCTTCGAAAGATCAGGGTGGTTTATTTAATATAGGTCACTTAGCAGATGAAACCTATATCGACACTTCGAGTAACTCCGGTGACAATAGTACTATGTCGGGTAGTATTACTGTTTCTGGAACGACAGGTGTTTTTCTTAAGACTGGTTATTCTGGTGGGGTAAATCAATACACAAATGCTTCTATTGGGCATGGACATGGTGATTTACACACTGACAAAAGTGCATTTGGAGATTTTGCTGTTGGTGCAAGTGGCGATATTAGCGTGATTTCGTCCAACGGCAATGTGGAAATGATTAGTAACGATTATAACGATTCTTGTTCAGGTGGATCTGTTTCCGGCAATTGTCTATCCGGAATGTCACTCGTAGGTCACGCTGTAAGTGCGTCGGGTACAGTTTCAGATGCCAATGTTCTAATTAAGGGAGAAAATATAATTACTTCTGATATCGACGCGGTGACGACTCAAAACCCCTACTATTGGAAGCTCCTTGTATCAAATGCATTGAGGGGTGGTAACGTAACACTCGCTCAGACAAGTGCAAGTGGTGGACTTAGTCTGAATAACAACCATTCTTTAAATGTTAATACAGCAAAATCTCTTACGCTACAAAATCAAGCAAATATCATAATTGAAACCCAAGGAAGCTCAAACTGGACATACACAAACAGTGGTAGTGGTAATTTGGTTTTGGCGACAAAAGGTAATTTAGACCTTTATGATGCGAGCAACACAGGTGAAACAAAATCATTTGCAACTTTAAGCTCGGGAGCGGGGGTAGTTTACTCGACTAATCCTTCGTTAGATGAATACGGGGCTAAACTGAGTGAAGAAGTCGAAGATAGCGATCTACTTAAATATAACTCAACCTTTTCCTTTAGTTCTGACACAAGTGAAACAGCTGATCAGTCAAGCACAAAATATATTTTTAACTTTTCAGTGCAACCAACAGTTACTTGGGCCAACCAAAATGCTGTATATGGCGCAAGCGCGCCTGCAACAACGACAATTGCTTCCGCTACTATTGCTGGATCGGCAATTACTGACCTAGACGTATACGGTTTAAGTACAATAAAGAGTGCGGGCGACACTTCTGATGTAACGATAACAGGTGCATTTGATGCTTCTAAAGTTACGAGTAAGAGCCCCAGTAATAATGCAAACGTGGGCACATACAGTGGCGTGTATGGACCGACGAATGCGTATGTAAGTGGTATTCTTTCTGCTAGTACGGGCGGTGATCTGACTGTAACACGCAAGGCTCTTGCAATTACTGGAAGTAATCATGATGAGGTGGAGGTGAGCGACGTTGGCTCTACTACTTATACTTACTCGACAACAGGATTGGTTGTGGGAGACACCTTAAGTGGAGTACTGGCAAGCTCAGCAACGTCGGTTGGAGATTATTCAATTGGACAGGGAACTTTAACCAATGCAAATAATTCAAATTATAGTATAAGCTACACTGCTGGAATGGTTACAGTGATAGAAGATCCTGCCGCTGACGTAGGTAGCGGTCAAGTCAACAGTATCATTGCGGATCAAGCTGCAGCAGATCAAGCTACTACAGACCAAGCTGCAGCAGACCAAGCTGCAGCAGATCAAGCAGCAGCAGATCAAGCAGCAGCAGATCAAGCAGCAGCAGATCAAGCAGCAGCAGATCAAGCAGCAGCAGATCAAGCAGCCGCTGATCAAGCAGCCGCTGATAAAGCAGCCGCTGATAAGGCAGCCGCTGATAAGGCAGCCGCTGATAAGGCAGCCGCTGATAAGGCAGCCGCCGATAAGGCAGCCGCTGATAAGGCAGCCGCCGATAAGGCTGCTGCTGATAAAGCAGCCGCTGATAAGGCTGCTGCTGATAAAAAGAAAGCTGACAAAGCTGCCGCTGATAAAAAGAAAGCAGATGCTAAAAAGAAAGCAGATGCGGAAAAATTGAAAGAAAAGGAATATGCTTCAATTTCACCTGAAAAAACAAGATCAATTACAGATCTGCTTACAAGTGGCGCTGATACTTGTAAGAACTTGAGTGATCAAGCTTACGCAGTTGATTGCTTAAGTGCTAATTTAGAAGAATTAGCTAATAAACTTCCTAAGACTGGTGAGTATGCGCAGGCGAGGATAGCGTTTGCCAAAGGAGCTGAAAAACTTAAGCAATTAGCTCTTAAAAATGTTTCAACCGACTTGAAAGTCGAAAGCTTTGATAATGTATCTCGACCGCTACTGGGTATTAAGACATCTCCTGACGCCATTGAAGCAATTAACGCTGTAATAGAGAATATATACAAGGAAATTGAAACAAGTTTACTTCGCTCCGATGAGTCATCTGCAGATCGAAAATTAGCCTATGCGCAGATTTCTAAAGTTGTGATGTCAAATAAAGTGCTTCTAAGATCTGAATAAATTATTAATGAATGAGTAACTAAAAAATAAATGAGAAAAAGGGTATTTTGCCCATCAACGATAAGAGTTTAATTATGATAATTGATATCTACAAATATACAGTATTCTCGACGGCAGCTTTTGTGAAAGGCTTATGGTTTAAATTATTTTTAGCATTTACCTTACTATGTGTCTCTCAAACAGTTTTTGCTTCGACAGAAATAAATGAAGTCGTGAAATCTGAGATATCATTGCCTGAACTGAAAAACTCGAATGATGATCCAACAAGTTTTGGAACTAAATTATCAAAAATTTTAGTTATTAACGATAGAATTAATGGAGCAGCAATTCAGTCTAGATCGGGTCTTTCAGGGATCCACTCGTTAATTGACGATCAGGCGGGTGGCCAAGTTAATATGTCACGGTACCTTAACCGTTTTTTAAATCAGCCAATGTCATTTAGGCTGATTAATCAAATTAAGGCAGAGATAGTAAGGGTATATCAGGTTAATAATCTACCTCTCGTATCTGTAGCTGTACCTCCTCAAGAGGTCTCAGATGGTGGGCTACAAATTAATATAACTCCATTTGTTGTTGGAGAAGTCATCGTAAAAGGTAATAAGAGATATTCAACATCTTTTTTATCATCCCAAATTAATCTCAAGCCAGGTGAATTAGTTAGTACCAATCAATTGAGACAGGATCTTGACTGGTTGGCCAAGAACCCGTTTCGCAATATTCAAGCTTCCTTTAAGCCAGGTAGTGATTATGGTACAACCAACGTGATACTTAACGTTTTTGAAAAGGAAAAACTTTGGACTGTCGCGCTTGGAGGATCAAACTCAGGTACTGCTGCAACTAATAAAAATAGGATGTTTTTAGGATTTTCTGTTGGAGATCTAATTAATACTGATGATAACTTCTCATACACAGGCATTATTGATCCTAAAAACTTTGCAGCTCGTCAATTTATTGATATTAATGGAAGAAAAGGGTTCTTATCACACCAATTTGGTTACGCAACGCCTGTCAATCTATACGGAAAACGAGCTCGACTAAAAGTTGGAGGTCAATTTCTCTCTACAATTTCTCAAACAGGATCATCTAGTTTTCAGGCGCATTCAAGGACAACATTACTTAATTCTGAACTTAACTCGCCAATAGATAAATGGGTGGGTAGTTTTTCTTTAATGCCAGAATTATATGGTAGGCTGGAAGTCAAAAACTCAAGTAAAGTTAAATTATTTAACTTTAACCGGCCTGATACAAATAGTACAAAATCAAACTTAACTCTGCTGCCCTTAGGTATGCGCGGCGCAACAAGTGGAACTTTGTTTGGAGTAAAGTCCTCAGGAAATTTTGATGTATCGTGGGTTTTTGGTAGAGGTGCTGATGCTGGGGTGAAAAAACCAACCTTTGGTTATTTGGGCTGGACATTGCGTCAAAATTTCAATCTATCGCCAGATCTTATTTTTGCAGTAAAAAGCAATGGGCAATACACACGAAATCCTTTACCTTCTCTCGCGCAGTCTAGTATTGGTGGTGACAGTTCAGTTCGTGGATATGCCGCTGGAGAAATTTCAACAGAGCGAGGAGTTGTGTTGAATTTTGAATTTAAGAGTAAAATGATCAAGTCAAAATTTGGAGATATTCCAGTTAAAACTATTCCTTATACATTTTTTGATGCGGGATACGCTTCCGCGCTTGGAACAAGAAAAGCAATAAATATTTCTTCTGGTGGTCTGGGGCTTGATGTCACAGTTGGAAAGTCGTCTGTTCTAAAATGGAGCCTTGCAAGAGCTTTTCGCCCTGGGCTGTTAACAGTTAAGGACTCAGTTGGAGCCCATTTAAGTTTTGTTGCAAGATTTTAATAAAACCAAACAATGAGAGCCAACATAAAACTTACAATAGCCTTACCATTTGTACTTTCTTTAGTATTGTGTCTTTGTTTAAAGCCCGTTCTTGCAAGTGAGGACGTAAAACCCTCTAGCACAACTGAAAGCTTTGAACATTGGGTTGTTTTATGCAATTCAGATAAAACTAATCAGAGTGTAGATAACGTAAATGCTAGTATGCTTTGTGAGATCAAAACTTCAGTATCAATTAAGGAAAAAAATGGAAATATTCGATCTTTGCTGAGTATTAATGTTGGGCAACTGCCTGGAAAAGAAGATTTAACGATCTTGTTTCAAGTTCCCTCAGGTGTTTTTTTAAGATCAAATGTAATGATCCATCAGATTGAAAATGAACAGATAAATAATCAAGCGTTAATTGAAGCATCTTATTTTCGTTGCGGTGTCAATCAATGTCTAGCTAATGCAATATTACCTAAAGATATTTTAGATCTAATGATGGTAGAAACAAATTTCAGCGTTTCGTTCATTGACGCTAGTTTAAATAGGATTGGCATACCTATTTCAATGAAGGGTTTTAAAGAGGCTATTAAGTCATTAATGAATAAATAGTTATTTAAGCATCTTACGGTTTGAGTTAATATGAATCTTAATACTTTTGATTAAAGTTTAGTTTTGGAGAATTTTTATGCGTTTAATAATTACATTGATGTTAATATTTATCCCTTTCGTATCAGTTGCATCCGAGCGTGTTGCACTTGTCATTGGCATGGCTAAATATGAAACAGTAGTTCCATTAGATAATACGGTAAATGATGCTATTTCTATCTCTAGAACTTTAGAATCTATTGGCTTTGATGTTCGAATGATGACTGATGTGTCGTCTGAAGAATTGCGACGTGCTGTTGATGATTTTGCATTTAAATCTGAAACCGCAGATCTAGCTTTAATTTACTTTGCTGGTCACGGTGTTGAGGTGCAAGGGCAAAACTTTCTTATTCCAGTAGATGCAAACGTTAAATCAAATAAAGATATTCAGAGACAATCAGTATCATTAAAGCAACTTTTAGCTGCAGCAGGCAGTGCTCGAAAAATGCGCATTGTGATACTAGACTCTTGTCGGGATAATCCATTTGGTGACACGCTAGATCTTGCCGCTTTAGCCGAGGCAGAAAATGAAGCTAAAAAGACTAGAAGCTTGACAGGTGGGCTTGCCAAGCCAACACCTGATCGTGGGACACTAGTGGCATTTGCGGCAAAAGATGGTCAAAAGGCCTTAGATGGATCTGGAAATAACAGCCCTTTTGCTATTGCATTGATGGAGAATTTACCAAAATCAAACTTAGAAATTAGTCTTCTATTTAGGCAGGTTCGTGATAGTGTGCTAGAATCTACAAATAATGCGCAGGAACCACACACATACGGTTCTCTGTCTGGTATCCCTTACTATCTAGCTGGGTCAAGCACGCAAAGTAGCGATGTGGAGGATGCTGATTTAAGGGTTGCCTGGTCTGATATAATGCCTGATCAAGAGACGCAGCTTGTTAAGCTTGCTGCGCAAGGAGACACTCGTTCAATGATAGGCTTAGCCTATATTAGGCTAAATGCTGAAGATGAACGATACTCACCCTCAAAAGCTGCTCAATATTTAATTCTTGCATCAGATGAAGGCTCTGCGGAGGCTCAATTTGAGCTGGCAAAACTCTATGAAACGGGTCTTGGAGTCGAACGGAATATTGACCGAGCCTTAGAGCTTTATGAACTTTCAGCTTCTGCTGATTTCCCTGATGCGCTTAATGATCTTGGTTTTTTATATTTCCAAGGCGGTACAGGCAACATTATTAGAGACCAGCGAAAAGCTCTAGATTATTTTAAAAGGGCGGCAAACTTAAATCAGCCCCAAGCTATGTTTAATTATGCTGCTTTAATTGATGATGGGCTTATTGATGGCACAGGCCCATCAGATGCAGCGCACTATCTGTATAAGTCATTAAGATCTGGAAGTAGGCAAGTGTTGGAAATATTAACAAACAAACCAACTATGTTTAAGCAGGAAACTCTAAAAGAACTTCAAAAGCAGCTTAGTACCTACGCTTTTTATGACGGTCCCATCGATGGTGATTTTGGTTCCCAGAGTAAAAAAAGTATTCGAGTGGCGTTTGGCCTTTTAGAGTAGGCCCAATCTTAAATATAATAATAGTGACATAAGTACTAATTTTTATGGTGCTGTCTCAATAAAAAAGTATACCCATTCACCCTTAAAGTTTGTATCCTTAAGGCGGGCTTGTTCAATTTTTGTTTTCAAGAAAACTAGATAGCTTTGTGCCGGTTCGATAGTTGGCCTAAGTCCTTCATACAAATTAACAGAAGAGGCGAATGCTACCGCTATCTCTTGTCCAAATGGAGGTGCAATTATTATCTTTAACGATGGTTTCCCATTGGTTGCTTTTCCAACGCTCAAGTTTGAGTTTGCCGTTTGTAAGTTTAAAGGAATTATGTTGTTTGGTTGTAAATGAAGTACCATCCCGGTCGCGTCAAAATAATCAACATAAATATAAGAGTCATAATGTGGGGCGGTCATATCTAACTTCAATCGATCACCCTCTTTGTAATTATATTCTTTTACGTGCGCATCTTCTCCTATCAAGAGTGGGTTGGTTAATTGATCAGTTGACTGGGGTAGGCCAACTGCGGTTATAGCCGATATTATGCCACACTGTGGGCGGGGTAGGATCAACATATTATCTACAACATTTATGTTTTCCCCCATTTGCTTTTGCATTGCTTTAACGACGGGTTCTCTAAGACCTTCGTCGGGTATATGACCATTGAGTTGCAATGTTCCATTTTCAGGTATGAATTGAGCTTGGACGCGAGAACAAGGTATCGCCCCCAAAGTCTGTGATATTCCATCTCGAACTTCCCCAACATTTGATTGCGATTTGTTTAAATCGCCTACTTGCACAAAGGCTTGAATGGCAGCAAGCGATGTGGGGTCCACATTTTGATTATTATTTTCACCTGTCCAAGCCAATCCAGCGATAGCAAAGGTGCTTGGTAACTCTTTTGTATCTAATTGTTCGCTTAAAGTATTTGTTGTTGTCTCAGAGATATTATTTGAATTTAAATTTAAAGTTTCGACGATGTCAGAATTAGGAGCCAAATTCTTGGTCAAGGTTTCTGTTTCTACTTTATCATTTAAAACTTCGGTTCCCTTAGTTGTTACTAATGGAACTTCACTGGCTAATAGTTTTTTTTCACTTGTCAAAGCTCCAACAGGAATGATTGTTGGGGTAAGTGAAATAGAATTCTTTATTTTTTTTAATAACTCCGGTTTTACGTCAATTTTTTCTAATTTTACTTCTTGAAAATTAGTTGTTTGAAAGACTGGTTTGTTTTTTATTTCTTTAATTACCGCTTTTTCAACTTCTGAAAGGTTTGGTTTTAGTTTTTCTGATAATGTTGTGTTCAACTTAATTTTACTTGGTTCTATTTTTTTCTTAGTAACCGCGGAATTTGGGAGCGTCTGTTGTTTACTTTTTTCTGAGTTCTTCTTTAAATCATCAGTATTTAACTTATTACTATCTGGCTTTTTTTGGTTTGTTTTAGAAACTTTTACAATTCCTTGTGCGGCTTTAGTTTCTGAAAGTTCATTGTTCTCTGCCTTTTCTGATGATTTTTCCATTTCGTTTGACTGAGATTTTTTGACCTCATAAGGCGTCACGTTTAACTTTGATGTTTCGAAATCAGGAGTTTGTAGTTCTTTTTTATCTGGTGTAACTGAAGATGTTAAAAATATTATAAAAGCAGTATGTATCATGAGAGTACATAAAAAACTTATAGTGATATGCTTATAGTTCATTTATAGTTTCTCAGGCGTGACGACAATTACAATATCTTTCAATCCCAACTTTTCTATTCTGCCGATTATTGGAAGGATATGCCTCAATTCAGAGTTTTTATGTGCATTTACTCTTAAGAGTATATTTTTTTCGTTCTCTAAAATTAACTTAATTTTATCCTCGATATCCAAACGCTGAATTGGTTTACCATCTAGGGCATACTCACCCGTTTCGCTCACGCTGAGTGTTATGCCCCCACCTGGCATATCTGCACCAGTTATTGACACAGCGGGTTCCACCTCAAAGGGTGATGAGGCATCCATTCTTCCAATTAACATGAAGAATATAAGTAGAAAGAAAACGACGTCGATTAATGCAACTATAGTTTCAGGTATGGCTCTTCTTTTTGGGCGGGCTAATTTCATTTTTCTTCTTCTAAGCGGATGATTCTTAATCTTGTTCCACCGGCTTTAGTTATGGTGTCCATCAAGGTTACTAAAGATTGTGTTTGAGTATGATTTGAGGGAAAGAGTAAGATATTTGTGGAGGGAAACTTATTAACTTGGTTCTTTATTAATTGAGTTAACTCATCATTGTTAATTGACCTGCCAAGGTAATAGGCCGTTCCATCTGCACTTAAACGAACAAGCATCGTATCATTATTCGCATTTTCGGTTTGGTTGCTAGATGCTGCAGAGGATTCGTCACTTCGTTGGAATACGGGGATCATATCTAAATTCAGATAGGTTGAAGTGACCATAAAAAAGATAAGCATAATCAACATAACATCGATCATGGGTACCAGAGAAATTAAATTCCGCGGCTTATCAGTTTGCTTTAGCTCCATAAGTCTACATCATTCTATTATATTTAAACGATTTATTTGTTATCTTCTATTGAAAATAAGCGACCAATTTCGCCTTCCATTAATTGGCTAGAGCGTTCAACTTTCTCACTTAATAGTGTTGCACCTACCGCTGCTGGTATCGCAACGACTAATCCCGCAGCAGTCGTGAGTAAAGCCTGCCAAATCCCACCTGCTAATACGGAAGCATTTGCAGATCCTTCAGCAAGTTCTAATTCCTGAAATGATTGGATCATTCCCAATACTGTCCCTAACAACCCCAGGAGTGGACTAATCATAGCAATCAATTCGATTATTCGGATATATTTGCTCAACTTTAAAACTTCTGCATTTCCGCGCCAAGTTAATTCGCTGTCAAGTGACAATCGATTAGTGCCACTCATCAAGCTTTGCATTGCATATTCTACCAAATTATTAAGAGGTGATGAATTTTGGGCAAGGAGATCTATTGCTTTTTTCTTGTCCCCACTTTCCCATATACCAAAGGATTTACGACGATCCTTTTCTTTAGAATTTAAACCGCTCAATTGCAGCCATTTAGTACCGATAAGTGTTAAAGATATGATAGACAGAACCGCAAGAATAGCAATTATAGGCCCACCAGTGCCCAATGCAGAAAATAAGTTACCCATTGTGATTTATTTCACTAAAGTTGCGTTAGTTCGACTGCTCAGCTCTAACATCGGATAGCAGTCCATCTCTTCGTCATTCTGCGGTCGGCAAGATGAAAGTTCGTGAAGTAAGACTTCTGAAATCTCAGTACATCCTATTTCGGGAATTTCAAATAATTTTAACGTGGTCCGTTGGGCTGGAAGCGGTGCCGCATCTATTGTTAGTAGGCGATCAATTACACCTGCGCTATCTAAAACTGCGAGTGACATTTCAAATCCCTCCAGAGTAAAATCAGTTTGATTTCTAAATAAGAAAAATGCTTGGCAACCCCCTGTTTCGGTTTCCTCAAATTTATTTAATTCAACTAATAAACGCTGGTTCTCTGCCGCTAAAATTGGCGCACCAAAAAGTAGACTACCAATTAACATTACCAAAGTACTAAGTTTCATTCTACACACTCCCCAATAATTGTTTTTTCTATCAAACCAAAACAATTATAGTCGTCAAGAACTTATCAGGGCTTAAGGAGATGAAATATTTTCATAATCCAAATAATGAAAATAATAATCTTATCTTCTTGATAATAAATAGATTATATCCACAAATAATAAGTATTCTATAACAATTAACTAATTACAATTGGTGAAAATTTAGTATTTTAAAGCTTTAATATCTTTTATACTATTTTTTTTGTGTTCATAGTTTAGGCAATTTGGGCAATGCGAAATAGGAGTTATTTAGTTGAATGTAAGTGAATTACTAAAACCAATTAGTGAAGATGCTCCTAGTGGTGAAAATCAAGAATACGCTGAATGTTTTCTAGCCTTAGAAAGGGCTTCACAGCCAAGCGAAGAGCGTCAGGTCGGCGATGATATAATCGCAGCTGAAGAACCTAATTATGTTACAGTTTCAGAACTTGCTGAGGAAGTAATGAAGCTTAGTCATGATTTGCGAGCCGCTGTTCAGATGGCGCATGCAGAATTAAGATTAGGAAATTTAGATGACTTTGCTGAAGTCACAAAATACATTAGAGGCTGTATTGAAGATAATTGGGATACTTGCCATCCTCAACTAGATGCAGATGATGATAATGATCCAACCATGCGCGTCAATTCTCTTTTGGAGCTATCATCTTCAAGCACTACACTCAGGGCACTTCGTTTGATGCCTTTGACGAATAGTGCTGCCTTTGGAAGGGTTTGTTTGAGGGATGTAATGGTTGCGCAGGGCGAGATGGAGCGACCATCGGACATGGAAAAATCATTGGATTTAGCCACAGTTAACGCCGCATTTTCTGATACTTCTGAGGACAATTTAAAAGATAAGACGGAAGCAGCAAAAGCTGCATTGGAAGATGTAAAGGCGATTGATGATAAATTTAACACTGAAATTCCAGGATTAGGTCCCTCGTTTGCAGAATTAAATAAAGTTTTGGAAAAAATAGTTTCGCGCTTAGAAGGTGCTAATGATGTTCAAGATGCTGATACCTTGTCAGACGATCAGGGAGAGAATGCAGAAGCTAATAATGATGAATTTGAGGGCGTGGGAGTAAGTTCTGGACAGTCTCCGACTCCTTCGGCGTCAGTCGCTGCTGGTCCGATCAGATCCGTAGCTGATGTTAAAAAGACCTTAGATCAAGTAATTACATATTATGAAAAAAATGAACCCTCAAGCCCTGTTCCAGTGTTAATCAAAAGAGCTAAGAGGCTAGTTGGTGCGGACTTTGTATCAATTATAAGAGATATTGCGCCAAATGGTATGGACAATGTAGAGATAGTAGCCGGTATTACGGATGACAATAATTAACCTAAATACAGGCATATCCTGACTAACAAATAATAATATAACTTAAGAGGAGTTAAAAAATGGCTAGTTCGCAGAAATTTATAGCAAGGAACCGTGCACCGCGTGTGCAAATAGAGTATGATGTGGAGTTGTATGGAGCTGAAAAGAAGGTTCAGTTACCTTTCGTGATGGGTGTTATGGCTGATTTAGCTGGAAAATCCGAAGTAGCACAGCCTGGAATTGGTGATCGTAAATTTTTAGAAGTTGACGTTGATAACTTTGATAGCCGAATGAAGGCCATGAAGCCTCGTGCAGCTTTCTCAGTTCCAAATACATTAACTGGCGAAGGTAACGTTCCAGTTGATTTAACTTTCGAAAGTATGGATGATTTTTCACCTGCTGCTATCGCCTCAAAAGTTGAGCCATTAAAGAAGTTATTGGATGCAAGAACAGAGCTTTCAAACTTGATGACATACATGGATGGCAAAAGTGGTGCTGAAGATTTGATTTCAAAAGTCATGGCAGATCCAACATTAATGAAAACATTAGCCGCAAAGCCTGCTCCGCAGGATGACGGCGCAGACGGAGAGTAATAATGGCTGAACAAGAAAAAGAAGTTGCTGGCGCAGCAGGTGAAGAGGTAATCGAGGCAAGTGAATTTGCTTCACTACTAAGTAAAGAGTTTAAGCCAAAATCTGACCAAGCAAAAAGTGCGGTAGAATCTGCAGTGCAGACACTTGCCCAACAGGCGCTTGAAAACGTTGGTTTGATTTCCGAAGATGCTTTAAAGTCAATCGAGGGTATGATTGCTGAGATTGATAAAAAATTAACTGAACAAGTTAATGAGATTATTCATAATGAGGAATTTCAACAGCTGGAAAGTGCATGGCGCGGATTGCATCATATGGTCAATAATACTGAGACAGATGAGCAATTAAAAATCCGGGTACTAAATATTTCTAAGAAAGATTTGGCTAAGACACTTAAAAAATTCAAGGGTGCTGCTTGGGATCAATCACCGATCTTTAAGAAGGTCTACGAAGAAGAGTTCGGGCAGTTTGGTGGTGAGCCTTACGGATCTTTTGTGTGTGATTATCATTTTGATCATTCCGCTCCTGATGTGGAATTATTGGGTGAGCTTGCTAAAGTTGCAGCATCTGCTCACGCACCAATCATTACTGGCGCGGATCCAGCATTGTTTCAAATGGATAGCTGGTCTGAACTTGCGAACCCACGAGACTTAGCAAAGATATTCTCTACACCAGAATATGCAGCTTGGAAGAGCTTAAGAGAGAGTGAAGATTCTAAGTATATTGGGCTGTGTATGCCTCGTATGCTGGGTCGTATGCCCTACGGAGCTAAAACTGATCCAGTTGATGCTTTCGCTTTTGAGGAAGATACAGATGGCGCCGACTCAAGTAAGTATGGTTGGATTAATGCGGCCTATGGTATGGCGACAAACATAAACCGCTCATTTAAAGAATTTGGCTGGTGCTCAAGAATACGTGGTATTGAAAGTGGGGGTGCTGTAGAAAATTTACCAGCGCATTCCTTCCCAACTGATGATGGTGGCGTTGATATGAAGTGCCCAACAGAAATTGCGATTTCAGATAGGAGAGAAGCTGAATTAGCTAATATGGGCATGATGCCGTTAATTCATAGAAAAGGCACTGATTTAGCAGCATTTATTGGTGCACAATCTTTGCATTCTCCAGCCGAGTATGATGATCCAGATGCGACAGCAAATGCGGCTTTAGCTGCACGTCTACCCTACATGTTTGCGAGTTGCCGTTTTGCTCATTATTTAAAATGTATGGTCCGTGATAAAGTAGGATCCTATAAGAGTAGAGCTGACATGCAGCAATGGTTGCAAAAGTGGATTGAGGAGTATGTAGACTTTTCAGCAGAAACCTCTAGTGAAGAGCAAAAAGCTAGAAAACCGCTTGCAGCCGCAGAGGTTGTTGTTGAGGAAGTTGAAGGAAGCCCAGGGTATTACACCTCTAAGTTTTTCTTAAGACCACACTATCAACTTGAAGGATTGTCTGTATCTCTACGATTAACGTCTAAACTACCATCTGAGAAAGGTGGATAACTCCATCTAATAGTTTTTAGTTAAATCCTAGTATGAATGCTGAGTTATCTAATATTAATGTTAAGTTATTAAATAACATTTGTAGTTAGCTCAGCATATTAGACTATTATCATTAAAAAACTCAAAATATAATAGAATCAATGAAACAAAGAAAAGGAAGATAAGATGTCTGTAGATATGTTTTTAGAAATAAAAGGCGTGGATGGTCAAACTCAAGATAAGGAGCACAAAGGAAAGAAATTAATCGATATTAATGGATGGAGTTTTGGCTGTTCGAATTCGGGAAACGTACACAAAGGTACAGGTGGTAGCGGTAAAGTTACTTACACTGACATTAATATAAATAAGGCCATGTGCTCTGCATCCATTAAATTACTCCAGTTCTGTAATACTGGTAAAGTTTTAGAATCAGCAGTAATCAGGGTTAGAAAAGCCATTAATGATAAACCTGTTGAATATTTCACTTTAAATATGAATAGTGTTATTGTTAAATCGCTTGGATATGGTGCTTCTGGAGGGGGGGATGGCGTTTCAGAAGCAGTGACGCTCCACTTTAAAAATTATGAACTAGACTTTGTGCCAGTTGATTTAGATAAAGGTACAGCCGGATCTAAACAGCAGACTACTTGGGATATTGCTGGCAACTCAGCGAAGTAAAAAATGAATAGGTTACCACTTTTATATTAGAAAGTGGTAACCCATAATATAAATGGAGGCTTAATTAATGGATGACCCTAAAGACTTTTTAAAGAATAATGACTTAGAGGGCGCTCTTGCTTCGATTCAAGACACCATTAGAAAAGATCCATCGGAAGCAAAACATAGAATATTTTTATTCCAATTATTAAGCGTTTTAGGCGACTGGAAACGAGCAATTGCTCAGTTAAAAGTGAGTGCTGAACTTGACCCTCTGGCTCTAATGATGGCTCAAACTTATCGAGAGGGCATAATTTGTGAAATTTATCGTGAAAAAGTATTCCTGGGTGAAAAGACCCCATTATTTTTCGGCGAACCAGAAGAATGGACAGCCTTAATATTTGAATCATTAAAAGCATTATCTGCTGGCAATTTCTCTGAAGCTGAAAAGCTCAGAAACTCTGCATTTGATATGGCGCCATCTATATCTGGAGAAATTAATGGTGAGCCATTCGAATGGATAGCGGATGCTGATATGCGACTGGGGCCTATTGTTGAGGCGATAGTGGACGGAAAATATTACTGGATGCCTTTTAATGTGATTAAGAGTTTAATAATCGAAGAGCCTGTGGATCTTAGAGATGCAGTTTGGATGCCTGCTGGCATTAAACTCGTAAATGGTGGTGATATTGTGGCATTAATTCCTACTCGATACGCAGGCACATTATCTACAAATGAAAATAAACTAAAGCTTTCCCGGGAAACTAATTGGCAAGATGTCGGAAATGAAACCTACATAGGGACAGGGCAAAGGATCTTTGCTACTAATGCTGGAGACATATCTCTAATGGATCTTCGAACATTAAATATGCATAGTTCTATTTCTGAAAGTACTGAAGTCGATGGCTAATCAAGCTTTATCGGAGCGTTTACAGCCATCTTTATTAGACCGATTAACTGATCTCAGACCTGAGGCTAAGACTGATAATAGAGATGAAGCTTTTTTATCAGTCAACAAACTTAGAGATATAGTTAAGAGAGATCTAGCATCTCTACTTAATACAAATAACAATGAAAGTTTTATAGATGAAGAAAGGTTTCCTAATATCAGTAAATCGGTATTGAACTATGGATTGAGCAATGTTTCTGGAAATTTCTCTACAGCCAATCGTGCGGCTGAAATGCAAGAGGCCATTGAAAAAGCAATTGTTCTTTTTGAACCAAGAATTATAAAAGATACAATTTATGTCGAGGTAATGTCCGATAATTTAGCCAACGGTACGATAGCGACCTTTGATATCCAAGCTGATATGTGGGCTGACGGATCAATCGTTGAGCTTTATTTTCGATCTAAGGTTGATTTTAAGACAGGTCAATTGATTTTGGATCGCAAAGGGTAGTCAGATGGATACAAGATTACTCAAGCACTATGAAAAAGAACTAACATATTTAAGGGATATGGGGGCTGAATTTTCTGAAGCTTACCCTAAGATTGCTTCGCGGCTGGGAATGTCTGATCAGGAAGTTTCTGACCCGTATGTTGAGCAGTTACTTGAAGGTGTTGCGTTTCTTTCTGCTCGAGTTCAACTTGAGCTTGAGTTGGAATTTCCCAAATTTACTAACCAATTATTTGAATTAATTTATCCACATTATATTGCTGCAACACCTTCTATGATGATAGCTATGTTAGAGCCCGATATATCTGATGATGGATTGGAAAAGGGATACACAATACAACGTCATTCACAAATTAGAACAGATTTAGATGGAAGTGCGCAAACGCCGTGTGTATTTCGTACCTGTACTGATTTAACCTTGTTGCCAATTAGTGTGTCAGAAGTTGAGTATTTGGATGGTCGGGTGTCTTTGGTTGCTGCGGGGGTTACAAATGTTTTTGACGGTACTGCGGCTTTAAGAATTCGCCTTAAAAGAGATGACGGCCAAAATTTTGATACACTTGATGTTGATACTTTAAGTTTTTTTATCAATGGTCAGGGAGGCGCCCCGTGGAATGTGCACGAAATGCTATGCTGTGATGTCACAGGTATTGTTTTGAAATCTACAGATAGGCGTGACCCGTGGACGGTAGATTTAATTGAGGGCAATATACAGCCGAAAGGTTTTTCTGATAATGAATCTTTGCTACCAATTCCAGAAAGAACTTTCTCAGGCTATAGATTGCTTCAAGAATATTTTGCAATGCCTGAAAGGTTTCATTTTGTTAATCTAAATGGTCTGTCGACCGGAATGCAGAGTGCAAAGCAGGCGGAATTGGATATTTTTATATTATTTAAAGATGGCAACAATGAGTTAGCCTCTGAAATGACAAAAGAAATGTTCGTTTTAAATGCAGTGCCAGCTGTAAACCTTTTTGAAAAAAGATTTGACAGAGTGCCAATATTTTCAAAAAATTACGAACATCATGTTATTCCTGATAGGACGGCGCCGTTGGATTTTGAAGTTTTCTCAATCATTGGAGTTGATGGTATTGGTCAGGAGGGTGAGGATGAAGTTTTATTTAAACCATTTTTCTCTTCTGATGACGCAACGCCGTTAAGTAGTTCTCACTCTGCGTTTTATACGCAACGCCGAGATATGAGACAGAGAACTGAAAAGGAAAGATTACAAGGTGTGCGAACATCTTACCTCGGCTCTGAACTTTACATTTCATTGGTTGATCCTAATCAAGCGCCGTTCTCAGAAAACTTGGATCAGTTGTCGGTGCGGGGATTAGTGAGTAATAGAGACCTGCCACTTTTGATACCAAAAGGTTCGTCGGATATTTTCTTCTTGCCAGAGGGTGGACCAGTAAGCTACGTGCATCAACTTGTAAGCCCTACGCGGCCAAAACCAACGTTGGTTCAGGGAGATACAGCCTGGCGTCTAATTAGTCATTTAAGTTTAAATTATCTTTCGATTGCCGAAAGTGCGGGTTCAGATGGTGCAGCTAATCTAAAAGAATTAATTGGTCTATATGCTTCAAAAGATGATCGCTCTGTTCGGCAGCAAATTGAAGGTTTGGTATCAGTTAAAAGTAGATCAATTGTTCGAAGAATTAAGGATAAAACCTTATCGACGGCCGTTAAAGGGCTTGAAATAAAACTAACATTTGACGATAGTTTTTTTGAAGGTAGTAGCGCTTATTTATTGGCGTCAGTTTTGGAGAAGTTTTTTCAAAAATACGTTTCAATAAATAGTTTCACTGAGACTGTCTATGCAACGGTTCAAAGGGGAGAAATAAAAAGATGGAAACCCCAAATTGGAACTAGACATATAATATGAGCCACTTTGAAAAACTAAAACAAAATCCAGAAAAGCATAATATTTATCAAGCTTTTCGAATTTTAGAAGCGCACTTTGCGAGTGCACCAAGATTTGGGGAGTCTTCACGATCTAAAGAAGATCCTGTAAGAATAGAGCAAGAAGCGGAGTTAGCATTTCCGCCGTCATCAATAAGTGCATTAGAAATTTCAGCAGATAACAAAGTCAAGATTGTTAATCGCGTATTTGGTCTTTTTGGTCCGGAAGGTCCATTGCCATTGCATATTACAGAATTTGCTAGAGATAGAAAAAGAAATAACAGGGATTCTACTTTTTATAGTTTTGTCAACTCTCTCACACATCGATTAACCGGTTTGCTTTATAGATCTTGGCGTACGGGACAGCCTGCAATTGATTTTGATAGAGGTAGAGGTGGCGAGTTCGAAGAGAGGGTTGCTGCCTTAACGGGGCTTAGAGGGAAGTCATTCAATGATTGTGATGCTTTTCCAGATCTAAGCAAATTGTACTTTACTGGCCACTTGGGGTCTAAAAGTAAAAACTCCGGAGGCTTAGAAGATATCTTATCAAGTTTTTTCAGAGTTCCAATTAAAGTGGAGGAATTTGTTGGATCTTGGCTGCAGTTGGAAAAAGACGATCATTGGCATTTAGGCTCAAGAATTGGCCTGGGTGATGATACTATTTTAGGTGAATATATTTGGTCTAGTTCTGCCAAGTTTAGAATCCACGTAGGCCCAGTATCTTTAGCAGACTATAAAAGGTTTTTACCTGATAGTAGCTCTATTGAGAAACTTAAAAGCATTGTCAGAAATTATGTAGGTGATGCTTTAGACTGGGATGTTAAGTTAGTTTTGAAAGGGGATAATGTGCCAACTATAGGGCTTGGGGTTGATAATACCAACTTGGGTCATACGGTTTGGCTTGGTAAGAGAGATCAAAGTTCTGATGCTGGGGATTTATATTTAAATCCAGTTTCTTAGAATTAATTGTGTACTTTAAATTTATAACGAATGAGGGATTATAAAATGACAGAGATAAGTAGAGTTTCATTATTTGGTAAGTTAAATAAATTAGGTTACCAATCTATAGAAAGTGCGACAGTTTTTTGTAAAATGCGGGGAAACCCATATGTGGAAATCGTACATTGGTTTCATCAAATCCTTCAAGGACCTGACAGCGACTTACACAGAATCGTCAAACATTATGAGTTAGATCCATCTCGGATAGCTGCAGAGATGACTGCAGCCCTTGATGCTTTGCCAAGAGGTGCTAGCTCTATTTCTGACCTTTCTAGTCATATTGAAAATGCCATGGAACGAGCCTGGGTATATGGCTCATTATTATTTAATTCTAATCAAGTTCGATCAGGCTATATAGTACTTGGCATGTTGAAGACGCCAGCGATGAAAAATATTTTGATTGGCATGTCAGCTGAGTTCTCAAAGATAAATGCCGATGATCTGTCAGAGAACTTTGTTGTGATAACAGATGGATCTCCAGAAGACCGACTGTCACCTCAGGACGGTTCTGCAACAGGCGGTGGGGCAGTTCCTGGTGAAGCATCTGGAGCAATGTCCCCTGCTGCTATGGGCAAAGAAGAGGCCTTGCAACAATTTTGTACTGACATGACCGAGCAAGCTAGAAATGGAGAAATTGATCCTATTGTTGGTAGAGATGAGGAAATACGACAAATTGTTGATGTCTTGATGCGTAGGCGACAAAATAACCCTATCTTAACCGGGGAAGCCGGTGTGGGAAAAACAGCTGTTGTTGAAGGTTTTGCTCTGCGTATTGCCCGAGGAGATGTGCCTCCAGCTCTTCAGGATGCGCGACTTCTTTCTTTGGATGTAGGCTTATTGCAGGCTGGTGCCTCAATGAAGGGGGAATTTGAAAACCGTTTAAGGGCAGTTATTGATGAGGTTCAGGCGAGTACTGTCCCAATAATAATGTTCATAGATGAGACCCATACACTCGTCGGTGCTGGCGGTGCTGCAGGCACTGGTGATGCGGCTAACTTGCTTAAACCTGCTTTGGCGCGAGGTACCTTAAAAACAGTAGGTGCAACTACTTGGGCTGAATACAAAAAACACATAGAAAAAGATCCTGCATTAGCACGGCGTTTCCAAGTTGTTGCTGTAGAGGAACCTTCAATACCAAAAGCTGTTATGATGATGCGTGGTATTGCTTCGATGTTAGAAAAGCACCATAATGTCCAAGTTTTGGATGAGGGTTTAGAAGCTGCTGTTTCTATGTCTGCTAGATATATTCCTGCACGGCAACTTCCAGATAAATCTGTAAGTGTTTTAGATACCGCCTGTGCTAGAGTGGCGATAAGTCAACATGCAGTTCCCGCCGAGGTTGATGATAGTCGCAAAAGTATCGAGTCTTATGTGATCGAATTAGGAATTATTGATCGAGATGAGACGGCAGGTTACGATGTAGATGATAGGCGTAAAAGTGTTGCGGCAGCAAAAGCCCAAGAAGAGAAGCGTCTTGCTGCTCTTGATAAGCGTTGGGAGAAGGAAAAAGCTGTTGTTGCAGATGTTTTGGATCTGAGAGCGAAATTGAGAGAAGGTGGAGCGCCGGTAGATGGTGAAGCTGCCGATGGAGAGGTTGCAGTTGAAGTTAGTCCTTTAAGTGCGAAAGATAGAAAAAAATTATTAAAAGATCTCAAATCAAAGAATGCTGAACTGACCAAATTACAAGGTGAAGATCCATTAATTTTGCCAATTGTTGATGCTCAGGCAGTCGCTAGCGTAGTTGGCGATTGGACTGGAATTCCTGTAGGTAAAATGGTCAGCAATGAAATGGATACTATCTTAAATCTTGATAAACATTTGGCCAAAAGAATAATTGGACAAGATCATGCGATGAAAATGATCTCTAAACGTATTCAAACTAGTAGGGCTGGATTGGATAATCCTTCAAAACCAATTGGTGTGTTTATGCTTGCTGGTACTTCTGGTGTTGGTAAAACAGAAGCCGCCCTAGCACTAGCAGAAGTTTTGTATGGGGGTGAGCAGAATGTGATTACGATTAACATGTCGGAATATCAAGAGGCTCATACTGTAAGTAGTCTTAAAGGCGCACCTCCAGGTTATGTTGGATATGGTGAAGGCGGAGTATTGACTGAGGCGGTAAGACGAAAGCCATACTCTATTGTGCTGTTAGACGAGGTTGAAAAAGCACACCCAGATGTTCATGAGATATTCTTCCAGGTATTTGATAAGGGTGTAATGGAAGACGGCGAGGGTCGTGTAATTGATTTTAAAAATACATTAATATTATTAACATCAAATGCGGGCTCTGAGCTAATTATGGATATGTGTTCTGATCCTGAGCTCCTTCCAGACCCTGAGGGTCTTGCTAAAGCTCTAAGGGAGCCTTTGCTAAAGGTTTTTCCTCCTGCATTACTGGGTAGAATTGTAACTATTCCGTTTTACCCACTATCGCCTTATATGATTTCTGAAATTACAAAACTTCAGCTGGGTCGAATAGAGAAGAGAGTAGTCTCAACTCATAATGTTCCTTTCGAATATTCAGACGCTGTTGTTGAGTTGATTGTATCGCGCTGTCAGGAAATTGAGAGTGGGGGTAGAATGATTGATGCAATCGTCACAAATACTATGTTGCCAGATATCTCAGGTGAGTTTTTGAGGCGAATGATGGAAGGTAAGGCAATTAAAAAAGTTTCAATTGATGCAACAAAGGATGAGTTTACGTATTCTTTTGAATAGTCCAGTTTAATTTTTTTAAATAATGCAACTAATACCGTAATAATTTAAGTCGGTATTAGTTGTAACTGGAATTGTGTGTTTTATATTTCAAATGTTTGATTATTCAATAAATGCGTTTAGTTTCTTGAGGCTATTATAAGTGAAAAGGACTTAATCCAGATGGTTAAGAAAAAAGGAAATGAAGAAGATGTGGAGTTAACAGGAAATCCTGCTTTGGAAAACGATAATATTGAGTTTACTTGCGCCAGAATTGATGAAGAGTTCAATGGATTATCAAAAGCAATTGTGGAATTCCGCTGTATTAAAGGTGAAATTGACTTAACAGAAATTGTTGGTAAGCCAATGAATTTCTCAATTCCTAAAAATATTAAGATCAAGAGAACTGGTAGAAATTTTGATGGAACTTGCGTTTACGCAAAGTATCTTGGTACGGTTGGAAGGCATCAATACTTTTCTGCGGAAGTCCAGCCTTGGTTGTGGTTCTTAACTCAGCAAACAGACAGCTATATATTCCAAAACTTGGATGCTATGGCTATTATCCAGAAAGTTTTGGATAGGCATCAATTAAAAGGCAAAATCAAACAAAAAACTTCAAAGTTAAATGTAAGGGAGTACTGCGTTCAATATAGGGAGACTGATTTTGATTTTATAAATCGGTTAATGGAGGAGGAAGGGCTTTTTTATTATTTCGTAAATGATGGTATAGAGGAAAAAATGTACATATCTGATTCTGCCTCAGGTGGCTTAAGCAAAGAGTTATCGGGGGGATCAAATTTCCAATATCTTGGTGGTGATCCAGAGATTTCATGTTTGTCTATGCAAGATTCAGAGCAGTTTGTTAGTAATGAAGTAATATTACAGGATTGGAATTACGAGAAGCCTAGTAAGGCCCAAATCTTAAAAACAATTTCTTCTAAAGGTGAAGGTTCAAATGCTAAAAAGGGTTCTAAGGGAAGCTACTCATTGTATGATTATCCTGGGAATTTTAATGATGAAAAGGTTGGTAAGAAGCTTGCTGAAACTAGAATGGGATCAAAATTTGTTGAGAAACAGAAATGGCTTGGAGTTACTAAAACGTCTAAGTTAGAAGTTGGTAAAACTTTTAAACTACAAAAGCATAAAAGGAAGGTAGCAAATACAGAGTTTTTAATTACAAAAACTTCTTACTATATTATTTGCGATGTTGAGGCATATTTTTCGGGTGCTGATAATGCGTCGATTACTTCTGAAGTAGTTCAGCAAAACCACTCTATCCAGACTATTTTAAAAAATATTGAAATATCTCATGGTGAGTTTGGTAATGTTAAAAACTTAAGTGCCTTACTCGATACTACAATTAATAGTGATGAAACTTCTATTGGTACAAAATATTATTGTTTATTTGAGGCAATTCCAAAAAAGATTGATTTTTTTCCAAAACAACTAACATCTAAACCTATCATTGCTGGAATTCAAACAGCGGAGGTCACTGGTCCAAAAGGTGAGGAAATTCACACGGATAAATTGGGCCGGGTCAAAGTTCAATTCCATTGGGATCGTGAAGGAAAAAAAGATGATAAAACATCTTGTTGGGTAAGAGTAATGGTGCCCTGGAGTGGCAAAAACTTTGGAATGGTTCATATCCCTAGAATTGGACAAGAAGTAGTTGTCCAATTTGAGGAAGGCAATCCAGATCGTCCCTTGGTTGTTGGTATGCTTTATAACGAAGCGATAAAAACTCCTTACAGTTTACCTGTAAATAAAACCCAGTCTGGATTGAAAACTAGATCATCCAAAAAAGGGGATGGGAAAACATTTAACGAACTAATGTTTGAGGATAAGAAAGATGCCGAATTGGTTAGGTTTCAGTCGGAAAGAGACTATGAGCAAATAATTAAGAACGATGCTAAGATAACAGTTGGTTTAGAGCATAAAAAAAATGGTGATTTAGAGACCACTGTGCATGGTGATATCAAAGAGACTTCTAAAACAGGAAACCACACAGTTATGATTGAAAAAGGCAATCAAAATATCTTAATCAATAAAAATCAAAGTATTTCGATTGAAGAAGGTAATCAAACCACGGTCATAAAAAAAGGTGATATGACTATAGAAATTGCGAGTGGTGAGGGGCTCATTGACGCGAATAAAAAAATTAAATTAGTTGTTGGGAAATCATCGATAACAATAGATAAAAAATCTATCACACTTGTGGCTGATACAATTAACCTGAAAGCAAAGAAAGATATTAAGAATTCGGCCACTAATGTAACCGTGAAAGCAAAGGCAAACATAAAAATGTCTGCAGCTAGCGTTAAGATTGATGCAAAAGCTAAAGTTGATGTGGCAGCTAAAGCTGCTATTAATATAGCTGCAAAGGGGCAAACAAAGATTGAAGGAGCAATGACAGAAGTTGCTGGAAAAGGTATGGTCACCATTAAAGGTGGTATGACCATGATTAATTAGGAATATTTTATGACTGAACGATTCACGAATCTTAAAAAAGTGCAGGACCAGCCAGCTGCGCGAGCATTGGCTATGTGCAATTTTGTGTTGGATTCAAAATTAGAACTACCTGTTAAAGCTTCTATAGCCGAGACTTTGAACGCATTGGAGAATACTGATGACGGTTCATTGGACATCTTTAGAGTTTTATCTGCCATTTTACCTGCGAGAGAGGGAGTTTGGTGGGCTTGCCTTGCTACTCGTGATCTAGCGTCAGTTTCTAATAATGGTGACGTTTCACCAATATTATCTGCCACAGAGCGCTGGGTATTTAAACCAACAGAAGAAAATTTACATTCAATAAAATTAGCCCTAGACTCGGCATCAGTCGATGATGAAAGTTCCCTATGTGGTACTGCAGCATTATTTGCAAATGGTCGGCTTGGGCCGGGGGAGCTGAATGAATTTGAGGCCCCTCCAGGAGCATCAGCAATGATGATTTTTGGAGCTTTAGTTAAATCTTGGTCTGAACATGGTGATAATCTTATTAATCATGAAAATCTACTAATTGAGCGTGCACTCGATTTAGCGCGTGGAGGAGATGGGAAGGTCACAGTCCAGCAGATTGTTTCTGAAACGATTGATGATGATACTGATATGGATGAGCTTGAAGAAGATGATCTTGAAGATGGAATATTAGAAAATAATGAGGAGAGTGTCTAATGGGAATGCCAGTAGCAGCAATTACATCGTTTCATATCTGTCCAATGATGATCCCGGGCCCTGTGCCAATACCACATGTTGGTGGGCCTGTCATGGCTCCTTCTTGTCCAACGGCTTTATTTGGTAAAAAACCTTCTGTTGGTATGGGAAGTATGGCCGTATGTATGGGACCTCCTGATACCGTTACAAAAGGCTCAGGTACTGTTATGGCTGGAAAAAAGCCTGTTTCTAGGATAATGGATTCTTGTGCACACGGAGGTATGATTATGGCGCCTGGTTGTCCAACAGTGTTGATTGGAGGTTAGAAGAAAAATTTATGGGATTACGAATAAACTTTCAAAAAACAGGATTAATTCCAAATGATGGAGAACCGATATTAATTAGTCAAACTTCTGTGAATATTGGTCGTGGTGAAGAAAATGATGTGGTGTTACCAGATCCAGATAGAGCAGTTTCAAAAAATCATTGTTCTCTTGAAATTCGAGCTGATGAATGTATAATTATTGATATGTCAACCAACGGAACTTTTCTCAATTATGGTAAAATTCCTATTGGAAAAAATCCAACTAAAATTAGCGATGGTGACATATTATCGGTTGGTCCCTATGAACTTTCGATAGATATAGGAGAGTTTTCGGAACAAGAGTTTGATAGCTCATACTTGCAAAATTTTGCTGGTGAAGAACCAAATTCTTTAGGAGGACCGGAGTTGGATCAGCTTATTCAAGGTGATCAGAGTTCTGGATCTTCAAATGATTTCTTGGATGATCTTATGACTAATGATGACACCAAAAATAATAATTTAGGTAGCTCTGATTTACTAAATAATGAAACTGACATATTTGCTGAGCTGGGTGTCGCCAAAAAGGATATTTTATCAAATGATATGATACCTGACGATATTGATTTTGAAACTACGGTTAGTGATCATAGCCCGTCCTCAACAGATGGGTTTAATCCTTCAAGTTTCAGTGGGAATGTTATTCCTGATGATTGGGATGATGAGGTTAGTGATCCTTTTGTGGCCAGTTTAAGTGAGGAAAGCTCGGGCACTAACAATCTTGCTAAACAGGGTGAGTTTGAAAAGTGGTCTCCTGATGTTGAGGTAAATAAGAAAGACATACCGGAAGCGATGTCTATTGATTTAGAGGAAGCTAAAATAATTACTGATGTAGTTGATGAAACGGTCAGTTCTGAAAGTATTGATGATATTTTATTTGGTGCTGATAATAAAAATAATGTTAGTATAGTTAAAGAAATTACCAAGGGCTTCGTTGATAATTCAGTAATGGATTCCGATCTGGAAGAGCAAGCAGTTAAAGCCGAACTTGTTATCGAAACCGTCAGTTTGGATATTTCAGATTCGGTCAAGCCTTCAGACACTATTAAAGCGCACAATGCTTTTTTTGACGCCTTGGGTGTAGACGATTTAGTGATACCTGAAACTGAGTTGGAAGGTACAATGGCTCGAATGGGGTTGATGTGTAAATCTTTAATAAGTGGTATTAGAGAAATTTTAATGACCCGGACTTCTATCAAAAATGAATTTAAAATGAACCAAACTATGATTAGTGCTTCCGGAAATAATCCTTTAAAATTTTCGGTAAGTGCGAATGAGGCGATTAAGTCATTAGTTAACCCCCCCGCAGCTGGTTATTTGAGTTCTGAAGTTGCAGTAGAAGAGGCGCTTAGGGATGTTAAGGCTCATGAGATAGCGATGGTGACAGGCATGGAGGAGGCTCTGAAAAGTATATTAATGCGCCTATCTCCAGAACAGCTTGAATTGAGAATGGAAAAAACAGGAAGTGTTGGAAGCTTGTTAAAAGGTAAAAAGGCTAGATATTGGGAAATATATGAAAAAATGTATTCTGAGATTTCTGACCAAGCTGAGAACGAATTCCAGGAATTATTTAGTAAAGAGTTCTCTAACGCATATGAAGCTCAACTTAAGAAATTGAAGTAAATTTTTAATTATAATGGAAATATAAATGACGTGGGATAATAAAGTTTTATGGACTGAGGGTTTGTTTTTACAACCTCATCATTTTCAACAGGGTGACAGATATTTTGAATCATTAGTAAATGGATTAGCTCGTCGTATCCCCACTTATGCTTGGGGGATAAGTGATATAGAGATTGATGAAGAATTGCTAAAGATTGGTCAATTTTCCGTAAGGAATTGTTCCGGACTTACAGCTGATGGAAGCTTGTTTAGAGTACCTACAGCTGACGAGCATCCTAATCCTTTGACAATTCCAGAAAATATTAAAGACTGCGTTGTTATGCTATGTTTACCTCAAAAAAGGCAAGGATCCTCAGAAGTCGACGTTGATAAGGAGGCCTCCGCTGCCAGATTGCGAGCAGCAGAAGTAGAAGTAATTGATACCGTTGGAGAGAATAAAAAAGCTACTACATTGTCAATTGGAAAGCTTAAATTAAGTTTTTCATTGGCTATTGATGATTTAGAGGGTCAACTTTCTATACCAATAGCGCGAATTATTGAGGTAAAATCTGACAAAGAAGTTGTGTTGGACAAATCATTTATTACAACCTGCCTAGATGTTAGAGCTGCTCAACCATTGTCTAGTTTTGTTAAAGAATTAGAAGGTTTATTGAGCCATCGTGTATCGGCTTTGTCGGGTAGATTAACTGAAAACAATCAAACAAAGGGCGCAGCTGAAATTTCAGACTTTTTATTACTGACAACTATAAATAGAGTTTTACCGTTAATCCAACACCTAATGGAAATTGAAAATGTACATCCTGAACGTCTTTACAGTTTATCAGTGTCACTCGCAGGTGAATTATCTACTTTTATGACTGTTGATAAGCTATTACCTAGGTTACCGCCTTACAAACATTATGATTTGAATAGTACATTTGATCCTATAATTAAGCTTTTGCGTAGTTACTTATCTTCAGTTTTAGAACAGACTGCGGTGTCGATTCCTCTTGAACAGAGAAAATATGGTGTAAATGTTGGTGTTATTTCTGATAAGAATTTATTAAATAATTCTTCGTTCGTGCTGGCCGTTAGTGCTGAAGTGAACAACGACGATATTCGTAAACACTTTCCTAGTCAGGCAAAAATTGGTCCTGTTGAAGAAATTAGGCAAATGGTTAATTCTGCACTGCCCGGAATTGCCATAAAGCCGCTACCTGTTGCTCCACGTCAGGTTCCATTTAGTGCGGGAGTATTGTATTTTGAATTAGATAGTAATGATAAATATTGGGGTAAGTTTAAATCTTCGGGTGGTCTAGCTATTCATGTTGCCGGTGAGTTCCCAGCGTTAAAAATGGAACTTTGGGCAGTTAAGCGAAGTTAAGAGGAGTTATTTAAATTGACTGATAAAGATCCGTTTGCTGAGCCGGACGATACTGATAGGACCGTCATAAGACCAAATCCTGGTGGTAGAAGAAAAGCTGCGCCTTCTCCCGTTGTGGCAAGCTCTGTTAGTAATGAGACAAACAGGGACGAAAGAAAAATCCAGTCAAAGACAGAAGATAGCTCAAGTAAAAAATCTAGGAATATTTTGCCAGTTGGCAAGGCGGGCATGAATACACTGAATAACTGTGCATCAAGTTTATTTGCATTAATTGGCCGTGTTCGCAACCAAGCTCAACACTCTGATCCGGATAATTTAAGAAAGGCTGTTGTGTCAGAAGTGAGAAGATTTGAAAACTCATCTTTAGAACAAAATGTTGATAAGCAAGCTATTCGTGTTGCACGATACGTTATTTGTGCAACTATTGACGACGTAATTTTAAATACTCCTTGGGGTGGAAATTCAGCTTGGGGTATGCAGTCGATGGTTGGAACTTTTCATAAGGAAACAGTTGGTGGGGATCGGTTTTATGATTTGTTAAATAAACTTGAAGAAGATCCTAAAAAAAATATTGAGTTACTAGAGTTTATTTATATGTGTTTGTCTTTAGGTTTTGAAGGGCGCCTCAGAATTGAAAATGGTGGAAAAGAGAAGCACACTCAAATCCGCCAACAACTTTCTATAGTGATACGTCGACAACGTGGAGATGTTTCTTCTGATTTATCTCCTAACTTTGAGGGAGTTGATAAGCCTTTCTTAGCAACTTCGATTTGGAAACCCTTCTGGTTAGTGAGTGGTATTATTTTAACTGTGTTATCATTAATATTTTTGGCATTGATTTTTACATTGTCAGGAAAATCAGATCAGTTTTCTAATGAAATTAGTTTTGGAAAGTCATATGGCGCTCCAACTTTATTTAGAAAAGCTATTCCACCACCACCACCACCTGTAATGGTAAATGATGATCAGCTAGAGGTGATTACGTCTTTGCTACAAAAGGATATTTTTGAAGGCAAGCTAACAGTATTATCAGACTCAAGTACGATAGTCTTAAGAATAGCGGGGTCTGGTATGTTTTCGTCTGGTTCAGACAAACTTGAGCCTAGTTCGCTAGCAACCTTGACGAGGGTTGGGTTTGCCTTAAAAGAATCCAATGGACCTCTCCTGGTTATTGGCCATTCTGACAATGTAGCGATAAAATCAGCACGCTTCTCTTCAAATACTCAGTTATCATTGGCAAGAGCAGAACAGGTTATAAACTACTTAAAGTTACTTATTTCGCCAGATCGAAGAGTTTCGGCTGAAGGCCATGCTGATTCCAACCCAATTGCATCTAATGCCACCAAAGAAGGCCGTGCTGAAAATCGAAGAATTGAAATCATTTTATTGAGGACAAATTAAAAATGAAGTTTTCAAACATATTAAATTTTTTTACATCTTCAACCTTCATTATTATATTAGCGGCTATAGCCTTGGATTTGTTCTTCTGGTTTTTAAGCCCCTTTTTAGGTTTTGGAAGTGCCCATCCATTTGATAATGCATTAACTCGTATAATTATTGTATCAGTCGTATCAATCGGGGGGGTGGTCCTTATATTTTACCTGAGGCACCGAAAACGAAAAAAAGATGAAAATCTTACGAATGATATCGTTGCTTCAGAAAATACGTCATCATCAAGTAGGGCTGTATTAACTGACGTCACAGAGATGAAACAAAAATTGCGTGATGCAATGTCATTATTAAGAAAGTCAAAATCGGGAAAGCGCCACCTTTTTGAGCTTCCTTGGTACATAATGATAGGACCCCCAGGTGCTGGAAAAACTACAGCTATTGTAAACTCAGGGTTAAAATTCCCATTGGCTGAGCAGATGGGTAAGAGTGCGATTGGTGGAGTAGGAGGGACACGAAATTGTGATTGGTGGTTTACAGATAATGCGGTTCTTGTGGATACAGCTGGACGATATACTACACAAGAGAGTAATGTGGCAGCTGATAATGCATCATGGTTAGGCTTTCTTAAACTTTTACGTAAGCATCGCAAAACCCAGCCAATAAATGGCGCAGTGATTGCTATAAGTCTGTCTGATCTTTCAATGCAAGATAAAGCCACTCAAAAAGGTAATGCAATTGCTGTGCGTAAGCGGTTAGAGGAATTGAGAGAAGAGCTTGGTGTAAACTTCCCTGTTTATATTCTTTTTACAAAGGCTGATTTGATTGCTGGGTTTTCTGAGTTTTTTGAAACTCTTGGTAAGCATGAACGTGAGCAAGTATGGGGCTTTACTTTATCTATGAGCCCAAGTGATCGGGAAGGTTCAGTTCTTGAAAATTTCAATGTGGAATTTTCCAAATTGTTAAATCGATTAGACAGGTTGTCTTTAGAGCGTATTCAAGAAGAGTCTGATCCAAATAGACGCAGCTTGATAGCTGGTTTTAGTGCTCAAGTCGCATCAATTCAGGTGGTTGCGGCAGAGTTTTTGGATGAAGTGTTCCATGAGAATCGTTACGAAGAAGCCCAGCTTTTTCGAGGCGCATATTTTACCTCTGGATCTCAAGAAGGGCTTCCCATTGACAGACTAATGCAAGGTATGGCTCAAACTTTTGGGATTGGCCGACAAAATATTGGAACTGGCGTTGGTACTGGCCGGTCATACTTTTTAACAAAATTATTTGATGATGTGATTTTTAAAGAATCTGGACTTGTGGCTTTGGATGATAAAGCTGAGCGTAAATATCTATGGTTTGTGCGAGGAGCCGTTACTGCCTCTATTCTTCTTTCTATGGTTATCGGTGTTTTGTGGTTTCAGAGTTATAGTTCTAATAATACTATGATTACTCAGGCTCAGCAACAAATTGTAGACTACAAGTCCTCTTTAGTACTTATTAATAATGAACCAATTTCGGATTCTGACTTAAGCTCTGTTGTTCCATCTTTGAATATTCTTTTAGATATGCCGGCTAATCCATCCAATTCCAACTGGGCAGCATCAAGTAAAATGAAATGGGGTTTATATCAAGGAAATAAAATTGGTGCTGAAATCTCTCAGGTGTACCGTTCATCTCTAAATAGTTTTTTGCTTCCAAGGTTATTATTAGATTTAGAAAGTCAGTTGAAAAATAATATTAATGATCCAGGCTTTTTATATGAAACACTTAAAATTTATTTAATTCTTGGCAAACAGGGCCCAATGAATAAGGATCTACTGATAGATTGGTTCACAGTGGATTTAGGTAAAAAGTTTCCTGATCAAAATAAGGAGGTTCTTAGAACTGACCTGTTAAGTCATTTAGATTCTATGTTGACACAACCATTACAAGAAATTGATCTTAATGGGCCCTTAGTTCAAAAAGTTAGGTCAATCTTAAGTGAGATTCCCATTGCCACTCGGGCTTATAACGGAATTATTAGTAGCCCATTAGCAAATTCCTTACCAATCTTAAAAATTACAGATATTGGTGGACCTGCTGTTGATCGTGTTCTAAGGCGAGCCTCTGGAGAGTCTCTAAATGGTGGTATTCCTGGAATTTTTACAAATATAGGCTTTAATGATGTCTTCTTGATCGAAACTCTGGAAGTTGCCGATAGGATACAAAGCGAAGGCTGGGTTCTTGGTAGTAATGATGAGGCTAATATTGATGAACAAAGTTTAATTAATATCACCCGAGATGTTTTAGATCTTTACTATAATGACTATATAAACCGGTACGATAATATGATGGCGGATTTGGATATTATTTCTGTTAATTCGATAGTAGACGCGGCTGAGTTAGCTAATGTCCTGTCTGGTCCTACTTCCCCATTGGTGAAGATACTTGGCGCATTTGCCTCTGAGACCGAGCTTGTGCAGGGACCCTCTTCGGTTAACTCAGGTGCACTTCAGTCTGATGTGGGCGCGCTTGCACAAAGTCGTGGTTCAAATAAAATGTCTTTAAGAAATCAATTACTCTTAAAGTCAATTGCCACAACTGCTGCAAATTCATCTTCAGGTGAAAAACCAAAGGAGCCTGGTCAATATGTAGCAGATCGCTTTAAGTGGTTAAAAAAGTTTACAACAAATGTTGATGATGAGGGTTCAGGTCTTGATAAGATGACAGAGCTTTTATTAGGTTTGTATAACGAGTTAAATGAGAAATCTTTTGCAGATGAAGGTGATGAAACAGACATTGGAAGTGTGGAATTTAAAAAATTTCAACAAGCTTCGAGAAGGTTCCCTCCAGCGGTAAGACGTTGGGCTGACCAGATCATTGGCGAATCCTCTTCTATTGATTCTGATGGCACTAGAGCTGATTTAAATAGAATTTGGCAGGCTAATGTGCTGCCTTTTTGTGAGAAGGCATTAACAAATAGATATCCATTTACCCGCCATTCAGAAAGTGATGTCTCTCTTCAAGACTTTGGAAATTTATTTTCACCTTCAGGGAAAATACAACAGTTTTTTGATAATAATTTAGATAAAATAGTTGACCAGAAATCTAAACCTTGGAAATGGAAAAAAATAAATGGTGCTGATTTGGGCATCTCACAAGAAGTATTAAAACAATTTGAAACTGCTCAATTAATTAGGGATGTATTTTTTAATGAAGGCGGTAAAAAACCGGCGATTAAATTTCAATTAAAATTTGATAAATTTGCAAAAGGTGTTAGCAAAATTGAATTGCAAATTGATGATAAAGAAGTAAAATTTAAGAAAAATGGTGGTGCAAATAAACCTGTGGCTATTGATTGGCCTGGATCAATTGGCATTGCAAAAATTTCACTATTTCCAAAAATAAACTGGAACAACACCGAAATTTCACGCGAGGGTGCTTGGGGCTTTTATAGACTTCTTGATACTGCGGAAATTAATTCCTCTGCTACGTCTGATAGAACAGAAGTTATTTTTACTATTGGTCGAAGGGAGGTAGTTATGAATTTATTATCTGGCTCAGTTCTAAATCCATTCTCTCTCCGGTCAATTAATTCATTCAAGTGTCTCAAGGCTTTTTAATGGTTAATTCATTCGGAGCATTCGGTAAACTTACATGTATGGGTGATTTCTTTACTCATAACATAGATCATAAAGTCGCATCAAATTGGGATAAGTGGACCCAAAATTATATGATTGAATTAAGAGCTTCTTTGGGCCCTAGATGGAATAATTGTTTTATGACAGCTCCAATTTGGAGGTTTTCCATGTGTTCTGGGGTTTTATCTGATTACTCAATATATGGTGTGATGATGCCGTCTGTGGATAGGGTGGGGAGGCAGTTTCCATTAATGATCTCATCGATCGTGAAAGGTTCAGGAGCAGTTTTTGTAGAACATCTAGCTAGATCGGAAACCTTCGAAAAGATGGAGGATTTAGCGTTGATGACTCTGGAAGAAGATGTGACCAAAGAAATTTTTATCAATCAACTTAATGAATTAGATGGATTAGGGGATTCATCTGACATATTAATTACCGAAATAAAAAATAAAAGTATGATATCAATTGCTGTGGAAAGTAGCTTTGTAGCTAATAAACTTGCAGATAATTATATCTTAACAAAGTTTAAGCAACCAAGTATTTGGAGTTCAGTCTCTGATCGTGGGATGAAATTCCTGATTAGTGATGGTTTGCCAAATACAGACGAGATGACAAATCTCTATGATAACGACTCTGATTTCTGGAAAATACAATGAGTAATGCCCGGTATAATGCCCTGACCCATATTGGAAATGTGCGAAAAATTAATGAAGACAGTATACTGGCATTGCCAGACCAGAACCTCTGGGCAGTATCTGATGGGATGGGTGGGCACGAAGGTGGTGACTTTGCTAGCCAGACAGTTGTTGAAAAACTTCTTATGCTGCCTTTGGATTTAACTCCTAGTGAAAGAATGCATAGTGTTCGAGAGGCATTATTTCATGCCCACTCCACGATACGTTCTCAGGCAGAGAAAATCAATGTGACTACGATGGGGGCAACTGCTGTTGCCATGCTAATCTCAGATAATCATTTAGTTGCGTTTTGGGCTGGTGATAGTCGTTTATATCGACTTCGTGATGGGCAGATTGAGATGCTTACGTCTGATCATTCTATTGTTGCTGAACTTGTTGTTGCGGGTGATTTGACTTGGGATGAGGCTGAAAAGCACCCCCAATCTAATGCCATTACCCGGGCAATTGGAGTGGGGGAAGAGTTGGAGCTGGACAAAGTTAGAGGTGAGACTGAGGTTGGTGATCGCTATTTACTTTGCTCTGACGGTCTTACGAAATATGCAACATTCAATATTTTACTTAACGCGATGACTGGTACACCGATAGAGACTGTGTCTGAGAAGCTTTTAAGTATTGCGTTAGATGGCGGGGGTGCAGATAATATTTCAATTATAGTGGTTGATATTGAATAGTCTCAAGAGCCTGGCTTTGCTGTAATTAATATTCGACTGTCTAAAGCTACAATAGGGACTGTTATCCCTGTTAGTGCTGAAACATATCCCTCGATTGACTCCATCGATGGTCGCATACTCTCAAATAGTGGTAACTTTGAGTGAACAATTATAATCTTACTTTGACCTAAAGTACTGTCATCAATAAGGAACGCAGGCTTGGCTCTGTCCTTAGATTCTTTTAAAGAATAGGCAACTCTTATGGCACTTTCATTTCCTGCTTGCTGCTTTAATTGTTTTATTTGATTGTCTGACCGGTTCATATTTGGCAAAAGATGAAAAACAGATCCTGTAACATCTAAGATTGATACGTATAAATACCCACCCAAGATATTTTTTGGGATTGTCACATCAATTGTTGGATTATCACCCACAAAATATCTACCACCTGGATTTAGAGAACCATCTGATCCAAAGCCAAATATTATATCAAAACCACCAGATGGAATATTAGTTAGTGTTTCATCTATAAGACATAGGCTCTTATTCAATACCTCTGTCTGAATTGAAACCGGCCGTTCTCCAGCCACCTTTTTAATTGCTTCTCGTAGGTTTTTTCGGGATGTTTTATTTTCAATACGTCCACTTACAATAATTTTATCATCTATACTATAATGTTGTTTCGGTACATTTAGTAATTTTAGAGTGCCGCAGTCTTCAAAATTTGCGAGAATATTGTATAAGCGCTCCAGTGTCAGGTTTCTTGATCCTAGCAATATGGACGAATCTATTATTAAGTTTTGAAATAGATTTTCGTCTTTTAATATTTTTGTCAATTTTGTTTTGGTGGTACTATTTTCTGTATAACCGATGATTTTTGCAGAATTATCAGTAATATCAAAGTTAAACTCATCAAGTGCTGATAAAAATCCGGTTAAAACGTTAATATCTTCCGCCCATGTTTTGGATGTTGCACCAGAGGCTAATGTTAAATTTAGCTTACCCCCTGTTACATTTACGGTCTCTGTTAATTTCTCAAGAGCATCTTGTGATGGAACAAAACCACGCGCAGTTATCCTACCTTTAATATCTTCAGAAATTGCGAGAGTGAAGGGGTTTGCAGTTGGATAATTTGGTTTAAAAAGACTATCGAAAAGACCCGAAAGATAACTAATACCTCCTCCAGAAATTAATACTAAAATTAATATAACTGGGATTAAAGCGCCTAATTTCTTTTTTGAAGGTGTTTTAGTTGAACTTTGTTTTTTAGGATTTTTACTCGCCTGATTATTTTTAGATGGTTTATATACAATGGTTTTTTCAAAATCTGGATCAATTTCAAGTAAAAGCTCTTCAGCTGATTGAAACCGGGCAGATGGATCTGGATCAGTCATTTTGTCAATTAAAGCCTTCAACGGCTCTGGAACCCCCTCTGTATTTAGGGGGTTTCCTTTTATATTAACGACATCCATAGGATTATTGCCCATGTCTGGTGCTTTTCCCCTAAAGGTTGATAGCAACATGGCCCCTAGCGCGTACAGATCAGATCTTGCATCTGTCTTGCCACTAAGTTGTTCTGGAGCTGCGTAAGCATATTTCCCAGCAAATTCATTTCCGACTATTGTTTCTGCACCTGGATTTGAGTCTTTAGCTATTCCAAAATCAATTATCACGGGTTCATTTGCGTCGCCATTTCGTAGAATAATATTGTCTGGAGATAAATCCCTGTGAAC
>Ga0075444_10000144_pt1 | contig 39916 bp, 17 predicted proteins | sample CoawatmetaG01DNA_FD_76836 | JGI IMG/M metagenome (GOLD analysis project Ga0075444, IMG submission 76836) | Marine microbial communities from the West Antarctic Peninsula - Coastal water metaG017-DNA | ecosystem: Environmental > Aquatic > Marine > Coastal | place: Atlantic Ocean: West Antarctic... | reverse complement strand
ATTAAAGATTGGAAAGCTTGCACAACCAACTCCTGGATATTGAGGGGAAGCGGGATGAAAATTAATAGAATAAATAGCTATTTTATCAAGAACTTCTATTGGAATTTTTAAAGGAGATAAAAAATTAAATAAATAACTTACATCTTCCTTAGTTACAATCTCTAAAAGTTCATTTGGTAAGCGTTTATCATTTCTATCACTTCGAATTACACAGACTAAGTCATATAGGTTTCCAGCAAAATCCTCTGCTGCTTTTGAAAGATGTTCATTCTTATCTAGGAGTAGAACGCATTTTTTTTTACTATTAACCATTTTGTATCCTCTTTAATCAGATATTTTCTTACTTAAGTTTAATTTATGTTCTTAATCGTATTTAGGTTTGCGAATTTTAAAACCTTTTCTACCTGCTTTAGGGTGCTTTATAGCCTCTTTAATTCCCCAAATAAACCAACGTGAGTATTCTAAAACCCAAGGTCCAACGCTAAAAGTAGACTCCCCGCCATACAATCTGTCAATTGATACTATAGGAACTTCTCCTAACCTTATATTGGCATATTGAGCTTTTATTGCCATTTCAAAAGTTACAGCCCACCCTACGTTTCTTGATTTAAGATTTAAGTCATAAAAAAGGTCTTTTTTAAACATCTTAATTCCAGTAGTCAAATCACTAAAAGGGGACCTTGAAATTAAGTGAAATAAACTATTTGCAATCCTTGAAAGAACCTGGCTTACCATAGATCCTCCAAGTCTTCTTCCTCCGTGCTTGTATCGGGTAGCACTTACAAAGTCACAACCTCCATCCATAAGGTATAACATATCTTCAATAGCTATAACTGGGCCTATCTCATCAGCAGCTAGTATTAATATGTAGTTACCTTTTGCTGAATCAACGCCCGACTTAATTGCATTAACAGCACCTGGTCCATAATTATTATGGACGTATCTAAGTTGGCTATAGGATTCTTCCAATTTTTTAACTACTGGTATGCTTTCATCTTTCTCATCATCAGCAATAACTATTACCTCATGTGAAACTTCCAGGATTGACCTGAGAATCTTAAGCATTATCTTTAAGTTTATACCTTCATTCCTTACAGGTAGCAAGATAGAAAGCGTTGGGTTCTCTTTGTTATCATCCATAAAATTTAACTATCTCTTTGGAGACGTAATTAAGTTGTTCATCTGAAAGTTGATATGCAGAAGGTAGCCACATTGCTTGGCAAGCTAACTCTGAGGAGACAGGAAACTCATTTGATTCACTCAGGTAAGATTTATGAGTATGTATTGGGTGCCAAAATCTTCTAGTAAAAATCTTTTTTTCTTCCAAATATTCAACTAACTTATTCCTGTCAGATGCAATCGCATCTGACCAGAGAGGAACCTCTCCTTTCTCTGTATCAAATGGCAGTAGGTTTATATCGGTTATATTATCTAAACTCTCTCTATAAAACTCATGAATATGACGTTGTTTTTTTAACCTAAAGTCTATTTCTTCAAGTTGAGCAAGTCCAACTGCAGCTTGTAAATTAGTATATTTAAAGTTGAAGCCTATTGACGGATGGCTATCATCACCTCCAGTTCCCCTTACCGGCCTACCTTGGTCCTTTAATTCAGCCAGACGAATGGCTACTTCTTTATCATTAGTAACTATCAACCCTCCTTGACCGCTGGATATAGTTTTGAAAGGTGATAATGAAAAAATACCAGTAATACCAAAAGATCCAAGATAAGAGCCTTCAAATTTTGAACCAAGAGCTTCTGCAGCATCTTCAATTACAGGTATTTTTTTATTTTTAGCTATCTCCATGATCTCTAATAAGGTTCCCGGCCTTCCACTTACATGGACAGGGATAATTGCTTTTGTTTTCGCAGATATTGCTTCTGCAAGAGCAACGGGGCACATTGTTAATGTATCTCTATCCACATCAATCAGTACTACCTTGGCTCCTGTCATTGTTACAGCATTAGCAGTAGCAACAAATGTCATATCAGGAACAATTACTTCGTCGCCGAATCCTATTCCTAAGGCCATAAGAGACAAGTAAAGAGCAGATGTTCCGCTTGTAACAGCTATACAATATTTGGTACCACAAAACTTTGCTATCTTCTCTTCAAATTCAGTTGTTACATCTCCTTCATTTAAATAATCTCTTCTAATTACATCTGCAATCCTATCAATTTCAGTTCCTGCTGATTCAGGTTTCCACCAAGGTACTTCTGTAAAGCTTTTCATAAGTAATAATTTAAATAAATAATTTTTTCATAGACCGATGAAAAGAAATTTTAATTCCCTGATTACCATCATCTTGAATAAAAGGTCTAAATAGTTGAGACATATGCCCCACTGTCAAAATGATTTCCTCTAGACCAAAAAAACCTATATTGTTCTGGAATTATTTCTGCAATAGATCTACATCTAGTTATAAGTAGTGATTTAAGATTATTAAATACATAGGATTTTAACCTTGTAACTTTTTTTCTTAACAATATTGATACCTTCATTCTTCTGTACTTTTTAGGAGTCGCTTGCTTTTTCTTTTGTTGCCTCGATACCTAAATAGAAACCCCAAATTTCAGGGAAAAAATTTCTAAAAGATTTAAAAAACCTAAAGTCAGCTTCGGTCAAGAAAGGTGTTATGTGACATTCTTTAAAATCTTTGAAAAGAAATTTAGTTTCCTTTACGGTATACGCTTTTGTAGCAATACTTTCATTGAAGTGATAAATAACGTATTTTGCTGACCTCCAAGGCCTTCCTTTTAGGAATGCATTCTTTATCCACAGCCACAAAGTGTGCAAAGATCTTCGGTGGTAAATCATCCCTAAGAATTTTCCTTTAGGTTTAAGCACTCTTGAGATTTCAGATATAATTTTTGAGATGTCTTCTGAGTGATGTATAACTCCCCAAGAATAAACGATATCAAAAAAGTCATCTTCAAAAGGTAGGCTTTCAGCATTTGTTCTTTGTAAGTTAGATTTTAGACCGTATATTTCTAACCTTTTTCTTGTAGTTTCTATTGCTCTATCAGTTAAATCAACTCCATATAATTCAACATTTGATTTGGCCCAATTCATATGATCAGTACCTGCTCCAACTCCTATTTCCAATACTTTTTTACCATCATGCGTTGTAAATTTAGCAATTGAATGAATAAAAGGCTCGACAGAATAACGATAATCTTCAATTTCTTCATACCAAGACTTTGATAGTAAGTCCTCTTCTTTGATGAGCTCTGGAGAGGTTCCGCACGCCTCTTCTTCCCAGAAATTTTTTACTTCTTCATTTACATCCATAATTCTAAGTATTTTCCTCTTTAATATAAGTAGACCACCACATTGCTAAATTTAGTAAAGGCCACCATTCCCTATTAATATATACCGTTTTGGAATTTTCTCCTTTAAAGTATTTTTGGACTTCTTTCCAATCTAAAATATCGGTTTCCTTGCAAAATCTTTCTAATTGCTCTTTTCCTATCTCTCCCAAGGAATCTTCAGACCATTCTTTTATAGGAGCTGCGAACCCTTGTTTTTTTCTATCTATTATTTTATCAGGAATAATGCCTCTGACTGCTTTTTTAAGAATATATTTTAACTGCCCATTCTTAGTCTTTATTTTGCTTGGTATGCTCATAGCGTACTCTACAAAGTTATGATCAAGAAAAGGAACTCTTGCTTCAAGAGAAACTCCCATACTCATTTTATCAACCCTCATTAGAAGTAATTCTGGAAGTCTCAGGTTAAGGTCAACATAAGACATCCAATTAAGATTAGAGGTTTCTTTGGACTTGCTTATAAAATTGTCATGAATTGGTTTGATAGCTTCCCACGAAGTAGTTTCCTTGAAAAAATTTTTCATTCTAGGAGATAACATAGCCATTTTCTGATTATGTGTGTAAGGTTCAGGACCCCAATATATAGGCTGACCTTCTGCTACTCTCTTTACGGCTTCATATTTCCAATCTTGATCTTTTTTTAAGATATTTAAAAGCCTTAAAGTTAGTTTTAATATAAATTTTGGTATAAATTTATCAGCTAAATTTTGATACCCAAGTACTTTTTTCCAATGTGGGTAGCCCAAAAAAAGTTCATCCGCCCCCTCTCCAACTTGGCATACAGTTACACCATTTTCTTTTGCTAATTTTGAAACGTAATACAATGGAACACAAACCGGATCCCCTATAGGCTCATCTTGTAACTTAATCATCTCTGGTAAAAATCTAATTAAGTCATCTGCATTCAGTAATTTTTCATAATAATCAGCATTTACGTGATCTGCAGCCATTTTTGCATACTCAAGTTCGTTCTTATAAGTTTCATAATTCCCGTCATAACCTATTGAAAAAGTTTTTACTTTTGAAGAATCTGATTCTGAAAAAAGCGCGGCATTGGTACTTGAGTCTATGCCTCCAGAAAGAAAAACTCCTACCGGTACATCACTTACTTTTCTTAATTTTACAGCCAAGCGAAGCCTTTCTAACAGACCAGATGATATATCTTCTTCTGGGGTTTTACTTAGATCTATGGTGTTATCAAGGACGTCCCAATATTTCTCTTGGTGAGAAGAGCCATCAGAATTAAAACGCATCCACGTCCCGCCTGGTAATTTATTAATTCCTTTAAAAAGAGTATTTGGAGCTGGTACAGTTAGATAAGAAAGGTAATGAAATACACCCTCTTCACTAATTTCTTTTTTTTGATCAGGATCTTTTAAAAGAGCTTTAATCTCAGAAGCAAAGACAACTCTATTGTCATGAATACTGTAATAAAGAGGCTTTATACCTACTCTGTCTCTAACGAGCCATAAACAATTTTCTCTTGAGTCCCAAATCGCAATAGAAAACATTCCCTGCAAACGCTCTATAAAAGAAATTCCCCATTCTTGAAATGCATACAATACAACCTCGGTATCAGAATGGTTAGTTTGCCAAGTATATTTATTTAATTGCTCCAATTCAGCTCTGATCTCTGCATGATTATAGATTTCTCCATTAAATACTAGAACAATTGAGTCCTCTGGATTGCTCATTGGTTGACTTGCTGCTTGCGAGAGGTCAATGATGGAAAGTCTTCTATGGCCAAGACCAATTCTATTATCTTTATCCACCCAAGAACCCTCACCATCAGGCCCTCTGTGTACCATAGTGTCTCTCATTCCTTCAATATATGAATGATTAACTGTAAAATCTGATGATTCAAATGATAAAGCGCCAACTAGTCCGCACATAAATATCCTTTATAAAAAGAGCATTATATTATTAACATAATAGAATTGGGTTATTAATTAGAAAATAACTTGATCTAAAAATTTTTTACTGAAGTCTTCAAGTGTGTCTTCTATAAGAACTAAATCATTAGATTTTAGGCGAGCATGGCATGGCAAATTGACAATATGGCATGCTACAAAAGAGGCTTTAGGGTAATTCGCAGCAATGTAATTAAAATTTTGTTTTTCGGGCAGCGGTGAAAGAGGACCGTCAAACCAAGAGCCAACTTCTATGCCTCTGGCCATAAAGAAATCTACAAAAACTTTTCTTTCCTTTACTAAAAAAGGAACTCTTGGGCTTACAGAGTAATTATCTTCAAGATATTCTCCTAAAACCGAATAATTTAATTCATGCAATTTTTTTATTATCCTTATTGAATTAACTTTATGATTAGATGTTATCTCATCAAATCTTTCAATTTGCTCTCTTGCTAATGGCAGCAATACTTTAGGAAGCTTCGATATGAAATCACTTTCCACTGAACCTTCTAATTCACATTCAGGAGTTGATGCGCCAAAAAGTCTAAGTTTAAAAAATAAAGCTACAACAAATTTTCCTAAAAAATAAACATTAGGTGAATAGAGAATTCCACAAAAAGCAGTCTGGAATGCCATCCTTAAAGACTTAGATAGCCTTATTTCTTTAGTATTTTTATAATCATTTCTTACTTTTTCTTCTAGCTCTTCATTATTAACTAGAAGAACTCCACCCCAGCCAGATGAAATAGTTTTTGAAAGTTCTAGTGAAAATATTGTTGCATCAGCAGAGGTACCAATAAGTCTTTGGTTTTGTGCAGAGCCAAGAGAAAGTGCGCAGTCTTCAATAATTAATATATCTCTATCAGCAAGCAAGTCCTTGATACTATTTACACAAGCAATACTCCCCAGAGTATGCTGAACAACTATTGCTCTTGTTTTATTTGAGATGTGTTGCTTAATAAGATTAGGATCAATATTTAGCGTAACAGGGTCAATGTCACAATATTTAGGTACAGCCCCTAACGCAACAACAGCTGTAGGTACTGCAAGACAAGTAAATGACGATAGTAAAACCTCATCACCCTTTTCAATACCTGAAGCTTTTAAACATGCAGCTAAAGAAGCCCTTCCACTAGAATATGAGTAGCAAGAATGTTTTTTAAATTTCTTACTAAAGCTACTATGGAATTGAGACCTTGATTTGTCTTTATTAATAAACGGTAAAATAAGAATACTAGAAAATATATGTAAACTTTGTTTCCATCCTATAGAAGAAAAGTACAAAGATAAAAATCTTGCCCTATTCTTGAGGAGCATGAGTTTTAAAAACTTGGAATGTTTTTTCTATTGTCTCTTCCTCAGAAAAAATATCTGAAGCTCTTTTTTTTGAATTATCTGATAAAAGCTTTCTTTTGTTTACATCATATGCCAAGTTTAGTATTGCTTTCTTATACTCTTCCAAATTATTTTCTCCATCTTCTTGAAGAGGCACTATGATTCCAGTTTCATTATGAATTACAGCCTCTGGAATTCCTCCAGAATCCGATGCAATTACAGGGACAGCAGCAGCCATTGCTTCCTTTATAGAAACCCCCATACAAGCATGCTTGTCTCTTGAAGGTGATAATACAATATCAGAAGCTGCATATAGAGTAGGCTGTAAATCAAATGGAATATCATTCATTACAGTAATTTTTTCTGGAAATTTATTCCTGCATTCTAGAGCTTTAGCTGTTAACTCTCCAGCAGCTCCAGCTAAAATAAAATGGAAATCCGGATTTGAATCAAGCAATGAAGGAACAAGTTCTAAAATACTTTGAAGGCCCATCTCGGGATTAAACCTGCCCATGAAAAGAAGCACGACAGTATCGTCTCTAACTTCCAATTCTTTTCTGTAAGTTTGTCTCAATAAATGACCATCATTAAATCTGCTCACTGAAACGCCAACATATATAACCTCTATGTCTCTTTCATTACCAATAGTTTTAAATGATTCTGCACAATAACAACTTGAAGAAATTACTGCATCTGCTTGGTTGAGCATTTCTAATAAAATATCTTTTTTTGGTAAAAGAAATTCTGAAACGTCATAGATCTCTCCAAAAACAGATAATATAATAGACTTCTTTTTTCCCCAAATACGCTTGCATAATAATAAATGTAGCGAGGTGTCTGATTGATAAAAGCTGGTGGTATTTACATTATGTTTTTTTGCCAGCTCATTGGTTAAGATGGTCTTAATAAGAATGACTACGTAGTCTTTAAATAATAAATTTTTACCGTAATAAGTGTTTACAAGAATTGGTATTAGCAACCAGTTACGTGGGTCTAATACCTTCCAAAAATTTTCTCTTACTGACTTCTCATAGACCACTGCACCTTCGACCATTCTAATATTATCTTTATTTCCAAAATATAAAATAACAACCTCTTTAACATCTTTTCTTTTAAAGCCATCAACCAATGATCTTATTAGGCTTGAAATCCCTCCAAAAGGCGGCGGGTAAGGGCCAACAATTAAAATATTCATATCTAGATTCATTTTTTTCTCACTTAAGCTTTCATTCAGAATTTGAAAGTCTTGGTTATTACATCGACCTAAATTAACTTCTAAAAAAAGTTTTTATACACTCTGCAATTTTAATTACATCTTGGTTTGACAAGTCTGGGAAGCTTGGCAAATTTAAACCTCTACTGCTAAGATCTTCTGCGATTAGAAAATTAGAATCTTGCTTAAACATTGGCATAGTATGAGCAGGATAAAAGAAAGGCCTAGTCTCTATACCAGATTGATTTAAGAATTTTGATAAACCATCTCTAGTTTTCTTATTATCTGTAAGAATTGAAACCAACCAACAACTGCTATCCCCTTTAGATTGAATAGTCTGAAAATCTAATGGACAGCTACTTAAAAGTTCTTGATATAAATTGGCAATAGCCTTCTTTCTTATAAGAATAGGTTCGATTTGTTCAATTTGAGATAAACCGATTGCAGCACAAATATTTGTCATCCTGTAGTTGTAGCCCACTTCTTCATACCAGTATTTTTTCCCTGATGCTCCTTGATTTTTAAGGCTTGCTACTTTATCTATGATTTCCTTATTATTAGATACCACCATCCCACCCTCTCCAGTGGTGATAGTCTTATTTCCAAAAAAACTAAAAGAGGCAACGTCTCCAAAAGTTCCCAAGAACTTATCTTCATAAGTACTTCCTAGTGCTTCAGCAACATCCTCAATGAGGAGTAATTTTTTTTCATCACACAACTTTCTAAGACTACTCATGTCACATGGGTTTCCATAAAGATGGACAGCCATTATTGCTTTAGTTTTATTTGTAATCAGTCCGGCTATTAGATTAACATCAAGATTCCAGGTGGATTTATCAGAATCAATAAATACAGGTTCAGCACCTACATATTTAATAGTATTTACGGATGCTATGTAAGTAAATGATGGAACGATAACTTCATCCCCTTCTCCAATTCCCAAGGAACATAAACACATATGTAAGGCAGTTGTTCCGTTAGAAACAGAAGTTGCATGATTTATATTTAAATAATCTGCAAAGCTATTTTCAAATTTTTTTATATAACTTCCTTTAGAAGAAATCCAAGTTGTTTCCAAACAATCTTCAACGTACTTTTTCGTATTAGGAAAAATTTTTGGTTTATAAATAGGATATTGCATTAAAGATTAGATATTAATCAATGAATAGAGGTTATAAAAAAAGATTTACCAAAAGTTGAGTAACTTTTCCATTCTTCCACAGTAAAAGCTTTATTTTCTAATAAAAATTCTTCTAAAGCTAGCCTTTCTCCTTTAGCCTCTCCAACAGGAAAACAATACCAATCATCGAAGATTAAAACGGAACCTTTCACAATTAATGGCTTAATAAACTTAAGAACTTCTACTGTAGAAGTGTATAGATCTACATCTATGTGGACAATGCCTGCTTGAGGTAAAGTTTCCTGGAGAGATTCTGAAAGAGAGTCTGAATAGAATCCTTCAGTAATATTTTTATCATCTAAAATCAGACCAGTATTTTTTTTAATTATTTTTTTAAACTCTTTTATACCTGTGGAATATTCACCTTCTTGAAATATTCCATCTTCACTTTTTTTAGTATCAGGCAGTCCTTGAAAAGAATCAAATGCAAAAAATTGAGCTTCATCAAGTCCAATATAATTAGCTGCGTTAACTGCTGCAGAAAAAGTTCTTCCTGAATGGCAACCAAATTCAAAATAAACTTGTGGCAGGCTATTTTTGTATCCAGCTACTTTTAAATAATTTATGCACTCTAATATATGCACAAACTTTAGGTGTTCATCCGAATACTTATATTGTTTACTAGCTTCTAATAATTTTGGATTCTTTAATGCAAAGATCCAGCTTCTAATTAGTTTCTTTAAAAATGAAGGGAGGATTTGAAATAATGATTTAAACATTTAGTTCTTTGGTATAGGTTTTTAACTGTTATTAAAAAATTCTTATCTATAGTCCTAGAATTGTTCTTTATGAGATACAAGTTTTAATTCAAACTCAGCTTGGATCAAATCTGCTTTTGTCATTTCTTTTACTAGCTCTTTGAAAGAAGTTTTAGGCTTCCAATTTAACTCTCTTCTTGCCTTTGAAGCGTCGCCTAGCAAGGTTGTAACCTCAGTAGGTCTAAAGTAAGCTTTATCTACTTCAACTATAATATTGTTTTCAGAATCGTAAGCCTTTTCTTCAACACCAGTGCCTTTCCAGGTCAACGTCATTCCTAATTCTGTTGCAACCTCATTAACAAAATCTCTAACACTATATTGTTCTCCAGTTGCAATAACCCAATCATCCGGCTTGTCTTGTTGAAGAATAAGCCACTGGCATTCTACATAATCTCTTGCGTGACCCCAATCTCTAAGGGCATCTAAATTTCCTAAATATAATTTATTTTGTAATCCAAGTTTTATTCTTGTTAGTGTTCTTGTTATTTTTCGAGTTACAAATGTTTCGCCTCTTATCGGGCTCTCATGATTAAAAAGTATTCCATTACATCCATAAATTCCGTAGGCCTCTCTGTAATTTATTGTTATCCAATAAGCATATATCTTAGCTGCCGCATATGGACTTCTAGGATAGAAGGGAGTGGTTTCTGATTGAGGAGTTTCTTGTACTTTGCCATAAAGTTCTGAGGTAGAAGCTTGATAAAATTTAGTTTTCTTCTCAAGCCCCAAGATTCTAATTGCTTCTAATAACCTCAAGGTCCCTAAAGCATCAGAATTAGCTGTATATTCAGGCTCTTCAAAGCTTACCGCAACATGAGATTGGGCTGCCAAGTTATATATCTCATCAGGTTTAACTTTCTGAACAATATGGACTAAGCTCATGGAGTCTGTCATATCACCAAAATGAAGAAAAAATCTACATTCTGGATCTCTCTCATCTTGCGTAAGGTGGTCAATTCTGCCTGTATTAAAAGATGAAGATCTGCGCTTAATTCCATGAACTTCATATCCCTTATCTAGCAAGAATTCAGCCAAGTAAGCTCCGTCCTGGCCCGTGATACCTGTTATTAAAGCTTTTTTAATCATAATTTAAAGATAAAGGGTTTATTATTTAATTTTTTGGCTATTCTACAGGTATTTCTTTGAATCAATAAGATAAGGTTTTGATTTTAATGATTCCGTTCCAATACCATAGCCTTCTATCCACTCTTCATTAAATTCGAAAAGAGAATAACATTTTGGTAGCTTCTTAATGATCTGTTTAGCCTTCAAGCCTATACAGGATATAGCTAAAGATTTAGGAGATCTTTGATTGAGATAGTTACATATATAATGATGGGTTAACCCCGAAATAATAATTCCATCCAATAAGATTACATGTTTACCACAAATCGGCTCTTCAATATCTCTTGTAATCCTAACTTCTCCACTTTCAGTTTGTTTTTCATAATTTATAAATTTTATGGCTTGCACTCTTACATCAAGTTGCAAGTAACCGAGCATGTCTTTTATCAGATAATTTGAAGCATCATTCATGGTAATCAGCTCCACTGCAAGACCTTTGTAATCTTCATTAATAACGTTTGCCATTTTAGCTATGGCATTTTTTATTTCTTTATTACTTGCTACTATTTTTTCTTTTTTCATATTAATGCATTTTTGTTACCAAGCTTCAGGTAACGAATCTTTTTCTGTAAGGCACTTACAAAAATGATCAATTATATTAGATTTACCAGGATTAAGTTCATCAAGACTATCTAATTTTGGAATCTCTGTAAAAGAAGCGTTATAAGTACTAAAAATATCAAAAGGTACTGGGGTCTTAAGAAAATAGAAATAGGCATAGAATTCAAGATCTTCTTTACTGGGTATATTATAAGTATCTTCCAAAATTAGATTTAGATACTCATCTGCTGTTTTAGGCTGCATAGCAAAATTTAAATCCTGGTATGTTGTCTTACCAGTTGAGATAACAGGAATCCCCTTTAACATCATCTCCAAACCTATAGTTCCATTATAAATTAGCCCCAAGTCAATATAATCAAAAAGATCATAAGTTTTTATCTGCTGTTCTGGAGAGATAATTTGTACATTTTTAGGTAATACAGGGAAGCGCTCATAAATAAAATCAGACATTGTCTTTAGAGAGCTAGAACTATCGTATACCTCTCCTGGATGGGGTTTAATAAAAAGGTTGATATCCTGTTTATCTGACAGCATGTCAATAGTTTCTAGAACCCATTGAATCACGTCATCGTAAAGATAATTCGATTCTGAGACTCCAACATCCCAATAGATATTAGAAAATAAGAAGATATTTTTTTTATCAGGGTCGATGGTAAGATCTAACTTATCTATAGACTCTTTAAAAAATCCATCGCGCACAAATATCTCAGACTTTCCTGAAAATCTGGTCGTTAGGTATTCAGAAAGCTCCTCACTTTCCTTAAAAGAAATTTTATTATTTTTAAGCTCTCTATACTTTATAAACCTGTTCGTATTAGAGTAAAGTTCAAAGTCATTTATTTGAAAAGTAGCTAGATTGAAAGGAATTAATGATAATTTTTTGAACCTATTTGATTTATTAAAATAGTGATAGAAAGGGCTCCATTGTGAATAAGCGCTCATGGCTGAAACTACGGATACAGGAGAATAAATCTTATCTAATCGCTTAGCTGACAAGTATGAAAAAATTGCTGTATCGGTATTATTATTTATAATCTCATTAGATTCCTTATCATCAACGGCTCCATAAAAATATCTAATAACTGAATCATTAACTGATAATTGCATGGGACCCTCAAGGAAATTATCTAGGTCTAATTCTGCATAATCTTTTATTTTAATTTTTTGATTTATTTGATTTATTTCTTCTTTTGAAAAGATAGTGGCGTAAGAAACTATCTTAAAATTAAACCTTGATATTATACTTTTAATATTAAATTTACATTGCCAACATGGGTTTTTATTACCCACATTCTTAGAAGACTTAATTTCACATCCTTTTAGAAATCCATCGCAAACAAAGACAATAATATTAAAACCTCTCAGCTCTAAAGCTTTTGCAAGTATCAACAAAGGAATAAATATGGGGTGGTTAGTTTCACTCAATGAAACAATAATATTTCCAGTAGAAGCCAAATTATCTTTAATAGTTTTAGGAAAAATCTTTAGCCACTTTGAAAATACCAGCCTATATCTTAGGTAATGTTTAACTCGTTCGACCAAGAACTCATTTAGAATCAAATGTAATAATTTATTTAAAAAAGATTTCAGACTGCTCAATGGAATTATTTTTTGATATTTTAACTTTAACTTCGATTCAATTTCTTTCTTACAATATCTATTATAGTCAAATAAATAAATTTAAGATCTACCAATCTAGGCAACATGTCTGATATTGGAACTGAATTAAGATAAATAAAAGTTATTAAAAACGAAATTCCTAAGGTCAAAAACCCTAATGAGAAGGTTAAGGCGGCACCAATTAAACCAAAAGAATCAATAAGGAAATAGCCAAAGATTAATTGTAAGATTAAAGGTGGTATTTGTATGGCCGGTATTAAATTAGCCCGCCCCATTCCTTCAAAGAAAGGCTTTAAGGTCAAGCAGGAGGCTCCTATCACTACACCTGGGATTGCAATTAATAAAACATCTGCAGAAGTTTCAAAAGCAGAGCCGTATAAAAACACTATTAATTTTTTTGCAACAAGAGAAAGTAAAAATCCTAAAAGGGTAAGTATTATTAATGTAACTTTAAAAGATTTTATTGATATTTCTTTTGAATCCTCTTTTCCTAGACTGCTGATCCTGGGATATAAAATTACCGCAAGAGCTTCGGGTATTTTATTAAGCAGTTTACTTGATGATTCTCCTTGACTATAAAAAGCAATATCAGAATTTTTAAGAAAGAGCGCTCCTAATGTTTTAGTAGTCAACTCAAAAATATGGGTTATTACTCCAGTAAAATAGAAATTCTTTGAATAGCCTAGAACCTTTTTAGCTAAAGATTTATTAAACTTAAAACTGAAAGCTTTCCAATCTCTCCTATCAACGCTAATCCAAGCAAACAATAAAATAATAAAACTAGGGATTATTTTTGACAATACGACTCCCAAAATATTGAAGTCATAAAAAAATAAGAAAAGGTAAATTAGAATTGCATTTAAGAGGGCCCTATAAAGATTTAATTTATTGTAAGTAGAGATATTTTCTTGCGCTATGAAATAATAAGAATAATTTAACAATAGAAACTCAAAAGGAATAAAGCAGATTAATAAAAATAATTCATACTTATGTGAAGTGCTTTGATTAAATAGCATTTGGTCGATAAAATCTAACTGCCATAATAAAGCCAATGAAATAGATAAACTTGTTATCAAGGCTACAAAATTATTAAAAAAAAGAATTTCTTGTGGTTTCTCCTGCTTTGAACCTAAAATATAAATAGAAGCAACATCAGTTTTTAGCCTACCAAAAGCTTCTGCATATGATGGCACTAATGACAATAAGACCCAAACACCAAGCAAGTCAGGACCTAATTTTCTAGCTACCAACGCACCTGTCAAAATAGAAAGAACGAAAATAAATACATCTCTTTGCAAAATAGAAAATGCCAATTTAAAAATAGAATCTTTATTAGTCATGTTATATCTATTGAGAGTGCATTTTGTAGATTGAGATCTTTTCAATACTATCTTATTGCAATTACAAGAAAGTTGACAAAGAAAATTACTTGGTTAATTTATCTTTTTCAAAGGAATCTTTCCATCCTTCTCCTCTTGAATATTGATTATTAATTTCAATTAGATCCGGATAAGATTCTAAATAATCTATAATTTCATTCATTTTTATAAACCTAAAATCTATATTTTTATTTATAAAATTTAAAATTATTTTTTTAATTAATACAAAATCTTCTTCATAATCTACCGTCAGACGGTATTTAGATAAATCTTTATAACAATCGACTCTTTTACATTTAAAATTGCTATTTTCTTTCCAAAAAATAAAGGTTACATGTTCTCTTTCTGAAGGTTTATTTGCAATTTTCCAAGCCTTTTTAAGTGCACTATAAGACATAACTGAAACATCCATTCCATCTGGCCACGACGAGGGAAGTGGCTCTGAATTAGACACAAAGTCTAGAGAAGTATTTTGAATTGATTCTATAATTTCATCAATAACAGAAGAATCTATTAACGGACAATCAGCTGTAAGTCTAACCACAAAATCTGGTTTAGTTTTTAAGGACCTTGCTGTTTGATAGTATCTATCTAGTACATCATCATGGCTTCCTCTATAAACTTCACAGCCATAGTCATGAGCAAATTTTTCAATAGCATCATCTGACTTATCAATTGAAGTAGCTATAATAACTTGATCAATTTGATTGCTTACACTTAACCTGTCTAGCATCCAGCCTAATAAAGGTTTTCCTTTTACTGGGAAAAGTACTTTTCCTGGTAGCCTTTTTGACCCCATTCTTGCTTGTATAATTGCAGTTGTTTTCACGTAATTTTAGCCTCACCAATTGCATTTGAAAGAGTATTTATTTTTTTGGATTGGCTTTTATTTAATTTATCTATGAACCCTCCAAAACCATCAGCTATTCCATAAATTACTCTAGGAAACTGAAAATTATCTACTACAATTTCTCCTTCGCTACCTACTAGGCCAGAAACGATAGGCATGTCTAGAATTAACCTTCTTCCAAAAGAATGCTCAAGAACTTCCCGCGTTTTAAACAAGGAAGAAATAAAGCCTTCGAATCCTATTTTGATATCGGGTCTATAAATTGTAAGGTCCCTTTTCTTTGCTGCTTTTATGGCAGAAGGGCTAAAACATCCTTTCCCTGCATCCATAAAAATAGCTGATTTACTAACATTAGATATTATTCTAGTAGTAATTACTGGCTTTCCTGATGTTAAGCCAATAATAATATCAGCATCCTTTGATGCTGCTAAGTTATCCACTGTACCGCTAATCTTGGCTAATGTTTCTTGAGGTTTGATAAGATTTAACGCCTTAACTATGGTTTTTAAATTTCTAGAATTCCTTCTAGTTATTACTACATCTACTCCTCTCTCTACAAGTCTTAAAGCGAGTTTACTTCCTATATTCCCTGAGCCGATAATTGTTGCTTTTTTTCCTCCAATACCTCTTTTATGCTTTGCAAATAATTGCTCTAAAATAATATCAATAGAATCTACAGTTAAGTCATTGCCTTTAAATGTAATTACTTCAGAAATCTTAGTGGAGTCCCGCACTTCTCTTTCAATATTTCCAATATCTTCATTATAGAATTTTCTACTAATCTTTTTTTCTGAATCAACCAGGATGTAGTCCACTTTCCCATCAATGTAGTTTATTATTTCTCTAGCCTGTTTAACTGAATAGACTATTACACTTCCTGCAACTAGTTTTTCTGTAACCCTAATGGGAGTATAAAAATAACCACTTGCGCTTACTTTTCTTGTATTTCCAATACAGAAACCTATTTTTTTATTTTTTTTTAAAGAGAGTAGTTTTAAATTTTCTAGAATTTCATTTAGTTCTTTCTTTACCGCCATATTAAATAACTTCCCAAGTCAGCGGATGATCTTTCTTTAAATCTTCTTTTAGAGACCTTCCAACTACCAAATCAATATATTTTGGAAGTATTCCTATACCTGGAGATTTAATTGTTATCATCTCTTTTGTAAGTATTGATCCTTTCTGTATATCGCAATTCACAAATATACTTCTTCTTAATTTTTGAATTGTTTGATACTCACTAGAAGAAACAGTCTTAATCCCAGATCCTAAAGCTTGATATACAGCATCAGATTGAATAACCAAGGATTTTAATTTTTCTTCTTCTAGAGAGAAGACATGATCAGGTCCTTTCATGGCTCTATCTAAAGTAACATGTTTTTCTATAACCCTGGCACCTAAAGATATGGCAGCAGGAACAAGAAATATATCTTCAAAATGATCTGAAAAACCTGTAATTACACCAAAAGTATCAGCTAACTTTTTTATAACTCTTAAATTTGACTCTTCAAAAGAAGCTGGGTAGCTTGAAACACAATGGAGAAGTATCAAGTTAGGGTTTCCCTCCTCTTTTAGAATATTTACTGCTTCTTCAATATCTCCAAGGGTAGACATTCCTGTAGAGATAATTACAGGTTTCATGGTCTGGGCCACCCTTCTTATCAAAGGTAAGTTAACTAAATCCATGGAGGCTATCTTATAAGCCGGTACATCTAAACTCTCTAAGATCTCTACAGATTCAATATCAAAAGGAGTGGAAAAAACATCAATTTTCTTTGATTTTGCATAAGAAAATAAACTCTCAGTCTCTTCGTATGAAAAGATGAGCCTATCAAATAGTTCAGAAAGATTCTCTTCCAGGCTATGAATATCTTCATGATATCTTGCGTCTAATACCTCACCTGAAACCCTACCAGGACTAAAAGTTTGGAACTTCACAGAATTACATCCAGCTTCCGAACACATATCTATCAATCTTTTAGCTATCTCAATGCTTCCATTATGGCAAATACCTATTTCCCCTATTATGTAAGGTCTAAAGTTTTCTCCGATAGAAGTTTCTGCTATATCAATTACTTGATTGAAATTAGTTATCTTTGTTTTCATCCGTTGCACTCTATTGAAAGAGGAACCAGTATTTTCAATCATCTCTACAAGATCTATGGCTTTTGCACACAGAACTTGAAAATCTGCATAAGAAAAGTCAGCTAAAGTACCAGAGAAATAGAAATTTTCAGTTTTTTCAAGCTTACTGACTACTTTCTGAAGTTCCATTTCAAAACCAACTCTATAAGAAGGATATAGTGGACCAAGGTCACTTGTGTGAGTTCGAAGTATTTGCTTTCTCTCTACAAATCCTAAATTAACAATATCTTCTATAACTTTATTGGAAATTTCTTCTTCTGACATTTCAGAAATACTATCTCCAACTGTATATGCTATTTCACAACATAAAATTGACCAGCCATCCGGAATCCCTGATTTACTAAATCTTGTCTGCAAGCCGGCTCTATGAAAAATAACTTCTTTATCTTTAAAATATAACCAGTCTGCATCGTCAGGAAAGGGGTCTGTATCTTTTAATATTAAATTTACTAAAATAATATTTCTAAAAGACAAAGAACAATCTACATCAAAAAATTGAGAATTCTTTGTGATCGGCAGAGTAGAAACAATAATATCATCTTCCTTTAGTTCTATTTCTTGCTTATCTGTTATTATCTTATTTGCTCTATTATTGTCATAATTAATATCCAATACTTCTTCAGAATATAAAATTTTTCCACCTAATTTTTCAATCTTTTCTGCCAATACTTCAAATGGATGACCGCATCCATTTCTTGCAACTGCAGACCATTGATCTGAATGGAAAGGTTTATTTTCTTTTCTAATTTCAATTCTTTGAGGGGCCCAATTTGGTGATAACTCTTTAGTTGGAATACCCCAAAGTTTTTCAGGGTACTCTTCATAGAACATTTTTTGTAGAGTTGGACCGGCCAAAGCCTCCATATACTCATGGTAATTTTTTGCTGCACTAAGCTCATCTTTATTGATAGAACTCATCTCACTTTTAATCGTTTTAACCAACTCATTTGGTAATTGCTCTAAGGTCTTCTCAGTTAGAGGATAATCAAAGTATTTACCTTCTACATAATTTTTTCCATAAAGGCTCGGCATGGTAAAAATGTCAGAAAATAGTTCTTTCCAATATTCTATGATTTCTGGATTAGAGGTATGAAAAAGATGAGGCCCAGAATCAATGTAATAATCTTCATATCTTATTGTTTTAGCTAAGCCGCCTGGTACTTCAAACTTCTCAATGATAGTTACTGGAACTCCTTTTTTTAAGAACTCATAACCTGCAACTAGGCCAGACATCCCAGCTCCAAGAATAAAAACTCTTTTATCTACCATGCCGTCAAGCCTCCATCTATTACTAGATTTTGTCCATTTATATAACTTGCTTCTTCAGAAGATAGGAAAGTAACTGCTCCGGTTATTTCTTGATATTCTGCCATTCTACCAATAGGGGTTTTTGATGAATAATTCTTAATAAAATCCTCACCTTGTTCGTTAAAAATCCCTCCCGGACTTACACAATTAACTCTCACATTATGCTCAATGGCATGGACAGAAAAATATTTTGTAAGCTGAATAACGGCAGCTTTAGAGGCGCTATAAGCTTCAGAGTTCATACGTGAACAGTCTGTATAAATACTAGGATCACTACTAACTACTCCATAAATAGAACCTATGTTAACTATTGAGCCACCTCCTGTATCTTTCATAATGTTAAGGGCTTCTTTAGTACACAGGAATGTACCTCCGGCATTTACCGCCATAACATTCATAAAATCCTTAAAGTCCCTTTCCCAAAAAGGTTCAAATACACCTATTCCAGCATTATTAATTAAAATATCTAAAGACCCTCTTTCATTATTAATCCTAGTAAAGGTTTCAAGAACCTGTTCAGGCGAAGAGACATCTAAGATAAGTTGCCCCAATATTTTTTCTTTAGGCAGTTTATTTGCTAAGTTAATAAGTGAATCTTTGTCGCTATCAGCTAACCAAACATTAGCCTCCTCTTTAATGAATGATAAGGCTAAAGCACTTCCGAGAAGACCCCCAGCACCAGTTATCAGAACATCTTTATTTTTTAAACTCATTAGTTAAAGCGGTGAAACCCTGGATTCATTGGTTCACCAATTATTTCTTTATTTATATCATTGCTATTCGAAAATTTATTAATTTGAGAAAATATCTTTAGAGCATTATTTTTATAAAATTCTAAATGATCATCATTATGGCAATAATTTGCATAGAACCTGTTGGAAGCCAAAATACCCTTCTTTAACATCTGCTGTATGAAGAATGTCATCTTCTCTAGGTTCTCATCTTCTTTGAAAGAAAAATAACTCATCGGATACATGCCTGAAACATTAATATCAACACTAGAATCAGAAGAAGCTTCCAACCATATATTCTGCATTTTCTTTCCTGTCTCAATTAACTTTTTATGAACATCGTTAGCAATAAATTTATCTATAGTTGCTATTGCCGCGGTAGGACCAATTCTATCCGTCCAATAAGTACTACTTATGAAAGTTTTCTGGCATGCATCCATGATAGCGTCTGTTCCAATTATTGCTCCCATTGGATACCCATTACTCATAGCCTTGCCAAAAACTGCAATATCATGATATTGCAGTTTTTGGCAAGGCTATGAGTAATGGGTATCCAATGGGAGCAATAATTGGAACAGACGCTATCATGGATGCATGCCAGAAAACTTTCATAAGTAGTACTTATTGGACGGATAGAATTGGTCCTACCGCGGCAATAGCAACTATAGATAAATTTATTGCTAACGATGTTCATAAAAAGTTAATTGAGACAGGAAAGAAAATGCAGAATATATGGTTGGAAGCTTCTTCTGATTCTAGTGTTGATATTAATGTTTCAGGCATGTATCCGATGAGTTATTTTTCTTTCAAAGAAGATGAGAACCTAGAGAAGATGACATTCTTCATACAGCAGATGTTAAAGAAGGGTATTTTGGCTTCCAACAGGTTCTATGCAAATTATTGCCATAATGATGATCATTTAGAATTTTATAAAAATAATGCTCTAAAGATATTTTCTCAAATTAATAAATTTTCGAATAGCAATGATATAAATAAAGAAATAATTGGTGAACCAATGAATCCAGGGTTTCACCGCTTTAACTAATGAGTTTAAAAAATAAAGATGTTCTGATAACTGGTGCTGGGGGTCTTCTCGGAAGTGCTTTAGCCTTATCATTCATTAAAGAGGAGGCTAATGTTTGGTTAGCTGATAGCGACAAAGATTCACTTATTAACTTAGCAAATAAACTGCCTAAAGAAAAAATATTGGGGCAACTTATCTTAGATGTCTCTTCGCCTGAACAGGTTCTTGAAACCTTTACTAGGATTAATAATGAAAGAGGGTCTTTAGATATTTTAATTAATAATGCTGGAATAGGTGTATTTGAACCTTTTTGGGAAAGGGACTTTAAGGATTTTATGAATGTTATGGCGGTAAATGCCGGAGGTACATTCCTGTGTACTAAAGAAGCCCTTAACATTATGAAAGATACAGGAGGTGGCTCAATAGTTAACATAGGTTCTATTTATGGAGTAGTTAGTAGTGATCCTAGTATTTATACAGACTGTTCACGTATGAACTCTGAAGCTTATAGCGCCTCTAAAGCTGCCGTTATTCAGCTTACAAAATATTTTTCTGTCCATGCCATTGAGCATAATGTGAGAGTTAATTGTGTAAGTCCGGGAGGGATTTTTAACGAACAAGGTGAGGATTTTATTAAGAATTATTCATCAAAAACCCCTATTGGTAGAATGGCAGAATATCAAGAAATAACCGGAGCAGTTACTTTCCTATCTTCTGAAGAAGCAAGTTATATAAATGGACAAAATCTAGTAATAGATGGAGGCTTGACGGCATGGTAGATAAAAGAGTTTTTATTCTTGGAGCTGGGATGTCTGGCCTAGTTGCAGGTTATGAGTTCTTAAAAAAAGGAGTTCCAGTAACTATCATTGAGAAGTTTGAAGTACCAGGCGGCTTAGCTAAAACAATAAGATATGAAGATTATTACATTGATTCTGGGCCTCATCTTTTTCATACCTCTAATCCAGAAATCATAGAATATTGGAAAGAACTATTTTCTGACATTTTTACCATGCCGAGCCTTTATGGAAAAAATTATGTAGAAGGTAAATACTTTGATTATCCTCTAACTGAGAAGACCTTAGAGCAATTACCAAATGAGTTGGTTAAAACGATTAAAAGTGAGATGAGTTCTATCAATAAAGATGAGCTTAGTGCAGCAAAAAATTACCATGAGTATATGGAGGCTTTGGCCGGTCCAACTCTACAAAAAATGTTCTATGAAGAGTACCCTGAAAAACTTTGGGGTATTCCAACTAAAGAGTTATCACCAAATTGGGCCCCTCAAAGAATTGAAATTAGAAAAGAAAATAAACCTTTCCATTCAGATCAATGGTCTGCAGTTGCAAGAAATGGATGCGGTCATCCATTTGAAGTATTGGCAGAAAAGATTGAAAAATTAGGTGGAAAAATTTTATATTCTGAAGAAGTATTGGATATTAATTATGACAATAATAGAGCAAATAAGATAATAACAGATAAGCAAGAAATAGAACTAAAGGAAGATGATATTATTGTTTCTACTCTGCCGATCACAAAGAATTCTCAATTTTTTGATGTAGATTGTTCTTTGTCTTTTAGAAATATTATTTTAGTAAATTTAATATTAAAAGATACAGACCCCTTTCCTGACGATGCAGACTGGTTATATTTTAAAGATAAAGAAGTTATTTTTCATAGAGCCGGCTTGCAGACAAGATTTAGTAAATCAGGGATTCCGGATGGCTGGTCAATTTTATGTTGTGAAATAGCATATACAGTTGGAGATAGTATTTCTGAAATGTCAGAAGAAGAAATTTCCAATAAAGTTATAGAAGATATTGTTAATTTAGGATTTGTAGAGAGAAAGCAAATACTTCGAACTCACACAAGTGACCTTGGTCCACTATATCCTTCTTATAGAGTTGGTTTTGAAATGGAACTTCAGAAAGTAGTCAGTAAGCTTGAAAAAACTGAAAATTTCTATTTCTCTGGTACTTTAGCTGACTTTTCTTATGCAGATTTTCAAGTTCTGTGTGCAAAAGCCATAGATCTTGTAGAGATGATTGAAAATACTGGTTCCTCTTTCAATAGAGTGCAACGGATGAAAACAAAGATAACTAATTTCAATCAAGTAATTGATATAGCAGAAACTTCTATCGGAGAAAACTTTAGACCTTACATAATAGGGGAAATAGGTATTTGCCATAATGGAAGCATTGAGATAGCTAAAAGATTGATAGATATGTGTTCGGAAGCTGGATGTAATTCTGTGAAGTTCCAAACTTTTAGTCCTGGTAGGGTTTCAGGTGAGGTATTAGACGCAAGATATCATGAAGATATTCATAGCCTGGAAGAGAATCTTTCTGAACTATTTGATAGGCTCATCTTTTCATACGAAGAGACTGAGAGTTTATTTTCTTATGCAAAATCAAAGAAAATTGATGTTTTTTCCACTCCTTTTGATATTGAATCTGTAGAGATCTTAGAGAGTTTAGATGTACCGGCTTATAAGATAGCCTCCATGGATTTAGTTAACTTACCTTTGATAAGAAGGGTGGCCCAGACCATGAAACCTGTAATTATCTCTACAGGAATGTCTACCCTTGGAGATATTGAAGAAGCAGTAAATATTCTAAAAGAGGAGGGAAACCCTAACTTGATACTTCTCCATTGTGTTTCAAGCTACCCAGCTTCTTTTGAAGAGTCAAATTTAAGAGTTATAAAAAAGTTAGCTGATACTTTTGGTGTAATTACAGGTTTTTCAGATCATTTTGAAGATATATTTCTTGTTCCTGCTGCCATATCTTTAGGTGCCAGGGTTATAGAAAAACATGTTACTTTAGATAGAGCCATGAAAGGACCTGATCATGTCTTCTCTCTAGAAGAAGAAAAATTAAAATCCTTGGTTATTCAATCTGATGCTGTATATCAAGCTTTAGGATCTGGGATTAAGACTGTTTCTTCTAGTGAGTATCAAACAATTCAAAAATTAAGAAGAAGTATATTTGTGAATTGCGATATACAGAAAGGATCAATACTTACAAAAGAGATGATAACAATTAAATCTCCAGGTATAGGAATACTTCCAAAATATATTGATTTGGTAGTTGGAAGGTCTCTAAAAGAAGATTTAAAGAAAGATCATCCGCTGACTTGGGAAGTTATTTAATATGGCGGTAAAGAAAGAACTAAATGAAATTCTAGAAAATTTAAAACTACTCTCTTTAAAAAAAAATAAAAAAATAGGTTTCTGTATTGGAAATACAAGAAAAGTAAGCGCAAGTGGTTATTTTTATACTCCCATTAGGGTTACAGAAAAACTAGTTGCAGGAAGTGTAATAGTCTATTCAGTTAAACAGGCTAGAGAAATAATAAACTACATTGATGGGAAAGTGGACTACATCCTGGTTGATTCAGAAAAAAAGATTAGTAGAAAATTCTATAATGAAGATATTGGAAATATTGAAAGAGAAGTGCGGGACTCCACTAAGATTTCTGAAGTAATTACATTTAAAGGCAATGACTTAACTGTAGATTCTATTGATATTATTTTAGAGCAATTATTTGCAAAGCATAAAAGAGGTATTGGAGGAAAAAAAGCAACAATTATCGGCTCAGGGAATATAGGAAGTAAACTCGCTTTAAGACTTGTAGAGAGAGGAGTAGATGTAGTAATAACTAGAAGGAATTCTAGAAATTTAAAAACCATAGTTAAGGCGTTAAATCTTATCAAACCTCAAGAAACATTAGCCAAGATTAGCGGTACAGTGGATAACTTAGCAGCATCAAAGGATGCTGATATTATTATTGGCTTAACATCAGGAAAGCCAGTAATTACTACTAGAATAATATCTAATGTTAGTAAATCAGCTATTTTTATGGATGCAGGGAAAGGATGTTTTAGCCCTTCTGCCATAAAAGCAGCAAAGAAAAGGGACCTTACAATTTATAGACCCGATATCAAAATAGGATTCGAAGGCTTTATTTCTTCCTTGTTTAAAACGCGGGAAGTTCTTGAGCATTCTTTTGGAAGAAGGTTAATTCTAGACATGCCTATCGTTTCTGGCCTAGTAGGTAGCGAAGGAGAAATTGTAGTAGATAATTTTCAGTTTCCTAGAGTAATTTATGGAATAGCTGATGGTTTTGGAGGGTTCATAGATAAATTAAATAAAAGCCAATCCAAAAAAATAAATACTCTTTCAAATGCAATTGGTGAGGCTAAAATTACGTGAAAACAACTGCAATTATACAAGCAAGAATGGGGTCAAAAAGGCTACCAGGAAAAGTACTTTTCCCAGTAAAAGGAAAACCTTTATTAGGCTGGATGCTAGACAGGTTAAGTGTAAGCAATCAAATTGATCAAGTTATTATAGCTACTTCAATTGATAAGTCAGATGATGCTATTGAAAAATTTGCTCATGACTATGGCTGTGAAGTTTATAGAGGAAGCCATGATGATGTACTAGATAGATACTATCAAACAGCAAGGTCCTTAAAAACTAAACCAGATTTTGTGGTTAGACTTACAGCTGATTGTCCGTTAATAGATTCTTCTGTTATTGATGAAATTATAGAATCAATTCAAAATACTTCTCTAGACTTTGTGTCTAATTCAGAGCCACTTCCCTCGTCGTGGCCAGATGGAATGGATGTTTCAGTTATGTCTTATAGTGCACTTAAAAAGGCTTGGAAAATTGCAAATAAACCTTCAGAAAGAGAACATGTAACCTTTATTTTTTGGAAAGAAAATAGCAATTTTAAATGTAAAAGAGTCGATTGTTATAAAGATTTATCTAAATACCGTCTGACGGTAGATTATGAAGAAGATTTTGTATTAATTAAAAAAATAATTTTAAATTTTATAAATAAAAATATAGATTTTAGGTTTATAAAAATGAATGAAATTATAGATTATTTAGAATCTTATCCGGATCTAATTGAAATTAATAATCAATATTCAAGAGGAGAAGGATGGAAAGATTCCTTTGAAAAAGATAAATTAACCAAGTAATTTTCTTTGTCAACTTTCTTGTAATTGCAATAAGATAGTATTGAAAAGATCTCAATCTACAAAATGCACTCTCAATAGATATAACATGACTAATAAAGATTCTATTTTTAAATTGGCATTTTCTATTTTGCAAAGAGATGTATTTATTTTCGTTCTTTCTATTTTGACAGGTGCGTTGGTAGCTAGAAAATTAGGTCCTGACTTGCTTGGTGTTTGGGTCTTATTGTCATTAGTGCCATCATATGCAGAAGCTTTTGGTAGGCTAAAAACTGATGTTGCTTCTATTTATATTTTAGGTTCAAAGCAGGAGAAACCACAAGAAATTCTTTTTTTTAATAATTTTGTAGCCTTGATAACAAGTTTATCTATTTCATTGGCTTTATTATGGCAGTTAGATTTTATCGACCAAATGCTATTTAATCAAAGCACTTCACATAAGTATGAATTATTTTTATTAATCTGCTTTATTCCTTTTGAGTTTCTATTGTTAAATTATTCTTATTATTTCATAGCGCAAGAAAATATCTCTACTTACAATAAATTAAATCTTTATAGGGCCCTCTTAAATGCAATTCTAATTTACCTTTTCTTATTTTTTTATGACTTCAATATTTTGGGAGTCGTATTGTCAAAAATAATCCCTAGTTTTATTATTTTATTGTTTGCTTGGATTAGCGTTGATAGGAGAGATTGGAAAGCTTTCAGTTTTAAGTTTAATAAATCTTTAGCTAAAAAGGTTCTAGGCTATTCAAAGAATTTCTATTTTACTGGAGTAATAACCCATATTTTTGAGTTGACTACTAAAACATTAGGAGCGCTCTTTCTTAAAAATTCTGATATTGCTTTTTATAGTCAAGGAGAATCATCAAGTAAACTGCTTAATAAAATACCCGAAGCTCTTGCGGTAATTTTATATCCCAGGATCAGCAGTCTAGGAAAAGAGGATTCAAAAGAAATATCAATAAAATCTTTTAAAGTTACATTAATAATACTTACCCTTTTAGGATTTTTACTTTCTCTTGTTGCAAAAAAATTAATAGTGTTTTTATACGGCTCTGCTTTTGAAACTTCTGCAGATGTTTTATTAATTGCAATCCCAGGTGTAGTGATAGGAGCCTCCTGCTTGACCTTAAAGCCTTTCTTTGAAGGAATGGGGCGGGCTAATTTAATACCGGCCATACAAATACCACCTTTAATCTTACAATTAATCTTTGGCTATTTCCTTATTGATTCTTTTGGTTTAATTGGTGCCGCCTTAACCTTCTCATTAGGGTTTTTGACCTTAGGAATTTCGTTTTTAATAACTTTTATTTATCTTAATTCAGTTCCAATATCAGACATGTTGCCTAGATTGGTAGATCTTAAATTTATTTATTTGACTATAATAGATATTGTAAGAAAGAAATTGAATCGAAGTTAAAGTTAAAATATCAAAAAATAATTCCATTGAGCAGTCTGAAATCTTTTTTAAATAAATTATTACATTTGATTCTAAATGAGTTCTTGGTCGAACGAGTTAAACATTACCTAAGATATAGGCTGGTATTTTCAAAGTGGCTAAAGATTTTTCCTAAAACTATTAAAGATAATTTGGCTTCTACTGGAAATATTATTGTTTCATTGAGTGAAACTAACCACCCCATATTTATTCCTTTGTTGATACTTGCAAAAGCTTTAGAGCTGAGAGGTTTTAATATTATTGTCTTTGTTTGCGATGGATTTCTAAAAGGATGTGAAATTAAGTCTTCTAAGAATGTGGGTAATAAAAACCCATGTTGGCAATGTAAATTTAATATTAAAAGTATAATATCAAGGTTTAATTTTAAGATAGTTTCTTACGCCACTATCTTTTCAAAAGAAGAAATAAATCAAATAAATCAAAAAATTAAAATAAAAGATTATGCAGAATTAGACCTAGATAATTTCCTTGAGGGTCCCATGCAATTATCAGTTAATGATTCAGTTATTAGATATTTTTATGGAGCCGTTGATGATAAGGAATCTAATGAGATTATAAATAATAATACCGATACAGCAATTTTTTCATACTTGTCAGCTAAGCGATTAGATAAGATTTATTCTCCTGTATCCGTAGTTTCAGCCATGAGCGCTTATTCACAATGGAGCCCTTTCTATCACTATTTTAATAAATCAAATAGGTTCAAAAAATTATCATTAATTCCTTTCAATCTAGCTACTTTTCAAATAAATGACTTTGAACTTTACTCTAATACGAACAGGTTTATAAAGTATAGAGAGCTTAAAAATAATAAAATTTCTTTTAAGGAAAGTGAGGAGCTTTCTGAATACCTAACGACCAGATTTTCAGGAAAGTCTGAGATATTTGTGCGCGATGGATTTTTTAAAGAGTCTATAGATAAGTTAGATCTTACCATCGACCCTGATAAAAAAAATATCTTCTTATTTTCTAATATCTATTGGGATGTTGGAGTCTCAGAATCGAATTATCTTTACGATGACGTGATTCAATGGGTTCTAGAAACTATTGACATGCTGTCAGATAAACAGGATATCAACCTTTTTATTAAACCCCATCCAGGAGAGGTATACGATAGTTCTAGCTCTCTAAAGACAATGTCTGATTTTATTTATGAGCGCTTCCCTGTATTACCTAAAAATGTACAAATTATCTCTCCAGAACAGCAGATAAAAACTTATGATCTTTTTGATTATATTGACTTGGGGCTAATTTATAATGGAACTATAGGTTTGGAGATGATGTTAAAGGGGATTCCTGTTATCTCAACTGGTAAGACAACATACCAGGATTTAAATTTTGCTATGCAGCCTAAAACAGCAGATGAGTATCTAAATCTAATTTTGGAAGATACTTATAATATACCCAGTAAAGAAGATCTTGAATTCTATGCCTATTTCTATTTTCTTAAGACCCCAGTACCTTTTGATATTTTTAGTACTTATAACGCTTCTTTTACAGAGATTCCAAAATTAGATAGTCTTGATGAACTTAATCCTGGTAAATCTAATATAATTGATCATTTTTGTAAGTGCCTTACAGAAAAAGATTCGTTACCTGAAGCTTGGTAACAAAAATGCATTAATATGAAAAAAGAAAAAATAGTAGCAAGTAATAAAGAAATAAAAAATGCCATAGCTAAAATGGCAAACGTTATTAATGAAGATTACAAAGGTCTTGCAGTGGAGCTGATTACCATGAATGATGCTTCAAATTATCTGATAAAAGACATGCTCGGTTACTTGCAACTTGATGTAAGAGTGCAAGCCATAAAATTTATAAATTATGAAAAACAAACTGAAAGTGGAGAAGTTAGGATTACAAGAGATATTGAAGAGCCGATTTGTGGTAAACATGTAATCTTATTGGATGGAATTATTATTTCGGGGTTAACCCATCATTATATATGTAACTATCTCAATCAAAGATCTCCTAAATCTTTAGCTATATCCTGTATAGGCTTGAAGGCTAAACAGATCATTAAGAAGCTACCAAAATGTTATTCTCTTTTCGAATTTAATGAAGAGTGGATAGAAGGCTATGGTATTGGAACGGAATCATTAAAATCAAAACCTTATCTTATTGATTCAAAGAAATACCTGTAGAATAGCCAAAAAATTAAATAATAAACCCTTTATCTTTAAATTATGATTAAAAAAGCTTTAATAACAGGTATCACGGGCCAGGACGGAGCTTACTTGGCTGAATTCTTGCTAGATAAGGGATATGAAGTTCATGGAATTAAGCGCAGATCTTCATCTTTTAATACAGGCAGAATTGACCACCTTACGCAAGATGAGAGAGATCCAGAATGTAGATTTTTTCTTCATTTTGGTGATATGACAGACTCCATGAGCTTAGTCCATATTGTTCAGAAAGTTAAACCTGATGAGATATATAACTTGGCAGCCCAATCTCATGTTGCGGTAAGCTTTGAAGAGCCTGAATATACAGCTAATTCTGATGCTTTAGGGACCTTGAGGTTATTAGAAGCAATTAGAATCTTGGGGCTTGAGAAGAAAACTAAATTTTATCAAGCTTCTACCTCAGAACTTTATGGCAAAGTACAAGAAACTCCTCAATCAGAAACCACTCCCTTCTATCCTAGAAGTCCATATGCGGCAGCTAAGATATATGCTTATTGGATAACAATAAATTACAGAGAGGCCTACGGAATTTATGGATGTAATGGAATACTTTTTAATCATGAGAGCCCGATAAGAGGCGAAACATTTGTAACTCGAAAAATAACAAGAACACTAACAAGAATAAAACTTGGATTACAAAATAAATTATATTTAGGAAATTTAGATGCCCTTAGAGATTGGGGTCACGCAAGAGATTATGTAGAATGCCAGTGGCTTATTCTTCAACAAGACAAGCCGGATGATTGGGTTATTGCAACTGGAGAACAATATAGTGTTAGAGATTTTGTTAATGAGGTTGCAACAGAATTAGGAATGACGTTGACCTGGAAAGGCACTGGTGTTGAAGAAAAGGCTTACGATTCTGAAAACAATATTATAGTTGAAGTAGATAAAGCTTACTTTAGACCTACTGAGGTTACAACCTTGCTAGGCGACGCTTCAAAGGCAAGAAGAGAGTTAAATTGGAAGCCTAAAACTTCTTTCAAAGAGCTAGTAAAAGAAATGACAAAAGCAGATTTGATCCAAGCTGAGTTTGAATTAAAACTTGTATCTCATAAAGAACAATTCTAGGACTATAGATAAGAATTTTTTAATAACAGTTAAAAACCTATACCAAAGAACTAAATGTTTAAATCATTATTTCAAATCCTCCCTTCATTTTTAAAGAAACTAATTAGAAGCTGGATCTTTGCATTAAAGAATCCAAAATTATTAGAAGCTAGTAAACAATATAAGTATTCGGATGAACACCTAAAGTTTGTGCATATATTAGAGTGCATAAATTATTTAAAAGTAGCTGGATACAAAAATAGCCTGCCACAAGTTTATTTTGAATTTGGTTGCCATTCAGGAAGAACTTTTTCTGCAGCAGTTAACGCAGCTAATTATATTGGACTTGATGAAGCTCAATTTTTTGCATTTGATTCTTTTCAAGGACTGCCTGATACTAAAAAAAGTGAAGATGGAATATTTCAAGAAGGTGAATATTCCACAGGTATAAAAGAGTTTAAAAAAATAATTAAAAAAAATACTGGTCTGATTTTAGATGATAAAAATATTACTGAAGGATTCTATTCAGACTCTCTTTCAGAATCTCTCCAGGAAACTTTACCTCAAGCAGGCATTGTCCACATAGATGTAGATCTATACACTTCTACAGTAGAAGTTCTTAAGTTTATTAAGCCATTAATTGTGAAAGGTTCCGTTTTAATCTTCGATGATTGGTATTGTTTTCCTGTTGGAGAGGCTAAAGGAGAAAGGCTAGCTTTAGAAGAATTTTTATTAGAAAATAAAGCTTTTACTGTGGAAGAATGGAAAAGTTACTCAACTTTTGGTAAATCTTTTTTTATAACCTCTATTCATTGATTAATATCTAATCTTTAATGCAATATCCTATTTATAAACCAAAAATTTTTCCTAATACGAAAAAGTACGTTGAAGATTGTTTGGAAACAACTTGGATTTCTTCTAAAGGAAGTTATATAAAAAAATTTGAAAATAGCTTTGCAGATTATTTAAATATAAATCATGCAACTTCTGTTTCTAACGGAACAACTGCCTTACATATGTGTTTATGTTCCTTGGGAATTGGAGAAGGGGATGAAGTTATCGTTCCATCATTTACTTACATAGCATCCGTAAATACTATTAAATATGTAGGTGCTGAACCTGTATTTATTGATTCTGATAAATCCACCTGGAATCTTGATGTTAATCTAATAGCCGGACTGATTACAAATAAAACTAAAGCAATAATGGCTGTCCATCTTTATGGAAACCCATGTGACATGAGTAGTCTTAGAAAGTTGTGTGATGAAAAAAAATTACTCCTCATTGAGGATGTTGCTGAAGCACTAGGAAGTACTTATGAAGATAAGTTCTTGGGAACTTTTGGAGACGTTGCCTCTTTTAGTTTTTTTGGAAATAAGACTATCACCACTGGAGAGGGTGGGATGGTGGTATCTAATAATAAGGAAATCATAGATAAAGTAGCAAGCCTTAAAAATCAAGGAGCATCAGGGAAAAAATACTGGTATGAAGAAGTGGGCTACAACTACAGGATGACAAATATTTGTGCTGCAATCGGTTTATCTCAAATTGAACAAATCGAACCTATTCTTATAAGAAAGAAGGCTATTGCCAATTTATATCAAGAACTTTTAAGTAGCTGTCCATTAGATTTTCAGACTATTCAATCTAAAGGGGATAGCAGTTGTTGGTTGGTTTCAATTCTTACAGATAATAAGAAAACTAGAGATGGTTTATCAAAATTCTTAAATCAATCTGGTATAGAGACTAGGCCTTTCTTTTATCCTGCTCATACTATGCCAATGTTTAAGCAAGATTCTAATTTTCTAATCGCAGAAGATCTTAGCAGTAGAGGTTTAAATTTGCCAAGCTTCCCAGACTTGTCAAACCAAGATGTAATTAAAATTGCAGAGTGTATAAAAACTTTTTTTAGAAGTTAATTTAGGTCGATGTAATAACCAAGACTTTCAAATTCTGAATGAAAGCTTAAGTGAGAAAAAAATGAATCTAGATATGAATATTTTAATTGTTGGCCCTTACCCGCCGCCTTTTGGAGGGATTTCAAGCCTAATAAGATCATTGGTTGATGGCTTTAAAAGAAAAGATGTTAAAGAGGTTGTTATTTTATATTTTGGAAATAAAGATAATATTAGAATGGTCGAAGGTGCAGTGGTCTATGAGAAGTCAGTAAGAGAAAATTTTTGGAAGGTATTAGACCCACGTAACTGGTTGCTAATACCAATTCTTGTAAACACTTATTACGGTAAAAATTTATTATTTAAAGACTACGTAGTCATTCTTATTAAGACCATCTTAACCAATGAGCTGGCAAAAAAACATAATGTAAATACCACCAGCTTTTATCAATCAGACACCTCGCTACATTTATTATTATGCAAGCGTATTTGGGGAAAAAAGAAGTCTATTATATTATCTGTTTTTGGAGAGATCTATGACGTTTCAGAATTTCTTTTACCAAAAAAAGATATTTTATTAGAAATGCTCAACCAAGCAGATGCAGTAATTTCTTCAAGTTGTTATTGTGCAGAATCATTTAAAACTATTGGTAATGAAAGAGACATAGAGGTTATATATGTTGGCGTTTCAGTGAGCAGATTTAATGATGGTCATTTATTGAGACAAACTTACAGAAAAGAATTGGAAGTTAGAGACGATACTGTCGTGCTTCTTTTCATGGGCAGGTTTAATCCCGAGATGGGCCTTCAAAGTATTTTAGAACTTGTTCCTTCATTGCTTGATTCAAATCCGGATTTCCATTTTATTTTAGCTGGAGCTGCTGGAGAGTTAACAGCTAAAGCTCTAGAATGCAGGAATAAATTTCCAGAAAAAATTACTGTAATGAATGATATTCCATTTGATTTACAGCCTACTCTATATGCAGCTTCTGATATTGTATTATCACCTTCAAGAGACAAGCATGCTTGTATGGGGGTTTCTATAAAGGAAGCAATGGCTGCTGCTGTCCCTGTAATTGCATCGGATTCTGGAGGAATTCCAGAGGCTGTAATTCATAATGAAACTGGAATCATAGTGCCTCTTCAAGAAGATGGAGAAAATAATTTGGAAGAGTATAAGAAAGCAATACTAAACTTGGCATATGATGTAAACAAAAGAAAGCTTTTATCAGATAATTCAAAAAAAAGAGCTTCAGATATTTTTTCTGAGGAAGAGACAATAGAAAAAACATTCCAAGTTTTTAAAACTCATGCTCCTCAAGAATAGGGCAAGATTTTTATCTTTGTACTTTTCTTCTATAGGATGGAAACAAAGTTTACATATATTTTCTAGTATTCTTATTTTACCGTTTATTAATAAAGACAAATCAAGGTCTCAATTCCATAGTAGCTTTAGTAAGAAATTTAAAAAACATTCTTGCTACTCATATTCTAGTGGAAGGGCTTCTTTAGCTGCATGTTTAAAAGCTTCAGGTATTGAAAAGGGTGATGAGGTTTTACTATCGTCATTTACTTGTCTTGCAGTACCTACAGCTGTTGTTGCGTTAGGGGCTGTACCTAAATATTGTGACATTGACCCTGTTACGCTAAATATTGATCCTAATCTTATTAAGCAACACATCTCAAATAAAACAAGAGCAATAGTTGTTCAGCATACTCTGGGGAGTATTGCTTGTGTAAATAGTATCAAGGACTTGCTTGCTGATAGAGATATATTAATTATTGAAGACTGCGCACTTTCTCTTGGCTCTGCACAAAACCAAAGACTTATTGGTACCTCTGCTGATGCAACAATATTTTCACTAGAACTTTCAAAAACTATTTCATCTGGCTGGGGTGGAGTTCTTCTAGTTAATAATGAAGAGCTAGAAGAAAAAGTAAGAAATGATTATAAAAATACTAAAGAAATAAGGCTATCTAAGTCTTTAAGGATGGCATTCCAGACTGCTTTTTGTGGAATTCTCTATTCACCTAATGTTTATTTTTTAGGAAAATTTGTTGTAGCTTTATTTTTTAAACTTAGACTTTTTGGCGCATCAACTCCTGAATGTGAATTAGAAGGTTCAGTGGAAAGTGATTTCATATCGAAGCTTCCTAAAGTATTGCTGCCATTAGCAAGAGAGCAAATTGAAAGATTTGATGAGATAACATCTAATCATAAAGTTAATTCAATAAGGATAATAAAAAAATTGCATGAATTAAATTATTCGGTTTTAGGAGAATATCTTGAAGATAATTACTCTGTAAGCCCAAGAGTTCCTTTTTTAGTAAAGGAAAGAAAAGTTTTTGTAGATTTCTTTATGGCCAGAGGCATAGAAGTTGGCTCTTGGTTTGACGGTCCTCTTTCACCGCTGCCCGAAAAACAAAATTTTAATTACATTGCTGCGAATTACCCTAAAGCCTCTTTTGTAGCATGCCATATTGTCAATTTGCCATGCCATGCTCGCCTAAAATCTAATGATTTAGTTCTTATAGAAGACACACTTGAAGACTTCAGTAAAAAATTTTTAGATCAAGTTATTTTCTAATTAATAACCCAATTCTATTATGTTAATAATATAATGCTCTTTTTATAAAGGATATTTATGTGCGGACTAGTTGGCGCTTTATCATTTGAATCATCAGATTTTACAGTTAATCATTCATATATTGAAGGAATGAGAGACACTATGGTACACAGAGGGCCTGATGGTGAGGGTTCTTGGGTGGATAAAGATAATAGAATTGGTCTTGGCCATAGAAGACTTTCCATCATTGACCTCTCGCAAGCAGCAAGTCAACCAATGAGCAATCCAGAGGACTCAATTGTTCTAGTATTTAATGGAGAAATCTATAATCATGCAGAGATCAGAGCTGAATTGGAGCAATTAAATAAATATACTTGGCAAACTAACCATTCTGATACCGAGGTTGTATTGTATGCATTTCAAGAATGGGGAATTTCTTTTATAGAGCGTTTGCAGGGAATGTTTTCTATTGCGATTTGGGACTCAAGAGAAAATTGTTTATGGCTCGTTAGAGACAGAGTAGGTATAAAGCCTCTTTATTACAGTATTCATGACAATAGAGTTGTCTTTGCTTCTGAGATTAAAGCTCTTTTAAAAGATCCTGATCAAAAAAAAGAAATTAGTGAAGAGGGTGTATTTCATTACCTTTCTTATCTAACTGTACCAGCTCCAAATACTCTTTTTAAAGGAATTAATAAATTACCAGGCGGGACGTGGATGCGTTTTAATTCTGATGGCTCTTCTCACCAAGAGAAATATTGGGACGTCCTTGATAACACCATAGATCTAAGTAAAACCCCAGAAGAAGATATATCATCTGGTCTGTTAGAAAGGCTTCGCTTGGCTGTAAAATTAAGAAAAGTAAGTGATGTACCGGTAGGAGTTTTTCTTTCTGGAGGCATAGACTCAAGTACCAATGCCGCGCTTTTTTCAGAATCAGATTCTTCAAAAGTAAAAACTTTTTCAATAGGTTATGACGGGAATTATGAAACTTATAAGAACGAACTTGAGTATGCAAAAATGGCTGCAGATCACGTAAATGCTGATTATTATGAAAAATTACTGAATGCAGATGACTTAATTAGATTTTTACCAGAGATGATTAAGTTACAAGATGAGCCTATAGGGGATCCGGTTTGTGTTCCATTGTATTACGTTTCAAAATTAGCAAAAGAAAATGGTGTAACTGTATGCCAAGTTGGAGAGGGGGCGGATGAACTTTTTTTGGGCTACCCACATTGGAAAAAAGTACTTGGGTATCAAAATTTAGCTGATAAATTTATACCAAAATTTATATTAAAACTAACTTTAAGGCTTTTAAATATCTTAAAAAAAGATCAAGATTGGAAATATGAAGCCGTAAAGAGAGTAGCAGAAGGTCAGCCTATATATTGGGGTCCTGAACCTTACACACATAATCAGAAAATGGCTATGTTATCTCCTAGAATGAAAAATTTTTTCAAGGAAACTACTTCGTGGGAAGCTATCAAACCAATTCATGACAATTTTATAAGCAAGTCCAAAGAAACCTCTAATCTTAATTGGATGTCTTATGTTGACCTTAACCTGAGACTTCCAGAATTACTTCTAATGAGGGTTGATAAAATGAGTATGGGAGTTTCTCTTGAAGCAAGAGTTCCTTTTCTTGATCATAACTTTGTAGAGTACGCTATGAGCATACCAAGCAAAATAAAGACTAAGAATGGGCAGTTAAAATATATTCTTAAAAAAGCAGTCAGAGGCATTATTCCTGATAAAATAATAGATAGAAAAAAACAAGGGTTCGCAGCTCCTATAAAAGAATGGTCTGAAGATTCCTTGGGAGAGATAGGAAAAGAGCAATTAGAAAGATTTTGCAAGGAAACCGATATTTTAGATTGGAAAGAAGTCCAAAAATACTTTAAAGGAGAAAATTCCAAAACGGTATATATTAATAGGGAATGGTGGCCTTTACTAAATTTAGCAATGTGGTGGTCTACTTATATTAAAGAGGAAAATACTTAGAATTATGGATGTAAATGAAGAAGTAAAAAATTTCTGGGAAGAAGAGGCGTGCGGAACCTCTCCAGAGCTCATCAAAGAAGAGGACTTACTATCAAAGTCTTGGTATGAAGAAATTGAAGATTATCGTTATTCTGTCGAGCCTTTTATTCATTCAATTGCTAAATTTACAACGCATGATGGTAAAAAAGTATTGGAAATAGGAGTTGGAGCAGGTACTGATCATATGAATTGGGCCAAATCAAATGTTGAATTATATGGAGTTGATTTAACTGATAGAGCAATAGAAACTACAAGAAAAAGGTTAGAAATATACGGTCTAAAATCTAACTTACAAAGAACAAATGCTGAAAGCCTACCTTTTGAAGATGACTTTTTTGATATCGTTTATTCTTGGGGAGTTATACATCACTCAGAAGACATCTCAAAAATTATATCTGAAATCTCAAGAGTGCTTAAACCTAAAGGAAAATTCTTAGGGATGATTTACCACCGAAGATCTTTGCACACTTTGTGGCTGTGGATAAAGAATGCATTCCTAAAAGGAAGGCCTTGGAGGTCAGCAAAATACGTTATTTATCACTTCAATGAAAGTATTGCTACAAAAGCGTATACCGTAAAGGAAACTAAATTTCTTTTCAAAGATTTTAAAGAATGTCACATAACACCTTTCTTGACCGAAGCTGACTTTAGGTTTTTTAAATCTTTTAGAAATTTTTTCCCTGAAATTTGGGGTTTCTATTTAGGTATCGAGGCAACAAAAGAAAAAGCAAGCGACTCCTAAAAAGTACAGAAGAATGAAGGTATCAATATTGTTAAGAAAAAAAGTTACAAGGTTAAAATCCTATGTATTTAATAATCTTAAATCACTACTTATAACTAGATGTAGATCTATTGCAGAAATAATTCCAGAACAATATAGGTTTTTTTGGTCTAGAGGAAATCATTTTGACAGTGGGGCATATGTCTCAACTATTTAGACCTTTTATTCAAGATGATGGTAATCAGGGAATTAAAATTTCTTTTCATCGGTCTATGAAAAAATTATTTATTTAAATTATTACTTATGAAAAGCTTTACAGAAGTACCTTGGTGGAAACCTGAATCAGCAGGAACTGAAATTGATAGGATTGCAGATGTAATTAGAAGAGATTATTTAAATGAAGGAGATGTAACAACTGAATTTGAAGAGAAGATAGCAAAGTTTTGTGGTACCAAATATTGTATAGCTGTTACAAGCGGAACATCTGCTCTTTACTTGTCTCTTATGGCCTTAGGAATAGGATTCGGCGACGAAGTAATTGTTCCTGATATGACATTTGTTGCTACTGCTAATGCTGTAACAATGACAGGAGCCAAGGTAGTACTGATTGATGTGGATAGAGATACATTAACAATGTGCCCCGTTGCTCTTGCAGAAGCAATATCTGCGAAAACAAAAGCAATTATCCCTGTCCATGTAAGTGGAAGGCCGGGAACCTTATTAGAGATCATGGAGATAGCTAAAAATAAAAAAATACCTGTAATTGAAGATGCTGCAGAAGCTCTTGGTTCAAAATTTGAAGGCTCTTATCTTGGATCTTTTGGTATTACTGGTATTTTTTCATTATCACCTTTCAAAACTATATCCAGCGGTCAAGGAGGGTTGATAGTTACTAATGATAAAGAAGTAGCCATTCGTCTGGCTGAATTAAAGGACCAAGGTAGGCCGGTAAGGGGAACTGGAGGTGATGATAGCCATCCGTCAATAGGCTTCAACTTTAAATATACTAATTTACAAGCTGCAGTTGGACTTGCTCAACTTGAAGAAATAGACTTTAGGTTAAAAAAACAACGTCATATTCATGAGTTTTATAGAGAGAGTTTAGATAATATAACCGATATAAACCTACTGCCATTTGATACAGAGAAAGGAGAGGTTCCTCTCTGGTCAGATGCGATTGCATCTGACAGGAATAAGTTAGTTGAATATTTGGAAGAAAAAAAGATTTTTACTAGAAGATTTTGGCACCCAATACATACTCATAAATCTTACCTGAGTGAATCAAATGAGTTTCCTGTCTCCTCAGAGTTAGCTTGCCAAGCAATGTGGCTACCTTCTGCATATCAACTTTCAGATGAACAACTTAATTACGTCTCCAAAGAGATAGTTAAATTTTATGGATGATAACAAAGAGAACCCAACGCTTTCTATCTTGCTACCTGTAAGGAATGAAGGTATAAACTTAAAGATAATGCTTAAGATTCTCAGGTCAATCCTGGAAGTTTCACATGAGGTAATAGTTATTGCTGATGATGAGAAAGATGAAAGCATACCAGTAGTTAAAAAATTGGAAGAATCCTATAGCCAACTTAGATACGTCCATAATAATTATGGACCAGGTGCTGTTAATGCAATTAAGTCGGGCGTTGATTCAGCAAAAGGTAACTACATATTAATACTAGCTGCTGATGAGATAGGCCCAGTTATAGCTATTGAAGATATGTTATACCTTATGGATGGAGGTTGTGACTTTGTAAGTGCTACCCGATACAAGCACGGAGGAAGAAGACTTGGAGGATCTATGGTAAGCCAGGTTCTTTCAAGGATTGCAAATAGTTTATTTCACTTAATTTCAAGGTCCCCTTTTAGTGATTTGACTACTGGAATTAAGATGTTTAAAAAAGACCTTTTTTATGACTTAAATCTTAAATCAAGAAACGTAGGGTGGGCTGTAACTTTTGAAATGGCAATAAAAGCTCAATATGCCAATATAAGGTTAGGAGAAGTTCCTATAGTATCAATTGACAGATTGTATGGCGGGGAGTCTACTTTTAGCGTTGGACCTTGGGTTTTAGAATACTCACGTTGGTTTATTTGGGGAATTAAAGAGGCTATAAAGCACCCTAAAGCAGGTAGAAAAGGTTTTAAAATTCGCAAACCTAAATACGATTAAGAACATAAATTAAACTTAAGTAAGAAAATATCTGATTAAAGAGGATACAAAATGGTTAATAGTAAAAAAAAATGCGTTCTACTCCTAGATAAGAATGAACATCTTTCAAAAGCAGCAGAGGATTTTGCTGGAAACCTATATGACTTAGTCTGTGTAATTCGAAGTGATAGAAATGATAAACGCTTACCAAATGAACTTTTAGAGATTGTAACTAAGGAAGATGTAAGTTATTTATTTAATTTTTTATCTCCTTTAAAAATTCCAATAGAAGTTCTTGATAAAATAGCTATTTATTCTATTAATTTTCATCCCGCTTCCCCTCAATATCCAGGAGTTGGTTGTGCAAGCTTTCCAATCTTTAAT
>Ga0075444_10000142_pt1 | contig 39944 bp, 38 predicted proteins | sample CoawatmetaG01DNA_FD_76836 | JGI IMG/M metagenome (GOLD analysis project Ga0075444, IMG submission 76836) | Marine microbial communities from the West Antarctic Peninsula - Coastal water metaG017-DNA | ecosystem: Environmental > Aquatic > Marine > Coastal | place: Atlantic Ocean: West Antarctic... | reverse complement strand
TAAAGACATATAAAAAGGATAATGAGTTTTTGAAAAAATGAGATATATAAAAACTGAAATATTGTTGGACAAGGCTTTAAAGTCATTCTTACTAAAGTCTAAAGCATTTAGTAAAATTTTGGCAGAGTATCACAGGGATATATCACCATTATCTAAAGTTAGATGAATATTGTTTTTAGGGTTGATTCTTCAACTCAAATTGGAGCAGGGCATGTTATGCGATGTATAACATTGGCTAATGAATTAAAGCAAAAAGGCTTCAGTGTTGTCTTTATCTGTGGAGATTTAATTGGAAATTTAATATCTATAATTAAATTCCCAGTATTTAGATTGCCAAAAAACAATAATTTTCATTCTGATAACTTATATTTAAATTCTCTAGGCAGTTCTCAGGAGCAAGATGCTAAACAGTCAATTAAAGTAATACCAAAAAATATAGATTTAATAGTGATTGATAACTATGCTTTAGATGATATTTGGCATCAGAAACTGAGGAAATTTGCACAAAAAATAATGGTTATTGACGATTTAGCAGACAAACAATTTGATTGTGATATATTGCTAAATCAAAATTTAGGTATACAAAAAAACAACTATAAAAATAAAGTTTCAGAGAGTTGTAAATTATTACTGGGTTGTGATTATGCATTACTTAGAAAGGAATTCTCTGAACTAAGAGAAAAGGCATTCATAAAAAGGAAAAATACCAAAACCATTAAAAATATATTAATTAGCATGGGTGGAAGTGATGTTAAAAATATTACTTATGAAATCTTACAACATTTGGGTGATGAATATAATATTGTTGTTGTTTTAGGGAAAGAATCACCACACAATAATTTAATAATAAATTATGCAGAAAATAAGAATATTGAAGTTATAGTAAATGCTAATAATATGGCTGAGTTAATGTTAAATGCAGATCTTTCTATTGGTGCTAGTGGCTCTACAAACTGGGAGCGTTTATGTCTTGGCTTACCAAGCCTGGTTTTGACGATTGCAGAAAATCAAAAAGTATTTTCAAAAAATCTTGATAAACTTGGCTTAATTAGATTAGTTGGAGATTATAGTGACAAGAATTCTATCGGCAGAATTAATGAAAAAATCTCTTTAATTACTGATTTAAGTAACTGGTCAAATAGATGCTTTAATAGCTGTAATGGTGAAGGAGTTATTAAAGTTGCTGAGGTTATTATTACTTCCCTGACGATAAAAGATTGATAAGTTTTAGAAAAATTAATGAAAGTGACCTGGCAATGATTTTGCGCTGGAGAACTGATCCACGAGTAACACGTTATATGATGAATGATATAGAGTCAAACATTGAAAAGCAAATGAATTGGTATAATGATATTGTAATAGCTTGTAAACCTGTTGAACACTGGATTATATCTCATAATCATAAGCCAATTGGCCTTCTAAACCTTGAGAATTATAACCCTAGCCTTTATCAAACATCTTGGTCGTTTTATATTGGAGAGTCAAAACATCAAATATTAGGAGGTTTAATTCCTGCATACTTTTATAATTATATGTTTTTCAAAAGAAACCCTTTACTTAAAAAAATTATTGGGCATATTTTGACTAAAAATACCAGAGTACTTAAGATGCATAAACTATATGGTGTTGAAGAGGTTAAACTTTTGAAAAATCACGTATATAAGTATGGGGAAAATTTTGATGTAGTCTTAATAGAAATGAAAAGAGAAAAATGGCTCTTGAATAAGGAGCTTTTCCATCATTATATAACTGATTTTGAAGAATAAAATGAAAGTACGAATTGATGCAAATACATATTATTTGCCTGAAAATAAAGAAAGTAATGAGAGTTTGAATTTAGACAATCCTGAATGGGATATGGAAAAAATTTCAGATAAGACTGGTATATTTACTAGAGCTATATCATCGCCTAATCAAACAGCATTAGACTTGGCTTTCGAAGCTGGAAGTAAATTACTTAAAGACCTTCCTAATAAAAATGATATTGAGTTAGTTGTTATGGTGACACAATCTCCTGATTATATATTGCCTACTAGTGCTTGTATTTTGCAAAATAGACTTGGACTTTCGAAAAATTGTATGTCTTTTGATATAAATCTTGGATGTTCTGGCTTTATTTATGCACTTAGTGTAGTAGGCAGTTTAATAGAGGCAGGTGTTATCAAAAATGGCTTGATAATGTGTTCAGATACTTATTCTAAATATATCGATAAGAATGATAGAACTTGCAGGCCAATTTTTAGTGATGGAGCATCTGCAACTTTGCTGGTTAAAAGTGATATAGATGAAATGGGCCCTTTTGTTTTTGGAACAGATGGAAGTGGATATGAAAAGTTGATAGTAAGGGAGGGTGGAGCTAGAGAGCCCATTATTAAATCGAACTCTCCTTATGGTGTTATTGAAATGCATGGTGCTGATGTATTTCTTTTTACATTAAGGGAGGTTCCATTGTGTATTAAAAGCCTCCTACTTAAATCGCATCTAAATATTAAGGATATTGATTTATTTATATTTCATCAAGCTAGTAAGCTGGTTCTTGAAAATCTCATAAGATCCATGTCATTAGATGAAGACAAAGTTTTTAATAATTTAAGAGATGTTGGAAATACAGTTTCTGCATCAATACCTATTGCATTAAAAGATGCTGAAGAACAAGGAAGGATTAAAAATGAAGATTTAGTTATGTTAATCGGTTTTGGTGTAGGATTATCTTGGGGTGCAACTTTATTAAACTGGAGAGATGTATGATAATATTAACTGGGGCTTCTGGAGGTATTGGGAAGGCTATTTTGCCACTATTATCAAAAATAGATGACGTTATTGCAATATCTTATTCTAAAAATTTAGATGTTAGAAATTTAAATAATGTTGAATCGTATCAGCTAGATTTAGTTTCTGAAAGTCAGATAGAAGAGTTTATTTCAAAAATTCAAAGCAAACTTTCTAATGTTGTTTTGATAAATGCAGCCGCTGTTAGCATGGATAATCTTTTTATTAATTATAATACTGATGATTGGAATCGAGTTTTAAATGTAAATCTTACTGGTACTTTTTTTTTAACACGTGCAATTATAGAGACAATGATTAAAGATAACTGGGGGAGAGTTATCAATATATCTTCAGTAGCTGGTATCAATGGTGTGGCTGGAACAGCAGCATATTCAGTTACTAAAACAGGCATTTTAGGAATGTCTAAGGTTTTGGCAAATGAATATGCTAGATTTGGGATTACATCTAATGTTTTAATTTTGGGTTATTTTAATACAGGACTTATTAACGATCTTAATAAGGAGTCTTACGAAAAAATTATAAAATCTATTCCTTCTAAAAATTTAGGAGAACCCACTAATATTGTAAATGCAGTAAACTTTATAATTAAGTCTGAATATGTAAATGGAGCCACAATTAATATTGATGGGGGAATATAGAAACTCCAAACTGCATTAGCGGTATAATTTTATTATTCAAAATATTTCAGTTTAAATGATGTCAGATGAAGTCATAGAAATAAGCTTTTCTTCAAAGACAGGTAAAGACATAAAATTAATATCTGCTTCAGGGGTTTTCTCTCCCAATAAAACAACAGAATTATTATTAAGTGCGGTTAATAAAACTATATCTAAGCCATCCAAAATACTTGACTTGGGATGTGGTACTGGAGCTGTTGGTTTGTCTATATGGTTTGATGGGCTTGCTAAAGAGCCAGTTTGTGCATCGGATTTAAGCGTTCCTTCAGTAAACTGCAGTCAGGAAAACTTTAAAGTTTATGAGTGTATAGCTGATGTTCGTTGTGGCAATCTATTTGAGCCATGGCTTGATGAAAAGTTTAATGTAATCATTGATGATATATCTGGTATTTCACAAGATGTTGCATCTGTTTCTCCATGGTTCAAAGGGGGGGTTCCTTGTGATACTGGAAGTGATGGGACTAATCTTGTAGTGGATATTTTACAAAATGCATCTAAGCATCTTCTAGAAGATGGAAGTTTTTTCTTCCCAGTACTTTCATTGTCTAATGTTGAATTAATTTTAAAAGCAGCGCATGATAATTTTAATAGGGTTGATTTAATAGAACGACAAGATTGGCCGCTTCCTAAAGAGCTAGAAATTCATATGCCATTATTGAAAAAGCTAAGTGAAAAGGGAGACATAGTACTTGAAGAGCGTTTTGGAATGATGTTGTGTTATACAGAGGTATATCTTGCTAGAGATCCATATTAATTTAATTATAAGGAGGAGTTATTATGTCAGAAGATTGTAAATCTACTTTAATGATGATTATAGAAAAAGCACTTGAGTTAGAGCCTGGAGCTTTAAAAGTAGACTCCAACTCTGAAAGAATTGAAAATTGGGATTCTTTAGGTCAGCTTAGTATTCTTGTAGCTTTAGATAGACATTTTGATGGTAGAATTTCAAGCTTATCTGAAATGGCAGAAGCAAATTCTGTCCTTAAAATTCTTAAGATTCTTAAAAAAAATTCTATTTGTTAAGTCAAATCTTATTAGACTTAATCTCTATAAAAAAAATAAGGGTTTGAATTGTTAACAGTTTTTTTATAATAAATAACAAAGAGATAATCATTATCTTTAAAAAAATACCTTAAATCATTACTTTAAATATGATAAAACGAAAAATAAATTATTATTTTAATTTTAAAATTAGGAATGAATATGGAAATCGAAGAATTCAATTCAAATGAAGTAGCTGAATCAATGGTCTATGCTGAGCAAGCTATTGAATTATTGATAGAACTAGATAGCCACCAAGGCCTTAAAGTTGTAAAAATCAAAGAAACTTACAGGCATATAATTAAAGATATTTTAGAGGACAGCCTAGAGTATGAATCGTTTTTATTGAGTTCATACAAAAAATTATTTACAAGTTTTGCTGATGTATTATTGGTTTTAGAAGAATATTTCAGAAGTATTATTAGTGAGGAATATCAATACTCTCTTGAGCTTTCGTATGCATAGAAAAATTTTAATTATTGCAGCGCATCCAGATGATGAAGTTCTTGGGTGTGGTGGAACAATTGCAAGACATATAATAAGTGGAGATTCAGTTCATATTATATTTTTATCTGATGGTGAAACTTCAAGGAATAATGCAAATTCACTAGATATTGAATTACGTAAAAAAGCTGCAATTAATGCAGGGATAATTTTGGGCATAACTGAGCCCCCTATTTTCCTTCAATTTCCAGATAATCGAATGGATTCAATAGAATTATTGGATATAATTCAAAAATTAGAAACGATTATTTATGCTATAAATCCAGAAGTTATATACACTCATCATTCAGGCGATTTAAATATTGATCATCAAGTTACTTATCAGGCAGTGATGACTGCATCAAGACCTCTACCAGGCTCTTCCATAAAAGAGATATATAGTTTTGAGGTTTTATCTAGTACAGAGCTTTCGACATCCAAAGTGTTTATTCCTAATTATTTTGTAGATATTTCAGATACACTTAAGCATAAAATATCCGCTTTGAAAGCTTATAATTCGGAGTTAAATGAATTTCCATATCCTCGCTCAATTGAGGCAATAAGTGCACAGGCAAAATATAGAGGGGCATCTGTAGGTATTAATGCTGCAGAGGCTTTTAGTGTTCAGAGATTGATATTTAAAAAAAATTAGGTTTTAAAAAATTATAGCTTCATAAAATTTTTTAGTATGCTTATTCCTGCTCTACCACTTTTTTCTGGATGAAATTGGCAGCCTATTATATTTTCTTTAACTACCATTGCAGAAATACGATTACCACCACTAATATAATCAGCTAATTTATGGTTTTTATGAACTGGATTAGCAACAAAAGAATGAACAAAATAGACTGAATCATTAGATTCTTGATTATCTAAGAGTGTGTTTTTCCAATCAATATGAGCTTCACTTGGAATTAATTCATGCCAATTTATCTGTGGTATTTTAATTGGCTGATTTTTATCTATTGATAGTGGGTAAGTCTCTACTCTCCCGGGTATTAATCCAAGTCCCTTAGATAGTCCAAATTCATCACTTTCATCAAATAACAATTGCATGCCAAGACAAATTCCAAGAAACGGAACACCTTCATTTGCAATGTTAATTAAGAGGTCTTTCATTTTTAAGGCATTAAGAGCATTCATTGCATTTTTAAAAGCTCCTACACCTGGAAGAACCACTTTTTTTGCAGATTGAATAAGTTTTATATCAGATGTAACTATTGGACTTGCACCTGCCTCTTCGAGGCCCTGCCTTACACTAAATATATTACCAACACCATAATCAATAATTACAACTTCATTATTAGACATATTTACGAACATTTATTCCATGGGAAATTGACTCTTCCCGGATTTTTTTAAAAGTCATCCTATCATAATGTAATATATCTGCCATTGCAACTGCATCAGCATTAGCTTCAGATACTACTTTATGAAAGTGCTGGAACTCTCCCATTCCACCACTTGCTATAATAGGTATTGATATTGAATCAGTAGCAGTTTTGATTAAATTTAAGTCAAAGCCTTTTCTTGTTCCTTCAAAATCAACTGATGTCAATAAAACTTCTCCAGCTCCAAGATTTTCTGCTTCTATTAGCCACTCAATAACATCAATACCGGAACTTTCACGACCATTTTCAGTATAAACTTCCCACTTGTTATCAGAAATTTTTTTAGCTTCAACAGAAAGAACCATGGCTTGACTTCCTAAAGAATTTGATATCTCTGAAATTAGATTTGGTCTTGCAACTGCAGCAGTATTTATTGCAACTTTGTCAGCACCTAAACGTAGAATATCTATAGCATTTTCAAGAGAACGAATTCCCCCACCAACTGTCATAGGAATAAAAATGTATTTAGCAACTAATTTAATAATTTCACTTAAATGATTTCTACCATATAGACTTGCTACAGTATCCATGAAGATTAATTCATCAGCTCCCTGGGTATAATATTTTCGTGCGTATTCACTTGGAGATCCAATGACTCTTAATCCTTCTAAATGAATTCCTTTTATTAAGTTTTCACCTTTAATATCAAGACGAGCAATTAGTCTAATTCTCTTCATTTTCGATTATTTATCTAACCAAACTGGGTGTTTTAAGATCCATTTGGAATTTTTATATTTCCATATATGTTCACCTCTCCAGGAATCAATTATTTCATTAAATTCCTGTTCTGAAATACTACAATAATCAAGAAATTCTTGGTAATATTTTTTTGGAAATTCACCATCATATTTTTTAACTAGTGCAACTCCTTCTTCTCTAGTTATATGACCATCCCGAATTTCATGTGCAGCATCAGATTGACATCTACCATGTCCAAACTTTATATATGCTAAGTAGAAATGAAAGCCATCTAATTTATCATCAAGGCTTGCATATTTAGAAAAAGTACCCTCATTACGTACTGGATTAGCTTCAAATCCAGTATTCTCTACTGAATAATAATAATTTTCTTGTGGAATCCATTTACGATAATAGCTGAAAAAATGTTGTTCTATTTTTAATTTTTTAATTTCACTAAGTTCATTTGAAGATAATTCATATTTTTCTAAATCCTTTTTTTTGATACCATACTTCTCAAAAGAACTAGGAAATACGCTAGAAAATCTATTAGATATAAAATCTTCATATGATAAGCTTGCCCTGTCAGCATTTTCCATAGCTCCTCCATATTCTACTTCACCATCCTCTCCATAAAAAACAAGAGGAATTTTATATTGAATCGCAACTCTAAATGGAGCTGAATATTGTCCAAAAATAAAAGGTTGGAATGGATCACCCATCTCTATAAATGCAGCTTTAGTAAGCTTTCTATGAATTATTCCATTTGGAGTAATAAGTATATTATCAAATCCAGAATCAACAAATGAAGTTAAATTTTGTTTTCCTATCTCAGTATAAATATGCGGTGCCCATGTCACAACCAGAGGATGCATATTGTGCTTTTCTTTTAAAAAATGTGCAACATAGTTGCTGTCTTTTCCTCCACTACCAGGAACAATTACGTCGTAATCCCCATCTTTACTTCTATGTTGATCACATAGAAGCGATAATTCATTTTGTCTCTCATTCCAGTCAATTCCTTTCCTTTTGTGTTCAGCAAATCTACATGCTGAGCAAACACCATCTTTATCAAACAAAATTCTTGGTCTCTGATTAGAGATTACACAACTCTTACAAAATTTAATATTAGAAGATAATTTATAAATATCTTTTATTGATTTTTTTTCAATTTGTCCCATGATAAATTCTTTTAGTATTTTTATTAATTTTGACTTTTTAGTATACTTTCTGCAACGACTAGATCATTTTTTTCATCTATGTCAATTGAAACATTTTGGGGCATTATGTATGCATAAATATTTTCTCTCAAAAAAACTGAGTTTAATTCAGAAAAATTGATTGTACTACAAATATAAATTGCTCCATTTAGTCTGTGTCGAATTGGAAAGTCCTGGCTTCTAGTTTGAAAATTTTTACTATTTATAAAATCACTCATATCCTTACTATTTGGAAGTATGCCAGTCCACTCAACTGGATGATCAAGTTTACAAACTGATACAATAGCATTAGCATTTTTTTCAAGCATGTATTCAATTGCATCATCAATATGACTTTCATTTCTAAGAGGGGATGTTGGTTGTAAGTAGATGATGTAATCAAATTTATCTTGTTTTTTTTCATTAAAGAAGTTAATTGCATGTTGAATAACTTCATCCCTAGTTGCCAAATCATTTGAAAGATATTTTGGTCTTTTAAATGGAACTTCTGCCCCATAATCAAGAGCTATTTTTTTGATTACTGCAGAGTCTGTAGATACGATAGTTTTATCTATATACTTACTATTAATTGAAGAATTAATTGTCCAAGATATAAGTGGATGTCCTGCAAAATTTAATATATTTTTATTTTTAAGTCTTTTACTACCAGCTCGAGCAGGAATAATAGCCAAGAATCTTTTATTATTTAACATTACAAAGACTATTGATTAATTCGACTTTCAAATATATCATTTAAAATGATCTCTATTCGAAATAAGCTTTTTAAACTTTCATAAGTTGGAAGGCTAATTCCACATTTCGAGATTTCTTTTGCAACAATATTCTGTTTAGAAGAATATTTTTTATAAATAGGCATATCACTTAATAAATAAAAAAATGGTCTTGCATCAATTCCTTTATCAAGGAAAATTTTAATTAAGTCATCTCTTTCATTGTTTTCACTTTCAGAGATAAGGAAGCTAACTAGCCATGTTATTCTTTGTCTACCTTTTATATTTTTCTGAAATATGTAAGAAGATCTTGGCATAATTTTTCTATATAAATCTTCATAAGATGTTCGGTTTTTATGAATATCATCAACTCTTTCAAGCTGAGCAACACCAATGGCAGCTTGTAAATTAGTCATCCTGTAGTTATATCCAACTACTTCATGATAGTAACGTTTAGTTTTGCTCATTCCATGATCTCTCAATAATCTTATTTGAGTATCCAGATCAATGGAGTTAGTAGTACACATTCCCCCTTCTCCAGTTGTTAAAACTTTATTACCATAGAATGAAAAACACCCAATATCTCCTATACTTCCAACTTTTTTATTAGCATACTTTGCTCCATGGGCTTCTGCACAGTCTTCAACAACCTTAAGTTTAAATTTCTTAGCTAAGTGCATAATTTTATCCATATCGCATACTTGTCCGTAAAGATGAACTGGAATTATGGCTTTTGTCTTTGAGGTTATTGCACTTTCAATTTCTTTAGGATCAATACACCAAGTATCTTTTTCTATATCTACAATGACTGGTGTTGCATTGGCATGTAAAACTGCATTTATAGTTGAAGCAAATGTTAAGTCTGGGATGATAACCTCATCACCCTCACCAATACCTAGTGCTAAAAGAGCAACATGCAATGCGGCAGTTCCATTTGAAACTGCAACTCCATATTGGCAATCAGAATATCTTGAAAATGCATTCTCAAATAAATCTAGATAAGAGCCAGTACTGGAAATCCATGAACTTAAAAAAGCATCTGTGAGATATTTAAGTTCATTACCAGTCAAATTAGGCATTGAAACAGGAAAATGATTTTTTTGGGAATAAGTGAAATAATCAACTACTAAGTTTTTCTTATCAACAATTGGTATTACTGTAATTTCATCAGTAATTTTACTAATAAGTAAATCAATAGAATCACTCTCAAATCCAAATATAAAATTATTTTTTGCAATAGTTCCTACAGGCGAGTTGAGAGACTTATTATTTAAAATTGCTCTTCTAATATCACCATCTGTTACAACACCTTTGAGATGATTGAATTCATCAATGATAAAACAAACCCCTAGAGTATTCTCATTGATAATGTGCATTGCTTGGAGCAAGGTATTTGAATTGGGGCAAGTAATATTTTTAATCATGTTACAACATCATGCAAAATATCATGACTCCTTTTAATAGAGTCCATTCCATCGTATATCTCTAGTGTAAAGTCTTTATTAGTATTATCATTCTGTCCCAGTATTGACAAAAAATTTGAATTTTTAGTTAATGTATTATTAAGATCATGAAAGCTGTCATTATCACTAATATGAATATAGCTACTTACATTAATCATATTTTTCAACTCACTTTCCCAATTTAGGTTTAGACTATTTGTACTAACCTTTAAATGAGCAACATCAAGTAGAAGATTGAAATTTATTTTTTCTTTTAAGGCTTTATATTCTTTAAAACCAGTCATCATAAATGGATTTTCTCCCTTATAAGTCTTTGCATTAGTAATGGAAAAAACATTATTTTCAATAAATAAAGTAACACTTTCTTCCAAATTATTTAGTTTTTCGAAAGCATCACAAAACCTTTGAATAGATTTTTTCTTATTAAATAACTTATCTCTACTTATTTTTTTTCCAATTTCACTAACCCTTATATCAATAAAAAAACCAGCATGAAAACCAAACTTAGTAGAACCGAGTCTTTTTGATAGAGAGATTACATTTTTTAAATGGTTAAAACTACTATTAAATGCATCCTCATTAAGTGAGGCTAAATTTAATACAAAATGTTTTTGTGGGGGTGGAAAGTAATTGTGGCATCGATAATTTAGATTATATTTATCTTTAAGCTCCAATAAATCATACTCAAAATTTTCATAATATTCAGTTCCGCCTGATAGCTCAATATTCTTGAACCCATTAGCTGCTAATTCCTCTACAGAAGACTTAATGAATTTATTTTTTACACAAGAGCTAGATACAAATATCATTTTTTTTGAGTAATTTTATTAAAGCATTAGTTGAATGAATTTCCACATCTAAACTTTTATTAATCTCAAATATTGCTCCTTTATAAGGAGGGAAATGCATTGCTTTAACAAATTGAGATGCCTCTTTGAAGTTGACTTCACTAATTTTAACTCTTCCACCAAAGGGCAGGCTTCTAGAATAGTAAGATGCCTCACCTTCTTGCTTGGTTCCATTATATCCATCTATCATAAGGTTGAATGCTTTAATAAAATTTAGAGTGAACAAATTTATGAGTTTATGATAAATTGAATAAGCAGTATCATCACTTAGTATATAAATCTTTTCTTGAAGAATAATATTTCCAGAATCAATAGTTTCATTCATATAATGAAATGTTATCCCTGTTTCCTTTTCGTTGTTTAATAATGCCCAAACGCTGGACTTTGCTCCTCTATATGCTGGCAACAAAGAGGGGTGTAAGTTCATTGCATAATTATTAACAAGTTTTATAATACCAATATCTATTATAGTTCTGTAGTAAACCGATAGTAAAAAGTCTGGTTTAAAATGTTTAATTTTGGTTTGAAAGTTATTAATATTACTTAAGAAAAAATTAAATTTATTAGTTTTTAAATATTTAATAAATTCTTCATTTCCATTCACATTATGAGTAAAGATTAGAATTTGGGCGACATAAAAAGTTGACATTAGTTTTTCTAAGCATTTGATTCCTGCAGTACCATAAGCACAATAGACTATCTTCATTATTTCTCGATTATTTGGTTCTGTTTATAATTTTTTTTTGCTGATTTATATAGAATCTTATCTATATCTATTGGAGAGATTCCTATTCCACCAGTTCTTTTTGCAACAAGATTTTTTTTAGTAAATGAGTCTCCTTTTTTAATCTTTAGTTTTGCAACTAAACATTTTTGTAATGATTTCCTAGTGCCTAGTTCAGAAGCAGTAGGTTCTTTAATGGAACTCCCCATATATTCATCAACCTTTCGAACTATTTTTAAAAAATCCACTAATTCTTCAGGTGACAGAGAGGCCTTATGATCAGGACCCTCAAGTGACTTATCTAGAGTGAAGTGTTTTTCAAGGACTTTTGCCCCCATTGGAATTGCAAATGGTGCTGCGCCTGTTCCAACACTGTGGTCAGAATAGCCCAATAAAATATCAAAATTACTTTTGTATGTGTCTAAGACAGCTAAATTAGCTTCACTATTTTTTATTGGATAATTTGCTGTACATTGAAGTAATATGACATCTTTATTGTATTTATAAATAGCATCAAGAGCGATTTTTACCTCATGCAAATAACTCATACCTGAAGATAAAATAATTGGTTTTCCTTTCCTTGCTATTTTAATTAGGAAAGGAATATTAGTTATATCCGTTGATGCAATCTTGTATGCAGGTAAGTCTATATAATCTAGATCACTTAAACTTTCCTCATCAAAAGGGGTAGTTAAGAAAATAATCCCATTCTTTAAGCAATATTCATATAACTCAATATTTTGATCCTTGGTAACTTCTAATCGTTTAAGCATTTCATATTGAGTTTCTGAGGAGTCAGTTGTTTTTTTCTGATATGGGGCTTTTGGTATATTCTTAAGAATAAGATGATCCGCCTTAAATGTTTGAAACTTGACAGCATCAGCTTTAGCTAGAATTGCTAAATCTATAAGTTTTTTAGCAATACTCATATCACCACCGTGATTTACTCCTGCCTCAGCAATAACAAAGGTAGCAGAAGACTGAGAAATGATCTTATTATGGATTCTAATATTTTTATTAAACAAAATCAAATTCCTGTTATTTAAACTTGCATAAAATTAACTAAAAGTAATAATTTAAATAAATATCTTAAACTTTAGTGCTGTTTTTATACACTAAATATTTTTTTAAGATAGAAAATGTTACTTTTTTCATAATGATATATTATACCGTGGAACTCAGTTGCTGTGCCGTATTCAAAATAATTGACTAGTAATTTAGAGAATATCTCATGACATTATGTAACCATTTATTTTGATAAAGAATGTACTAAAAAAAAAAGTTGCCTTTATAATTGAAATTTTAAATGTAGTTTTAATTTTTCATGAATCAAACTGTTGCTATTTTTATAAATTCTGAAGAAAAAGAATTATTACTCTCTTTAGCAATAGCTTTTGAAAAAGAATACAAATTTAATACAAAGTTAATTTTAAGAGACAAGGGTGTAAAAAAATTTGTAGATAAATTCTATCCTAATCGAAGTAAAGATATTGTTTTAACAGATATTAGTTGTGAACTAGGTAATATTACTTCTGAGGCCTCTAAAATTGAAAAGAAATATGAGCAAAAAATATCAATGCTAATGTCGGAGGATCGTGCCTTAGGCCAAGGCTATTTATTTAATGTAGAAAAAATTCCAGATGTATATAGAGCCTCATGGTCTCATGAAAAAAAATTAAATGAGTTTATTCATATATTTAAAACCCATGAAATTGCATTAAATGGCTGTGACATAGTTATACGCCAATGGCCAGATAAAATAACGACAATGATTTCTAAGGATATTGGAGCGAGCTGTTTTACCTTTGTGCCAATTAAATTTGGTGATCGAAGATTTTGGAGTGATAATGATTATATTACTAGTACTAATTTTATTAATAGAATTAAAAAAAGTAAAATTGAGGTTACTAATGAAAATCCTATTGAGTACGTTATAGAATCCCATGCTAATAAGATAAATATAAATGCAAGATTTTCATATATGGATACTGTTAGAATTGCCATTAAATTAATCTGGAATGAGAGCAAGAAATGGATAAGAGGAAAACAAAAGAAAGATTCTTATCATTATTTAGGCTGGTTACCTTCTGTATTTCGTCGAATCACTAACTATAATTTTGTAAAATCTATTTCAAAAACACCCAAAGAGTTATCTCAATATAACCTTTGTTTTTTCCCTCTGCATCTTGAGCCTGAATTGGCTTTGTTAAACTTTAGTCCTGAGTTTAATAATTCGATGGAAGCTATATCAATGATTTCAAGATCTCTTCCTGCTGATAGTCTTCTTGTAGTCAAAGAGCAGACATTATGTTTTGGAGTTAGGTCAAAATGGTATTATGAACAAATTAATAAAATTGGAAATGTTGTTTGGGCTGATCCAGATATACATAGCTGGGACTGGATTCAAAAGTCCAAAATTATTGCTACTATTACTGGTACAGTTGGTATTGAAGCAGTTTATATGCAAAAACCACTGCTTTCATTTGGTGCCCATCAAATTGTAAATCATTTACCAACTGTTTTTTTTGTTGATACTTTTGCTAAGGTGAGAAAAGCCATAGACCATATTTATAGTGATGCTTTGACTGAAGATGTTTTAGAGAATTCAAAATTAATTCTCCAAAAAGCTCAAATTGAGAGCTCTATCGACTTCCCAGAAATCGAGAATAATCATTTTAAAAATAAATTAGATATTGACCTTGCTAAAAAAACCTTAAGCCATTTATTTTCTGAATATCCTCATCTAAGAAAACTATAATGAGACCTATGAATTTAAAAAATAACTGGGAATTTAATGTTCTTCAAATATATAACTATAAAAATTTAGGTAAATTAGAAGGTTATTTTAAGTTTATTAGTGATAATTTTGATATATTAGATGGTGATATATGTGAAATCGGGGTATTTCGTGGCTATTCTCTTATCGCAACTGCAATGCTTTTAAAAGAATTAGGAAGTGATAAAAAAGTCTGGGGGTTTGATAGTTTTTCTGGATTTCCCACATACCATGAAAATGATGATTTATTAAAGTTTAATTACCTTTATTCAAAAGGTGAAATATCATTAAAGCACTATGAAGATTTTCAACTAAATATGCAACATAAAGAGTTTGTTTCGGGAGGCTCATTATCACCATCTAACATCAGTACTTCTAAGGATTTTTCTGAGACATCATTGTCAACTTTAGAAAAAAAAATTGATTATTTAGGTTTAGATAATATTATTTTAGTTGATGGAGATTATAAAAATACTATGAATGATAGTCTTAAGGCAAAGTTTATGACAGTTTTGATGGATTGTGATCTTTATGAAAGTCATGCAATTGCTTTCCCATTTACATGGGAAAGACTTACTCCTGGTGGTTATATTTATTTAGATGAATATTATTCTTTAAAGTTTCCTGGTGCTCGTATAGCAACAAATGATTTTTTTGTGGATAAAAGTGAAAAGCCAGAAATGTACCCACTCAAGTCTATGGATTTTGAGCGTTGGTTTATAACAAAAAATTTAAATAAGGTATGAATATTCTTGCTGTAATTCCAGCTAGGGGTGGATCAAAAAGTGTACCAAGAAAAAATATTACTAAAATTGATGGACGTCCCTTAATTAGTTATACAATTTCTTCTGCTCTTGAGGTTGATAGATTGACTGATATTATAGTCAGCACTGATGATTCTGAAATTGGCAGTATTTCAAAAGAGCTTGGCGTAGATGTTCCATTTATTAGACCTCCAAATCTAGCAACAGATAATTCTCAATCTGCTCCAGTGATAGAGCATGCTCTCAAATATATGGAAAAATTAAGAGGGTTTAATTATGATGCTATATTAATGCTTCAGCCAACGAGTCCTCTAAGGACAAGTAGCCATATTAATGAGGCAATAGACTTATATAACACAGAGGAGTGCGATTCAGTAGTTTCGATTGTGTCCGTTGGTGGAAATCATCCTTTAAGGATGAAAAAATTAGATGGAAATAGATTATCTAATTATGTTGATCAAAAAAGTTGGAATATGCTTCCTAGGCAAGTCTTACCAGAGGTGTATATTCGAAATGGAGCTATTTATATAATACGAAGAGATGAGTTTATTAAGAATAAAGAGTTAATTGGTAGTAATTGTTTAGGCTATAAAATGAATAATAAAGATTCAGTAAATATTGATACTTATGTTGATCTTATGGTTGCAGAAATTCTAATCAATAATAAAAATTTATGATTAAGATTCTCTGTCCAGAACCAGATAGTTTTAGCCAAAAAGGCCTTGATTATGCTAGTTCCTTTGCGAATTTGACTGCAAAACCATTGACTCAAAATGAATTTAAAAAAATTGCTGTTAATTATGATGCACTATTGATACGATTTAATACAAAAGTCACTAGTAGTTTTTTTCAAAATAATTCAAAAATAACGGCTATTATTTCTCCTACTACAGGCCTAGATCATATTGATATGGATGCAGCAAGGATAAATGGAGTTAAAGTCTACCATCTTCGTGGAGAAACGAGTTTTTTAAAAAATATTTCTGGCACATCTGAATTAGCTATTGGACTCATGCTTTCAGTAATGAGAAAAATTTCTCAAAGTTTTGATTCTGTAAAAGACGGCAAATGGTCTGCCAGTTCTTTTCGTGGTAATGAAGTCTCTGGAAAAATATTAGGAGTTATTGGTTGTGGTAGACTTGGCACTAAAGTCTGTAAAAGTGCAATTGCATTAGGTATGCATGTAATTTCTTATGATCCATTTATCTCTAAATTTCCTGAGGGGGTAAAATCGAAAAAAAACCAACTTGAACTTCTAAGAGAGGCTGATATTATTAGTTTACATGTTCCACTTCTTCCTGAAACAATACATCTAATCGGTGAAAAGGAAATTAATAGTATGAAAGCTGGTGTTATTATTATCAACACTTCAAGAGGTGCAATTATTGAAACCAAATCCTTAATAAAAAATTTAGAAAATAGGAAAATTTATGCTGCTGCAGTTGATGTTATGGAGGATGAGCATTTATTCTTGGCAAAAAATCATCCTCTAGTTGAATATGCCTCTAAGAGAGATAATTTAATTATTACTCCTCATATTGGTGGAGCAACTTATGAGTCGGTTGAAAAGACAGATTTATTTATATTAAAGAAATATGAAGAAGAATTAACAAAAAAAATATGATTATCAAAAAAATACTAAAAAAATACAAATTTTTTTATACGAATACTAAAGTTTTTTTCTCTTTATTTATTTTTTTAAAAATAAGAACCAGTATCTATGGTTTTTGAACCAAAACCCATTTTCATAGATTATTAGAAGGAAGTTAGTTATGACTAAATTAATAGCAGAGTTCTGTCAGAATCATAATGGAAATTTTGAATTATTAAAAAAAATGATAGGTGCAGCTTCAGAAGCTGGAGCTACTCATGGAAAAATGCAAACAATTTTTGCAGATACTATTTCTTATAGACCTCAATTTGAAGAAGGGCTAATTCAAGAAGAAAAAATTAAATCCATTAAACGCCCATTTTTAAATGAATATGCAAGACTCAAAAGTCTTGAAATATCCTCAAAAGATACAGAAAAATTTATTAAAATTTGTCGTGAAAGTGGTCTAGTTCCTATGACAACTTGTTTTGTACGTGAGCATGTGGTAAATCTTGCAGAGTTAGGATTTAATTCAATAAAAGTAGCAAGTTATGATTGTGCATCATTTCCTCTTTTAAAGGAATTAATCAAAAATTTTGAAGAAATTATTGTTTCTACTGGCGCAACTTTTGATGATGAAGTTATACATGCTGCAGAAATTCTTAAAAAAACTAATTTTTCTTTTCTTCATTGTGTTACCTTGTATCCAACGCCTATTAATGAAATGCACATGGCAAGAATGAACTGGCTTAGAAGCTTCACTCCAAGTGTAGGTTACTCTGATCATTCTCTAGTATCAGAAACTGGTCTTTTGGGGTCAAAAGCAGCGTTAGCTTTAGGAGCTAATCTTATTGAGAGGCACTTCACAATCTTGCCTCCAGAAAAAACAAAAGATGGTCCAGTTTCTATTAATAAAAATCAGCTTCATGAACTTTATAATTTTTCTAAACTTTCTGTTTCAGATCGGATAATTAAGCTAGATGACGATGATCCAGAATGGAGAATTGTAATTGGAGAAAAAGATAGAAAGTTAAGTGATGATGAATTATTGAATCGGGATTATTATCGAGGTCGTTTTGCAAGTAAGAGAAAAGAAACTGTAACTGGAGATAGGATGATTTTCAATTGGGAGGAGACCCCATTAATATGATAAATTTTATAAAGTCACTAGCTACAATAGCAAGTCCAAGTGATAGTTTTGATTCAGTTATTCGAAGGATGGCAAAAGACTCTAGAGAAGTTTCTTATCCAGGGATAGTTGTTATTCTTGATAAAGAGGGAATCTTATTGGGAGTAATGACTGATGGAGACATTAGAAGAGCATATGCAAAAGATATAGCTTTTTCTAGTGAAATATCTCAAGTAATGGTTCAGGATCCAATAACCATTCTAGATAATGTACCTGATGAACTTGTTTCATCAGAAGTTATTAGAAAAGTTCAGCTGAATGAGAGACACCATTCTGAGTGGATAAGGCATGTATTAGTTGTAGATAAAAAAAATAGACTCATTAATATTATTGATTATTTTAGAATTCTACAAAATCAAAATGGAACTGTCAATCGTGTTGCAATATTGGGACTTGGTTATGTCGGTTTAACTTTGGCAGTTTCTTTGGCTAATAGAGGGCATCAAGTTACTGGAATTGATATAGATGAAAATATTATTAGTTCTTTAAATAATGGGAATTCTCATATTTTTGAGCCAGGATTAAGCGATATGCTCAAAGCAAACCTTAAGCGCAAAAGTATTGAATTTGTTGAAAATTTTGAATCTGAGGCTCATCAAATATATATAGTAGCAGTTGGAACCCCTCTTGGATCAGATTCTAAGCCTAATTTAGCTCCACTTTATGACTCCTTGTATGCAATCTCTAAAGTATTAAAAAAAGGCAATCAATTGATGTTACGCTCTACTGTTCCAGTAGGAGTTACAAGAGATGTTGTAATCCCTTTCTTGGAAAAAGAGACTAGTCTTATTGCTGGATCAGATTTCCATATCTCTTTTGCTCCTGAAAGAACGATCGAAGGAGGGGCGATGCATGAGCTTAAAACTTTGCCACAAGTTGTTGGGGGCTATTCTGCGATTTGTACGAAGCTAAGTGTTGACTTTTGGGCAACTCTAACTCCTACTGTTGTTCGAGTTGAATCAATTGAGGCTGCCGAAATGGTAAAACTTGCTAATAATACATTTAGAGATCTTTCTTTTGCTTTTTCAAATGAGTTGGCCCTTTTATCTGACAAATATAATGTTAATGCTTTTGAACTTATTAATGCAGCAAATGAAGGTTATCCTAGAAATAAAATCCCTTCTCCAAGTCCAGGTGTAGGTGGCTATTGTTTAACTAAAGATCCAATTTTGTTTAGTTCTGATACAAAAGGCCTCAGAGATGATGCAGTTTTAGGAATATCTAGCAGAATAGTAAATGAAAAAGCAGCACTATATCCTATAAGATTGATTGAAAAATACGTTGATAGAAAAGGAATAAATCTAAGTCAAATTAGTGTTCTAATTATTGGTATTGCATTCAAAGGCCTTCCAGAAACTACTGATGTCCGAAGTTCAGTTGCAATAGATATTTTCAATGAACTTAATGGAAAAGTAAAAAAGGTCTATGGGTGGGATTCAGTTGTTAATTCATACGATATTAATATTTTAGGAATGGAGGTTGTAAAGAATTTAAAAACTACTATTAATAAAGTAGAGGTCGTTTTGATTATGAATAATAATCCTAATAATGTATCTTCTGATATCTATATTGATTCAAAAAAAGGAAGGTTAATTTTTGATGGATGGAATCAACTAAATAAAGTAGAAGTTGAAAAAACGCCAGGATTAGTCTATTCAACTATGGGCTATATGACTCCAATTGGTTGAATATTGATGGGAAAAAAAAATGTAGCATTATTTACCTGCACTAATGGTTATGGTCATATTAAGAGACTTTTATTATTATCAGAAGCCTTAAATTATTCTGGTGTAAATACTGTACTTTTTACTCCAAAATCATGTGCAAAATTAATAGCAAAAAAAGAAGGGATTAGCACTTTTAATATAGTAGATTTTGATACGCATACTAGAAAACAAGATTGGTTAGATGAATCTGCTACAAAATGGATTAAATTAGCACCAAATCTCTCTAAATTTGATATTGTAGTGAGTGATAATCTGATTGAAATTCTTTATATTCGACCTGATGCTTGGCTTTCTGGTTCTTTTTTTTGGCATGATGCTTTAGATTGTTTTCCTGTAAATTTAAAGGAACAGTCTTTAGCTTTATTGAAAAAATATAAGCCCAAAATGATTTCAAGTAAATTATTTACATCTGACCAATTAAAAGCGCATGTAGAGCTTTATGAGGTTGGCTTATATTCTAGTAATCTTTTTTATAATTCTTCTGATTCTAAAAAAGATGCATTAATTGCTTGTGGTTTTGGCGGTGCAGTTAAGAATGAAGCATCAAGGTTTGTTGCCAATCTGGCAAAAGAAGAAAAAACTAATTTTAATCAAGTTTGGGTTGAGCCTGATATTCTTCCTATTAATCATCCAGATTGGATGATTCCAGCGACATTTACTGAAGAAATGTATAAAAAAATTCTTGTATCAATTATTAGACCAGGTGTTGGCACTATTACGAACTCACTTTCAACAGGAGCTAGAATATTCCCATTTTTTGAGTATGAAAATTTTGAAATGACTTTAAATGCTAGTAAGATTTATTCAGCTGGTATTGCAGATAAAACCTTTTCTATTGCTGAAGCATGGAGTCAAGCAGAGAAATATAGAGTAAATTATGACTTGCAAAAAATACATAATAAAAAATTAAAATTTCTTGATTTTGATGGAGCAAATCAAGCAGCTAAAATTATTTTAAGTGAATCATGAAAAAATTAAATTCAATAATTAGTTTTTTCCTAAGACGAATAATTGTTTTAATGCCAAATCAAATAACTGCAATTTTTCTAAGTATTGCCATTAAAGAGAGATTGCCCAATGGAAAAGATCAATTTGCCTTTAGAAAAAAATCTAATAAGTATTCAATATTAGCATTAGACTCAGAGAGATATAGGGGGGATATTGATATTTTGAGTAAAAAAAATGAATTTAGAGTCTTACATATACGGCAAGGTTGGCAAAGGCTATTAACCCAAGTTTTTTTAACTAAAAAGAGATATATCTATGATGTTGAAAATGCAATCAATGGCTCTGACTTAGAAATCCAGCATAAGAAAACAGAGGCGTTAGTCCATGATGTTTTATCAAAGCTTTATAAAATTATAGATATTGATTGTATTACTATAGTTCATTTTAAGTACATTCCTGATTATTATTGGACAATTGCTTCAGAGAGGCTTAATGTCCCCTGCATTATGCTATATAGAGAATGTAATGTAATGTCTCCAATAATATTCGACATGGTTGTAGATATGATGTCGAATCAAAAGCCATTTAAGGGAAGCCATGTTATTGTTCATAATCAAAAAATTAAAGAAGCTTTTATTAAATCAAATTTTGTTGCTGATAAACAAATAACTGTTGCTAGTGCTTTAAGAATGGATAGCTTAATTAAGAAAAATATTAATTATTTTATGAATAATTTTAATAAAGACAAAGAAGTAAAAAGAAAGATTTTTACCCTATTTTATTTTCCAGTTAACTCATCAATGTTTGGGTCAAATAATAGTGGAGTTAATGTTAAAAATTATTATCCTGATGGGAATTATTGGAATAAAAAAGAAAGTTATTTTATTCAATTACATGAAACAATATTAAAGTTAGCTAAAGCTAATAGAGAAATTGATTTCATTATTAAGCCAAAAGAAATTTTTATGCATGATGAAAGTTGGAATTTTTATAAAAAAATTGTTTCTGAATCCAGAATTGATGAGACAAAGCTTGATAACTATATTGTAGATGCTCATGCAGACGTTCACAGACTAATAATCGATAGTGCAGTAATTTGTGGTGGGCAATCTTCCACTACTATAGAATCTTTATATATGGGTAAGCGAGTAATATTACCTTTATTTTGTGGCTATAAAGATACAGCTTATTTTGAACAATTTCCATGGAGAAATTACTTGGACTTATTTGACGTTGCTGATAATATAGTTGATTTTGAAAATATATTTTATAAAGCATTAAATTCAAAAGAAATTACAAAGGATGATATGAAAAAACGTAGGGACCTATATTCAATTTGTTTTGATGATCTTAGTGGTAATGCAATTGAAAAATATTCTAATACAATTACTAGTACTATAGAAAGTAGTCGGAGAGATAATGATTTGGATTAAAAGACTCAATGAATATGGGGTAGCTAATGGAATTATATTGCTTCTAATTGCGCTATCCTTTCTTTCAATGATAGCTCAAATGGTTGGGCTTGGTATTTTTCTTCCAATATTTGAGTTTATGTTTCAAAATGATGCAACACCTGCATCAGGCGAGTCTCAAAATGTTGTTTTACAATATATCAAACTAATGATGAATACATTAGGAATTAGCTTAAGTTTAGGGTCTCTATTAATCACAGCATTTTTATTTTATATGATTAGTCAAATAGCTCTATTTATTATAGCTATTACAAATTCTTACTATTATGGGAGGATGTCTAAGACTATTAAAGATAGATTTTTTAAATATTATCTGAATGCAGATTCTGAATACTATGATCAAGTAAAGATTGGAGATTTTATCAATACCTCAACTTCTGAATTAAATGCTGCAGTAGTTGGCGTTATTGCACCTATAAGATTAATTGTTTCATTAATTTCAGCGATGGGCTCTATTTTTATTCTCTTATTGTTATCTTATGAGTTAACTTTTTACATAATTTTAATTATTCTTTTAATGCTTCCATATCCAATAGTTTTAATTCGTCGATCAACTAAGGTAGGAAGGCAGGATACAGAGTTTAATTCTATCTTAGTTTCATTCATTTTAGATAGACTGAGGTCTCCAAGACTTGTTCGTTTATCTGGAACAAGAAATTCAGAAATTAGAGAATATTCAGTAATTACAGAAAAAAAGAGAAAAATTTCTCTAACTCAACATTTATTAAAAGAAAAAATGGCACTGGCCTTTGAGCCTGCTATAGTTTTTTCTGCTTTAGTTGGTTTATATGTTTCCATAACTTATCTTGACCTTACTGCTGCCTCAATAACTCTATTTATGGTAATTCTAGTTAGACTTATTCCAATAATTAGAAATATATTACTTCATCGGCAAACTATTAGTAAATCAAAAGGGCCTATTGAGGCTATTGATGGTATTTTATTAGAAATGCGAACAAAAGAAAGTAAGGCTGATTATATAAATTTTGATTCAGAAAATAACATTACTAATATAATTAATATTATTAAATTAGAAAATGTATCTTATAGTTATAAGGATTCAGATAGTATTGCACTCTCTAATATTTCATTGCTATTTAATAAAGAATCAATAAATGCAATTATTGGCTCATCAGGCTCAGGTAAGTCAACTTTAATTGATGTTATATCTTCTTATAGAAAGCCAAATTCAGGAAAAGTTTTTTTTGATGGTGTTGAAAACCATAAAAATAAAACTATAAGTTTAATCTCATATGTTCCTCAACAGCCCCAAATATTTGATGGAGAAATTATTGAACATATTTCCTATGGAATGAGAAATAAGTCCTTAGAAGATATTGAAAATGCTGCAAAGTTATCTGGAGCACATGATTTCATTATGAATCTAGACAATGGATATCAAACAATATTAAATAATAATGGAGATAATCTTTCTGGTGGACAAAGGTACCGAGTGGATATGGCAAGAGCTCTCTTGTCTAATGCTCCAATATTAATTCTAGATGAGCCTACAAGTGCTCTAGATTATGAGAGTAGAAAAAATTTGATTAATACTCTTTTTAGGATTAAAAAAGATACTCATAAGATAATTATTGTTATAACTCATGATTTCTCAATTATGCATGCATTTGATAGCATTGTTTTACTTCAAAACGGTGAGATTTATGCACAGTCAACACATGAAGAATTATTAAATCTAAGTGATTGGTATGCAAATGGCCTTATGTCTGAAAATAAAAAAGGTGATTCATGACTAATATATTTAATAATCGGAGTGAAATACTTTTATTAGTTGCTTTTATCTTAGTTAATATACTAATGTACTCATTTTCCTATGGAGATGATGCGGCTCTTCGGGCGGGTGCAGACTCAGGTCAATACCTTAGGCCCGCAAGATCTCTAGTAGATTATGGCACTTTTACTATGAATCCTCCAGGATGGACGCCTGAAATGTCAGTATCGCAACCATTCACATTTGGAACTCCTTTATATTCTATTCTTCTGGCCGTCCCTTATTTCTTTTTTGAACAAACTATAAATTTTTATATCACATTGATTATTATTCAATGCAGTTTGTTGTACTTTATTGGTTGGCTTTCTAGAGGTTTTTTGCCATTTTTTAATAGCAGACGATCTATATTAATTCATACGCTAGTTATTTTTAATCCTAATAGTCTTACTACTGCGCATCTAATACAAAGTGAAACTTTGTTTACTCTTTTTGTTGTAACTTCTTTATTATTTTTATTTAAATATATAAAGTATGGGGGGATAACTAATCTTATATTTATAGGTCTTTCAGCTGGCTTGCTAACTTTAACAAGGCCTGCTGGACTTTATTTGGTTTATATGATTCCAGTAATAATAATTACTATTAAGTCTTTTCAATTTTTTCAAAATAAAATTACTAAAAAAAATTATCGTTATATTTCTTTTAGTAATTTCCATTTTTTAATTCCAGTAATAGTAGCATTTTTAGTCATGTCTCCATGGTATGCACGAAACTATATCAATACTAATGAGCTTTTTTTAACATCAGAATCAGGGGCTTATATAAAAGATAACTATACAACTTTGATTCATAGAGGTAGGACAGGGCTTACTGAACAAGAAGCCTTTAATATTTCAGATAAGGAGCAATTAAAATATTTTATAGATAATGGTGTTAATGACTATTGCTATACCAATAATTCAATCGATCTAGCACGAGATCAGAAATGCAGTCAATATGTATTTGATGCTGTACTTAATGGAATTTTGAATGAATCTTTTAAAACTCATGCAAGAGCCTTATTTCATTCATGGGGAGTTTTATATTTTTCTGGTGGCGCAAGTAATTTTAGGAACTATATTGGACTAGAGGGAAGTTCTTTACTAGTTGATTTTCAGCAAAATGAGTTTCATGGCCTTGACTCAATTATAAAACTTATCAAAAAAATGGAAATAGGTTACTTTATTATATTTTTAATTTTTACAAGTTTCGCAGTTATTAGTAGAGCTTTTGGGCTAATTGGATTTTATCGATTATTAAGAAATTCAGAGAAATTTCCATACTTAATAGCAATTATTGGAGTTCTAGCAATTTTTACAGCAATGTATTTATATTTAGGCCAATCTAGATTTCGAGTTCCATTAGAGCCAATATTGACTTTAATGACTATTTTAGCTTTTACAAGTAAGAAGCAAGGATAATCATCTTAACTTTGATTTTTAGGTAGATAGAGACAATGGTAAGAGATATTTTTTATAAGTGATGTGAGTAAATTATCAAATCATGTAATGGACTTTATTTAGTATGTTAAATTTTATTTCTGAGAAAGTTTTAATTAATGAGAGTTATGGGTGGCTTAAAATTGAAAAAAATAATCTTATCCTATGGTTTAAAGGTTACTTAATAGATTCAAATGCGCAGAATCTGCATTTTGAAGTTGTTAATATCTTAAAAGAAAATGCATTTCAATTAAATATATTATCAAAATTATCAAAAAAATTAAATGGGCATTTTGCTTTCATTCTAATTTCTTCAAATTCAATATTTGCGTGTGTGGATAAAGTCAACACTATTCCCCTTTTTTATAGCGCAAATGCAGATAATTTCTTTCTTTCAAATAAAGCTTCTTTAATAAGAAATAAAAACCCTAATGATAAAATTAATCATCAAGCATCTTTAGAGATTGCAATGTCTGGATATACTATTGGGAGAAAGACTCTTTATAAAGATCTTTTTCAATTAACTTCAGGAGAGTGTATATTTTTTGATAAAAATGCCTATGAGATTGATATTTATTATACTTATTCGCCTTGGAAAGTCATACATAGAAAAAAATCAGAGCTTAAAAAAGATTTTAATTCTATTTTAAATTTGACGATGGAAGAGCTTGTAGATTCAATTAATGGGAGACAGGTTATTGTTCCTCTAAGTGCTGGTTATGATTCAAGATTAGTTGCTAGTGGACTAAAGCACTTTGGAGTGGATAATGTATTTTGCATCTCATATGGACGAAAAGGTAATTTTGAATCAAAGATGGCTAGTTTAATAGCAAATAAATTAGGTTATAAGTTTAAGCATATTGATATTAATGATAATAGAAAAAAAATATTTTTTAAATCAACTATTTATAAAGATTATGTAGATTATTTTGACAGTTATAGTTCAATTCCTGCAGTTCAAGATATTGCAGAAATTTGCTATATTAAAGAAAAAAAATTGATATCTGATGATGCTATTATTATTAATGGTAACTCAGGAGATTTCATCTCTGGAGCTCACCTTTTCAAGCCAAAGTCTTTAAATAAAACCTTAGACAATAATTGGCAAAAATTCTTATTAAAGCATTTTGCATTATGGGGTAAATTAAATACACCTCATAATCATTCCCTAATTGAAGAGCAATTAGTGAAAATGTCGAAGTCAAGAAAAATTATAGATTTTTTAGAAAATGGTGATTCTCCATTATTTTTTGAGGCACTTGAATATCTAGGGCGCCAGAGTATGTATGTAGTGAATCAGCAAGAAGCTTATGATTTTAATCAATATGATTGGAGACTTCCACTTTGGTCTGATAATTTCCTTAATTTTTGGGAGGGAGTTCCATATGATTATAAGTTAGGGCAAAAACTTTATTCTGAAGTACTTTTTGAAAATAATTGGGGTGGAGTATGGAAAGCGATACCAGTTAATAAGAAAACGATTCATCCAAACTGGATTGTTCCTTTAAGATTCATGTCAAAGTTATTTCTGGCGCCACTAGGAAAGAGTTATTGGCATAGTTTTGAAAGAAATGTTTTTGAGTATTGGATGGATGTGACTAGGAATTCTGTTATGACTCCTTATCATAAAGTTTTATTTGACAGGAATGGCCAAAGAAATACTATTTCGTGGATATCAAAAGAGTATCTTAAGCAGAAAAATATAATAATTTAAACTTTAAAGTGGTGTCGTGATAAAAAATATGACAAAAATTAGAATTGCATTAGTTGGATGTGGAAGAATATCTAAAAATCATTTTGATTCAATCAAATCTTATGGTTCTAGTATGGAGTTAATTGCAGTTTGTGATAATAATCCAGAGATACTTGAAGATCATGTCACAAAATACAAAGTTGATGGTTATAGTAACTTACAAGCAATGTTAAAAAATCATCAAATTGATATAGTTTCTATATGTACCCCGAGTGGCATTCATGCTGAGCAAACTGAATTGTGTGCAAAATATGGTGTAAATGTGATGACGGAAAAACCTATGGCCACTAAGTGGGTAGATGGTATTCGCATGGTTAAAGCATGTGAAGAGGCTAATATTAAGTTGTTTGTAGTAAAGCAAAACCGACATAATGAAACATTAAAATTATTAAAACGTGCTGTTTCTGAAAAGCGCTTTGGTAAGATAAATATGGTCCATATAAATGTATTTTGGACTAGACCACAAGAATATTATGATCAGGCAGATTGGCGCGGAACTTGGGAGTTTGATGGAGGGGCATTTATGAATCAGGCAAGTCATTATGTAGATCTATTAGATTGGCTAATAGGGCCAATAAAAAAAGTTAATGCAATGATGAGCACCTCCAGAAATATTGAGGTTGAAGATACTGGAGTACTAAATATTGAATGGAAAAATGGCACATTAGGCTCGATGAGTGTGACGATGCTAACTTACCCTAAAAATTTAGAGGGAAGTATTGTAATTCTTGGTGATAAAGGAACAGTGAAGATTGGAGGTGTTGCTGTAAATGATATCCAACAATGGGAGTTTGAAGACACTCAAGATTATGATGAAAATATAAAAGATGCGAGTTATCAAACTGCATCAATTTATGGATTCGGACATGTTCTATATTATAAAAATGTTATTGATGTATTACTTGGTAGAGCAATTCCAGAAACAGATGGAAAAGAAGGACTAAAATCACTAGAAGTTCTAATTGCAGGGTATATGTCAAATTTAGAAGAAAAAACAATATATTTACCATTAAAGAATGGATTATAAAGTTGCAGTTTTTTCATATGATTTTTGTCATAAAAAAACAATGGAAATTATTACTGGACTAAACTCAGTCGGGATAAAAAAAGTATTAGTTATTGGTGCTCCAATGGTTGATTTAAATAATAAAGCCCCTAATGTTTTAAAAACTTCTATAGCTGAAAAGATTATTCATCCAAAAGATTTATGTGTGAATTTTGGTTATGATTACAAGGTTTGTGCTCATAATAATTTAAAAGATATTATCAATTTTATATCTTTGGCGAAATCTAATATTGGAATCATATCTGGCGCAAGAATAATTCAAAAAAGCATTATTGATATTTTTAAGTACGGAATTATAAATTATCATCCTGGCCCACTCCCAGAAACAAGTGGTTTAGATAGTTTTTACTGGATGATAAAAAAAAATGCAAGACCTGCAGTTACTGCTCATTTCATCAATCAAAAGGTTGATGAGGGCGAACTTATTGAAGAATTCATATTGCCAGTAAGCCCTAAAGATACAATGGAAATAGTTCAGTCTAATTTGTATCTTGCTCAATTAACATTACACAAAAAGATTTGCTTAAAAATTTCTCTCAATGAGTCTTTTAAAGTAAAAAAAATAAAAAGACCTTCAAAAAATAATCTAATGACACCATATGAAAAATCACTTTCAATTGAAAATTTTAACAATTGGTTGAAAAAATACTCAGCATAATGTCCAAAAGAATATTATGAATAATGATAAGTATTTAAATATTGCAATTATAGTTCAGTTTTATTCTGGCCTCAAAACTATCCTCGATCATTCTCATTGGTCTCATTCAGGTAGCCCAGCTTATTATAATTTTATTAAATTAGTTGATAGAAGTATCGATATTAAATATCAATTGATATTGCTTGAAACTGTTACTGGTTCAAAGAGTGTCCAAAAATTATATCTAGATAATCTTAAGTATCCGATCATAATACTGCCTTACTTTTCAATAACTTTAAGTTCAAGAATTCCCTTAGTGAAAAAAATTGAAAATTTTTATAATAAGATCAGACAATACTATTTAGTTTTTATTTACACAAAAAAATCAAATTTTTATTATGTTGATAGAGATAATATTATTTTTGCTTTTTTTACTTTATATTTTAAAAAAACAAAAGTAATAATAAGGCTTCTGGGAGTTACAGAAAGTCTTTTTATGCATCTAACCTCAAGGAATAATCCTTTATCAAAAATTATAAAATCAGTATTTATTAATTCAAATGTAAATTTTATTTGCTCTAATGATGGTTCTTATGCTGAAAAAGTAAAGATAAAGTACGGCAGCAAATTTCATTTACTATTTAATGGGGTAAATAAAGATTTACAAAGAAACTTTAAAAAATCTAATAAGTTAAGAATAGTTTATTTATCACGCATTGTTAAAGATAAGGGCCATGAAGATTTTATTTATGGCGTTGCTAAATCTAAGCTTATTAATTCTCTTGATATAAAAATCATTGGTGATGGAAATCTGAAAAATGATATGGTGGATTTAACTAATAATCTTGCTTTAGCAAATTGTATAGATTTTATTGGTCTTCTAAATCACTCAAGTGCACTTGATGAATTGAGTAAGGCTGATTTAGTTATTTCAATGAATCATGATGGGGTCTTTGGAAATGGTGTTCTTGAGGCCGCTAAAATGGGGATTCCGCTCATTGTTTTAAAGCATCCTGGCTCACCTTCTTCATCTAAATATAATTTATTTGAACTTCAAAGAGATGAAAATTTACTGGACAATATTGGAAAAACAATTGATAGGGCATATACTGATAAGGAATGGTTGCTTGATCTCGAAAATAAGAGTAAAGAATTTGCCTCTTATTATCTGCATGACTGGAGCAGTAGAGTCAGCTCTGAGCTTAAAATTGTTAGAAATTTCTTTTTATAACTCTATATATTTATTGTGAGATTAGCTTGATTATATTTTTATTGCCAGATTTTAAAGGTGGTGGGGCTCAAAGGGTTTCTATTAACTTAATTATTGGCCTTAATAAAAAAGGTTATGAGGTTGGAGTTATTGTATTTAATAAAAAGGGCCCTTTGTTGGGTCAGCTTCCAAGTTCTGTCACTATATATGATCTTGAAACCAAGACTTTTCGAAGATCTATATTCCCATTAATAAAAAAGTTAAAATTGTTGAAGCCAAAATTGGTTTTTTCGACATTTGGTTATATAAATGTTGGCTTGTTATTCTTTCGTTTTATTATCCCTAGGAATATAGCCATATGGGTTCGAGAGGCGAACCTTCCTTCAGTTAGTCTTCCTAATAACCCGTATAGTATAATAATTTCATTAGGCTACCGTTTATTTTATAAACTAGCTGATAAAGTTATATGCACCTCTGAAAGAATGTTGAATGAATTTTTAAATGATTTTAAGTTGCCAATATCACAGTTAGAAATAATCCCAAATTTAGTCAATGTTGATATGATTCAAGCTAGTATATCAAATGCTACTATCTACCAAAATGATAAAGTAAATTTTGTAGCTATGGGTAGATTAACTTATCAAAAAGGCTATGATCTTTTGTTGCATTGGTTTTCAAATTTAAACAATAAAAATTCATTATTGCGAATTATTGGAAGTGGCCCAATGGAAGATGAGTTAAAAGATCTAACAAAAAAACTGAATCTCTCTAGCCGTGTTTTTTTTGTTGGGTATATTGATAAACCCTGGGATATGATTGCCGCTTCTGATGTATTTTTATTACCCTCTAGATGGGAGGGTATGCCAAATGCAGTGCTTGAATCATTGGTATGTGGAACACGTGTAATAGCAACGGCTGAATCAGGTGGCATTCAAGAGCTAAGTAAATCTTCGAAAGAAGGTTCTATTATCGTAACCTTCTCAGAAATTGAATTTTGCAAAGAGATGGAAAAAATTAAACCTGGAAAAGTTATTAAGTTAAAAGATAGTTTGCTTCCAGAAATGTATTATCTTGAAAATGCATTAGAAGTTTTTAGTTCACAATTATGATTGAGTTTTAAAATAATATGAATGCATTTAGTGAGGATTTTAGTTTTGACTTCTATAAAAGAATTGTCGATATCTCAAAAAGTATTGGCTCTATTGTATCTATGGCTGATTATGAGAAATTATCAAATAAAGAAGGTATATTTTTTATATGGCGTCATGATATTGATGTTTCTTTAGACTATGCATTAAAAATGGCAAAAATTGAACAGAGTTTAGACATTTCATCAACTTATATGTTTATTCCTGATTACTCTTTATATAGAATTAAGGAAATAAAAAATCAAAAAATAATCCGTGAAATTGAAGATATGGGTCATGAGATTGGACTTCATTTTGATATTAATAGTATGAATTCAAATAATAAAAATGTCCAAAATATTAACACTGCTATATATAGAGATTTAGACAAATTGAATCAAATTACTTCTTCAAAAGTTAACTCTATATCTTTTCATAGGCCTATTAAAGAATTTCTATATGGTGAAAAATATATATGTGGTTGTCTTAATGCATATTCAAAAGAATTAATGGAATTTTATATTTCAGATTCAAAAGGGAGTTGGAGAGATGGTAATCCTTTACATTCAATAGTGTCAAAAGACTTTAAAGTTGCTCAAATATTAACTCATCCAATTTGGTGGTCAGATATAAATATATCACCAATAGAAAAGTTAAATCAAATAAAATTAGAAAAAAGTAAGGTTTTATCGGTTATTCAATATAATGAGTTTAAAAAAAAATTAGATATAAATTTACCTGGCGTAACTCAAAAATAACTTACTATTTAAATAATTATGAAAATTGGTGATTTTGATACAGATTCTAGAGCTCTAAAAAATCGAATAGATTTACAAGAGAAGTTGGGTTTTTTTGATCTAAATCAATGGATATTTGATAAATTAAATCCAATCAAGGGTTCTATATGTCTTGATTTAGGTTGTGGTCAGGGAAATCAATCACTGCCATTGGCAAAAATAATTGGTGTAAGAGGGTCAGTTACTGCTCTTGATGCATCAAAAGAATCACTAGAAACACTTAAGGAGAAAGCTCTAAAACTCAAAATTAAGAACAGAGTTATAACAATTCACAGTGAATTAGATGATATTGGACTTTATTTAAAAAATATACAGTTTGACTATATTATTGGTAGTTATTCTCTTTATTATGTTCGCGACTCAGTCAGAATGTTTTCTATAATTCAAGAAAAACTTAAAGAGGGTGGTAGATTATTTTTCTGTGGTCCATCTAATGCAAACAATATGGAACTTAGAGAATTAATTTTGAAAATCACAGGTGATAAGAGTATTCTTGAAAATACTATCGCATCAAAATTTATGGAGTATAAAAGTCAAGAAATTTGTTCAGAATTATTCCAAGATGTTGAAGTTTTTAGCTTTAACAACCCTATTAACTTTAAAACTCCAGAAAGTGTTGTAAGTTATTGGAGAAGTCATAATCTATATAAAGCAAATTATGATTTATTATTTGAAAAAGAAATTTTGAAGCATTTTGAAATTTACGGGCAATTTATAAATACAAAATGCGGTATTGGAATAAGATGCAAAAAACATAACAGTTAAATTGTAAAATTATTCCATCAATTACATAAGTATAATTCTCTTGAATTCGGATATTATTATTAATTTAATAGTTTTCTATTCAATTTAACTAACTACCTTTCATATACATGCAAGATACAAAACGTAAACAGCTCATTCAAGACAATGCAGATAAGTACGCTCAATCAAGAGATAATTGGATAAAGAAGAATAAATATTTTTATCAGGATGACTATTCTTATATGCGTTTTTTGGTTAATAAGAACAAGAGCATATTAGACCTTGGTTGTGGCACTGGAGAATTATTAAAAGAGCTAGAGCCTTCTTTTGGTGTTGGAGTTGATCTTAGCAAAGAAATGATTAGTGTTGCTGAAAATAAATATCCAGAATTTAATTTTATACAAGGCGATTTAGAAGATCCAGAAGTTTTATCATCTATAGAAGGGCCGTTTGATTACATTATATTGTCAGATACAATAGGATATTTGGAAGATTGTGAAGTGGCCTTTTCAAATTTACATTCTTTGTGTGATTCTAACACTAGATTAATTATTTCTTATTATTCTTGGCACTGGGAACCAATTTTGAGATTTGGTGAAAAAATAGGTTTAGCTATGCCCTCACCTGGATTGAATTGGCTTACTTCAAGTGATGCAATTGGTTTTCTTCATTTGGCTGACTTTGAGATGGTTAAAAAAGAATGGCGCCAACTAATACCTAAAAAGTTTTTTGGAATTGGCTCATTCATTAATCGCTATTTTGGAACATTACCCCTAGTATCTCGTTTAGCATTAAGGAACTATATTGTTGCTAGACCTTTACTTCAAAAAACATTAAAAATGCCTTCTGCAACGGTAGTAATTCCATGCCGAAATGAATTAGGTAATGTTGAAAATGCTGTTAAAAGAATTCCTAATTTTTGTGAAGAAATTGAGATTATATTTGTTGAGGGTGGAAGTAAAGATGGCACCTTAGAAGAGATTAAAAGAGTTATCGACTTATATCCTAATAAAGATATTAAAGTTTTAGAACAAGATGGTTCTGGTAAAGGTGATGCTGTTAGAAAAGGTTTTTCTAATTCAAGAGGTGAAGTCTTAATGATACTTGATGCAGACCTTACAGTGCCTCCAGAAGACTTAACAAAATTTTATAATGCGATAGCTAGTGGAAAGGGTGAGTTTATTAATGGAACTCGGCTTGTGTATCCAATGGAGCAAGAAGCTATGAGGTACCTCAATTACGTTGGTAATAGGGTTTTTGCTTTATTGTTCACTTGGCTATTAAATCAGCGTATTACTGATACTCTGTGTGGTACAAAAGTCTTAACTAAAGAAAGTTATGATGAAATTGCCAAAAATAAAGATTATTTTGGAGATTTTGATCCATTTGGAGATTTTGATATTATTTTTGGTGCTATGAAAAATAATCTTAAATGTGTTGAAGTTCCTATAAGATATAGAGCTAGAGAATATGGAGAAACTCAAATTGATAGATTTAGACATGGCATTCTTCTATTTAAAATGGTATGGTTTGCATACAAGAAGATGAAAATTATGAAGTTTTAAGACTCTCCTAAGTTAATTTAATATATAAGGATTATGGCATTACCTTTTTTCTCTATAGATTTTAAAACTAAAGATTGGACTTCATTCATAGGTGGGGTTTTTGGTCTCAATTCGCGCAATAAAAATGAATTTTTTTTAACTAACTTAATAAAAAAGCGTTTCCCAGAAAAAAAAATCATTTTATTTCCATCTGCCAGAATGGCATTTTACTTTGTTTTAAAAAACACTTTTGAAGCTGAAGATGAAGTTATTTTTCCAGTTATGGGTTTTCCTCTATATGTAAAGATTGCTCTTCAACTTAATTTAAATCCCAAATTTGTTGATGTTGAAAAAGAGCATCTAAATATTAATGTTGATAAACTAGAAGAGTCAATTTCAAAAAATACAAAAGGCATTGTGATCACTCATCTGTTTGGTTATCCTTGTAATATGGATAAAGTTATGGAGATTGCAAATAAATACAATATTCCTGTTATAGAAGATTGCGCTCAGTCATATGACTCTTTCTATAAGGGGAAAGAAACGGGAACCTTTGGCTATGCTGGAATTTTTAGCTGTAGTTTGATGAAAGTGCCTACTACGCTTGGAGGTGGTATTTTATTAACAGAGGATGAATCTCTATTTACTAATATAAATAGAGATCTGATGAAAGGTCAATTTAATGAGAGCATTGCTTTTAAAATAAAAAATTTTATAAAAATTTTTATAAGTATTCTAAATTCTTATCCTACTCTTTATAGCCTTTTATCTCATAGTATATTTGGGTTTATAAAAAAAAGAAATCCCACAACACTAAGAAAAATACTCTATTCTGGAATGGGACTTCTCTCTAATAAGTATGATGAATGGGAAAGACCTAAGCTCTCAAATTATCAACTTTCTGTTGGTAAATCGCAATTTATTCGATCGTCAGAAATGACCAAAATTAGAAAAAGTTATTCAAAACTTTTAAATGATGAGTTGCTTGATAATGATAAATTTAAGTTATTTATTGATGGTAATGATGATGTATATTGGAACTGCCAATATTATGTTGTTTCAGTTAAAGATAATATGGATGAATTTTATAATCAAATGTTTAAAAATGGTTTTCATTTAATGAAGGAAGATGTTTGGGATTGTTCTGATTATGATTTCTCAAGAGGTATTAAAGGTAATTTTTCTGTTGCTAAAGAATATAACCATACTTTAATAAGAATTCCAAATAGTTCATTTCTGTCTAAAAATGATATACTCAGAATGACTAATATTATGAATAGTCTTTAAATTTCTTTTAGAAAATGCATAAGAAATATAGAAGTATTGATCTTTATTCATCAGAATCTTGTGAGTTCATTTCATATGATTTTTCAGAAAAAACTGCTAGTAAAATTTCTGGCTCTAATTATTCTATTATGGGCTCTGGAACATCAATTGTAGGGTCATATTTTTCAAAAAAAACAAAGGTAATAGAAACTAATTCTAATAGTGATGTAATTTCTTTTAATCCTTCAAAAAAAGAAATTATAGTACGCCCATCAATGAAATTATCTAGTCTTTATGAGTTAATCATTCCGTTGCATTTATTTATAGTTTCTGTTCCTTCTTATCCATTTGCATCGATAGGTGGATGCATTGCAGCTAATGTGCATGGTCAAAATCATACTCGAGAGGGTTGTTTTAACAATAATATTAAAAGCATGGTTTTATATCACCCTAAAAAAGGATTTATAGAATGTAGTTTAACAAAAAATACAAACCTATTTAATTTAACAATAGGAGGTTATGGTTCTACAGGAGTTATTCATGAGGTAAAACTTAATCTAATTAATATTAATACTAATATATTGAATGTAGAAAATATTCCTTTCAAAACATTATTAGAAGGATTTGAATTGATGGAAAAAAATAGCAATAATTATGATTATCTTCATAGCTGGTGTGATATGACTTCAGCTAACAGCAATCAACAGATTGGATTTATTTCTTTGGGAAGATACGCATCAGGTAATAAAGTTCAAAACTACTTAATTGATAAAAAAATAAATAATAATCATTTGCCATTTTTAATTAATATTTTTGGAACAAAATTAATGATTATTGTAAATAAATTATATTATCTTAAAAATATTTTTAAGTCATATCAAAAAGTACTAATGCACAATTTTATCTTTCCCTCTAGATCCAATCTTTTTTATTTTAGTATGTTTGGAAAAAAAGGAGTAATTGAGCATCAAGTTTTGATTCCTAAAGAGAATGCGAAAAATTACCTTGAGAATCTCATGACAATAGTTAAAAATTATAAGCCAATTATTGCTTTATGCCATTTAAAAGTTTTTAATGGGGAGGAGAAGTTTTTAAGATTTGATGGTTCAGGGTATTGTTTAGCATTACATTTTTATAATAATTCTAATGGAATGAATGCACTTGAGGAAATTGATAAAATTAACATTACTTTTGGTTGTAGAGTAAATTTAATAAAAGATTCAAGATTAAGTTGGAGTTCTATTGATGCGCAATACACTCAAATTGAAAAATTTAAATCAGAAGTTCTTAAGTATGATAAAAGTTTAATGTTCAGAAATAATATTATTAATAAGGTTTTTAAAATTGATAAATAATAATATCAGCGTTGGTGAGACTTTTAATAAAGTTGCTTCTCTTTATAGTGATGTTAGTAATCAATATACAATTGATAGAAGGTATCAAAAAGCAGCATTATTTTCAAAGGGAAGGTTGTTAGACGTTGGAGGAGCTTCAGGCCTATTTTTATCATATTTAAATAGTAATGTTGATCCCATTGTATTAGATATTTCATACAATATGTGTATTGAAGCAAGACAAAACAAAATATCTAAAATAGTCTGCTCAGATGCCGAATATCTTCCTTTCTCTAATAATAGTTTTGATTCAGTGGTTTCATTGGAAATGATTTATTATTTAGAAAATCCGATGAATTTTATTATTGAGGTAGAAAGAGTTTTAAAACTAGATGGTACTTTTGTTGTTTCTTTTTATAATAGTAGGCTTAATTTTTTAGTAAGATTAAGAAGCCTCCTTAGAAAACTTAATATTGGAAGGATGTTTATTGATGATGGAAATCCAACTTTTACAAAATTAGAAGTTTTATTTAAATATATTGATAATACTTCTCTTGAGATTATAAAAATTGATAATGTGGTGTTCATACCCTTCAAGATATTTGACAAAATTAATAAAATTTTAGAAAAAACTTTCTTAAAAAAGTATGCATTATTCAATATTATTTCAATGAAAAAAATTATAAAAAAATAAATTGAAATGGAAAAAAATCGAATAAAAAAAATTAGTTTTAATATTTTAAAGATTTTAGTAACAACTCTTTTATTTGTGTTGATATTTGATAAAGTTGATATTAATTCTACTATCATGATGTTAAAGACAATTGCCCCCTCTTTTTTTATTATTGCATTACTAGTAATGATAGTTGAAGTGCTAATTGCAAATTTTCGATGGAAAATTGTACTAAAGCAACTTGGCTCTAATATAACTTTCTATAAAGCATTAAGATATCTTTGGATTGGGGTATTTTTTAATCAAGCTCTTCCTTCAAGTATAGGCGGTGATGCTGTAAGAGGTTACTATTTATGTAAAAATGAAAATTATAGTCTTAGTGATGCCACTATTGGGGTCTTACTTGATCGGGTAATGGGATTACTTGGTTTAGTTCTTTTAGTTATTTTAACAATTCCATTAATTTTTGAATCAACTATTACAGTACTTACTAAATGGACTATTTTATCAATTATATTTTTTGCACTTTTGGCAATTATTCTATCCTTGATAATTGATCTCATTCCAAATAAGTTTTCACAATTAAAGATTATTAATGGTTTAGTAAAATTTTCAACTAAAGGCAGAGAGGTTTTATTTTCATACTATGGCCTAATAGCCGTTATTTTGTCAATTATTATTCATTTGACTTTTGTCTTTGCTGCATGGCTTCTTGCATATGGTATGGGATTAGATATTCCATTCATAGGGATGCTTTTAATAGTTCCTATTACAAATTTATTAATAGCACTTCCTATTTCAATAGCTGGCTGGGGTATCAGAGAGGGTTTATTTATTACAGGTCTTGGGTACTTAAATGTTTCATCAGATGCTGCGCTTGCTCTATCAATTCTTTATGGATTGTTGATGTTGTTTGTTTCTTTACCTGGTTTTGTAGATTGGTTCATTCAAAAACCTAAAATCCCAAGGGAAATTTAGATTTATTACTATGATAAATTATAAAAAATTTATTAATCAATCTTTAATAGTAATTTTATACCTAATGCCCATAATTCTTTTTGCTGGGTATGATTTTGCATTTGTTACATATGACTCAGAACCTGATTATATTTCTGCTGCTTTTCATATTAATAAGTATGGCATTCCTTTTAGTTCTCATCATCCAGGAACTATTACTCAGTATCTCATAAGCATTCCACTAATAGTTGGAAATTATTTTCACTTTCCCTTTAATTTAACCATTATCCTTATGAGGATTATTACGTTAAGTGCTCTTGCAGTATTAATAGTATTGACTGTTAATTTGATGGTTTCTAGCAAAATAAAAACAAAAATTTTTTGCTATTCAACAGTATGGTTCTTAATATTTATTTATCCTTCAACCTCAGTACTTTTTAAATATATAAGCGCAGAGATTTTACTATTTGGAGTCTCTTTATTAACTTGTGCTTCATGGTTTAAATACTTAACTGATGAAAAAAGATTTTTCCTACTTGGGCTAATGATTGCTGCTGGAATGAATATTAAACCAACATTTATATTCTTACTAATAGTTCTATCTTTTTTTCATATTTTTTCTTATGCTTATTACTCAAAAATATATAAAGGAATACTATCTTTACTTAAAATTTTTACATGTGGGATTATTTTCTTTACTATATTTTCAATACCAAAAATATTTCAAATATTTCCAATAATGTCTAATATGGTCAATGATTGGATTACATTGATTAGTTCAATTAGTTCTAAATTATTATTGTGGCAATTTTTATTTATTGGGGTAATTATTACAGCAACTCTATACTTATTTTTTTGGTTAAAAGAAAATGGACTGCTATCATCTGATAAAAAAAATATTCTTAATAAATTAATTAAGGAAGGATGGATTGTTGTAATACCAGTTTTTATATTTGTATTTTATAAGTTCTACTTTTATTTTATTCATCCTGAAATTGATTATTTAGTTGGTCTTGGACAATGGGAGAGTATTGGAATAATGAGAAGAAATAGTGTGCCACTCTATGCTTTTTTAGTTTTTTTTATATTGAAGGAAATAATTAAAAAAATTCCTAAATCCAATAATTTTATGCC
>Ga0075444_10000137_pt1 | contig 40212 bp, 52 predicted proteins | sample CoawatmetaG01DNA_FD_76836 | JGI IMG/M metagenome (GOLD analysis project Ga0075444, IMG submission 76836) | Marine microbial communities from the West Antarctic Peninsula - Coastal water metaG017-DNA | ecosystem: Environmental > Aquatic > Marine > Coastal | place: Atlantic Ocean: West Antarctic... | reverse complement strand
GTACGCACTCACACTGAAAAGTATGGATTTAAACGTCCTTGGTTAAGTGTTGATCTTGATAATAAAATAAGAAGTAAGTTTCCTGGTTGGAATAAAGGTGGTGCTCCACTAAGATCTAAACCTTTAATGCAATCACAAGAAATAACACAAGAAGCAGTAGGCGAATTTGCAGAACCATTATATACACTACAAGACGAATTAGGTCTTGAAGACAATATTTTAGTTGATGAATTAGCACGTTGGATGGACGGACAAGACATATCAGAATTTGTTGATACTTTCCGTAGACACCACGATATGAATCACCCAGGTGAAGATGGTGATTATGGCGAAGATGATGCAAACTTTGAATCCACTTCAATGGCAGATGCTGCATATGATACAGGGCAATTAAGTGATTGTTGTGGCGCAGCACCAGATGGCGAAATTGACGATGACGGATTGGCGAGATGCGGTGCATGCCAAGACTATTCAACATTTTCTCCTGTAGAAGAATCAATTAAAGAAGCACAAAGTCCAGCACAGAAGGCAGCATTTGCGAAAATGTTAGCCGCTAAGAATGGCGACAAACCAGTAGATGAAGCAAAAGCAAAACCAGATTTTGCTGATATTGACGGTGATGGCGATGAAAAAGAAACAATGAAAAAAGCCGCCAAAGATAAAAAATTAAAAGAAGAAGAATTAACTGAAGATTGCTCATGTGGTCATGGATCAGGTTGCGATTGTGGTCCAGATTGTGGTTGCGGTTGTAATGCAGTTAATGAACAAAAAATAGAGGAGGCTCCAACTATGGATACTACAAAATTAATTACATTAATGAAAAATGCAGGCTTGAGTGAAGAAGCAATTGAAGAAAAAATTAATGAATGGGCAAACAGTCCAGAAGATGCAAGTGAAACAGAAGCAACGTCACATGGCGAAGCATATGATTTTGCACAAAATGTAAATACAAGTCTTAAAAAGTATTTAGATGCACAAGACATGAAAGTCGGTATCACAGAGCATACAGTTGAAGAAATCACAGAAGCCTACAAAGAAAGCAAAAATAAAGTTTAATAAACATTAAATATTTAAGAATACAGCGTGATATTACACGCTGTTTTCATCTATAAATAGTAATATGAGTACAGCAGATACTAAATTAACAAAAACAGCATATAAGAAAGAAAACTTCACCAAAGAAGAATTAACTGAATTGGCTCTATGTGCTAAAGACCCTAAATATTTTTTGATTAATCATTGCTACATTCAACACCCTACAAGGGGACGAATGAGATTCACATTGTATGATTATCAAGAAGACCTAGTTGACGTATATCATAATAATCGATACAGTATTAGTATGTTAGCACGTCAGACAGGTAAATCCACGTGTGCCGCAGGATATTTGTTGTGGTATGCTATGTTTGTACCTGATTCAGTGGTTTTAGTTGCAGCCCATAAGTATAGCGGAGCTCAAGAGATTATGCAACGTGTACGATTTGCATATGAAACTCTACCAGACCATATTAGAGCAGGTGTTACAAGTTATAATAAAGGTAGTTTAGAATTTGATAACGGTTCACGTATTATTGCACAAGCAACAACCGAAAATACTGGACGTGGTCTTTCCATCTCACTTGCATACTTAGACGAGTTTGCATTTGTACGTCCAAATGTAGCAAAAGAATTTTGGACTTCGTTATCTCCAACATTAAGTACAGGCGGTAAATGTATTATTACAAGTACGCCAAACCAAGATGATGATCAGTTCGCACAAATTTGGAATGAAGCAAATAAAAATGTTGATGACTATGGTAATGAAACTGATGTTGGTAGAAATGGCTTCGCCTCTTTCTTAGCAAATTGGACAGTACATCCTGATAGAGATGAAGACTGGGCAAGAGAAGAGCAAGGAAAAATTGGTGAACAAAGGTTTAGACGAGAACATAATTGTGAATTTATTGCTTATGATGAAACACTTGTTGACAGTATAAAATTAGCAAGTATGGAAAGTCGTGATGCATATGCTAAACAAGGAGAGGTTCGTTGGTATAAGCCAATCGCCGCAGGTAATATATACTTAGTTGGATTAGATCCAAGTTTAGGTACTGGTGGTGATAATGCGGCTATACAAGTATATGAACTTCCTGGCATGAAACAAGTTGCTGAATGGCAACATAATAGAACGCCAGTACAACAACAAGTAAAAATATTACAACAAATATGCAAGTATATAGATGACGAAGCAAAACAAAAAAGTGAAATATATTATAGTATGGAAAATAATACGTTAGGCGAAGCGGCCCTAGTTACTGTACAAGAACTTGGTGAAGAGTTTATACCAGGTACATTTATAAGTGAAAGTAAAGCACATGGAAATGCAAAAGTACATAGACGAGGCTTTACAACTACACACAAAAGTAAAATAGCCGCATGTGCAAAGTTAAAATACTGGATTGAAACTGATAAATTAGAAATAGCAAGTACTAACTTATTACGCGAATTAAAAACATTTATTGCAAAAGGAAATAGTTACTCAGCAAAAGAAGGTGAAAAGGATGACTTAGTTATGGCGGTGGTTCTTGTTATTCGTATTGCACTAGAAATCACAAAATATGAAGAGGCAGCGTTTGAGTATTTAAATTCAGCGAGCCCAGATGATGATGATTGGGATGAGCCAATGCCAATGAGTTTTTTGTAATATTTGTATAAATACATATATGGAAGAATTAGCAAACCAAATTTTCGATATTCTTAAAGGTGCAAACTATAAATTACGTTTGTTCACTGAAAGTGGTATCAAAACAATTAATCCTAACGAAGCAACACGTTTTTATGCGTATGATCAGGGATTAATGGTATCTATGAATATGAATGAAGGTCAACTTGAAGTAACAGCTCAAGCAAGTGACAGTTATGACATAACTAAAAATGATGAATTACTAAAAACAATCAAAGTTGCAACACATAAACATTTAGGTGAGTATACAGTACGTAAATTTAATAAAAAAATAACACCAAAAGATTTTAGTCACCAAAGTGTTGAGCCTGTTGTTGAAGGATTTAGCAAAGCATACGGAACTATTAAAACAAGTTACGTACAAAGTCCAAATGCAAAACTTATTATTAAGCATACTGAAGGTGTTAATGAAGAAAAACGTGGCTCAAGAAGTAGAAATATTCATAAGTTGTTTATAGAAAATAAACAAGGTGAAAAGTTTGCATTTCCATACAAATACATAGGTGGCGCAAGAGCAATGACAATGCATGTCAATGAAGGCGGTACTCCATACGATAGTAAAGGTAAAGCAATTTTGTCCATATGTGAAGACATGGCAGAATTAACAAATTTTGTTAAGCATACAAGAGCAAATAAATTAGTTACTGAAGATAATCAAAATATTATTGATATTGTTCGCAATAGATTAGTTGAGCATAGAAACATTATTAAGTCATTGTCAACTTTAAAAGGATATAACAAATTTGAAGGCACCCAAACAGTATTAGAAGAAATTTCAGAAGAACAGACGATTGATATAACAGCAAGTTTTGAATTAGAGGAGGTGGTAATCGAAACTATGCAATTAATGATACAAAAAGTAAATCGTGTTGTTACTGAAGCAAGTATTGAGCAAGAAAGATTTGACTCTTATATAAAACAGTTGTATAATATTATAAAAGTAGGAAAACTTGATGTCGCAATTGATAAAGATGCATATGATAATCCAAATAACTTAGATCCAATAAAGTTTAGTGGTGATCATGGTGCGATAGACAAATTAGGTGTAATGCTAACATATATAGCAGGACACACAACAAACACAGAATTAGAAGATTTGCTAATTCAAATGAGCGGAGAAATCCAGCACATGAGTCCAGAACATATAAGGGTTATGTCAAAATTTGCTATGTTGGCAATGAATATGACAGGAACAGATGGACAAACCGCAGATCTAAATGAATCAATAGTTCAAGATTTAATTCTTGAATTACGTAAGAAAATTGCTTGACAGTAAGCAAGAAACGTAGTATACTGTATATACCAATAAAGGCAAAGGTACTAAGAATACCAAAAACAAAAATAGGACAAGGATTGTCTTATTACTAATAAAGGCTAACAAAGGCAAATATAGGAGAATATAAATGACAACTTTAGCAGAAATACGAGCAAAATTGCTCGAGCAAGAAACCGCGCAAAGCGGAGGCAACAGACGATCAGGTGGTGGTGACAATATAGTATTTCCACATTGGTCAATCGACGAAAACACAAGCGCAACACTTCGCTTTTTACCAGACGCAGACGAAACTAACACATACTTTTGGAAAGAACGCCAAATGATTAAGTTAGAATTTCCTGGCGTTAAAGGACAAGATGAAAACAAATCAGTATTGGTACAAGTACCATGTGTTGAGATGTGGAAAGAGCAATGTCCGGTACATGCGGAAATACGTCCTTGGTTTAAAGATCCTTCAATGGAAGATATGGCACGTAAATATTGGAAAAAGCGTTCATACATCTTTCAAGGTTTTGTAACACAAACAGAGATGACAGAAGAAAACGCACCAGAAAGTCCAATTAGACGTTTTGTTATATCACCTCAAATTTATAAAATTATTAGTGCGGCACTCATGGATCCAGAATTTCCAGAAATTCCAACGGATTATGAGCAAGGCACAGACTTTAAAATTACTAAAGGTAAAAAAGGTCAATATGCTGATTATGGAACAAGTAATTGGGCAAGACGTGAGCGTAGTTTGAATCAAGAAGAACGTGATGCAATTGGAACTCATGGCTTATATAACTTAAATGACTTTTTACCTAAGAAACCAGATGCAGCACATTTGAATGCAATTCATCAAATGTTTGAAGCATCAGTTGACGGTCAATTGTATGATCCAGAACGTTTTGCTGGTTTTTACCGCCCTTGGGGTGTAGATGCACCTAATACTGGTCCTCGTACTACAACAGATAGTACGGTTGTACCGCCTATTGTGGCAACACCAGAGGCAACAGCACCAGTGGCAGCACCTGTAACAGCACCTGCACCAGAAATGGAAACAGTTGCTGCGGCAGCTCCAGAGAGCAAACCGGCTAATGCGCAAGACATTCTTGCAATGATCCGTGAACGTAAAGACAGCGAGTAAATAACATTATTCAAGGGAGGCAAGTAATTGTCTCCCAGTCACAAATTCTTTGGAGATAAATTATGGCAAGACCATTTGATGTAAGCAAATTCCGTAAAAGTATAACTAAAGCGGTACCCGGCTTGAGTGTTGGGTTTAATGATCCAGATACATGGATCTCAACAGGTAATTATACCCTTAATAAATTAATCAGTGATGATTTTAATAAAGGTGTACCTCTTGGAAAAGTAACAGTATTAGCAGGAGAATCCGGTTCAGGTAAATCATATATCGCTGCAGGTAACATTGTAAAGGCAGCACAAGAGCAAGGTATTTTCGTTATTTTAATTGATAGTGAAAACGCACTTGATGAAAAGTGGCTACACGCACTTGAGGTAGATACAAGTGAAGATAAGTTACTTAAATTAAATATGAGCATGATAGATGACGTTGCTAAAACAATTAGTGACTTTATGAAAGACTATAAAGCAGAATATTTTGATAAAGATGAAGCAGATCGTCCTAAAGTATTATTTGTAGTTGACTCGTTAGGTATGCTATTAACACCAACAGACGTAGCACAATTTGAAAAGGGTGACATGAAAGGTGATTTGGGTCGTAAGCCTAAAGCACTTACTTCATTAGTTCGTAATACAGTTAATATGTTTGGACAATACAATGTAGGCTTAATGGCTACAAATCACACGTATGCATCACAAGATATGTTTGACCCAGATGATAGAATCTCAGGCGGGCAAGGCTTTATCTATGCAAGTAGTATTGTTATTGCAATGCGTAAACTAAAACTTAAAGTAGATGCTGATGGAAATAAAACTAGCCAAGTACATGGTATTAGAGCAGCGTGTAAAGTAATGAAAACACGTTATGCAAAGCCATTTGAAAGTGTACAAGTAGAAATTCCATATGAAACAGGAATGAGTCCATATAGTGGATTAACAGACTTTTTTGAAGCAAAAGGAGTTTTAAAGAAAAGTGGAAACAGTTTAGAATACATTAGTCCTGTAACAGGCGAAATAATTAAAATGTTTCGTAAGCCATGGAATGCAAATAAAGATGGTGCATTAGATGTAGTAATGGATGAATTTGATAGTCAACCAGAAAGTGTAAATGATTTAATTGTTGAAGAAGTTGACACAGAAGAATTTATTGATGCAACGAATGAATAATATAGATTCTTTCAGAAAAGACTCAATAACACCATTTCCGCATATTATAATTGATGATTTTTTTGATGAAGATTATTATCGTAAATTGGTAAATGTAATACATGAAGATACTAGTGAGCCATTACATTTACCTGACGAGCCGTGTTATCCAGATCAACAACATATAGTTGATATTTCAAAAACAACTCAAAATTCTAGTTTTTGGGAAGGCTTTATGCAAAAGATGTCTAGTGAGGCTATGTTGCAGTATTTAAAAGATGTATGTGATTTACAATATTCTATAAATAAGATCGCATACACTATACATAAAGATAAAAAAGGCTTTTGGAGAGGGCAACATAACGATATTAAATCATGGAATAAAGAAATGGTTTCGTTACAAATATATTGTCCAACAAACAATGATTTGGAACATACTGGAACATGGTTAGGTGAGGAAGGAGATGATTCCACACAGATAGAGTTTATTCCTAATAGAGCATGGATATTTAAGTCTAGTGAATATAGTATACATCGAGTAAAACCAATAGAAGAAGATACAACAGATAGAAACTCAATATTAATTAAATATTGTGTCCAAAAATAAACAAAGTGGGGAGCCATAAATGAGTAATAGTATAGATGAAGCAGATTTAGAATTTTTATTAGAGATATATGTTTCAGCGAAGCAGTATATTCCTGTTAAGGATAGAGTAAAATTTGCAGATGCATTTTTGTTACAATTAAAAGATTATGATATTGATATACAATTTAATGCAGAAGAAATAACAGGCGTAGATGAGTATCTACAAGAAGCGTTTGATACAATTATTGAACATATAGAGGAAGAAGAAGAGGAAGAGTGGTAAACAATGAGTAAATGGTATCGTAAAGTTTCAGCAAATATGGGAGAAATTGTTAACGCAATATCTCATTTTGAAAAGGAAATAGAAGAAGCACGGTACGAATGTAGTATGAAAGGCAATCTTGAAAAGCAAAGCAGAGATATGCCTGGTATAGTAGAACATAGGTTTAATCAGTTACAAGAAGCAGAAGCAATACTAGAACATCTTAATACAGAAATGCGTAGATTACGTAGTAAAACATTTCGTAAGTTCTTAGAGAGTTATAATAAGGCATTAACAAGCAGAGATGCTGAGAAGTTTGTTGATGGCGAAGATGATGTTGTAAATTTACAGTACATTATTAATGAATTTAGTTTAGTTCGTAATAGATGTATAGGCATAGTTAAAGCCTTAGAAGCAAAACAATTCCAAATTAATAATGTAGTTAAGTTACGAGCCGCCGGCTTAGATGATGTTTCATTATAGATGACTTGACAATTCCCCTTTCGTGTGTTACTATTAAATAGTAGGAACGATTCTACACACAGAAACACACACATAGGAGAAACATATGGTTTCAAATAAGAATGCGTATGAGATACGCACAGAGATACTTTCAATGGCACAAGGCTTTGTAATGTCAAAGTTTGACGATGCAAGAAATAAATGGGAAAATAGTACAGATAGACATCCAGAAACGGGTGCAATACTGTCTACAGAACATGCACCAAAGTATCCAACATCAGAAGATATACTAGCAGAAGCAAATAAGTTATATTCATTTGTCGATAGTCAGTAGACTGAAGTTCATAAACCCGGGGGAAACTTCGGGTTTTAAAAGTAAGGCATTTTAGCCACCTTTAAGATGTCTTATTAACATAGCAGTTAAAAATAAAAAATTTGCCAAAGGCTTCGCCTTTTGGGGGCGTAGTCAACTAATGTCAGAACTTTTTCAAAAAAACACTTGACAAGCAAGACGCCTTACTGTAAAATACGAAGTATATTAACTATTAAATCCTACTATGAAAATGAAAACGCAACCACCTAAGTTTGTATCAAAGAAGGAAACTGCGATAGAAGTGGGAAAATGCTCACCAGTACACATACTGGCACTTGCAATAGAAACACACGAGAAACAAGGGTTCATACGCTCTGGTGAAGGGTATACAGAGTATGGTGAGGATCATAACATTAAATCAATACATTTTGATAACAAAACAATGGTTATTCAAGATATTTTAGATGGTAAGAAACCTAGTGCTATATCATATGATAATGCCCAAACCATCATTGACAAATTTGAAGCAAAGTTTGTGATGAAAAAACTAACAACTGGGTTAAATAATTTTGAAGAAGGTGTTGTAAATTCTTTTCAATCTAAAAACAAACTTAGTATCTTTAATGTTGCTGTATTGGCAAGTATTCCAAATATGAATTTAATAGATGTAAAACGCAAAAACATTGAAGATAAACTTGACGCAGTTCGGTTTACTAGTAAACATTTTGGCGTTCCAAAAGAACGTTATGAGTTAAGTGTACTTGTTCTTGACTCCAAATACATACAAAAAAGCGCCGTGTATATGATTACTACATTGTATAACGGATCAGATATTATCAAGTTTTGGTGGAGAGATCAACCAGATATCAGTGATATAATTAATGATAAAACTATCAATATCCGAGGCACCGTCAATAAACATGAAGTTGGTCGCTTCACACATGCCCAAGAAACCTTTATGAACAGGGTAAAAATCGTACAAGATTAAAATTATTTTCAAAAATAATTGTAAGTCATTGATTTTACTACAAAAGAAAAAGCAGATTTTACTTGACAAGTAAGACGTCTTACTGTATAATACATAGTATAAATAATAAAAAGTGGGGACTTTAAATATGGCAAAGATGCAATTAAAAACAAGAAAAACAAAAGCAACCAAGTTAATTGAAGTAGTTGACGATGCGGTTGATAATCCAAACGAAACAGATGCTCAAATTATACAACGTATGCGTGAGCGTTTTGCAATTTTAGATGATATGACTCAGGCAGCAATTGATGGTGTTGTACGTGGAATGGTTGTAACAGGACCTCCAGGAGTTGGTAAATCATTTGGTGTTGAAAAAGTATTAGAAGAAAGCAGTTTATTTGATAAAATTGCTGGTAACAAGTTGCGTTATGAAGTTGTTAAAGGTGCCTCAAGCGCCATTGGTTTGTATAAAGTATTATATATGAATGCAAACAAAAACAATGTATTGGTATTAGATGATTGTGATACTGTATTACATGATGAAACTTCATTAAACTTGTTAAAGGCAGCATTAGACTCAAGTAAAAAACGTACATTGAACTGGAATACAGATAGTGCATTATTAAGACGTGAAGGAATTCCAGATAAATTTGAATTTGAAGGTAGTGTAGTTTTTATTACAAACCTAAAGTTTGATAAGGTACGTGGTAAACTTGCAGATCACTTAGCGGCAATATTGTCAAGATGTCATTATTTAGATTTAACAATGGATACTACACGTGAAAAATTATTACGTTGTAAGCAAATTGTTGCAGATGGTATGCTTGATGAATATGGATTTAGTCAACCAGAAGTTACAGAAATATTAGGATTTTTGAATGACAATCAACACAGAATGCGTGAACTTAGTTTGCGTATGGTAACAAAATTAGCAGACTTGAAAAAGAGTTTCGGAGATGAAAAATGGAAACGAACTGCTGAAGTTACATGTATGCATAGAGCGTAAATTATAAAGGAGAATTATGTCAAATCTTACTACACATATTAAATCAATTAACAAAGCCAGCAAAAAGGAAATGGATGCTAATCCAGATCTTTGGATTGGTACTATTGTAGAAGACCCTACACATTGGGCAGATTACGGCATTACTACTCCTGCTCAATTTGATCGTTACCAAGATGAACAATGTCTTTATAATGTTGTTTCTGATGAGTATTCTAAAAGTTATGCTAGAAGCATAGGCATTTCTTCAATGTCAGATAAAGAATTGCAAGATGCACTCGACGAGTTTTAAGTCAGCGCCACCCCCAAATAGAGAACCCTACTTAAAGTGGGGTTTTTTATTGACAAATCAAAGAAGATAGCGTATTATAGTTGATATGAAATGTAAAATTGTTCTTAAAGATGAAGTTAATTGTAAGATAGAAGGCTTAGATATCGAAACTCGTAGAGAATGCGAAAAAGAACTCAAGTTTTTTATGCCACATGCTTTCCATGTTCCTGCCTATAAGTTAGGCAGATGGGATGGTTGCACGAGTTACTTTACAGTTGGCGGCGTAACATATATTAATTTATTACATCGAGTCTTGCCAATTATAGTTGCAGCAGGTTATGAACCAGAAATAGATGATTTAAGAGGACATCATGATTTGTCATTTACAGAAATATCAACAACTTCATTTGCGAATCAAGTTTGGCCTGAAAAGCATCAAATGGCTGGTGAGTCTATAATGTTGCGTGACTACCAAGTTGACATTGTCAATAAGTTTTTAGAAACACCACATTGCTTACAAGAAATTGCCACAGGCGCAGGCAAAACATTAGTAACGGCAGCACTTAGTGAGCGAGTTGAAAAATATGGGCGCAGTATTGTTATTGTACCTAATAAAGATTTAGTAAGGCAAACACATGAAGATTATAAAAATCTTGGTCTTGATGTTGGTGTTTATTATGGTGATAAAAAAGAACTTGGTAAAACTCATACAATTTGCACTTGGCAAAGTTTAAACAGTATTAAGAAACGATTCAGAGATGGATTGCAAGATTTAGGGTTACAAGAGTTTGCTGAGGATGTCATATGTGTTATTGTAGATGAAGTACACCAAGCAAAGGCAGATGTTTTAAAAGAGATGTTGACTAAAGACTTTCATAATGTTCCACTAAGGTGGGGATTAACTGGAACCATTCCTAAGGCAGCGCATGAAAAGGCAAGTTTACAGGCCTGCCTTGGTGAGGTTGTAAACAAGTTGTCAACAAGCACGTTACAGGATGAAGGCATTTTAAGTAAATGCAATGTTAATATAGTACAGATGAAAGAGATAACAGAATATCATAATTATCAAAGCGAGTTAAGTTTTTTAACAACTGATACAGATCGTATGGATTATATTAGTGGATTGATTAAGAAAATATCTGAAAGTGGAAACACTCTTGTTCTTGTTGATCGTATTAAAAGTGGTAAACAAATATGTAAAAACTTACCTGAAGCAAGTTTTGTAAGTGGTGAAATGAAAACGTTAAAACGTAAAGATCACTATGATGAGATTAACGAAGGAACAAATGAAATTGTAGTAGCAACATATGGAGTTGCAGCGGTTGGTATTAATATACCACGCATATTTAATATGGTATTATTAGAACCAGGTAAAAGTTTTGTTAGAGTAATACAAAGTATTGGGCGTGGTGTAAGAAAAGCGTCAGATAAAGATCATGTAGAAATTTGGGATATTGCCAGCACGGCAAAATATAGCAAAAGACATTTGCGTGAGAGAAAGAAGTTCTACAAGGAAGCAGAGTTTCCGTATACAATTGAAAAAGTAGATTATAAATAGATAACACCAGGAGAAAAAAGTGCGTATTTTAACAGTAGAAAATACAACATACGAGTTAGACGAAATCCCAGAAACAGTTGACGATTTGAGGTACGGCGTTTTGGATTATGAAAATCCAAAGCAAGTAGATTATTATTTTATTCCTCTTATTTTTTTAGAGAGTTTTTATAGTCCAGCAGTAGTATTGCAAATAGGACCATATCAAGTAAAAGCACCTTTAGACTGGAGTATAGTAATTTGTGATGAAGAAGCAGGAGATCCTGAAGTAATAAGTTTAATGAGTTTAAATGATCGTGGGTTCCAAGCCTTCGCATTAAATCCATTGACTGGATTTAGGCCAAGTTTTTATAATGTAGATATGGTAAACATTTATACAGACGTTAAATGGCATGCGCCTAAGTTAAAATTTGGGCACTTATTAGTTGTGCCACTTAGTGATGAACCTGAAAGTGAATGTATTTTACTTGTAAAGGAAAGTTCAAAAATTCCTGAAGTATTAGATCTAAATGAAATTTGGTAAGTATGGCTAATACAACAATAAAACATGAAATGGCAGTTATTGATACTAAGAATAGATCTTGGTATGATAGCCTTAATGATGAAGAAAAGAAAAAACTAAGTCCATGGGTTTTAATGCGGTTTGCGAGTAGTGTAAAGAATAATAGTAAAGATATTGAGTTTCATTATTTAGAATGGGTAAATGAATTAGTCAATGTTCATTTTAATGTATTGAGGCATCACCCTCAGTTGCAGTTACAGTTAATGCAGGCAGTAGGTATAGGAAAACAAATGTATCATCCGTGGCTTGCACCTAGTAAAGGAGTAAAGTTGAATAAACTTGCGAAAGTGTTCAGTGACTTACATCCATCTCTTAATGATGATGAATTAGATTTAGTAATGTCGCAATATAGTAAGAAAGATGTAACAAATATGCTCGAAGAACTAGGAACTCCTAAAAAAGATATTAAAAAGTTAATTGCAGGTCTTAAATAAAAGTGCCACATGCGTTCATATATAGTCAAATTCCAATGATGGCATCAGTGTTGGGTTGGGTATTGGAACAGAGTGATAGTTATGAAAGTAATTATTTTGACTTTCGTCAAAATGGTTTTGATGAAAGAAAGAAAGGCTGTTATTTAGATCCATGGGATAATCATTCAGATGATCCAGATAATTGGTCACATTATTTCATTGAAGATGTTGAAGATAGAAATTTAGCATGTGATTTTACTTGGTTAAATGAATTCGCAAATAGTTTTAAATGCAACACTATTTTTGGATTAAGTTACGGGGGTTGGGAAAAAACTGTTTCTTGGGATAATAATAATGTAAATAAAATTGTAATTCAACCTAGTGATAAAATGTTTGATTTGTTTTGGAAAGTATATGAAAGTAGATTAATATCTCCTGTAGAATTATTAGAAAATATACAAATGCACGTACATGATCATAAACAAGATAACAAGATATACAATGAACGTATGATGAATGAAATTTATCCTAAAGCATTGGAATATGCAAATCGTGGTGAATTAGAATTTTGGCAATTACAATATTGTTTCCATCATGATGGTGTTAATGTGCCAAGTCCTGAAGAAAAAGAAAATATAAAAAATATGATTAAGCATGATATCTGCCAAGATCTAGGAGCAGAAACGGAAATCCGTTGGCAAGTTTTTTGTGATAGTGCAATAGTTATAGAAGATTTATTTAATATTGATTTAGAAGGGCTGTGCAAAGAGCTGAATATAGTGTATAATGAAAAGATTGGAATTGAATATAAGAAGTTTTTAGAATATGCAAATGACGTTATATAAGTGCGAATACTGTAATAGTGATTTTAAAAGAGAAAGTACTCTGGCAGTTCATATGTGCAGGCAAAAGCAACGCCATATGCAAGAGGGCGACCATGATGTCCAATTAGCATTCCGTACATATCAATTATTTTATAAAATAAGTACAAATAGTAAAAAAGATAAAAGTTATAGTGACTTTGCAAAAAGTCCATATTATGCGGCATTTATAAAGTTTGCAAAATATTGTATTGATGTAAAAATTGATAGTGTTGAAAACTACACAATGTGGTTAATTAGAAATGGAGTTAAGTTAGACAATTGGGCGAGTGATCAGCAGTTCAATACTTGGATAAAACGAAGGTTTAAAGAAGAAAGTGTTGATAGAGCAGTTGAAAGAAGTGTTTTGTTTATGCAACGGTGGGCAGAAGAAGAAAAATGCGACTGGGCAAATTATTTTAAAAATATACACCCAAATGTAGCAGTACTTCATATATGTGCTGGTCGTATTAGTCCTTGGATATTATATGGAAGTAACACCGCACAGGATTTGTTAGAAAGATTGAATGATGAACAAATAAAAATGGTAGTTGAGTATATAGAGCCTGAGTTTTGGCAAGTAAGAATGAAACGCAAACCAACGGACTATGATTGGGTTAAAGAAATAATGGAGAAAGCAGGGTTATGATAGTAAATACTGATATTGATATTGATGTAGCAAATAGAGATAAGTTGCTGAAGTTAATTCGCAATACTCCTGCTATGATTAATAGAGATGGGAAACAGGTTAAACATAATACTGGAGTTTACTTTCATGAAATTCCTGAAGATCCATATACTGGAATATCCACAGTAGATCATAAAACAGCAGAGAAAACAGGATATTTTAAATTAGATATTCTTAATGTTAATTTGTATGATAAAATTGAAAGTAAAGAACAACTAGATACGTTATTAGACATGGAGCCAATGTGGGATTTGCTTGAGCATAAAGATATAGTTGAAGGTATGTTTCATATTCATAGGCATTATGACATTGTTAATAAAATGAAACCACAAAGTATTGAACAACTTGCGGCAGTATTGGCAATTATACGTCCAGCAAAAAGGAATTTGTTAGGCAAGAGTTGGGATAAAGTAATGAGTGAAGTTTGGGTTAAGCCTTCAGATGATAGTTACTACTTTAAAAAAGCACACGCAACGGCTTATGCAATGGCAATTGTTGTGCAAATGAATCAAATAGTCAAAGATTTTTCTTCATAAGATTAATGCTTCTGCGTTTAATACGCCTCGTAATACTATTGCGTAATTTTACTTCAGGACCAGCAACTATATCCATTTGCTTTACATTAAAACTTTGAGTGCATTCACGAAATGGCCAGCGATTTAATAATGATAAATTAATTGGTAATTGGCGATTAGTTTCCCACCACCATTCTTCTCCAAGTTCTAAAAATAACTGTTTCTCTTCAATTGATTTTAGCCGGTCGTATATGTACATACTTGCAATATGTGTGTCGACATTTTGCATGATACCTAAATACTCTTTACCTGCGTAACTAACCACAGTTAAGAATGGATATTGGTCTAATAGCTCTTGGTATCTATGTTTCATTATATCTATTTAGTCAAGTAATATTTCACTTAATTCGCATAAATACTATAACATAAGGAATTATATTAATGAATTACAGTACAAGTTACAATATCAACCAAGCAGGTGATCTTTACACAATACAAGACCAAGCAACAACTGAAGGGTTAGCACAATATACAAGTTCACGTGGAACTACTGTTAATGCTCCTGTTAATTATAGAAATCTAAAATTGTTTAGAGGTTATGATAATGAATTTTACTTTTTTATTAAAAGTCAAGATAGAAAACCTATCGCCCTACAAGGACTCACACTAAATGCTAATTTAATTTATAGAGAAACTGGAGCGGTTGTAGTAAATAAAAAATGTGTAATTACAGATTATGAATTAGGCTGTGTTAGATTAGTTGTAAATGCAAATGATTTATCAAATGCAGATACTGGATTATATGATTTAACGGTCAGTTATACAAATGATCGCGGATTAACATTGCCATTATTTACTGATTTAAATATGCGCCCTACTTTTGCAGTTGATTGTAGTAATGACGCAGGATATATTCCTTTAACTACACAAACTGTAACTAATACCCTTAAGAACGGTGTTTATGACTATTCAGATAAATTTAATGGTCCAGCACATTACGGCAAAGCAGGTGGCTTAATTACAATAGGAGTATATGCTACTGCATTTACTGGTGATTTTTATTTACAAGGCGCAACAGTTGAAACACCTTCTGATAGTGACTGGTTCGATATAGAACTTGGAGTTTCTTATGCATATCACGACTTTACCGCATTCACAGGCATCGAGCCTTTTAGTTTTTCCTCAAATTTAAAGTACATGAGAGCCAAAATAGATAATACTGGCTCAGGAACCATTGACAAAATAGTAATTAGAGTATAGACTATATGTATGGCCTTAATTACAGAATACGTACGAACTCTGGTTCCAGTTAATTGGCGCAGTAATCCTAGCGGTTGGACTTCAGGAAACTGTCCTATGTGCATCGTTAACGGTGAAACTCGTGCAGACGCAAAAGGTCGAGGCGGATTTAAGTTTGAAGATGAGAAAGTGCAATATCACTGTTTTAATTGTGGGTATGCAACTGGGTGGAGTCCTGGTAAACGCATAAGTTACAAATTAAAAAAGATGATGTTACAGTTTGGCGCACATGAAAGTGATGTACAGCGTCTACAATTAGAATTAATGCAAGAAGACGACTTAGCAAAGATACTATCTCGTAAAGCAAAAAGAAAGGAACCTGTAGTAATTGATTGGGAAAGAATGGAATTGCCTGCAGGGTCAACTCCGTTTATGGAAGTAAATAAGCCACAAGATGAATGGACTAAGGCAGCAGACTATTTGACAACTCGTGGGTTTGATGTCGCTGATGATAGATTTATGATTACAGATTCAAAGCAACCGGCTCGTATGAATAAACGATTTATAATAGTAAGTACATATAAAGGCGTGCCAGTTGGATACACGGGCAGATGGGTTGGTGAACCACCTAAAGATATGCCTAAATATTATAATAAGCAACCACCTAAGAATTTTGTGTTTGGATTAGATAATCAAACTGCAGATAAAGAAACAGTGATTGTTAGCGAAGGACAATTAGATGCAATGGTAACAGACGGATGCTCAATAGGCAGTAATAATATAAATGATGATCAAGCAAATATTATTGATAGTTTAAAAAAGCGTGTTGTGGTGTTAGCAGACGCAGACAAGGCCGGCTTGTCAATGATAAAAACAGCAGTTGAACGCGGTTGGGAAGTTGCATTTCCAGAATGGGATGGATGCAAAGATGCCGCAGATGCGCAAATGAAGTATGGTAGATTATTTACTGTAAAAAGTATTTTAGAAAGTGCAGTACGTAATCCAACAAAAATTAAAGTAATGAGTAGGAAATATTGTAAATGAGAGATAATACAGAAGCAAGAGAATATAATTTAGAACTGCAAACATTGTTTGTTGAGTTTATTGCTCACAACAAGGATTTGTTTGTACGTGTTAACGGTATATTAGACAGCGCATATTTTGATAGAGGACTACGTAAAACAATTGAGTTCTTACAAGAACACGCGGCCGGTCATGGAGCATTACCAACAGCACAGCAAATAGAAGCAGTAACAGGAGTAAAGTTAGTAGGTGTTGGTGATAAAGTAAATGAACGACATATTGATTGGTTTATTGACGAGTTTGAGCAATTTTGTAAACAAAAAGCATTAGAAGGCGCCATATTAAAAAGTACAGACTTACTTGAAAAAGGAGAATTTGGCGCAGTTGAAAAATTAGTCAAAGATGCCGTACAACTTGGATTAACAAAGCACATGGGTACTGATTATTGGGATAATCCAGGAGAACGCATACAAAGAGTAAGAGATTCTCGTGGAGCAGCAAGTACAGGCTGGGCAACAATCGATTTTCCATTATATGGAGGATTTAATCAAGGAGAACTTAATATCTTCGCTGCAAGTTCAGGTGGTGGTAAAAGTTTATTCCTACAGAATTTAGCATTAAATTGGAGTTTATTAGGACATAATGTAGTTTATATTACACTTGAATTAAGTGAAGAACTATGTGCAATGCGACTTGATAGTATGCTTACTGGGTATTCAACAAAAGAAGTGTTTGCACAAAAAGATGATACTCATTTAAAAGTTAAAATGGAAGGAAAAAACGCAGGCTCATTGCAACTTATACAAATGCCTAATGGTATTACAGTAAATGATATAACCAGTTATATTAAAGAATATGAAGTGCAAACTAATGTTAAAGTTGATGCAGTATTGCTTGATTATCTAGATTTAATGAGTCCAGCACAAACAAAAGTAAGTGCAAGTGATTTGTTTATTAAAGATAAGTTTGTGTCAGAAGAATTACGTAACTTTGCAGTAGAAAATCAATATTTGTTTGCAACAGCATCGCAGTTAAATAGATCCGCAGTTGAAGAAGTTGAATTTGACCATAGTCATATGGCAGGCGGTATAAGTAAAGTTCATACTGCTGACAATGTAATTGGAATATTTACAAGTCAAGCAATGCGTGAGCGAGGTAGGTATCAAATACAGTTTATGAAAACACGTAGTAGTGCTGGCTTAGGACAAAAGATTGATTTAAAGTTTGATATTAAAGGATTGCGTATTACGGATTTAGATAAAGATGAGGAAGGTAGCACTACGCATCAACCTACACAAATTTATGATAAATTAAAAAAGAAAACACAATTAAAATCACAAAATAGCCTAGATGTGCCACCTGAAAAATCAGCAGTTGAGCAAACTGACCGTTTTCGTAGTATTCTTAAAAAGCAAGATTAAATAGTTTTGTGGCAATTTAGGCTAAATACATATATATAAAGTAACCTTGGAAAAATCATTATGAAAAAGAGAACTCGTAGTTTATTGGAAGAGATTAATGCAATATCTCCAGTAAAAGATAGAACACAATTATTGGAAAGTAGAGGAATTAATGCTCTTAATAGTATTATTAATCTTTTAGAAATGATTGAAACTTCATTTGATGAACCAACCGCAGCTGATTTACAAAAACGTTTATTATTAAGCATAAAAAATCGTGATAGTGATAGATTTGTTCGTGGTATTAAAAAGGTAAGAGATGATAAATGAAGATAAAAGATATATTAGCCGGTTTAAAGAAACGTAACGATCGCAATAATCGTTCTTCTCGTATTACTCAACATTCAGGCTTACATAAAATAGACATAAAAAAATTAAAAGAAGGTGCTAGAATTCAGCATTTAGAGGACCTTATTCTAGGTCTTGACGGTCCAAAAGGATACGCAGGTGGTAAAAAAGCCATTTCTGCATTACATCAAATAGAATCAAACCCAAGCACTATAACAATTAAGTGGGATGGTTCACCAGCAGTCATATTTGGCCGCGATGAAAAAGGTGAATTTATACTTACTGACAAAAGTGGCTTCGGCGCAAAGGGATATGATGGTAAAGTAAAGTCAGCAGACGGATTAGAGGGTATGTTGAAAAATCGTCCAGGGTATGAAAAAAATCCACAAGGGTACGGAGACTTTATTGGCAAGATGAAAGCAATTTGGTCTAAAGTAGAAAGTAATGTACCTGCAGACTTTAGAGGGTATGTACATGGCGATTTGCTTTGGTTCACCACTCCTCAATTAGACAAAGGAAGACTAACGTTTAAGCCTAACACAACTTTATATTCAGTTGATGCACAAAGTGATATTGGTAAAAAAATTGCAGATAGCGACGTTGGTATAGTAATTCATATGGCTATAGATTTAGATGGAAACAAAAATAACGTTGATATGAGCAGATTTCAAAGCGGTAGCACTATGATTATGCCACCTGTAACAATGACACAGTCGCCAGGCGTTGATATTCCAGCAGTAGACGATTTGGAAAAGTTTTTAAATAAACATTCAAAATCAATAGATGATTTATTAAATGTGCCTGAAGAATTAAAAATGAAGAACTTTGCAGATATTTTGTATACGTATATTAATAATAGTGTAAAAACTGGAAATTTATCTAACTTAGGTAATAACTTTATAGATTGGATTGATACTGCAAAGTTAAGTGATCAAAAGAAACAACGACTTGGCCAATGGGTTACAGATAATAAAGATGGATTTAATGCATTGTTTGGGTTTATTAACAGTATTAAATTAATAAAAAATCAAGTTATTAATAAATTAGATTCACAAAAAGCAGATATAGAAGCATCAACAGGCGGACAGCGTGGTGGTGAAGGATATGTAATTGATAAAGATGTTAAATTAGTTAATCGTGCTGGTTTTACTGCAGCTAATATGGCACAGCAACGATAAATATGTTTAAAGAGTCAAAGAAGCATTTGAATAATGTTAATATGACTTATTGGTCACACTTTATGTATGCCTCAAAGATTATATTTAAGTTAAAAAAGATAGAGTTAGCATTATTAGTACACATATTAATGCCAGCATATTTTGAGAAATATGCAACAGAGCAAATTATTGCACTTTATAAATCAATGGAGAAAGAAGAATGAGTGAAAAATTAGAATTTATACAAACACTTGGAGAGGCTCGTATGTTTAAGACACGCGACCAAATTTCACGTGAAGGCGCTCGTGTCTTAACTGATCACTTATTTGTAAGTGCATTAAGCCTGTTCGTAATGAGCAAGGATTATGATTATGCACCGCAGGCAACGGCTTACGCAGCCAGAACAGCACAATATGGTTCGTTTAATAAACCAAGTCCTGGTGGAACAGATTTATATCAAACAATTTATAGTTTACAGAATCCAGATTTTTTAACAAGTCAAAAAGATAAACTATTAATGAATAGAGTAAACATTGATGGATCAAAAATTACAAGGTTTGTTAAACAAATGAGATCAGGAAATTTAACACAACAACAAGCAAAAACATTTTTATTTAAATTAGAAAAAGATCTTGCAATTCAAGATCCTAAATTAAGAGCAGCAAGAAGATTAGTACAAGATTGGGATAGACTTAATACAACACAGCAACAGTTGGCAGCGTCACAGATTACAAGGCATTTTAAATTAAATGCTAAACGTAGTGATTTAGCACCAACGTTTAATCGTTATGTGAGAGATAAAGGCCTAGGCATCAGTGGTGCTAAGAAAGGTAGTATTGGTAAAACAATTGCACGAAAAGTTGGTGCGTTTGCAGGTGGCTATGCAATTGGTAAATCAGCACCACTTTAACCATGCTCAACACTTATGTTGGCTTCACTTTAATTGATATCACTGATTCAGGCGACAATAACCCAAAAGGGTACAGTCATCCGTACAAACAATCACAAAATTTAAACAGTTTAACACAAACATTAGCAATGAGGACACAGTTATTAGATGTCCATGTGCAGGTCTTACCAAAGCAAGATTTAAGCGACTATGATTTTGGAGATGCATACGCTGGAACACATACTGTTTGGGAAGTAACATTTTCTAGTGATATAGAAGCATGGAAACTTTATGAAGACGAGTTTTATTATGCATTACATGATGTTAACAACGTTCCTGTCGCAACTAGATTAAATGAAACAATTGAGAGTGATGATAACGCAATGATTTGTTATGGAAATACAAAAAATATGTATTTTGCCAAAACATATGTGACATCAGATGGCTAAGACGTATAAATAGTATACAAGGACATAATGATATGTCTTTATGTAAATCAGCTCAATTAAGATGCTGCTAAAAAATTGAAGAATTAAATGGCAATAAAACAATCCAGACTTGAGAGTGAAAATCTTGAAGCACATGTAGATTTGTGCGCGGCGAGGTATCGAGTGTTAGAAGATAAATTAGATAAATTAGAAACAAAGGTTGACGATTTAGTTGACGTAATTAAAGAAATGTCTGATCAGCAAACTGCAGATAAATTATCAGGAAATAAGTTGATATTTGGTGCAGCGGCAACAGTTGTTGCTGGTTTGCTATCAACAATAGTATTGTTGTTACTAAATTTAGGCGGGGGCATAGCACCTGCAGTATTAAGTGCAGTTGGTGGATAAATGAAATTTTTAAACGAATCATATAGTACTGTTATATCCGAAGCAAAAGTAATTTTTGCAAAAAGAGGAAATAAAGTAGTTAAAAAGTTTCGTTGCCTAGTTGGTAAACGTAAAGGCAGGATTGTAGGAAGTCCAAAGCAATGTAATGCTCCACTTGATTTAAAGAAGCGTTATGTTATGCGTAGAACAAGAGCAGCCAAAGGCGCTCGTATGATGAAAAAAGCACAACGAGTAAAAAGAACAAATCCAGCAAGTAAAATTGTTAGATCACTAAATAAGAATAGAAGATAATGGAAATACAAAATAATTCACTAATTGATTCAGTTATAGATTATGCCAATGTAAAATTTGGTATTGAGATAACTGCTGATCAACTAAAACAACAGTTTTCAGAATTAAATTTTAGCGATACAATGAAACTTATCAATATAATTAAAAATGAAGATGATGAAGAGTTTTCAAAGATGGTAGATTTAAATATAGGCGAAAGTGGTTATGGAACAGCAGCAACACATCATAGTCAAAGCGCCGCAACTGATCGCAAAGGCGAGACGGGGTTTGCCCAACAAAATAGACAAAATAAAGCCAATTCAGTACAAAAAGGCGGCGGCACAACTCGAACAGTTGCTGGTTCAAACAAGCAATCAACAGGATCTAGACAATCAAAAGATCCAGATGACCAACACAGACAATCAAATTCAAATCAAGCATCTCAAAATTCAGCAGAGATAAATAGATTAAAGCAACTTCTTAGTAGGAGATAGAAATGAAATTAATAGAATGTCCTGGTGGTATTGGCGTATTCATAACAAACCAAGAACATAAACTTTGGGAAACACTTGCTGAAGAGCATTGTAGTAAAGATTTATCTGAAAAAGATCAGTATATTGCTCAAGGTTTAGTAAGTAAAGGTGTAGCAAAACGAATAATGAAAGATGGTAAAAAATATTTTTCACGAATCATAGGTAGCCTATAATGTCAAACGAAAAAAGAAAAGCAAAGAACTTAATACAGTCAGCATTAGACCAATTAACCAATGAAAATATATTTGGTATAGGAAAGTTTAATGTAATATTGGAAAAAGAAACAATTGGACAATACAAGAAAACATATTACACAGTTGTTGAAAATAGCAAAGTGTTGTATGGTCACTTAGCATTGTTTGAGAGTGCAACTGCAATTATTAAAAATCATCTAATGAAGAAAAATTCTATTGAAAGTGATAATGCTGAAATTGTCAAACTTGATGAGCAATATAATAATTATTTAAACGAAGCAGCCAATCATAAACAAAGAATGAACGAAAGCAACGATTCATTCCAAATAAACGTCGCAGCAGCAAAGCATGGTGAAGCGATTCGCAAAATGAAAACTATTAAAGGAACGATTAAGGACAAGTTTTAATATGCGTCCTTTTTACCTGCTTCCTAGAAACAACAGGCCAGCAATTTCAGATAAACATAGATTACTTACTTACAATGAATTTGTAAACGAAGTTCTCGATTGTAAACAAATACTAATTGACAACGGCTATACTAAACATCACAGAATTGCTATTCAAGGAACAAATAGAGTTGAAACTTGGATATGGATGGTGGCAGCCTCATTTGATGGTAGTGGTACAACACTTCCATGGAAAGCATCTGAATACACAGAAGATGCAAGATTAAAAAAGAACAATGCCAACGCAGTAGTTAGATTAAACAAAGATGGTACATTAAAATCAATTGATCACATACATTTTGAAAAGTCCACTACACAAGAAAAAGAGTATATGTGTCAGTACTCATCAGGCACAACCAATAAGTATGGCATTCCGTCATGTTATAGTGGGGTGTACGAATTAGATGAAAGTAATTGGGGTGGCGACGGGCGCCAGGCAATATCATATAGACTTAAAGGTAACCCAGACTTTGCATTACCAGAAACTAACAGATTTTTAAATATTATGCAACCGTACATTCCGTGGTCACAAGACCTTACATATCATACATTAATGATGGGTGGATGGGTACACGTTATCCAAGATCCTAGTGAATATGATAGTGCTTGTGAATACCAAAAACCTACATGGATAATTGGGTTCCCATTATCGTTACAAAAGGTAATGGATGCAAATAAAGGCTCATTTAAAATAAATACGGTAGAGTTTACTGGGGGAATTGTAACTAGTGAACAACAAGAAGCATGGCAGAAATTTTATAACCCAGACCAATATATGAATGTATATGGCGAAGGCTCAGTTGGCACGTACATGGTTAACTTTGCTAAGAAAGGTGAAGATATTAGACATGTTGGTAAGCAAGTTGATTGGCATATATTGTCAGGCGGCGAAGTTCGTATTGGTGATAAAGGTACAGTTGAAGTACGTGGATTAAATACGCCAAACGGTGAATGGTGGGATTCAGATGATTTAGCCGAAATCACACCAGAAGGAAATTATAACATTATTGGCCGTGCCAATGAAGTAATTATTAGTAGAGGTGGAGCAAATATTTTTCCGTATGAGATAGCAGAATATATCGGAAAGCATGAAAAAGTTAACGATTGTTATTTGTATAAAATAAATGTTGATGATGAACGAGGTGAAATGCCAGGATGTGTTTATTCTGGAAATGTTAGTCCAGAGCACTTTTATAATTATACAAAAAATAAAGTCGAAGGCTACCAAGTACCAATTAAATTTACCAGAGTAAAAGACACAATGCCAAAATTATTACAAAGCAAAGGTGATAAGTTTCAAGCACCAAAGATAAATTTATTCTTTATGAATGAAACTCTACAAGAAAATAGTGAATGGATTGTTGACGAGTATGAAACATAATATATATCTAGCACAATTTAGTTGTGTATTAGAGCCAGGTAAGCAGATGTTTATGCCATATGCAGTCGCTTCAGTATGGAGTTACGCACAAACACACACCGACATCAAAGAAAAATATGAATTAAAGGAAATATTCTTTGAGACAATAGATCCAGATGAGGTTGTTGCTAGTCTTGATAATCCAAAAGTATTTGCGTTCGGTTGTTATATTGTAAATGCCAATTATACTGATGTCTTAGTACAGAAAGTTAAAGAGAAATATCCCAAATGTTTAATAATTTATGGTGGACCTCATATACCCATAACTGCTAATGATAAGTGGTGGAGCGAACATCCATATGTAGATGTTGTCATACATTATGAAGGTGAAAAAAAGTTCACTAAAGTTCTTCAATCTAAAACCAAAGAAGAAATGTCAATGATACCTAATGTAAGTGTTAACTTTGATGGTGACTGGACATTTAACTTAGATACTAAGTCAGTTGGAAAAGACCGCATAAGCGACCTATCAATAATACCATCGCCATATCGATTAGGTTTATTTCCTAATCCAACGCCAAATCTCATACCAATAATGGAAACTACAAGAGGTTGTCCATATGCCTGCACATTTTGTGATTTAGGTGCAGTTAATCATAATAAAGTTTATAAAACAGAATTAAGCAGAGTACAAGATGACCTTGATTGGCTTGTTGAGAATAAGATGGGAACTTATTTTATTGTTGATAATAACTTTGGATTATTCAAAGACAGAGATAACACTATTGTTGATATGATTATAGCAAGTAAGAAGAAGCATGGATATCCAAAGAGTTTTTTTATTAATTGGGCAAAAAATCACAAATCTGATTTTATTAATATGGCAAAAAAGTTATATGATGCTGATATATTGCAATCTCTATGCTTGAGTTTACAAACTAGAAATACTGAAGTGCTTTCAATCGTTAAGCGTGGAGGATTTGGCATTAATGACCTTGATTTTTATATTGATAAATGTAAAGATATAGATTTACCTTATAGTACAGAGTTAATAATAGGTAACCCAGGCGAGACAGTTAAAAGTTGGAAAGAAGGATATATAGAAGTTGTTCGCAAAGAAGTAGCATGTGATATATATGCGGTCGCAGTATTACCTGCATCCGAATTAGCATCAGAAGAAAGTAGAAAGAAATTTGAATTAGAAACAGAATTTGTCTATTTTCCTGGAGTTGCTAATCCTAAATTTCGTCCAGTTAAAGAATATATGGAACAAATTGTATCAACTAAATGGATGAACAGAGATGAAATGCGAGATACAGTTAAATGGACGTGGTGTACTAGGCTCGGACATGAGTTTAATTTTACACGAGAACTTGCGAATTATTGTGAAACTCATAATATTATAGACTTGCCAGGTTTCTACGATAAGTTTTGCGAATACATAGAAAACAGCAATGGAATATTAAACGATTATTACAAGAAAGTTTGTTTATTTAGAACTGATAGATATGAATATACACTTGCGTTAAAATATATAGCATTTAAAGATTCTTTAAGTCTGCGAGATAGAGCCCTTGTTAAAGAAGATATTAAATCTTTTTCTTCTCAATTTGACATTCCTGATGGATTACTAGAATACAATGATGCCAGTATGTTTAGAGGAGATGTGCGGTATCCATGGAGAATAAAGTTTAATTATGACTTTGTAAATGATGTAGATGAAGAAGTAGAAATTGAGTTTACTGAAACAGGTATGGGCAGAGCGACATCTTTAAGAGATAATATAATGCAGGGTTCGAACGCTGTTAGTGACGATTTTAAATATAAACAGAAAATGGTATGTACCAGAACAGATGGAAAAGTAGTTGATTAAAGAGACCACAAAAGATAACATATATCTGGCACAATTTAGTTTGTCTATAATGCCTGGCAATTTAATGTTTATGCCGTATGCAGCCGCTTCAGTATGGAGTTACGCACAGACGCATGATGACATTAAAGAAAAATATAACTGTAAAGAAATATTTTTTGAAAAAGTACAACCAGATGAGGTTGTTGCTAGTCTTGTTAATCCTAAAATATTTGCATTTGGGTGTTATGTTTGGAATTGTAACTACACTGATGTTGTAGCAAAGAAAGTTAAAGAAAAATATCCTGATTGTTTGATAGTATATGGCGGTCCACATTTACCACTAGACCCTCCAGGTTCAGTCACAACTAAAATGTCACCGGCAGATCATAATGGCGCTGAACACGGAGATTGGTGGGATAAACACGATTATGTTGATGTTACTATATATTACGAAGGCGAGAAACGTTTTACTAAAATCTTACAATGCTCATCTAAAGAAGAAATGTCAATGATACCTAATGTATCTGTTAATCTTGATAGTGGATGGACTTGGAATTTAGACTACACCGCAGTTGGAAAAGATAGAATAAAAGATTTATCATTAATTCCTTCACCATACTTATTAGGATTATTTCCTAATGTACAACCGAATCATATACCAATAATGGAAACAACTAGAGGGTGTCCTTATGCGTGTACATTTTGTGACTTAGGTGCGTTAAACCATAATAAAGTTTATAAAACAGAATTAAGCAGAGTACAAGAAGAATTAGATTGGCTTGTTGAGAATAAATTGGGAAGTTTCTATTACGTTGATAATAACTTTGGATTATTTAAAGAACGAGATGACACAATTGTTGATATGGTTATTGCAAGTAAGAAGAAACATGGATATCCAAAAAGTTTCTTTGTTAACTGGGCAAAAAATCATAAATCAGAATTTATTAAGATGGCAAAAAAATTGTATGATGCAGATGTATTGCAGTCTTTATGTTTGAGCATACAGAGTAGACACGAACCATCTTTAGAATTAGTTAAACGTGCAACAATGGATGTTTCAAAAGATTTCTTATTTTATATCGATACATGTAAAGAAATGGATCTGCCGTATAGTACAGAAATGATGTTAGGTAATCCAGGAGAAACAGTCCACACTTGGAAAGATGGTTATCTAGATGTTGTTAGGTCTGGCGTATCTTGTGACATATATGCAGTTGCATTATTACCTGGAGCCGAATTAGCCTCAGAAGAAAGTAGAAAGAAATTTGAATTAGAACATGAATTGGTTCAATTTCCTGGTGTTGCCAACCCTAAATATCGTCCAGTTAGAGAATATATGGAACAAGTTGTATCAACTAAATGGATGAACAGAGATGAAATGCGAGAAATGTTTGCATGGACGTGGTGTACTAGATTAGGACACGAGTTTAACTTTACACGAGAACTTGCGAATTATTGTGAAACACATGATATTATAGACCTTCTTGGTTTTTATAATAAGTTTCATGAATATATAGCAAATAGTGATGGTGTATTAAATCAATATTATAAAGACCATTTATTATTTAGAACTGATAGATATGAATATACACTTGCGTTAAAAAACATAGGATTTAGAGATTCTTTGGGCATAGATGATAGAGACCGTGTTAAAGAAGATATAAACGTGTTTGCTTCTCAATTTGATATTCCTACTGATTTAATAGAATTTAATGATGCCAGTATGTTTAGAGGAGATGTAAGTTATCCTTGGAGAGTAAAATTTGACTATGACTTTGTAAATGATGTAGATGAAGAAGTAGAAATTGAGTTTACTGAAACAGGTATGGGCAGAGCGACATCAACGAGGGATAATTTGGTCCAAGGAAGTAGTGAAATTGATGAAGAATATAAATATAGGAAGAAAATGGCATGCACAAGAACAGATGGCAAAGTAGTGAGTTCTTAATAGAACTCCCACAAATAGAATATAATCCTGGAGACTTTTTAGATTTTATAGACAATTATGAATTTGATAATTACACAAGTGCATATGGCACAGCCACTCCCCTGGATGTATGCTATGATCCTATGTTATTAGAGGAGCCAATAGTACAACATTATCTTAATGTTTTTAAAGATTTTGACATAAGAATGGACTATAATCCACACGACAATGGCACTGGATTAAATGGATTTTGTTTATCAAGGAGTAATATGAAAGAGCAAGGATTAGCACGTCATATTGATGCCAGCCGCCCAACATGTATAACATTCCCACTAACATTCCCACAATCAATAAATTTCTATGAATCTAAAGAGTCTGATATATTGGATGTATATGAGTATACCCCAACTATAATAATTCTTAATTCAGGAAGTAAATGGCATTCAGTTAGCAAGTCATCGGAACCTAGGCTTCAGTTTCAGTTTGATTGTTATAATTCGTGGGACGAGGTTCACGAGTTAATAAATACATTAAATAAAGTGTAAACAAAATAGCGTTTAAGCATAAATACATTATAATAGATATTATTAGCGAGGATAAATTATGGTATTAGATCAATTACAAGAAAGAAAACTTGTAAAAATTAAAAAAGCACTATCAGAAGTGTTTAAATTAGATTTTAATTTCAATGCAGAAGTTGAGAAATTAGAGAACGTACAATCGTCTACAAAAAAACTGATTACTAAACTTGAAGAAAACGGAGTTGAAGTAACTGATAGATACTATCAAAAATTATTGTTAGTAACAGAAGGTTTAAAGATGGCTATTAAAGAAGCAAAAAAACAAAAGGATAATACAGTGAAAGAAAATAAAACTATTAAAGAATCAGATGTTGATTTAGATTCGGCTGAGGTATTACTTGCAGCGAAGCAAATGGCAGATGACTTACAAAAAATGGCTGAAAATTTAGCCAGTATGCAAGTAGAAGATTTGATGTCAATTACTAACGCAATGAAAGAAGAAGTTGGTATGGCAGAAGCAGAAGCATTTTCGGCTAGTGCCGAAGCGGCAATTGGCGCAGCTCTTGACTCTGTTAAGTCAGCAAATGATCAAGTAAATAACGCAGTATTAGTAGCGCAAGGCGGAACAATTGAAACAGATATGGATATGGACATGGCAGTTGAACCTGCAATGGATATGGATATGGATGCGGATATTGATGTTGTAGACGATGAGTTTGCAGGCGCAGATGCGGCAGATATTACAACAGATGAAACTGGACGTGAATTTAAAGAAGATGCATATGTTCAAGCAATTCGCATGGTTAAAGAGGCGCAAGATCAAGGCAAAGTAAGCAAAGAATTGTTGAAAAAAGCCTTCGCAGTACTAAGCACCGAGAAGTAAAATGCGTTACGCTGATTTAGTTACAGAAAATCTAGATATAAAAGATGCTGTACTTGACTTATTAACTGCTATGGCAGGAGAAGGAGTTGAGCAAATTAGTATAGATTCACTTGTAAAAGAATTATCAGCACAAGAAGTTGACGTAGACGCCCACGCATTATTTGATCTTTTAGGAACTCTCGCAATTGTACGAAATGTTAAAGATAATGTAGTATATTTCAATGCAGATAGTGACCAAAGTCATTATCAAGAATTAAAAGTTGATCCAGAGAAACAGGATAAAACTATTGATAAATTAGCACGTAAAAAAATTAATAAAGAGATATAATATGATAGGATTAAACGCATCACAGGCCAGAGCACAAAGTCAACAAGATATGATTATCTATGATGAAGTGCAAGCCATAATGAAAGCAGTTATAACAGCAAGTGGCTCAGGATTATACGAAACAACAGTTAACGATACCACTACAATGACTGAATCAACACCATCACAATCTATTACAGGATCTGCACTTAACCCAACAATAACTGTTGGTGAAACTTTAATCTTTAATAGCACAACAGTAACATTAGGAACATCAGGAACGAGCATAAATGCAGTTGTTTCTGACATTAATGATGCGGCAATAACTGGATTAGTTGCAAGTAAATCAGCCAATTATTTAAAACTTGACTATACTGCACCTGCAGGGTTAACATGGACCCATGATATAGGTGCTGGAACAGCCAATACTGGACTTGGATTAACTGCTGGAGTAGTTACAATGACAGCTCCAACAAGTACATCATATTATACTGCATGGCAAGGAACATCCGTTGATCGTGCCAAAGGTTTGCAAATGGATGAAGTTATCAAACACTTTGGTAATTTAGGATATAAATTAGAAAGAACAATAAACACAGTTACTGGTACCACTTTAAAATGGTACATTTATTGGTAATCAAATGAAAAAAGTAGCCTTTATTGGCGATTCAGTCACAAGTTATTCCCAAACCGGCCAAAACACAAATCATTGGTCTTATCTATTAGCAGAAAAATACCCCCAACACACTTATAGAAATTATGGTCTAGGAGGCAGAGGACCAGATTATTTTCAATGGGCGTTATTAGATGCCAAAATTTGGGGAGCATCTGTTGTATTTTTAGGAAATACATATAGTTCACGAAGTAGTTTATTAATTGATTCTCCTGGTCATGAAGAGTTGTCGAATTTTGATTGGCATTCATCTGATACCCCAATGGATAATTATAAATATCTCCTGCCTGGTTTTTCTCATATATGGGCAAGTAGAGGCACGCCTAACTTGTCAGTGCAAGGGTATAAAGATCCAACACAAGTACCTAAAAGTTTGCAAAATTTTACAAATGAATATAATGTAATGTCAGCAATGAGCTCAACACGTGATATCTATGAACAATTATGGTATGAGAATGCTGAAAAATTATATGACTTTGAGTATTTTCATTTTTTGGATTTTAATAAAATTAGAAAATTAATCGATGGCCCAGGTTATCCTCATAACATCCAATATCATATTAGTGATAAAGATAGTCATTGGAATAAAGAAGGTAATATTGTTGTTTTTGAAAAATATATCTTTACAGAAAAAGTTAGATCTAGTCTTGACAATTAAGTAAAAATCAAGTATACTAATAGTATGCTTGAAATACATTCACCCTACAAATATACAGAACTTACACGTACTTCAGTCAATGGGAAAAGGCTATATGAGAATCCTTTTGGCGAACCAGTACCTAGTGTAACTACCATATTGGGTGCCACTCAACCAGTAGAAAAACGCCTTGCGTTAGCAAATTGGAGAAAAAGAGTTGGTACAGAAGAAGCAGCTCGTATCACCAAAACTGCGGCCGGCAGAGGTACGATTATGCATAATATCTTAGAACAATATGTGTTGGGTAATACCGAGTATAATCCTGGTAATAATATAGTACACCGAGAAGCGAAAGCCATGGCCAATGTCATTATTGAAAACATAGAGCCCCATATTGATGAAATTTGGGGGACAGAAGTTATGTTATGCCATCCAGGATTATATGCCGGAACCACAGATCTTGTAGGAGTATGGAAAGGAAAACAAACCATAATGGATTTCAAGCAGACAAATAAACCAAAGAAACGTGAATGGATTGATGATTACTTTATGCAAGGTGCCGCATACGCATTGGCGCATAATGAGTTATATGAAACAAACATTGAGAGCATTGCTATTTTTATGTGCAGTGGAGACTGTCAATGGCAATTATTTGAGTGCGAAAAAGATGAATTTCCATTATGGGAGTTTGCATGGGCCAAACGATTAGAAAAATATTATGGTTTAGCATGATATTGGTACGTTAGCATAAATACTTAAAACGTAATAATAACTCATTATTGCACAATGAAGCACATCCGAAACACTATGGTACATTAGGCCATAATATAATAAAAATTAAAAAAAGGCAAATAGTGGAAATAACAGTACTAAAACGTGACGGTATCAAAGAAGAATTAGATTTAGAGAAAATGCACAAAGTTGTAATTTTTGCATGTGATGGCATAACAGGGGTGAGTGCTAGTGAAGTAGAACTTAAAAGTCACATTAGTTTCTTCCCCGGTATCACCACTAACGAAATCCAAGAGACCTTAATTAAGGCCGCTGCTGATTTAATTAGCGATGAAACGCCAAATTATCAATGGGTTGCGGGTCGCCTAATTAATTATCATTTGCGTAAGCAAGTATACGGACATTTTGATCCACATCCACTATCAGTAGTCATCAATACAAATATTGAACTTGGTCTTTATGATCCTGAGATTCTTACTCTATATACCGCAGAAGAAATTGATCAGTTAGACAAGTGGCTAAAGCATGAGAAAGACGAGAATATTTCCTATGTTGGAATGGAGCAATTTCGTGGAAAGTATTTAATACAAAATAGACATTCTGGTCATATATATGAAACACCTCAAATTGCATATATGATGATCGCCGCAACTTTATTCGGCAAATATCCACCAGAAACACGTATGAAATATGTAAGAGATTTTTACGAGGCAACCAGTAATTTTGATATTAGTTTGCCTACACCTATTATGGCAGGTGTTAGGTCTCCGCAACGACAATTTAGTTCTTGCGTACTTATTGAAACAGATGATAGTTTGGACAGTATTAGTGCAACGTCGTCAGCAATTGTAAAGTACGTAAGTCAAAAAGCAGGCATTGGGTTAGGTGCAGGAAATATCCGTGCTGTTGGATCTAAAATTAGAAACGGTGATGCTACACATACAGGTGTTATTCCATTCTACAAAATGTTTCAGGCAGCAGTAAAATCCTGCTCTCAAGGCGGAGTAAGAGGCGGAGCAGCAACATTATATTATCCTGTATGGCATTTAGAAGTAGAAGAGATGTTAGTGTTAAAAAATAACAAAGGTACTGAAGACAACCGTATTCGACACTTAGATTACGGGGTTCAGTTTAATAAACTAATGTATGAAAGACTCATCCAAGGTGGTGATGTTACATTGTTTAGTCCTAGTGATGTTCCTGGGTTGTATGATGCGTTTTTTAGTGATCAAGATTTATTTAAAGAACTGTATGAAAAAGCAGAAAGAAATACCAAAATTCGTAAAAAAACTATGCCTGCAATAGAGTTGTTTAGTGCATTTATAGAAGAACGTAAACAAACAGGTCGCATATATTTAATGAATGTAGATAATGCTAATACACATGGAGCATTTATTGAAAAAGACGCACCAATACGTCAAAGTAACTTATGTTGTGAAATTAATTTGCCAACCAAACCTTTGACGCATCTTCATGATGAAGAAGGCGAAATTAGTCTGTGTACATTGGCTGCGATTAATTGGGGCAACATTAAAACACCCTTTCATTTCCAAAACGTTTGTAATTTAGCAGTTAGGGCCTTAGATGAGTTATTAGACTATCAAGATTATCCAGTCGTTGCAGCCCATTTAAGTACTATGAAAAGACGCCCACTTGGCGTTGGAATTATTAATTTTGCATATTGGTTAGCAAAGCACGATACAACGTATCAAAACCCAGATTTGAGACTCATTGATGAGTGGGCAGAAGCGTGGAGTTATTACTTAATTAAAGCAAGTGCAGATTTGGCACTTGAAAAAGGAGCAATGTCTGGCAACATGGAAACAAAATATGGACATGGAATTACGCCTAATATGACTTATAAAAAAGAATTAGATGAGTTAATACCACACAAAGAAAGAATGCCTTGGAAAAGTTTACGTAAGCAACTTAAAAGGACAGGAATTAGAAATAGTACATTAATGGCACTTATGCCAGCAGAAACATCAGCACAGATTAGTAATAGTACAAATGGTATTGAACCACCACGTGCATTGGTAAGTATCAAGCAAAGTAAACACGGTGTACTTAAACAAGTAGTACCAGAATTTAGGTCGTTACAGAAGAAATATGATTTATTATGGGATCAAGAATCTCCAGAAGGGTATTTAAAAATAGTATCTGTATTACAAAAATATATAGATCAAGGTATATCAGTAAATACAAGTTATAATCCACAATTTTTTGAAGATGAAAAAATTCCACTAAGTTTAATGCTCCAACATATGCTAATGTTTTATAAATATGGTGGTAAGCAACTGTATTATTTTAATACGTATGATGGACAAGGCGAGTTAGAACTAACTGATGAAGTTGAACTTAAAGCCGGTGCACTTGATGATGAAGATTGTGAAAGTTGTACAATTTAACAAATAGAGAAAATAGAAAATAATGACAGTACTTAATGTAAAATCAAATAAATCACACACCGAAACAAAGGCATTCTTAGATGTGCCATTGGGAACTCAACGATACGACACATTAAAATATAAACAATTTGATAAATTAACAGAAAAACAACTTGGTTTCTTTTGGTTGCCACAAGAAATTGATTGCAATAAAGACAACAGCGATTTTAAAGAACTTACAATACATGAACAACATATTTTTACAAGCAATTTAAAAAGGCAAATTGTTTTAGATAGTGTGCAAGGGCGTTCACCTAATTTAGCATTATTACCGTTAGTAACAATACCTGAACTTGAAGGATGGATTGAAACATGGTCATTTAGTGAGTTAATTCATAGTAGGAGTTATACCCATATTATTCGTAATGTTTATAGTCAACCAAGTAAAGTGTTTGATGATATGAATAATGTCGAAGAAATTATGGAGTGTGCTGTTGATATAAGTAAATATTATGACGACTTAATTGAGTATACACAATATTACAAAGTGTTTGGTCCAGGTAAGCATACGATTCCAGGAAACAAATTGGGCAAAAGAGAAAATTATAAAGTTAATATAACACAGTATGAATTAAAGAAAAAGTTATGGTTATGCCTTAATAGTATAAACATTTTAGAAGGCATCAGATTTTACGTATCATTTGCGTGTAGTTGGGCATTTGCTGAACTCAAAAAAATGGAAGGCAACGCAAAAATTATAAAATTTATTGCAAGGGACGAAAACTTGCACTTAGCAAGTACTCAATACCTGTTATCAAAAGTGTTACCAAAAGACGACAAGGATTTTGTTAAAATAGCAAAAGAATGTAATGATGAAGTAACACAAATGTTTGTAGATGCAGTTGAACAAGAGAAGCAATGGGCTAAATACTTATTTAAAGACGGCTCAATGATTGGCTTGAATACAGAGTTATTGAGTGATTATATAGAGTGGATATGTTGTAAGCGTATGACATCGTTAAGTATGAAATGTCCATACGTAACACCACAAGCAAACCCATTACCGTGGACGCAAAAATGGATATCAGGTGGCGAAGTTCAAGTAGCACCGCAAGAAACAGAGATATCTAGTTATGTAACTGGCGGAGTTAACAAAGACGTATCAAAAGATACATTTAAAGGATTTAGTTTATGAAAATAGAAGTATACTCAAAAGATAATTGCTCGTATTGTACCAGAGCAAAAGGATTATTAGATAGAATGTCGTTACCATATGAAGTAAAAGAATTAAATATTGATTTCACAAGAGAACAGTTATTTGAACTGGCTCCAGCAGCCCGTACATATCCTCAAATTTTTATTGATGGCAAGCCAATTGGCGGTTATGATGCGTTAACTGATTATGTTAATGATAATTTTATGGATTGTTAAGGAAATATCATGCCAGGCGTAGCACGTATAGATGACACGATTGACACAGGCCATCTCTGTCATATAACGTCAACAATCATAGGCCCAACTGGCGCCACAGCAAAAGTATATGTAAACAATCGAGCCGTAGAGTGTAAAGGTAACCCTGTTGCCGCCCATGACATTATGTCAGGAATTGTTTGTGTTCCACATTCAGCAGTTATTAATGTTGGATCACCAACTGTATTTGTTGGCAATATTGAAGTAGCAAGATTAACAGATTCAGTTGATTCAGGAAATATAACATCTGCCTCAACAAATGTTATAGCAAATGGCTAAATTCTTATTGACAAGATATTAAATTTAGTGTATTATATAACTATAATTTAAATAAAGGAGTTATATGATTATAGAAACACAATACGAATCTGGCGATACAGTCAGTATCAAATTATCAAGTGGCGAGGAAATGGTCGCACGATTTGATAAACAAGATGAAACAGTCACAGTAGTTAAAAAACCATTAATGCTTATTCCAACACCAGATGGTAAAATGGGATTAGCACCATTTATGTTTACTGTTGATCAAAATTCAAAATTTACAATACTAAGTAATAATATAATTTGTATTGTTAAAACAGAAAAGGCTGCGGCAGATTTATATGTCGCAAATACATCACAAATCGTCACTTCATAGGAGTATTATGCCAGTTGAATGGATGAGTAAAAAATTAAGAGATAGTTACGATAATGGATTTGATAATACCGACGGCCAAAAAGAGATATTTGGTACATGGCCAACTTATGAAGAAGATATAAATCAAGGCAGATGGTTGGCACCAGTTAAAACCGCCGCATATGTTATTCATAATTTTAATCCAGATGTTGAAGTTGGTGATATTGCGTGTGGCACAGGCTTAGTTGGTAAACATTTACGACCAGCATTTTATGATAATGTGGACGGATATGATATTACAGTTGAGTTTTTACAAGTTGCTAAAGAGTTTTATCGAGATACTGCTTATAATGATATCTGTGCAGACCCATTACCAAAAAAATATGATGTAATTACTGCGAGTGGATGTTTTGCTCCAGGACATATGAGTGCAAAACCAAGTAAAAATATTGCAGACAGTTTAAAAGAAAATGGAGTGTTTGTTATGACCAATCCAAGTTTTAAGGCGCATGGCCATGCATTATTAGGATCAGATTATTCATATCTTGAAGAAGGTGGATGGAACGCACAAACAGACTTAACTATGATTTACGAGTCAGAACCATATCCAAGTTTACAACATAACGGCCATCAACATTATCATAGAATTAGAGCATATAAAAGGAGTCAAGATGTCTAAACAAATAGATTTAAATGCCTACATGGATTTTGTAAAACAAGTTACAAGTAACGAAAGCAACAATACGGATGCCTTAAGAGCGCAGTTAGAAAAACTTGAAGCAGAGACAGGTGTTAATATGGCAGCATTATTGACAGGATCCATTGGTATGGCATCTGAAGGTGGTGAATTTAGTGAAATTGTTAAGAAATGTATATTTCAAGGCAAACCTTTGGAAGAAGCAACAATATTTCATGCAAAACGAGAATTAGGTGATATTATATGGTATTGGATCACTTGTTGCAGAGCGTTAGGCTTAGATCCTAATGATGTTATAGCAGAAAACGTACATAAATTAGAATCACGTTACCCAGGTGGTGACTTTAATGTATTTTATAGCGAAAATCGTAAAGACGGCGATCTTTAACTTATTTTGCAAAAAAGTAAGGTATTTTACTTGACAAACTCTATCTTACCGTGTATACTAGTATTATGCTATCAAAAATAGTATTTGTTTAATTTTAATTTTATTATAGAGAGAAAAAATGAGAGCCCAATTATATAAGGATGGCATTTTAAGAATTAATGCTAAAATTGAAATTCCAATGTCACATCACGATGTGTCGGAATATCTAATCGCTTCTATTGAAAACAAAAATCAAACTTTAGAAGAAATTCAGAAGTTGAATAAGCGAGAATTGTTACGAGCCGCAAAGAGAGAAATATATGACTGTGGAGTAAAAGCACCACGATCAAAAGACTTACAAGAGAGCGTTGATATGGAAACATCCGTAATTATAAAAAATTACGTGAAAAACATGTTTCCTGAACTAGTTTAAAGGAGAAAATATGAAATATTTTATAACAATAGTAGCAAGTATGTTTATGTTTGTCACAGTTGCACATGGAACAGAAGTCAGAAAAGGAAGTCCCGAAATAGTTGAAGGGTTGTTAACACATTCCTATTCAACATTAGAGATACAACATAGACAAAATAATAGAGTATGTCAAGATGTTGATGTTCCTGTTTACAGTACTGACGATAAAGCAGGCGAAATTGCCATTGGCGCAATACTAGGTGGTATTATTGGTAAGCAAGTAGGTGATGATGATGGTGCAACGGCACTAGGCGCCTGGCTTGGTGGAGCAATTGCCAACGAAAATGCAGAGAAAAATAAAACAATTATTGGATACAAACGAACAACCATTTGTGAAGATAATCCTACGTATGTAACGGAAATTAGAAGAGTGTATGAACATAGTACAATTACATTTACTGATAGACACGGACAAACATACGATATCAGATTTATTAGACAAGACAACTAAGAGGCGCCCTAATGTATAATTATAAAGCAACACTAATTAAAGTTGTTGATGGGGATACCATTGATGCTGATATCGATTTAGGATTCAAAGTTCACATGAAAGCAAGAGTTAGACTTATGGGGATAGATACTCCAGAATCTAGAACAAGAAATCTTAAAGAAAAAACGTGGGGGTTGGCAGCCAAAAAGAGAGTACAAGAATTATTAGTTGATGGCAAATTCATACTTAACACAGAATTACAGAAAAAAGGAAAGTTTGGTCGTATATTAGGAAATGTTATAATTCCAGACGACTTTACCTGGGAAGGTCTTAATTTAAATGAAATTCTAATGGAAGAAAAACTTGCCATACCGTATGACGGCAGTAATAAAGACGAAGCAAGAGAAAAACACGGAGTTACTGAATTATGGAATACAGAGTATAAGGAGCCAGAATGAGTGGGACGGTTAGTTTATGGACTTGTTCAGAATGTGGGAATGAAGAAGGAATGCAGGAGTATTTTAATGATACTGAAACTGGATACATTCTTGAATGCACTAAAGGGTGTGGCTATTTACAAATTTTAAGAGAAGATAGAGTTACTGGAAAAGTAATTCAGCAGTATGAAGGCTATGCAAAGTATGATACTGTTGCTGCTGAATAAATATAACGAAGAGCCGAAGTAGCACAGTTGGTAGTGCAACTGATTTGTAATCAGTAGGTCGCCAGTTCGAGTCCGGCCTTCGGCACCACTTAAAGTGGGGGATTAGCTCAGATGGGAGAGCGCCTGGTTTGCATCCAGGAGGTCACCAGTTCGATCCTGGTATCCTCCACCATTAATTGCACACATAAACATAAATATGACTATGGAGAATAGTAATCGCAATCCTATAATCGTCATTAATGTTAATATGGCGTCAAAAGGTCATCAAATTGGTAGATTAATTGCAACGTGTGATAATGTTTTATGGTATAATCATAAAGATAATGGTGAACATCCGTGGTTGCCGTGTGATAGTATATTAAATTCAGAATTAAATAAGTTTCATTTTGATAGGCGATTTTCTGACTCAACTACAATCCCCCCTGTATTAGATTATGCTCGACGTAGTGGTCTGCCAGAAAAGCCAATATTATCATATGATAAATGCCAAGATGGACAACATCTTTTGTATCTTACTCATAGTAATTTAGACGAATCTCGAAACTATTTTAAAGGAAAGCATTTAGTCGTGTTAAACAAAGACTCAGTAAGATTTATGGAGACTTCGTGGAATTTTAGAGTTGGTAAAACAAAAAAACTAATTAGTGAGTTATATACTGAAGAAGAAGTTGAGACATTGTTAAGTAGTACCTTAGAAAATTATAGAGAACATATGAATTCAGATGATTTCGTTATAGGTTCAATTGATGATTTACTTGATGAAGATTACTTTAATATTTTATGTGAACGATTTGATTTAATTTTTAACGAAAATGAATATAATAAAGTGGTTGAGTTTTTAAGAAAATAAAAATAGGATAAAGAATAATGTTTGAAGACAGAATATACGAGATAAAAGAAATTACTTATGACCGAAAAAGATTAGAAGATTTCTATGAAAGGGTAAAACACCTAGCAGTAGACTATTCAGCAATTAGAAATAGAGCAACTTATGGTTTATTCAGTTCTATAAAATTAGATTTTGATGATGAATTTGAAGGTAAAGAATTCCTTGATTATCCAGAAATATCAGAATTGGTAGAACTATTCAATCCAAAAAAACAGCCTATTGAAAATGGAAATATAGCAATAACAGTTTATTCACCTCATTTTC
>Ga0075444_10000136_pt1 | contig 40450 bp, 37 predicted proteins | sample CoawatmetaG01DNA_FD_76836 | JGI IMG/M metagenome (GOLD analysis project Ga0075444, IMG submission 76836) | Marine microbial communities from the West Antarctic Peninsula - Coastal water metaG017-DNA | ecosystem: Environmental > Aquatic > Marine > Coastal | place: Atlantic Ocean: West Antarctic... | reverse complement strand
TTCTTTCACCATGCCCCAGGCAGCGACAGCAACAGGTGCGACTAACCAAGCAAGCAGCACATCCAGCAAGGGTGGCAGCGCTGAGGCGGCGAAAGGTGGAAACCAATCGGCCGACACAAAAACAAAAGACGATGACGACGATGATGAAGATACAGAGCAAGTTGTAGCAAAGACGGCCTTAGCGAAAGAGTTAGCGACACTGCCAGACACTGCCCACTTCTACTTCAAAAAAGGGGCGCAAGGACACATGGAAGTTGACCTTATGGTCAATGGTCATCCAGTTAAGGCACTTTTCGATACGGGTGCTAGCGCTTTTTTCTATCGTGATCAGTTGAAAGAAGCTGGCCTTGATCTCAATGGGGCGAAAGCCGGTCGCGGAACCAGAGGTTGGGCCGGAGTGGCAGTGCCGACATCGACAATTCCAGCGGAAGTCAAACTGGGTACTCTTACTCGCCACATCAATATCACTATGCAAGACAGCACTAGTCACTTTGGTAACAATCTGATTGGCCAAGACTTTGTTAAAGGCTATCAATACGAGATTGACGACAAAGGCTGCCGCGTTGACCTGAAAAAGACTCTCGCTGTCAAAAAGAGCGACATCAACCCGATGTACGACATCCCCCTGACCAAAGAAGGCAAAGACGACTATATAACTTTCACAATCAACAGCCAGCCTGCTAGAGCATTTATTGATACCGGTGCTTCCAATACCATCATCAGCAGCTCTGACGCAGCGCGCCTGGGCATACAGTCCAGCGGTGAAAGCGTTCACATGTCCGGGGTCGGCGGCGATATCACCATGCAAAGAGCCTACGTCACAATAAGAATTGGTGCCATGATGCGGGAAGGATTTCCGGTGCTCATTGGCGGTCATGCTGGCTGCGCTCTCGGTCAAGACTTGATGGAAGGCTGGCGCTACAAGGTCGATCGCGAACACAATTTGCTGCGGTTTTATCACTAAGTTAGCTCTCAGACCTAGTGTGCAAGCAGCAGAATAAGCAAAAACCTAAGACTTTAAATACTGGTGAATAGCAGTTGAATCATGGCTAGATAATTCGAGCCTATATCGCTCTGCGCCAAATTCTAAGACCAAACGATCTTTCTCTTCTGCCACCGGATTGAGCGCAGACCAGGGCACTTTTAATTTTGGGGAGGCAAAACTGCCACATCTCCGACACTCCATTTGCCTATTCTCTTTACACACCCACCGGCACCCCAAATCGCTCAAGAGCTACCGAAAAAGCGCAGCAATATTTGGTCTTGAGCAATAACTTCAATGTTTAGGAGAATTTAGTTATGGCTAGCACTCTCGAAGCTCAAGGCAACCCTGAACTATTCACCGAAGATAGAAACGGTGGCGATAAGGCTTCTCTCAAAGCATTGAAAGAGGTGCAGCAGCCCGGAACTCAGTTGCAGCCAAATGCAGCGGCAGACAGCAGCACTGCCGCCAAGTCTTTGCCTGGCGTAACCCTGGTGGATGGGGCGAGTGAAGGCGTTGCTATTAAAGGAGAGGTGAAAGTTCGCCAGGACCAAACTCTCAGCCACATAGCCAAAGAAAACCTTCCTCCGGACGCCACCACACGAGACATCTACAACTATGTCAATCAAATTGCCAAGCTCAATGAAATTGACAAAGACAAGGTCAACTATAAGCAAACCTTGATTCTGCCTGAATATGTTGACCCTCGTGCAGCAAAACCAGAGGGTAAAGCGGCTGCCGACACCACACCTGCCGCTCCAGACGGCAAGCAGACTGGAGCCGACACCACACCCGCCGCTCCAGACGGCAAGCAAGCCGGTACCGATGCCGCCCCTACGAGCCCAGAAGCAACCGCGGTGGACAACGCAGCCAGAGCTGCCGAAATGACCAAAGTATTTCCAACTGGAGCTGCTCTCCTTGAGGCTCTCGGCCATAGTGCCGATGGTTCATTTAGCCGGCAAGAAATTGATGCTGCACTTACTGCGCTTAACCCTAATCGCTTTGCCCCAGAGAACAATACATTTGACCAAGTAACAGCTCTAACAGACTTGCAAGACGCACTTAAGATGTCACCTCGCCAACAGTTCAGTGCTGCCGATTACGACAACCTGGTCGCTGGTATGAGCGCGCCCCCTGCTGCCGAGTCAACTCCCGCAGCAGACAACTTCAGCCCGAAACCAGCAGCGCCAGCGACAGAGGTATAACTCGATATCATCCAAGGGTAAGCCAATTGAAAGTGTCAGGCCAGTTAACCCCTGAGCTGACACTTTCTGCTGTGACAATCACGGATCCACTAGCAACTTGTCCACTAACCACTAACAACTAGAGCGCTAACCATTGGGCAGCGCAGCTGCGCGAGCGAGATCGCCTGACAACGCGGTTTTCAAGCTGTTAAACAAAACCAATATCAATGCAATCGGCTCAAAACAGTTGGTTTTGGCAGATTGCTTGTGTTAGCTGTTGGTTTACCCTTCCCTTTCTTTAAAAACACCTTCTAAACCCTCTTCAAGATTTCTAAAACACTAACTCGAAACAAATTACCTGCACGTGCGCAGAATTTGTCAGACTAACTTGTAATGGGAGACACCATGACATTTGACCTCACCCAATGGCTGAGAAATCAAGCCAATGAAAATCAAAGCAATCCAGTGCTGCCTATTGAGGCCAGCAATTTCAGCAATGCCGGCATTCTCAACGACCTAGGCAAAGATGACAGCAGAGAATGGCTGATCACCAACGGCCTGGGCACCTATGCAGGCTCATCTCTTTCGGGCGCCAACACAAGACGCTACCACGGCCTCCTCGTCGCCTCTCTGGCTCCTCCAGTGAAGCGCACCATGCTCTTCTCTCGCCTGGACGAAATCATCGCCGTAGAAGGTCAAGAAAGCCCCTGCGAACTGGCCACCAACTACTGGCAATCCGGCCACGTTCATCCCCAGGGCTACCACTACCTTGAGGCTTTCAGCGCCCTGCCCGTTCCCACCTGGTCGTATCGTGTACCTGGCGGTCGCCTGATCAAACAAGTCGTGATGCTGCATGGCCAGCAGCGTGTGCACATTGGCTACACCTGGCTGCCCGACGACAACGAAAAAACCGCCAGCTTGGAACTTTCAGTGCTGCTTGGCTATCGCGACTTTCACAGCGAAACCAGGGGCTCAAACAACTGGCAGTTTTCGCAGAACACCGTCAGCGATAAACAGGTGAAAATCGAAGCTTTCACTGGCGCACAACCGCTCTGGCTCGAACTGGACCACGGCGCCTACTCAGCTCAACCAGAGTGGTACTGGAACTACAAATGGCCCAGGGAATTCGAACGCGGCCTCGGGGATCGAGAAGATTGCTTCCGCTCTGGCAAAGTCAAAGCAACCCTGGCCGCCGGTGAATCTATCACCCTCACGGCAGGTTTTGAAGCGGCTAACAACAACCAAGAAAAGCTGCTCGAAACCCTGGTGCGCCAAAGCGCGGCCGAGAAGCGAGCACTTTTACCCAAGGCCAATTCAGCCCCGCTGAAGAAGCTCATGCTGGCAGCCGATCAGTTCATTGCCCAGCGGCAGTCAACGGCCGGCAGCACCATCATCGCTGGCTACCACTGGTTTTCTGACTGGGGTCGCGATTCGATGATCAGCTTGTTTGGGCTCTGCCTCGCCACTGGTCGCACCGACGAAGGCCGCAGCATTCTCTCGACCTTCGGCCGCTACCTGAGCGAAGGGATGCTCCCCAACTACTTCCCTGACGGCGGCCAGGCGCCTGAGTACAACACCTCGGATGCCACTTTGTGGTGGGCCTGGGCTTTGCACGGATACTACAAGGCCACTGGCGACATTGACTTCGTCAAGGCTCAGCTACCGCTGTTGCAAGAGGTGGTGGACTGGCACAAGAAAGGCACCAGACACGGCCTGCGACTCGACAGCGATGGCTTGATCACTGGCGGTGATGCTAGCGTGCAGCTGACCTGGATGGACGCAAAAGTGGGCAACTATGTTGTCACTCCGCGTTCAGGCAAGGCTGTTGAAATCAATGCACTCTGGTACAACTTCTTGCTCACCTTGAAGTTCTTGCGCGACGAGGTGGCAGCAAAACTCGGCGCCGCAAGCCTGCCGCCGAGCAGTGACGACTATTCGACGCTGGCTGCTCAGTGCCGGGCCGGGTTTGAAAAGTTCTGGCTCGAGCAAGCCGGTTACCTGGTAGACGTCATTCGTCAAGACGGCAGTCTTGACCTGGCCATCCGCCCCAACCAGCTTATCGCTGCCAGCCTCACCTATCCGATACTCTCGCAGGAGAGAGCGGCGAGAATGCTTTCTGTGGTGGAGAGCAAGCTGCTCACCCCCATGGGTCTGCGCACACTCGCTCCGGATCATCCTGAATATCAGGGAGTCTACGGCACTGGCCTGGCGCAAGCTGACCAGTATCACCGCGACATCACCTATCACCAGGGGACGGTCTGGCCATGGTTGCTTGGCCCCTGGGTCAACGCCAGAGTCTATGCTCATGCGGCCGATAGCCAGAGCATGGCCTTCATTCGCAGTCACCTGCAGCCAATCATTGCTCACATCAGCAATGAAGGCTGCATCGGCTCAATCAACGAAATCTTCGACGGCAACGCCCCCCATACACCCCGTGGTTGCGTTTCGCAAGCATGGTCGGTGGCTGAGCTGTTGCGAGTTTTGAGCGAGTACCCTGAGCTGACTTAGTGCAAATGGATCGGTACAGATGTGAACGAATCTGCCCGGATCTGAATTGAACCACCCAGTTCTGCGTTTATCAAATCGTTCAGCCTAGCTTGCATAGCTGCTCACCCATAAGGTGGCAGCTGTGTAAGTTAGGTTTTTTCGCTTCTACTACTCCTTTGTATAGTACAACTTTGAAGTTACCGTCGAGAGGAGGAGGTCGAAAGCGATTAGGCTCTCCCTTTTGTCTTTGCAGTTAGCAATTCGCGCCAACCGCACGCACATAGCAAGTGCACTTGGCACAACAGCAATTCTGGTTAAAAGCCAGCCTGGCGCCCAATAACCATTGGTGCAAAGCAAATGTCGGTGTTACGGTTCTAGTAAATCCACAACCCACGAACATGCAGGAAAAAAGCCCCAAAAACAGCTCCAAATAACCACTAGCATCAATTTCTCCTTGTTCCAGCAAGAAAGACAAACATTAACTCAGTTTACCGTTGACGCTAGCGCTGCTAAGTAACCTCAGCTAATTAGCTAACCCTCAACCATTTCATTGCCGATCAACAATGAGAGAGGAGCAGTAATAGATGAAAAACAAAGAAGACAAATCTCCGTGCTCGAAAGATGCAACCTCATGCAGTCGCCGCCTAGCGCACATGGCCCTGCTAACCTTAACCCACGCAATTATTCTCGCATTTACCATAGGCAACCTTGCGCCCCTATTGCTGCCAACTGCAAGTTTCAGGCAATCGGCTCTCTGCGCACTGGTCGTAGGGGCGGCCTTCGCATTCTGCTTTAGCGCCACCGATCACTTACTTTCTTCTTTACTTGAAAAACCTGTGCTTTGTATTCTGACATTCAACGAACAAGCAGATCGAACAGGAATTATTGTCTGGGTCTTCGCTTGCTTCGCCCTGGGATATATGGGCGTTGCCGCCTCAGGCCTCTGGCTCTGCAATATACTCAACGTCTTGGCCCTCAGAAGTGCCTTTGATTTTATCGCCACCACGGCGCTGTTAGTTGCAGTACAGACCCTGCTAATCATTCATAACTACGTTAGGCAACGCTCTAGTCAACAAGGAAACTGATTCACTAGGCACATAAGCCAATAACAAATAAGCCCTGGGGGCGAGTACAGAAACTCGCCCATGGCCAGGAAGGAGGACCGTCATGAAACGGTCAACTTTGCATAACTCTGGCTCTAATTCAGCCAGCAGTGCCGGGCTCAAGAAACTTGTAGATGGTGTGCACAAGTTTCAGCTTGAGCACTTTGAAGAAAACAAACTCTTATTCGAACGGCTCTCTCATGGACAAAAGCCTCAGGTTCTAATGATTACCTGCGCCGACTCGCGCATTGACCCTAACTTAATCACAGCTAGCCAACCCGGCGACCTATTCATCATGCGTAATGTGGCCAATCTTGTGCCAAAGTTTCACCTAAACGCTGAAACAGAAGCCGGTGCAGTAATTGAATATGCCGTTTCAGTACTCGGCGTTGCCGAGATAATCGTCATGGGCCACAGCGATTGCGGCGGAATGAAAGCAGTTTTGCATCCCGAAAAGCTGACCTCACTTCCTGCTGTATCTAGCTGGCTAAATCACGCTACTGCAGGCACTCTAGCTACGGAGGCTACCACAGCCAATTGCTCGTGCTGCGACGAATCTCAGCAATTGCTTGAAACAACAAACAACAACATAGTGCTACAGCTCGCGAACCTGGCAACACATCCGTCAGTGGCTGCAGCTATGGCTCAAGGCAAATTACACATTCACGGTTGGAACTACCAAATCGAGAATGGCTCTATCAGCTACTTCGATCAAGATCGAAAACACTGGTGCCAACTTTAACTGGAGACCGTCATGAATGCAAATGACGAGTACACACTAGTCGTAATAGATATGCAGCCGCTTTTCACTGCAGACAGCAACACTATAAGCAACGTCGTGCGCGAAGTGACGTTAGCGCGACAGAGACAAAACAGAATCATTTTTCTCTGGATTCCATACTTCAGTGTCTTTCAATCTGAAATGTTCGCCGGAACTTACCCCGCAATACTCAAAGCCGTGCAGGGCTATGACCAGGCGCACTGGAACGAAACCACCAAACTAATCCAAGATGGCTCACGCGAGGTCCTACAAACCTGCGCCAGGAAAGATTTTCCGAGCAAGCGCTTTCGCCTCTGCGGTGTAAACACCGACATGTGTGTGCTCGATACAGTCAAAGGTCTGCTGGCAGTCAATGCACCTCGTATAGAGGCAATAGAGGTAGTAAAAGATGCCTGCCGCACAAGCAATTCAAAAACCGACAACACTAAAGTCTGGCAGCTCTTTCCCACTGATCCGCGCTTGACCATAATCGAGAGCGAAGCAAAAGTGCTGGAAATAGCCGATGCGGCCAGGCAAAAACGGAGTGCTTGATGAAAACAACAAAAGTGATTCTCTTCGACCTGTGGCGCACACTAGGTTACTCCCTTGATCGTGAGCCCATCTTTGCTGTGCAGAAAATTATTGGGTACAAAGTAGCAGTCGTCGCTGGTCGCAATGAAGCCATTGAAGACCCTGATTTCATGCGGGCCTGCCTTACCACTAACATCAGCGATCCAGTGGAATTCCTCAATCATCTCGCCAGCACTTTCGCTTGCCCCAGGCCAAGCAAAGCAGCACACCGCGCCTTTGCCAGGGTGCTTAAGCGCGAAGCAGCTGGGTTCAAGTTCTACGAAGACACTCTTGCCGCTCTAAAAGCCCTGAAAGCGAACGGCTACAGACTGGGATTAGTTTCCAATCTCTGGCCTTTTCCTGTTCCTTTTCTCTTCGAGAAACTAGGCTTAGGCGCCTACTTTGAACATAAGATCTACTCGTTCGAGGTGGGCCAAGCAAAGCCGCAGCCAGAGATCTTTGAAAGAGCGCTGCAGCTTTTTGCCGTAGCACCAGAGCAAGTGATGATGGTAGGCGATAACCACATAAACGATGTGCGAGCTGCTCTTTCTGCGGGAATGCAAGCCGCCCTAATTTTGCGCCCAGGTGTAGCCAATCTGGCAGTTCCCGGTGCCCGAGTAATCAATTCACTGTTTGAACTTTGTCCAAAAATCGACCTGGCTGCCTGAGCGAAAGTCTCTGCGCTTGCTGACAGGATTGCAGTGTGCCGACTGTCATGGCGATCACCAATCTTAAAACGATAGCAGCCCACAGCCCCGGGTTCTATCGTTTTCCACACGCCTACTGTCTGCCATAGTTAAAAGTTGACTGGAGCACTGACACTGTTGCACAGACAACATGATCCATCATCTAGTCATTGGCCCAAACATTGTATTGGTGTATGAATCTACACCCTCAACCGCCTTGATCTTAAACGGGATAGCGGGGAAAGCCTTTCTAATTCGCCGCTGTTCACTAGGCGCATACTCGCCGAAAGGCTTGGGTAAATCAATGCCGACAAGACCATGCCGGCCCAACGACTCAAGAGCCGTAACTGAAATTTTAGTCTGCTTCACACTAAGTCTCTGCAACTTAGGTAGCTTTAGCAAAAATGGTACTGCCTTATCGTCAATATCACGATTGAAATCTATATCGAGATCAGTGAGGCCACGACATTTACAGACATGCTCCAGACCACTTGCAGACAAGTTAACCCGAGTCAAGCCGAGGTGTGAAAGCTGAGGAAAATTCTGCAAATAACGCAAGCTATCGTTATTCACATCAGCACCACCGAAGCGCAGTTCAGTCAGTTTTTTGCATCCAAGTAGAGCAGGCAAACAGCGACCAGTTATAAAGCCATTTCCAGCCGAGAGCGATATCAATTCAGGCATGGTCCCCATTGTCGCAAGGCCCTTGTCTGTGACTTCGGTGCCGTCTAAATCAATTCCTTTTAGACCTGAGATATGCCGCAAGTAAGGCACCATCCGATCACTCCAAGAATTTTCCTCATCCGTCATGGCTAAAAAACGTAATTCTACATAGTCAAAAGCATCAGCAGGCAATTTCAAAAGACACTGCGGATGCTGATAGAAAGAGCAACTCGGCTCGAACTTGATCAGCTTAGTCGAAGGCAATTTGACCAGTCCGCGCGCCTCGGCAAGAGGAACACCTTTGCCTTTACCGTATAACTCAAGAGGAATCTGCAATTGATTCAATTTGCCAACCGAGTAGTTAGGTGGAAACTCAAGCACTCGCCAACTAGCTTTTGCCCAACACAATTTCTCAGCAGCACAAAGCAGCACTAACAAAAGAGCAGAGGAAGCTACAGTGTGGAAACCAACTCTTTTGCATAACTACAATTATATTAGCAGCACAACAGCCATATTTTAGTTTGCAATTCACGCGAACTGCTCGATAGTGCCTCCGTAAGATTTACTAGCTGAATTTCTTACCACTTCAAGCGGCAGCCAGTAAGCTAAGCCGCACGGAAAGGCTGTCAGGCAAAGCACTTGGCGGTATTTGCTGCGACGCAGCTGACAAAAGAGCAGAACCCTGAGCGCTTGCAACTGTTAGTCGATTTCAGTGACAAGCAAATAGAGTCTACTCTTTTTGAGGTGCACCATGGATTTTTGGAACATCGCTCTATTGGAATCGCTATTTGTCACAACCATATCCTTGGGCCTAGGACTAGTAAAACTACCAAAAAGACTAACCAGAAAGAGATTGATAAAGGGCTTTCCCTGGGGCTATTACAAGCAAAACGTGCCTAACCCAGATGGTGACTTTTACGCTGAAGAAAACACCAATTTCCTTCACAACACTGGAACAAAATTCGAAGGTGTACCCGGCTTAGGTGTACTGGGAGAGATGCAAATACATGGCTTTGGCGAAGGCTATTCTGATTGGTGAATCGGAGTTAGCCCAGGCGCTTAAGAATTTGAATTCGCAGCTCTACTGCTTCACTGGCACGACTACGACAGGCATTATCAGAACATAGATGCTGCAATTTACTGCAGCAATCTCCAGGGCCGATCTCATAGGTGCCCCAATATCCAATCAATGTGGCGGTATCTTTGACTACAGATCGATTTTGACTGTGATGGTGAAAGCGACGAAAAGTGACCACTCCCACCCAAGCGATGATCACCAGCACAAATAGAATGATGTCCATTACAGGCCCACCTATGCTTGGCTAAATTGGCGATGGCGAGGGTTGAATCCAATGAATCAGTTGAATCGAGATAACAACCCTGGGCCACCAGCTCGACCCTAGCAAAAAGACAGCCTCGATCCAAAAGCGGAAACAATCATCGCAAAAGCTCTCAGAGCCATGCTTTTACTGGTATCAACAAAAATCAATGTCAATAAATAACAGCAATTAATACAATCAGAAGTTGGCGCGAACTCTGTTCAGTAAGTACCTACAGTTAGCGCTAAGCACGAGTTCTCTAGAGCTAGCTCTTGCTCTCACCGAGAAGGCGATAAGCAGTAGCAGCTAAAATCGCTGCACCGATATAAAGGGCAGACTCATCCACATCAAAAGAAGGGCTATGGTGACTGCGGCGACTAGTGCGAATCTGGCCGCCTAAAAGCATCATACTACCGGGTGTTACTTTCAAAAGAGCAGAGTAATCTTCGGTCCAAGTCTTGCGCTTCACTACCGAAACGCTCTTCTCGCCGACGACTTCGCAAGCCACTTGACGCATAGTCTCGGTCACATCTGCATCAAGTTCTCCACCGCTCTCGGAATCGAGATACTCTAAATAATAAACGCCACCAGCCTGCAATACAGTGGCACAGGCGGCGTCTAAACGCTTCATCTCTTCACGTCGTGCTTCCTTACCAAGAGAATTCAGCGAGCCGCGTAAAGTAGCTGATTGACAAATAGATTGCGCACCAGGTGGGGCCGTCTCAATAGAATTTACTATTGTAGTTCCGTCACTAGAGTCAGTGCTGCTGCCGGCAAACAACGATTGAAGCAGTGTTGCTATCGCTCTTATGCAGTCAAATGGTACTTCGCGCGATGTCGCGGCAGGCTTAATTTCTATCTTGAAAATACTCGCAGCTACTTTCGCTGACTCAGTGATGATCCCTACCATTCCCGGCATCATGGTGGCGTCAATATGCAGAGCAATAATAGATTTCACTCCATCGAGAGCGCCACCTTCAATCATACGAAAGGTACCAGTCTTCCCCTCAGCATCAACAGATTCTTCCGCAGCAGGCTGCATAATAATGCGCACGCCGCCAGCAGAAGCGCCTTGAGCAGCCAAAATTTTGGCGGCAGCTAAGGCACAAGCCATGTTCACATCATGGCCACAGCTATGAGAAACACCATCATGAGATGAGCGATAGTGGCTAGTGGTTGATTCATGCATGGGCAAACCGTCCATCTCTGCACGAATAGCTACTACAGGATTGGCGCCAAAATCTGCCACAACACCAGTGGTTCCCACCTGTCGGCGCACAGAGTAACCGTACTGCTCAAGTGTCTTTGCCACAAAGGCCGCGGTCTTCTCTTCCTTAAAACCTAATTCTGGAATGCTGTGAAGATACCGTCGCTGCTCGACAATCTCGCTTTGAAGATCTTTGGCAATTTGAATCCACGGAATCTCTTTCATAATCTCTCCAGCATTTTTGCACCTAAATAATACAACAGCGAAACCGCACTTCTCAATGATTCACACCAACTGTGCTAGCTTGCCGACCATAGTTACCACTAACCCAACATTGCCTAAAGCCCCATTCATAGTACCAGCCAAATATCACCAAAAGCCAGCCACAGAGCCGCTTTCGCCAATCGCCGCGATTGCTTGTACACACTCAGCCGCTTTTGCTAGTACCAATGTATACCTGTCAAGCAGTGCTGCCGACAACCAGCAAACAAAATCTTCTTGGCAGAAACATATAGGGAGGAAGATTGATGGAATGCATCATAGTCAATTTGTTAGTTATGGCAATTGGAACATTTGCAGTAGTGCAATTCAAAGATTTAAAAGAGACAGCTGCGACATTCACCACCAATGAAGATAAATGTGACCTTGAAGAATGCAATGTCTGCGTCGCTGTAAGTGGTAGTTCAAAGTAGTCATAAGAGGTAAAAACGTGAATATATTTCTCTATTCGTCTTTAGGAACAGGTCTTCTCACCCCAATGCTCATATTAGTTGTACTAGCGGCACTTTTGATAGCGGTGCTTGTAGTTCATGAAAAAGCTGATTCGTTTAGCGGCAGTAATCTTCATTTTGGTCAGTCAATTTTCGGTTCCAAAAGCAACCTGGACAGCCATCAATTAATTAGCCAGCGAATTAGCCAAAGAATAAATGCCAATCCCGGTCAATGGGGCAGCTATGAAAAACGATTGACTGAACAACCTATGCAAGAATCAGCCTGTGGCGGATGCTGCACAATTATGTGGAAACCAAATAAAAGCGATATCGCCTAGGTCAGAACGTGACAATTAAAATGTACGAAAGAGCCAGTGAGCGAAAGTTCACTCGGCTCTTTTTTTTTTTTTTTTCTAGTAGCAAAATTGACTTACTTTCCTGTTCTTGTTCCTCTTCCCGTTCCTAGACCCAACCGGCACCGGGACTATGTATGAGTACCGCGCCTCAGGTGAGCTTTGAATTAAAAATTGATCGCAATTGCGTGCAAAACTCTTTGGCAGCAAGCTCTGTTAATGCAAGCAAACGCGAAGAGCATTTACTGAAGCCACTTTTCAAGACTCAGAGCAATAACTTAGCGAATGACGAGAGCTATGCGAATGCTCTTAGCAGCGCCGTGCCCTAGCTCTTAAAAATCAACACTAAGCGGAAACTGGCTGCTACTCTGAGTTCAGCTTCTTTACAAGCCGATTTCCACAAGCCTTTGCTTGATTAATCGCTTTGCACTAATCAGTTTTTCCCAACGCGGAGACTCAACTATGCCCACTCTTGCAGCACAAAATAATAAAGCCCAGCAAATTCAAAGCGCCCCCCAGCAGCCTAACAACAGCAGCAGCAATAACACTAAAATCAGAACAAAGCCCCTCCCCCAAGACGGCTTAAACGGCCTGCGTCAACATTGGAAGACCGACATCATGTCTGGCTTCATTGTCTTTCTCATTGCACTGCCACTGAGCCTGGGCATCGCCATGGCCTCAGGAGTGCCACCGATGGCCGGAATAATCAGCGCCATCGTCGGCGGTGTACTCGTCTCGCTGATAAGCGGCTCACACGTGACTATAAACGGCCCGGCAGCAGGTCTGATTGTAGTTGTCTTGTGCTCCGTCGATCGCCTGGGCGGAGGCTCACTGGGCTATAAGGGAACGCTAGCAGCAATTGTAGTGTCAGGAGCAATACTAGCAGTGCTCGGTCTAAGCAAGGCAGGAGAGCTCGGTAAACTATTTCCCGCTTCGGTCATTCACGGAATGCTTGCTGCCATAGGCATTATCATCATGACCAAACAATTGCCATACATACTGGGGGTGAGTGTAGAAGCGAAAGAGCCCATGGCACTGATTATGGCTTTACCGACCATGATTGCTCACTTAAATCCGGCCATAGCGGCTATTGCCTTTGTTAGCCTGCTGTTGCTCATTGGCCATGGCCTCAGCGAACATAAATTAGTCAAGAAAATTCCAGCACCTGTAATTGTCATAGCTGTAGCGGTAGCACTCGGCTCCGGCTTTGGTCTAGACAAGCCCCATCAATATCAATTGCTTGGTGTTCAACATCAAATTGAACCTCTAAAATGTCTGATTGCCTTACCGAAAAATGTTATGGATGGCATAGTTTTGCCTGACTTCAGCCACATCAATAGCTACGCTTTCTGGCTTTCAGTTCTATCAATCACACTAATACAGGGCCTGGAAAGCCTATTGAGTTGTACAGCCGTTGATCGTTTAGACGCCCACCGCAGACAAGCCAACTTAAGCCGTGACGTAGCTGCCGTTGGCTGTGGCACCATGGTGTCAGGCATGCTCGGCGGCCTGCCCATCATCGCTGAAATCGTACGCAGCTCCGCCAACATAAGCAATGGCGCCCAAACCAGGTGGTCTAACTTCTTTCATGGTCTCTTTGTTCTGTTAGCCTTATTGTTTGCCGCCAGCCTAATCAACAAAATTCCCTTATCAGCACTGGCTGCAATTCTTATTGTCACAGGCTATAAGCTAGCAGCGCCCCATGTCTTTAAAGAAATCAATGAAATAGGCATCGAACAAACCATCGTTTTCCTCACAACAATTATTGCCACGCTCTCTTCGGACCTGCTGATCGGGGTGGCAATCGGCATCTGCACCAAAGTGGTTTTGCATTTAGTGCGGGGCACAGCGATCTCGAATCTGTTCAAGGCCAATGTGAATTCTCAAATTCAGCCCGATGGCTCTGTGCGAATCGCGGTCAAAGGTGCGTTGATCTTCTCCAACTATCTCTCGCTCAAAAGACAACTCGACAGAATTCCCCAAAGCAAGCGCGTGTTGGTTGATCTTAGTGCTGCTCGACTAATCGATCACAGCGTCATGGAACACTTACACTTCTATGCTGAGGAATATAGCCGCAGCGGCGGCACATTGACTGTAATCGGCCTGAACCGACACGAGAGTGCTTCTAAGCATCCGCTGTCTGCCCGGAGACTAAAAACAGGAAGCTATCGCTTGCCGCAGTCACAAATTGGCATCTAGAAGGCTGGCGGTTAATGTATTCACGAGAGAAGCTGGTTGACTGCTCTAACTAACCGACAGTCTTCAGCTTCTCAATCAAAATATCGGCAGCGTTAGTGACAATAAACACTTCTTGTACAGAGGTTGACGACTTAGCAAGAAGCTTAATTCCAGTTTGAGTGGGATATTTTACCTCTAGCCTAATACCAGAGCCCGAGCCACGAACCGGCTTGATCACGCCAGGAATAATAGAGACAATCTCATCGATAGACTCGATGCTCTCAAGCAAATCTCGCAAGCCGTCGATCATGCCGTGTTCGTATTTGATCTTAGACTTGCCACTTCTGCGGTATTTCATTGCTTCCTTGAATTGCTTCCTCGAATTGCTTCCTTAAACTGATTCCTGGCACTGTTTTCTTGCGTTGTTCTCTGGCAATGCTTTGTGCCACTGCACAATCTCGAAATGAGAGGCGATGACAATGATACGCTCATTTGCGCAGCATAAGGCGGTAAATGAACAAACCCGAAGTACAAATCAGGGATATCCCCCTTCTCTGTTGACCAAGACGATCGTATCGTTAGGAAACTGTTCAATTTACTATCGCGTCAATCACAGACATAACAGGAACTGCCGGTCGCCAGACCTCCGCGTCGTTAATAGCGGCGGCGGCTTTTGCCTGACAAAAAGGGAAAATCAAATGAAGCTTGAGTCTTGTTGCAATTTGCTCGTTCGCTTATATGCCGACAGTCTGCTGCAATAATCGAATACAAAGCAATGGGAAAAACCTGGATAATTTCGCCAACATTTGATTGCCTGTTTATCTGCGGCGGACTCTTCTGGCTATTATATGGCCTGCACTTATTTGCCCTGACACAGACCAATCACTCGCAACAACTAGCTCTGCTAGCCGCGGTATCGAATCTCGGCTTTCTATTTGTCAGCGAAACTCACACTATTAGCACTATTTTTGTACTGGAAAAGAAGGACGGCTCCCTGTCAGTTCGGAGCATACTAATAGCGGTGCTCCTGCTCACTATAGGCATCCAATGCTTCTTCATCGCCGCACTACCAGCAATACTACTAAAAGTCTATCTACTATGGGTGCCGCAACATTTTCTTGCTCAAACTAGAGGGATATTTCTGCTCTACTGCCTTAAAGCAAATGTTGCAATTACGGCCACTAAGCGCTTCTGGCTGCTAACTACAACCAGACTAACTATGTTCTATTGGATGGCAGTCTTACTCACTGACTATAAACAAGGGCCAACTGAATTTCTCATGGTGAGGCTTCCTGACTGGGGAGTACTCCCTACCTGGGTGGCCTCAGCCCTAATGCTACTCTCTTTTTTCAGCATACTGGCTTTTAGCTTGAGTTTCCTGCCCATCTCAGCCACTGGCACCAAGACAAAGCTGCCGCCAGCTCATGCCTTGGCCATGCTGACTACTTCCTTGCTTCTATTTCTCCTGCCACGCGAAAGGCTAGACGACATCTGGCTCTACGCACCGGCATACTTCCACGGCAGCCAATATCTCTGTTTAGTCTATGCTCGCATCAAAGAAAGCAAACCATTCATCGCCTTTACCATGCTGCCCCTGGCCCTACTGTGTGCTGTTGCAGTTTTTGCCGGACTGCCCATGCTAATCTCCAACTTCAGCATGCCCTTAGTCACGGCCTTAGCAGTAGTCTTTTGTTGCATTCAATTTCAACACTTCATTACTGATGCAGAAATCTGGAAACTGAGCCGAAAGCCAGTGAGGCAAGCACTTTGCAGCACCATCCCCGAAGAGATACAGTTCTACAAACCAAGAGCGCTCGACGGCAGCAACTTCAAATGACTAAGCAAAAACTTCTCCATCTGTACCATACTGCTATTCCATTCATCTATATTTCCGCCACCACCGTGCCCACCATTCTTGATAGCTAAAAGTTGACACTCTACGCCGATCTTCTTGCAAGCCTCAAGAAACTCAGTGGCTTGCTCGTAAGGAACAATTTGATCTCTGGTGCCATGAATAATCATAGTCGGCGCGTCACCAGCCGTCAGATAGTTAATTGGGCTGGCCTTTTCAAACGACTCAGGATTCTGCAACCTGGTTTTGCCAATGAATTTTTCTGCACTGAGCTCAGAATCTGCCGGCAGATCTTTGCTTAGATCTGTTGGCCCAGCCAGGTTTACCACCACCTCCACCGCACTTGACACCTTAATATCATCGCCAGAAATTGGTAGTTCCTTAGTATCAGTAGTGCCTAGCAACAGTGCCAAATGCCCACCAGCCGAGCTGCCAACAGCACCGATGTGCAAGGGGTCTATGTTCAGCTCTTTAGCATGAGTACGAAGGAAACGCACGGCCGCCTTGCAATCATCGATTTGATCTAAAAAATGATGATTTGGGGCCAAGCGGTAATCAATAGAAACCGCAACACAGCCCTGCTGCGCTAAAGCATACAGACATGGCAGCATCTCCTTTTTATTACCAGACTTCCAAGCGCCACCATGTATACAAACAACAGCAGGGAAAGGCCCGTGACCTTGCTTTGGTGTAGCTATATCCATCTTAAGGTTCTGCCAATCACGCTGAACATAAACAACATTGCGCCGCAGTTCAACTGTCGCCGGTGCAGCAGGATAGCTCTGCCAGGCCGTGCAATAGCCGTATCCGCCTCGACCTAAGACCACTAACGAAAACACTGCCAGCAAAACTAAAAGTATTTTCCACGGTAGCAGGGCAAAATCAAGAAACGATCTTCCTGGCAAAAAGATCTTTCTTAGCCACAACAGCACACTACCCTTGAAGTTATCAAATTTGTTCATGGTTTCCGAGCCTACTTAGAGTATTGCTACTCTAGGACATCAGAGTAAAGTCTCTTTTACAGCCCAACTAAGACAAATTGCGCCTTACAAAGACAATTGTTTAGCTGCCCTTACAAAAGCGAACGACTTGCTGCATATGACCTGCCAAAGCAGAGTATCCAGGCACTTTATGAAACTGAACCGTGAATGGATTATTGCTGCGAAACTTGCCTAACACACCAAACTCTGGCTCTTCAACTTCGGCTTGATAGGTGCCAAAAAGCCTATCCCACAACATTAAAATGCCACCAAAATTCTTGTCTAAATAGATTTTGTTACGTGCGTGATGCACACGGTGAGCCGATGGCGTGTTAACTATTCCCTCTAACCAACCAAGTTTGCCGACCAATTTAGTATGCAGGAAAAATTGATAGATCAAATTGGCAAAGAGAAATAGCACTACCTGATTGGCAGAAAAGCCCAGCAAAATTAGAGGTGCGAAAATCAGCGGTGCCACTAGTCGACCAAGCCAATGCAGGCGAAAACTAGTAGTGAGATTGAAGCTACGACTAGAATGGTGCACCTCATGGAAAAACCACAAAACCCTGGTTGTATGGCTGAGGCGATGTTCCCAGTAGTAAGCCAAATCTGTCAAAACCACAGCTACAACGGTGGTAGCGATAGTATTGGGCAGCTCCCAGGGGCGGACACTTTCTAGGAATTTCAAGCAATAAAAGGTATAGCCGACAAAAAGTGGCTGACTAACTCGGGCACCAACAAAAATGCCCAGGTTGCAGAGCACATCCTTGCCTTCGTAGAGGCTTATACCCTTAGCCCTGGATACAATCCATTCTAAGAGAATACAAGTCGCAAAAACGAAAAAGGACGGCCATAACAAAGCCTGAGCATCTTCGAACATAATTTGAGCCACCTGCAACTGCCACCGACAAAATTCAGTACGGCAGGGGCATCAAAAAAGTTTCAGAAGTGACGAAGTTTGTGATTATTTTCCTTGATTGGCATTGCCGGCTTCTTTGTTAGCCTTGGCCTGCTCTTTTGCAGCTTTCTCACTAGCTCTTTCTGCCTTTTTAGCAGCCCGCCCAGCTCTAAAAGGATGGCCCTTGGCGGTTTGCTCTTGAGCTCTATTATTATCGGCTTGGGCTTTAGCTTCATCGCGTGCAGCGTCAGCAGCAGCATCGGCAAAAGCAGGCAATGTACCAGCAGCAAAGCCACCAACCAAGACCAAAGCACATACGTTTAGAAACAGTTTCATCTTGAATTCCTCAGAAAGTAAGTATGTTGTAGTTATTGAATGCAAATACAGTAAATCAAAAGTTTAGTGGAGATTGAGTGAAGTTACTTTGTCGCGGTCACAGCGTGCTTAGCAGCTTCAGCCTGACGCTTTTCCATCTCTTCAGGACTGACATCTTCAACATGGGTGGCAAGATGCCAGATATGGCCAAAAGGGTCCACAATGGAGCCAGAGCGGTCACCATAGAACTGGTCTTGCACCGGCCGCTGCACTGTGGCACCTTCGGCCAGAGCCAATTTAAAAGTGGCATCAACGTCAGGCAGGTAGAACATTAATCCAACCGGACTTCCACCCAATGCATGAGGGCTCTTGCCTTCGCTACATTCGTCCGCCAACATAATCACAGAGTCACCAATCTGAAGCTCAGCGTGGCCAATTTTTCCACCGGGGGCTGGCATTCTCATGTGCTCTTTAGCGTCAAAAACTTTCTTGTAAAACTCAATAGCCTTAGCTGCGTCGCGCATGGTCAAGTATGGAGTTAGAGAATGGTATCCTTCTGGCTTAAAATTCATATGCCCTCCGCTTTGAGCTCTAAAGGCGGCCGAGTATATAGGATCGCTGGGGAAGTTGCTTTAAATGCGGGAAAAGGAGTGATGGTAATGGTTACACCATGTTTCACCAATCGGCAGTGGATTTACGCCAAACGCCCCTCCGGCCGCGTCACAGAAGAGCACTACGAACTAAAAGAAACTGAACTGAATGAGCCCCTGGCCAGCAACGAAGTGGTAGTCAAAGCTCAGTACATCAGTGTTGACCCCTATATGCGCATACAGCAAGCCGAACGGCAATCGTTTGACCCACCGCACCCCTTAGGAATAGTGCAAAGAGGTGGCGCCGTCGGCCAAATTGTGGCCTCCAATAGCAGCTCTTTCAATGAGGGCGATTACGTTCTTTCGTACACAGGCTGGCAACTCTACGCCAAGTGCCATGCTAGCGAACTGCGCAAGCTCGATGCTGCAACAGCGCCTATCACCACAGCTCTCGGAGTACTGGGCATGCCAGGGCGCACAGCCTGGTTTGGACTGATGGAAGCCGGCCGACCCAAGCCAGGAGAAACAGTAGTTGTCTCTGGCGCTGCTGGAGCCGTTGGCTCACTCGTCGCTCAATTCGCCAAACGAGCAGGTTGCAAAGTTTTCGGCATTGCTGGCGGAGCAAGTAAGTGTTCCTTTTTAACAGAAAAACTTGGTCTTGACGGCGCCATAGACTATCGACAATATCAAGATGCAGAGTCGCTTTCAAAGGCCATTGCAAAAATCACAAATGGAGTAGACGTCTACTTTGACAATGTTGGCGGCATGGTCACCGATGCCATTATTCCCAACATAAAATTGCGAGCGCGAATAATCATATGTGGCCAAATCAGCCAGTATGACGGTGGTTTAGACAAACCCAATCTCGGACCACGTTTTCTGCAGCACATGCTCTTTCAACGAGCTACTATTCAAGGCATACTAGCTCGCGACTATTCCCATCGCATGGACGAAATGCTAGAGATAGTGGCACCTTGGGTGAAAGACAAGCAAATAGTTTTTGAAGAAACAATAGTGGATGGCTTCGAAAACCTGCCGCAAGCGCTGAACAGTTTGTTTGAAGGCAAGAACGTAGGTAAGCTGTTGGTGCGGGTTTAGCGAGTATTGAAAGGACAACTACTTTGCGGTAGAGCGGGCAAAGCAGCCCTTCCAGATCAGAAATAGCAATGGCCTGCAGCAATTTCGCGTTCTAGTAACACCACAAAAAGCTGGAAGCCGGGGCTCTACTATATCGACGCCCTTGCAGAGCAGAAGGGCGGAAAACCGACTTTCATCTCGCGCAGGACTATCAATACGGCTCTATAGCTCACCGGCAACCGCTTTAGCAGCCACTTTTGCCATAAAAGATTCACGCTCTTCAATTTTTGCTCGGGAACCTTTGGTGAATACAGCAATATAAATCGTCTCTCCATGGGGGCCGACCGCCACTCCCACATCATTGGTAGCGGTGTTCTGTCCAGCCACATCGCGACCTGTACCAGTTTTATGCGCGAGTGTCCAGCCCGCTGGCAGGCCTGCCTTAATGCGGGCCGGACCTGTCTTGCAATTAAACAAGTCTTCTAAAACTACCGCTGTTGAGCTCTTAGATAGCAAATTGCCGCTATGGAGCTTTTGCAACATCTCAACCATAGCCCGAGGAAGGGCTGTATCTCTAGGATCTTTGAGAAACTTGGCAATCTGCACGCTCTCAGGCTGCAACGTACCTTCAGGACGATCCACTCTAATGCCGGTGATACCAGCTTCTTTTAACATGGCAGTTACAGCAGAAGCACCACCGGCCCGAGCTATCAGAAGGTCGCAAGCAGTATTATCACTGCTGCAAACTGCTCGCGTCATCAGTTCTCTAATCGTGAAATCTGATTGCTTGCCTTTTATCGCCTCTTTGATTGGGCTATGGAACGGCACCACATCAGCCTTACGCACAGTGATTTTGTCTTGGATCGATAGCTTTCCAGCATCCGCCAGTCGCAGTATGGCAATAGAAACAGGCAACTTGCAGACACTCTGCATCGGGAAAGGCTTGTCTTGATTGAGCATGAATTGCTTCTTTCGAACCGTGTCGACTACTGCAACTCCAACTTCGCCTTTTACCTTGGCGACATCGGCATCAGTTATTCCACTTGCACTTGCAGATCCGTTTACATATCCGTGGGCATCAGACGGAACTGCCATCGCGGGAAGAACTAGTGTTGATGACAATAGACCAAACGAACTTGCTGCTAGCGCAAGCAATCGCCCTCGAAGTAATGCCATTCGTTTAGTTTTCCTCGAAAAGTGTTGTGAAACTCAAATGTCCAGCCAAATATTCTACTGGCGCAAACGCTCCAATTCTATGAGACAAGAGTATTTTACACTTCTTACTTACTGCTAGAAGCCATGACCAAAGACAAAAAGCGCATTCGCAATTCTCGACAAAGCCTAAGGAATAGGAGACAAGTGTTATTCTTAGAACTGCCATCAAGTTTTGAGGATAATAAATTCATGGGCAAGCAGATAATAAAGCTCCTATTTAGTATCGGACTGGTGGTGGTGGCATTGCTCGTTGGCATGATGGCATTTGTTACCGACACTGACGCAAAGGCATCTCTAAACTGGCCAGCAGTAACGGGTGTAGTAAAGAATACGAAGATAGAAAAGTCTGGAAGCCGTAGGGTTACGTTTTGTCCAAGAGTTTTTTACGCCTACGTTATCAACGGCAAATCCTATGAAGGCACGCTCATAACGGAGCCGGAGCCATTTTTTTCAACAGAAAAAGAAGCACAGCAGATCACCAGCCGATATCCAGATAACAGCCAAGTTCAGGTTTACTATAATCCCAAAAACCCCGAACAGGCACACTTAATTCGCGGACAAACCAGTCAGGGCCAGAACACCGTTTGGGTTAGCATCATCTTTCTTATCGGCTCCATTGCCTTCTTTGTGGTGCAGTTAACGAGAGTACTACGCCGTCGCTGGTAGAGCCAAGCACTTCGATTGGCTCTACCGAAACCATCTCAAATCGCTTTCCGCTGCTCGTCCGACCCATTCCAGAAAATTGCCACAGCATCAAGCATGGCTTTGCCACCAGCTAAAAATGCTTCCTCACAAAAATCTGGCTTAGCAAAAGCAGCAGCTAGCTCGTCGTCGGTATGAGCAGCATGCTGATCTTCTATTTGATCATGAAAGACCCAGAAGCCCAGAGGAAGATCAGCGATTTGGCTCTCTTTGATAATCTTCAAGCCAGCAATTAACTCTTTCCAAAAACCAGCAGCGGCCCAATGTTCGATGGCATGAGAAGCACCGGCAGCAGTTGATTCATCGTCCGAGCTGTACCAATTCATCAGCGCGTCACAGAATGCCAAAGTAGATGCGCTGCCGTGTTTGCGTTTGCCAATTTGATTAAACTCAAGACCAAGGTGGCTAGCAAAATCAGCCAACCACTCGAAATGGGCAGCAGTAAAGCGAAAACGACCGTTATCGATGGAGCCATCGGCAGTGAACATCACACCTAACTCGTTCATCAAAATCTCTTTGCTCGCTCTGTAGCTGGCCAAATCAACGGCATTGATGCACTTACGCAATTGCGCTTCGATGAAGAGATGGCTGAAGACAGAGAACTGCACTGTGAATTGGCGCAACTGTTCTGGGCTTGCGTCGCCCTGGCTAAACCATGAGGTAAATTGGTTCGAGTTGACGATGGGGTGACTGCCAATCAATTCGTCCACGCGCACCTTAAACGCGGCCAGGGCGGCTGCGGAGCCAGCATCTGTTGATGCCGCCCCGGCGGTGACAGCACTAGGACCAGACACTGTGTCAGCAACAAGACTGAGCGTAACAGCCGGTCTTTCATGTACTGCAATGGTTTCGAGTTTCTGAAGCATGACGTATTTATCCTTTTTTTGAATTTCTGATGTTCTGTTTTTTGATTTTTAAAGCAAAGAAAAAGCCCTCTCGATCGACGAGAAGGCTTTTTGTTCATAAGTTCTAGACTTTTATGACAACGCCAACTAGCCGACCCCGAGGGAGTAGGTATAGTAGTAATAGCTGTAGGCGTTACGGGCAGTCATTTTAGTGCGGTTAATCCGACAAGTTGTCTTGCGACGGGTCAAATTCGATTGGTGTAATTTCCAATCTTACCCTCCGAGCTTAACAGAACCACCCAAGGGTGGCAAGCAAAAGTTTCGCCTTCAGTCACATTGTGACAAAAGCCAAAACGAGAAAATCCCAAGTTTTAATCCACGGCAAAAATGACATGACTTGATTAGCCATCGAACCCAGAAACTCAGAATTCACTTATAATGTGCTTTCATTTCCTAGCGAGACTGTAATTCATGCCCACAAGATTGGCTCACAAAGCAAGCCGAATAGCTCACTCAACCTCTGTCATTACCATCAGCATGCTAATTTCACTGTCCGGCTGTGCAGAATCGTCCAAGCCAAAACATGGCAGCAACCCAACCGGTCACATAGTTTATGCACTGCGTGACATAAAGAAAGGCGCAGAAATTAAAGCAGAAGATGTTGAGGACAAGTTAGTAGATAGCGGAAGTGTTCCTGCGGATGCAGCGGCAAACTCTGAAATTGTAGGAAGTAAATCGACAGAGGATATTGGCATAGCTCAAGTTATTAGCATTCGTGATTTCGGAAAACCACTCAGTAAAACAATGCTTGAGAAGCTTGTAATAGTCGATGTGCCAGACACAAAGGAGGAATTAGCTAGTGTCATGGTTGCCGCTAAAGATCTAGAAAAAGGTGCGCCATTTACCAATGCGGATCTTCTCACAACAAAAATGCCACTGTCAGCTCTCCCAATGGATGCGATAGCCGACTCTGGCGCAACCACAGGAAAGAAGTGCAAACATGGCCTTGTAAAAGGTCAGCTGATTACACAACACGACCTTAGTCCATAAATATTTCGCGGCATACCCCAAATCAAGCAAGCTTCATCGGCTTGCAATCCTCTTAGTGCGACCATCGAGAATCTTCAAGAACGATCTGGTTTGAATCTCTTCAAGGGTTAAACCAGTGGCTTTGATCTCGTCCAAAGTAATGGCACCACAGTTGATGGCACGCAAGAAATAGTTGAGCAATCCCTGACCAGTGGCAGCGTCGTCAAAGACATCGCCAACCAGAGTAGCTTGTGCTGCTTTCTCCATGAAAGACTTGAGTCTGAGAGAAGCAGCCTCTAAACCTTCCAGGAAGAATGCATAACAAGCGGCATAACGCACAGGAAGCTGCGCGGGGTGGAGATCCCAGCCCTGATAGTATGCATGCACGAGAGAATGACGGGTGTGATCATAAGCCAACTTCCAGGCGCGATGAACCACTTCGGCGTTCTCAGCTTTTTGCGCGGCGGTCAACCGCTTGCCCACTTCAGCCCGATGAGGGCCCACAGGCATAACGTTGGTAGCGCCATCTGACAGCCAAATACCGGTTCCGGCAAAAGTCACTTTCATCATGTGCCTGGCGAAATCGCAAGATGGGTGGTCCATGCGCTGCTCAGAAGCGGTGATGTTGCATGAGGCGGTGTAGTCGTAGGTACCAAAGTGAGCAGCCACACAGCGCCCCTGAGCAGCTTCAGCCAAGAGAGGCATATTGCTTTCGCCTTTGCGATTAAAGAGGGCCTGGGTTTGCTCGATCATTATTTCCATTTTGAGACTGCCTGGACGCAACTCAGTCTTGCTCTCAAGCAAGGCCAACAGCTCAACTAGAGCAGTTACTTGCTCAGGGATAGTTACTTTAGGCAAAGTCACCACAAAATTGGCTGGCAACAAGCCACCAGTTTCTTCTACCAGAGTAGTGATAAAAATATCGAGAGTACGAGCGCTGCGATGTTTCAGCTCTTCATTGAAAGGCTTAATGCGAATGCCAATGAAAGGAGGAAGTAGCTGTTCTTTCATACCGCGCGCCACTTCCTTGGCAGCGGCTTCGGCGTGATGGTCTTCTTCAGAATCGGGACGGTTGCCGTACCCATCTTCAAAGTCAATGCGGAAGTCTTCGACGGCGTCGCGCTTGAGCTTCTCTTTAACCCGCTCATAAATTTTATTGGCCAAGCCCGTTTCTTTGCCCGGCAAATCAAGAGCCTTAGCCAAAGTATCAGCATCGGCAGCGTACTCTTCTAGGCTAGCAACGGCCATAGTGCCTAGCTTTTTAGCGGAGTCGGCCTTAAACAACTGAGCGCCACCATATACAGTGTGCACCGGCTGCCTGGCGGACGACTCACCAGGATAAAACTGATTAAAAGCACCATTGGCCTGAGCCAATTTGGCGAATACATCTTTAGTGGTGGCCTCGGGCAAACTGACTTTCATCTTGCACTCCTGATTTAAACTGGGCATCTAAGCTAAATAGACTAACTTCCTCGATAGGTCGAATAACCAAAGGGGCTCAATAAGAGCGGCACATGGTGGTGCTCGTCTTGATTGACCACTTCAAAAATAATTGGCACCGTAGGGTAGAAATTTTGCCGATGGGTCTTTTCGAAATAACCACCAGTATTAAAAGTAAGCTGATAGGTCCCGGCTCGATTAGCCCAACCCGCTGGTACTAAGTCGCTGAAGCGGCCATCTTTGTCGGTGGTCCCGCGTCCGACTTCTTCCCAATCATCAAGGCCCTTGTATTCAAGAACAACGTCAACGCCAGCTGCTGGGCGGCCCAACGAAGTATCTAAAACATGGGTAGTGATTCTGCTCATGGCACCAATCTCCAATTAACTAGGTCTCTACAACAAGATGAGCTTCTACAGCCCTAAAAGTTTCTATAACCCTAAAAGTTTCTCCAACCTTAACCGTGTGATTTTGTTTTGCTCTTCCATAGCTCTTACAATTTCTACCTCAGGGCTGTTATGTAGCCGTTCTTGCAACAAGGCTAACATCTCGCTAGCAGTCTTACCGGTGGCGCAGACAATGAAAATATAGCCAAATTTCGCTTCATAATCTTTGTTTCCGGCTGCTAGCTCTTCCAGCACCCTCTGACTGGCCAGGGCCACACCGCCCTGCTCACCAGAGGCCCAAGCACTAGTGCTGGCGAACTTAGTCTTAAGGCTCTCCAAATCACCAATCTTGGGATGATGACTAAATGCCTCCAACCAATCAGAAGAGCTTAGGCTCTGCCAGATGCGATCGGAGGCATTGTAGAGATCAACTTCAGTAGCGTAAGGGCGGCCAGCAATCAGCTCTTTTACCCAGCGAGCGCTGCCACAGCAACGCAGTAACTCTGCTTGCAGTAGCTCACTTGATGATTGATTAAGCTGGTCGATATTCAAAAAGTTATTACCTATAGGTTCTTATAGAGCAGTTCCGGTACACGGCAATTTTCAACCCATATCCTAGGTCTGGGCGCGACGACAGTGCACGCGCAAGCGAGCCACCCCGCCATCAGGATAGATATTTAAGCGCACATGGGTAACATTGCCGATATCAATTATCTCGTCCTCAAAGTGGTGCTGCTTATCCGCCGACAGCTTAAGCTGCGGGAGAAGCTCTTTCCAATGGGCTTGGGGCCAGGTAAGATTGTCCATTTCCAAATCTGGCGAATAGCAACCGTCTACAGAGCAGGTATCAGGATAATTGCCAATGTGGAAGGCAGTATCAACTTCTAGTTTTTTCACTAAACCAGGCTGGCCTAACTTGACGATAACCCAGTCGTGACCAGGGCCACGCTTGCGTCGTGTCTCCCAGGCATCGCCCATGTTTCTGCCGCGACCAGGCATAATCAAATTGTCCATATTGCCAAAGAACATGTCATTGCAAGCAACTACATGACCACCAAATTCCACCGCGGCCAAATCGACCAGAGCATCCGCTTTTATTTTAGAAAAATCAGGAATAACATCACCATAGATTTTCAATCTAGCAACGCCACCATCAGGATAAATATTCAAACGCACATGGGTAAAACGCTCACCACTTGATACGGCAAAGAGGTTCTGGGAGCCAGGCTTTAGCGCTGAGCGGGGCACAATTTCAACCCATTTATCCGAAGCAGCAAGTTTGTCAGCATGCTCATTTGGGTCAGCGATGCAGGCTTCAAGCGATGCATAGGGGGGATGATTGCCCAAGAAGTGATTAGTGTCGATATCGACGCCACGAATAACACCTGGCAAACCGAGTTTGATGATGCACCAATCGTGGCCAGGGCCGCGCTTTCTCCGCGATTCCCAGCCGTCCATCCATTTGCCATTTTTAGTGTATTTGTCTTCAATGAAAATGCCGCGACCAGGCATGAGCAAGTTTTCTTTCTCAGCAAAAAATTCATCACTGCAGCTGAGGGCCTTTCCGCCAAGTTTTTCAGTGGCTAAATCAATCAAACCAGTGAAGGCAGAAGCCTCAAGAATGGACGTTTGCATCGACATACTCTCCCGATTTTGTACCCATCAAAGCCTTACCAGAAGGCTCTTTTGAGAAGTTTCCCTGATCATATACTTTGATTCCGCGAACAAAGGTTTGTTGCACCTGGCCAGTAAATATCCGCCCTTCATGGGGGGTAACCTTGTGGCGATGCTCAATCATTGATGGCTCAATTTTGAAAGACTTTTCGCTGTCAAAGACAACGATATCGGCGTCCATGCCTTCTTCTAATGAGCCTTTACGTTTGGCCAAGCCAAGAAACTGCGCTGGACGCTTGGACATCCATTCACTAACCTGGGCGAGTGTATGTCCACGTTTTTTGGCTTCACTCCATACTGCCGATAAGCCAAATTGCAGAGAAGAAATGCCACCCCAGGCCTTGTCGAAATTGCCTTCCTTTAGAAGTTTCAACTCAGGAGTACAAGGAGAATGGTCCGAAACAATGAAATCAATTGTGCCATCAGCCAGGCCCTGCCAGAGTTTTTCGCAATTTTCTCTTTCTCTAATGGGCGGGGTACATTTAAATCTGGTATCACCATCGGCAATATCTTCAGCCACTAAAGTCAAATAATGGGGACAGGTCTCCACGGTTAACTTCAGCCCTTCCTTCTTAGCCGCAGCAATCATAGGCAGAGCGTCAGAGGAAGACAAATGAACGATATGCACGCGACAATCAAACTCGCGGCAGAGATCAATCATTAGTTTAATCGCTTCGTTTTCCCACGAGCGCGGGCGTGAGTTGAGGAAGTTTGAGTATTTATGCGGTGCAGCAGCGAAGTCGCCGTCTAGCTTCGATTGCTCCAAATGCGAGCCATCTGAATTATGCGAACAGTCAAGCTCAGCGTGCACGAGCAGCGGCAGGCCGCGCGTAGCCAAAATCGGCATGGCCAGCTCTAGATCGTGGCGCTCCACATTGGGAAAATCATCAATTCCTGAATGAATGAGAAAGCACTTGAAGCCCATTACTCCAAGATCTATCATCTTGTTCAGCTCAGCACTGTTACCGGGCACAACTCCACCCCAGAAACAGAGGTCAACAGAGAGTCGACCTTCAATATGTTTGAGTTTCTCGCGAAAAGCCTCAGCGCTGGTAGTCACCGGAATGCAATTCAAAGGCATGTCAGCAAGAGTCGTGATACCACCAGCAGCGGCAGCCCGAGTTGCAGTGGTGAAACCTTCCCACTCGGTGCGACCAGGTTCATTGATATGAACATGACTATCTACCACCCCAGGCATAACAATCAAGTCGCCCACATCTTCAAGGGCGTAGCCCGAAGGCACTTTGTCAAAGGCCACGATTTTGCTAATCTGCCCAGCTTCTATTAACAATGCGGCCGACTCAAAGCCTTTCGAGCGCAATACACGCCGACTGCGAATGGCCCATTTGCCCTGGTTTGACGGCAGCCCTATTGGTTCAGCTTGAACTTGGCCAAGAGGCTCACTCACTGACTTACTTGATTCTGACAAATCAGGCACCTCTCTTGATTGTTCCTGAGATTAGGCCGAAAGGTTCATCGATAGGGAAGAATATTTCGTTCTGATTCTTTTTGCCAAAAGGCTCTAAATTGAAGGCAATGCGATGCTGATTTGGCATGGTTATAGTGATTTCTTCAATATCAGAAACTGCTGCCAGCACAGCCTCACCCATTTCGTACAGGGTTTGCTGCACCGCCAAACTGTTATGAGTAGCGAAAACATCAAGAATGATTTTGCGGATAGTGTCGTAATTTTTGTTGAAATCAATCTTCTCAGCTTCGATCTTAGTCTCAGCCCGATAGAGCCATGAGGCTTCAATGCTCGTGGCCATAATGCGATCGCGCACTTCAGGAAGAGTTGTATATTGATCGCGAATGAAGCCCCAGAACTGCGAATCGGTAGTTTTTGCCACTACCAAATTGTCTATTCCGGACTGCAATGAAATGCCCTCACGATCAGCCACCACAGAAGCAATGCGCTTCTCATTGCCAGCCGAAACAAAAGCATGGGGGTGCGGCTTGCCATCGGCGGGAATCCGCAGCCAAAGGTCTTCTACTAGATGCACTGTGGCTTCAGTAACATGTGAATAAGTCTTCAAGAAATGCAGTGCCAGGTCTTGAGCAAAGCCCTCTAGAGTAGTGAGGGGATGCTCGGCCGCCAAAACATAGACAGTATTTTTCATTGAGTCAGTGGCAATGATTTGACTGTTGTCGCCCTCTAAGTACGAACCTTCAAAGCCGCCCTCTAACTGAATATTGGCTGTCAGTTCTTTCAGTTCTTGATAGTCGGCATGTCGAATTACTTTAGTGAGACGAACGCCAGACTTGCCGTAGGCATTGTGCACAAGAACGCTAGATTTATTTGTTGATTTAGAGCTGGGCTTGGCATTCGACCTGGTCTCCGGCTTAGCGCTTGAAGTAGCACTTGATGTAGCACTAGATTTGGAATCTGGCGAGCTCATAGTCACCCCTGCATTTGAAAAGTATCGCTATAAAGGGATTCCTTAAACCGGACAAAACCGTACAGAACCAGACAAAACCGTAGAAGACAGTAGAAGACCGTAAAAAACAGTAGACGATCGTACAGACCGCGGAGCATATCCAGCGGAGTAGCAACAGGGGTGCAATTGTCGCACCCCAAAGCACCTCTTGGCTTTCTATGACAGCGCTTGACTTCGGCTAATTTCTTCTCAGAATTGATAGGCAGAAATGGTCATACCCATGACTTTTTCATTGTAGGTGCGCCGTCCCACATCAGCGCCAGCGGCCCCAGCCACGACCATCAGCGGCAATAAATGTTCTTCGCGCGGATGAGCGGCCCGAGCCGAAGGAGCAGACTCCCAGTCGATAAGCTTTTTACTTCTCACCGCTTCGTCTTGACCAGTTATAGATTGGTCTAGCCACTGATCAAAATGAGCAGAGTGAGGGCCACTGTCTCCGCTGCCAAAAGAACGCAAATTGTGATAGCTCATTCCACTTCCCACAATCAACACCCCCTGTTCACGCAGAGGAGCAAGGGCCTTGCCAACGCCAATATGAAAAGCCGGGTCAAGCCCTTCTTTGAGCGAGAGCTGCACGATGGGAATATCGGCAGCGGGATAGATCAACTTAAAAGGAATAAAAACTCCGTGGTCAAGACCGCGCTTTGAATCTGTGCTGGTTTCAATTCCTTTTTCGTGGAGCAGCTCGATTATCTGCTTGGCTACGACCGGAGCGCCAAGGGCTGGGTATTTAATCTCATAGGTATGGGGCGGGAAGCCATAGTAGTCGTAAAGTAAGTCTGGCTCGGCGGCAGTATTGACTGTGACTTTAGGCTCTTCCCAATGGGCCGAAACAACTAAAAGTGCCGTGGGCTTTTGAGGAACGGCCTTTGACAAAGCCTTTAGCCAATTGCCCATACCATCCCAGGTGCCCGCGGGCCCCATGCCTTCCATGAAGAAGCAAGGACCACCTCCATGGGGGATATAGAAGGTCGGTTGCTTTTTGTCCACGAAACCGCTGCTACTGGAATTGTCGTCTGTCATATTGGTTTCCTGATTGCATCTTTTGTTAGCGCCTCAGCCGACTAAACAAATCTCAGCGCTGCGCACTTCTCTATTCTGCCGCTGCGAAAAAACTTTTGCTGAAAACTGAAACTATTTGCTCACTCAATACGTATGGGTTTTATAAGTCCTTTTACGCGAAAAATCGAGTCCGTAAAAAACTAAAACAGCGCAGGCGCAGGAGATAAGTCGATTGAATTCTAGCAAACAACAGCCATTGAAGCAGAAGGCAAGCGTTCTCAAGGCCCAGAGGACAGCTCAACTTTGCGTTTTCAACTTAGCAGTAATTTGCCTGGCAATCACACCAAGCAATATAGAACCAGCCTTCGGTGAGACCTTGCAAGGAAAAGTGACCACTATTGAGGTGGCCCCGCCGCTAAAAGAAAATGCGGTGGACCTGAATGATTTCATTGGCGTTTGGAAAGTCGAAATTCCCAAAATCAGGCGAAAGCCCACAGTTACAATCACAAGCGTCAGAGAGCAACAAGTACAAGGCACCTATAAAGGTCTATTGGGAACGTTTCCCCTGTGGGGCAACTATCAGGCTGAAACCGGCGAAGTTATACTATTTGTAGATTTCTCCCGTTCAAAATTAGCGCGAATGACTCGTAGAAGCGAAAAGGCAATCGCTCATATGACTGGGAAGGTAAATACAGTCGACCGCACCATAAGCGGCTCAGCTTCATTGCCCGAGTTCTCCAGTCGCGTCTTTGCCTTCAATGGTAAGAAAACTGACTCTGAAGCGCGGACGAATTAGCAGCCCACTATGCCTCGCGACTACTTCTATTTATTAGTGCCTCGTAGTATGCCGGCTCAGTACTTTCATAAGTCCTTTTTCTAAGTACTTTTCTTGTCTCATTTTCACTCGAAAAATGAGACAAGAAAAACTGCACAATAAATAAGGCAGGAAGAGCTTTTATTACTTTCCAAAACTGTCATTTTTTCTTCAAAAAATCTGACAGTTTTGGAAGCCGCAATACGGGGGGAAACGAAAAGAAGAGGCATTCACACGGCAACGAAATCTAAAGGACCATTCAAGCTTGAAATAGCCGCGGAGTGCGCATCGGCACTGCACCAATCAAAGCACTAGCTTGATCAGAAGAACAGTAGAGATAGGCATTTATTACTGCCGACCTTCCATTATCGAGCCTGTAGAACTTCTCAGCAGAACGCAACTTGCGCAATCGACTATTGAACAGACCGCACAAATCATCAAATTCAGAACATTTCCACTTGAGAGGTAAATTCCGTTCCGGACTATTCACAACCATCGCCCCTTTGCCTAAGCCAAGCCTCTGCCCCTTCTGAACAAACAGATATGAAACGGTAGACTGCGGCGAATCTTCAGGAACATAACCAATTTCACAGCGGACAGGAATTAGAATCTCCTTGCCGACTGAACGATTGAATTCTGCAACGTAACCACTAAAATTCATGTGACACAAGGTTGAGAAAAACTGACTGTCATAAGCTGGAAATACCACCAGTCGAGCCGCGCTAGAGCCCGCAGTTCTTCTAATTAACTCCACCGCGCAATTAACTATCTCGATATCTTCAATCTCTTCGGCACTCAACCCGGCCGAATAGCTAGTACCCTTGTCAAGGCGCAGACAATAGTCCGATGTTAAGTTCTCAACAATCACGCAGCACTCCGGCCAACTTGATTCAAAAAGAAACTTAGCTCGAATCAAACCAGCCAAGGCCTTATGTGCCCTCAAGAAAAATAGAATTCTTGCTACAGAAATATAAGCCGGGAAAGACAGAGCTAACTCCTTCAACCGACTTGCACAGAATAGGACACGACCATCAGCGACACCATAAAGGCGAGTGTACAGCCTGATTGCCAGATACATAAGATCTAAGGCCTGGCGCACGCTGTTAAGCTCCGCCAAAACACGAGCATAACCGAAACAAAGATCAGCAATAGTCGACAACTCTTCTACGTCTAGTGCGCCATTGATAGAAGCCCCGTTACTCTTCGATCCTTCTAGCTCTGATAGATTTAGCCTGGCGAAAGCCAGGGCCTCACAAAAGACAACGGCCGCCGCTTCGTATCTCCCTTCGTTGCTTAAATCAAGAGCTCTTAGCAGGAAAGCATGCAACTGCAAAGTCGAAGTATTGCCAGACTGACCTCTTTTATAAAGGAGAGCTTGCTTCAAATATTGCTCAATCCAATCGAAATTGCTCTTGTCTGACACCAAGGGTCACCCTCGTTGCGGGCGCTAGCAGCTTAATTCAACACCCGAGTTACTTGATACAAAGACTATACGCACGGTCCATGGATCGATTTTACTGACAATTAGCTCATAACAGTCTTATTACCAAGAGCTTAGCCACACTTATTATTTGCTAATTTAATTGCGCTAAAATCAAGGTCGGATAAGCTAGAAGCTGTTCGACTTGACGTTTCTGGGCACCCTAAAATTGCAATCAATCGCATGCTGAGCAGACTATCTACAGTGATGAAGCCTGTCGCAGCAACGGTTGCGCTATTAACGCTTTGGTTGATAGTAAATAACGCAGCCCAGGCAAATAGCGCAGCTCAAGCACACAACTCAGCCCAAGCAAACAATACAAGTCAAGCAAACAATACAAGTCCAGCTAACAACTCTGCCCAGGCCGATAGCGAAGCAGAGAGAATCAAGCTCCGACCCAAAATCGAATTGAATGAGCCCTCTGTGCGCATGACTCTGCTCAATGCGGTGGAGACAGCTAACAAAAAATATCCATCAATCGCCAGAGCAAACCAAGAAACCCACAAGCTCAAAGGCGAAGTGTCAGTAGCTCGCACTCAGTATCTGCCGCGCATGGACATGCTCTTTCAAGAATTAAGAGCATCGCAAAACGTCACAGCTGGCACCATTTTGCCGCAGTACCTCAACGTCATTCCGATTCAATCGGGTGCACCGGCCACCAATTCAAGTTTCAACAGTATCTTTGGCTCCAACGCTGGCCTCAACTTTTCTTGGGAGCTAGTCGACTTTGGCCGCAGAGCCGCTAATGTCAGATTAGCAAAACAATCGCTAACAAAATCGACAGCCGAATTGCGGCTCACAGAGCTGGATGTGACCACACGCAGTGCACTGCTGTATCTCAAGTTATTGTTGATTCAGCAACAAATATTGGTTTGTCAGGCCACTCTAGATCGCATGACCGATTGGTCGTTAGTGGTGCACACCCTCTGCGATAAAGGTTTAAAACCAGGGGTAGATGCCGCTCGTGCAGATGCCGAAGTATCACTAGCAAAAATTGCACTGATTCAAGCCAGACGAGACGCCGATTTAGCTCAACAAGATCTAGCGGAAGCTATTGGCATGGCCGGAGCTTTGATACAACCGGTGGCAGAGCCCTTAATTTCGCGACCAAAATTCACCACCCTTACCATGCCCGATGCGCCAGCCAATCTAGCAAAGCACCCTCTGGCAATCTTGAAAATGGCCGACGTTGATGTCGCCAAATCGCGTTTAAAATTACTCGACCATAGCTGGTATCCACACCTATGGCTAGAGTCTGCCATCTGGGGAAGAGGCTCTGGCAATGGCCGTTTTATTAAACCAATCGCCAGCGGCATCATCCCCAAAACGGCCAACTGGACCGTCGGTTTTACATTTCAGTTTCCGGTAATGGAATACTTCAAAATCAAAGCGCAGAAAATCACCGAGCGCTCGTCTATTGAAGCGCAGCGCTCCAACTACGATTTGGCTATGCAAGAGTTAATTAGAGAAGACAAGAAAGCCAAAATTTTATTGAGCCGCGCTGAAGAAATCGCTGATGAGACGCCGGTTTTGCTTGTGGCGGCGAAAGAAAATGAAATCAAAGCAAGAGAGCGATATAGGGTTGGTTTAACCAACGTTATGGAAGTAGCAGAAGCCGAACGCATTCTTGCCAAAGCACAAGCCGAGAACGTTGAGGCTCAAATTAAAGTGTGGCAATCTGTTTTAGCGATCGCCTATGCTCATGGCGATATCCAGCCCTTCCTCAAACTCGTGGCAGCGGCCGAGACAAACAAAGGCCAGAGCAACAACAACAACAACAATAACAACGACGGGGCCTTGAGACCAACGCCAGAGGTCAAGCCATGATAGACCGGGTCATAGATATGGAGGCAACGGCTTAATATGTGGCTGCAAATCGTATCAATGAAGCGCCCCATAACCGTCATTGTTGCGGTTATAAGCCTGATGCTGGCATCGGTGATGGCGTTGATGTCGATGAAAGAAGACATCTTTCCTGACCTGAACATGCCAGTCATTTATGTCGTGCAAGGCTACGGCGGCATGGCACCAGATCAAATGGAAGGCTACATAGTCTCTACCTATGAAGTGCACTTCTTGTACATTCCAGGCGTTGACCATATTGAGTCGCAGACCATTCAAAACATCTCCATGATGAAAGTCTATTTTCATCCTGGCACAAACATGTCAGAGGCTCTATCTACCTGCGTTGCCATGGTCAGCCGCGCCCGCACCTTGATGCCGCCAGGCACAGTCGAGCCTTTTGTACTGAGGTTCGACGCCGGCAGTTTGCCCGTGGGGCAACTAGTGCTATCTAGTAAAACCAAAACTATTGAGCAGCTCCAAGACTTGGCCTTTGTCAGAGTAAGACCAGAACTAGGCACCATTCCCGGTGCCTCAGCGCCGCCACCTTTTGGTGGAAACGCTCGCACCATTGTCATTAGTGCCGACAGCCAAAAACTCAGGCAGTTCAATATATCTGGAGACATGATTGTCAAAGCACTGGCCACGGGCAACGAAATCGTGCCAGCTGGCAACGCCCGTATTGGCGACTATATGCAGATTACGCCAATCAATACCGACCTGCCCGACATCCACCAGTTAGACTATTTGCCTATAAAAATGGGCCCCGGCCCTACTGTGTTTATGCGCGATGTAGCCACAGTTAGCGACAGCAGTGACATTTTGGCGGGTTACGCCCTGCACAACGGCCGACGCACAGTCTATGTGCCGGTGGTAAAGAGAGCAGATGCCTCCACCGTATCGGTGGTCAATGCCTTAAAAGAGCATCTGCCTGTAATGCAGCGCCTCTTACCCGAAGACGTCACTATCAGCTACGAGTTTGACCAATCAAAACACGTCACCGATTCAATCAAGGGTGTTCTCAGCGAAGGGGCCCTGGGTGCAATTTTGCCAGGCCTGATGATCTTCCTCTTCTTACGCGATCTGCGCAGTACATTCATTGTCATTACGACAATTCCTTGCGTGCTTCTGGGCGCCAGTTTATCGCTCTACGTCACGGGCCAAACCATCAATATGCAGACCCTCTCGGGCCTAGCGCTAGCCATTGGCATCCTCGTGGACGAAGCCACGGTGGACATCGAAAACATCCATGCCCACATGGCACGAGGCGAAGCTGTGACCAGAGCAACACTGGCTGCAGGCTTTGAAACCCGGGTGCCGCGACTTCTGGCAATGCTTTCAATTATTGCCGTCTTCGTACCTTCCTTCTTCATGACTGGAGTGACCAAAGCACTGTTCGTGCCACTCTCACTAGCAGTCGGCTTCTGCATGGTCTGGTCGTTCTTTATGTCGAGCGCCCTGGTGCCAGTTATGGCCGTATATTTGATCAAGCATAAAGAAAATGAAGATGAAAGCAAAGGCTTCTTTGCCAAGTTCAAAGCTGGTCACGCGGCCTTGGTAGAAAAGCTCATGAGCATGCGCCTGATTGTCATTCCCGTTTACTTCCTGGTGACTATTTCACTCAGCGTTCTGCTCTTTTGCCAAAGCGGTCGCGAGCTTTTCCCCAGCTCAGACACTACTGACTTCAGAGTGCGAATGCGCTGCCCCACAGGCACACGGGTAGAAGTAACCGAAGAGAAGACCTTGCAAATGCTTGACATAATTAAGCGTGAAGCAGGCCCTGGAAACGTCGAAGCCACTCTGGGCTATGCCGGTCAGCAGCCAGTGCAATTTGTCATCAGCTCTGTGTTTCTCTGGACCAGCGGCCCCCACGAAGCGGTCATGGACGTCAGTTTACGCAAAGAAGCCAATATTGACCTAGCCCACTTCAAAGACGTCTTACGCAGCAAATTTGCCCAGGAGATGCCCCACGTAAGCTTCAGCTTTGAGCCCGGAGACTTAGTCAGTCAAATCATGAATCTTGGCTCGCCCACACCGATATCAGTGATAGTGAAGGGCCCAGACCTGACCCAGTGCAGGCTCTTTGCCGACAAGGTCAAAGCCGAAATGGCTAAGATTCCATACCTGCGCGATTTACAGTACGGCCAACCCCTCGACTATCCCACCGTAGACGTCAACATTGATCGAGAACTGGCCGGCCAATTTGGCCTCACACCGGCCCAGGTAGGCAAAGCCCTTGTACCAGCAACATCTTCGAGCCGCTACATCTTAGAAAACTTCTGGATGGATAGAAAAACCGGGGTGGCCTACCAGGTGCAAGTGCAGGTACCGCAAAACCAAATACAGTCGATGGAAGCGCTCAAGCACTTCCCGATCATGCTCAAAGAAAACAGCGAGCACCCGCTCTTAGGAGACGTGGCCACGGTCTCGTATGGCAAGTGCGTAGGAGAGTACGACCGCGACAACATGATGCGCATGGTCTCGCTCACTGCCAATATTGAGGGCATGGATCTAGGCCATGTGGGAGAAGAAGTGAAAGCAGCGCTGGCCCGAGCCGGTGAGCCGCCCCGCAGCGTGAGAGTCAAAGTAGCCGGACAAGTACCTGTATTAAGCGATACTTTCTCACACCTCTTCATTGGGCTTTCTCTTGCTCTGGTTGTGATTTTCTTGATGTTGACCGGTTATTTTCAATCGACCAAACTGGCCTTGATAGTGCTCTCAACAGCTCCAGCTATTGTTTGCGGCGTCATGGTTATGCTGCGACTAACTGGCACCACTCTCAACATTGAGTCTTTCATGGGTGCAATCATGTCTATCGGTATTGGGGTAAGCAACGCCATCCTCCTGGTTAACTACGCAGAGAACAGCCGCCTGGGTGGAAAAACAGCTCTAGAAGCAGCACTTTTTGGAGCACAAGAGCGCTTGCGTCCAATTCTAATGACCTCAATTGCCATGGTATCAGGAATGGTGCCAATGGCCCTGGCCCTAAGCGAAGGCGGAGCCCAGAGTGCGCCATTAGGCCGTGCCGTTATTGGTGGGCTGACAATGTCAACACTGACGGCTCTAACGATATTGCCCTTAGTTTTTGCGGTAGTGCAGCGGAAGAGCTCTACTGCCTCACCGTCTATACATCCCGATGATCGAGGCGAGTAAATAGAAATGAGTGTTTTACGGCGACATCGCAAAATTGAAGAAGTAGCGCTTATCATTCAAACAGCGCTCACCGTATCTATTAGCCTGGCACCCATGGTACTGCTCAGCGCTTGTTCAGAAAAAGCAGTAGTGCCCCATACCACAGCCCAAGATATACAAGAGCTTCCCGTCACCGAAGTAATCAAACAAACACTTTCACGGGTAGACCAGTTGCCTGGTGAGATTCAGGCCTACCAAGACGTAGCGGTCTATCCCAAAGTACCAGGCTTCATCGATTGGATTGGCGTAGATAGAGGCTCTAAGGTAAAGAAAGGACAAGTAATCTGTCGCCTCATCGCCCCAGAACTACTAGCTCAAAGCAACGAGTCGGCAGCAAAAGCAAAAGCTGTGAGTGGGGAGCTACAACAAGCTCAATCAAAACTGGCCTCAGCCAAAGCCAGCCTGCTGGAAGCCAAAGCACAATTAGCGGGCGATGAAGACACCTACAATCGCACCAAAGAAGCATCACTGGTGCCGGGTGTAGTGGCACCCAACGATGTAGTTGTCTTGGGACAAAAAGTAGAAGCCGACAAAGAGAAAGTAAAAGCCTGGCAGGAAAATATTGCCGCCGCTGCCAATGCCGTAAAATCGTTAACAGACTCATTGGTAGCAGCGAAAAAGGCCAGCGAAAATTACAAAGATATCTCCCAGTATCTAACCATCACAGCCCCCTTCGACGGCTATGTCACCGAGCGCAACATGCACGTAGGCAGCTTTGTCGGCCCCCTAGGACACGGCGCTTATCCGTCCATTGTGCGGGTGCAAGAACTTGACCTACTGCGCATTGTTACCCCAGTTCCTGAAGCCATAGCCGGCGGAGTTGTACCAGGAGCTGACGTAGAATTTACTGTTTCAACTCACCCCAGCGAAAAATTCAAGGGCAAAGTAGCCAGAATCGGCAATTACCTAGACCAAAAAACTCGGACCATGCCCGTCGAGCTCAATTATCCCAATCCGGGTTGGCGCATACTACCTGGTATGTTCTGCGAAGTCTTCTGGCCAACCAAGCGGCCCCATCCATCTTTATTCTTACCTCCAAGTGCCGTTGAAACCACATCGACTCTGTCGACTTTCGTCTGTCGCGTCAAAGACGGAGAAGTGGAATGGGTGCCTGTTGTGCGAGGCGAGATGATGAACAGCCTGACCGAAGTATTCGGCGAACTCAAACCCGGTGATCTAGTTGCCCTCAGATGCACTGATGCCTTAAAACCGCACACCAAAGTAAAGCCAATCCTGACTGCAGTAAAAGAAGCACACGCGCCAGAATCAGCTCGACCAGGCTATAACAATCGCGGCGTTTTCTATCAAACCCCTGACGCCGAAAAAGCAGATTTGAAAGCACCAGAAAATACGGACAAGCCAAAGGCTTTTTGATAGCGCGTTAGTTCGCGATAGCCATACTAACCTTGTACAAGAAAAGCTCACAACAATTTAGGCGGCACGGAGCGAGTCTAAGTGCGATCTCATCTAGGTGTAAGAAATTCTCTTTTAATTTCTTACACTTCTTGGCTAGGTTTAAAGCCATAACCACTATCTAATTTCCCGCGAATAAATACTTAGCTTCAAAACACAGCAACACCCAATCGAATTTCTTCACAGCATAAGGTGCTGAGAAATTTGTCAGGTCTGCTGCGTGGCCGTTGCCACCTGAGCCTAACTGTCTAACGCGCGAAATCTTCAAATCGCAAACATCTCAACCGAAGGGATCGTCATGAATATTTCAAAAACAGCCTCAACCCAGGGGCTTGAGCTTTATCACGCGATCTGGGAACTGGTCGGCGTTACTTTCTTCGACAAGTCGAGATTGGCGAATTGGAGCTCCTGGGAGCACAAGTTCGACGACCTGATCGACAGCGAAGAAACGGCATTGCGCTGTGCTGACGAAATGTTGGCCTCGCTCAATGACACCTACACCGAGCGGCTGATCGCACCTTCCACCTTCGTCTCGCCGTCTAGCGCTGACGAATCTACTGCTCCAGGCAATTCCTCCGCAGCGGCTGAAAAGCCTGCCGATGTCATGTCAGCCCTCTCCCCCAGCAAGATTGGCTATCTGCGCATCAGCAGTTTTGATCGCGAAGATATCGTCGAACTGGTAGAAGCTGCTGTGGCAAAAATCGCCACCTGCGAAGGAGTGATTCTCGACCTGCGCGGCAATAGCGGCGGCAGAATGCACCAGGCCATGGAATGCTGCGGCTTCTTCCTCGACCAGGGCCTGCTTGCCACCCTCAAGTTTCGCCACGAAGAGGGCGTGAAAATCAGGCAGTACTTCCTCAACGAGGACCAGTTCTTCCTCACCGATGAAGTGCATGGCGCCAGTAGCAATGGCATCACCACTTTGCCCACCGACCTCTACAAGCGCCGGGCGGCAACGCTGTTTGGCAAACCACTGGTTATCTTGTTCAATCGCCGCACAGCCAGCGCCAGCGAGATGATGATCTGCGCCCTCGTGCAAAACGGCATCGCCGGTCAAGTGCACATGG
>Ga0075444_10000133_pt1 | contig 41030 bp, 46 predicted proteins | sample CoawatmetaG01DNA_FD_76836 | JGI IMG/M metagenome (GOLD analysis project Ga0075444, IMG submission 76836) | Marine microbial communities from the West Antarctic Peninsula - Coastal water metaG017-DNA | ecosystem: Environmental > Aquatic > Marine > Coastal | place: Atlantic Ocean: West Antarctic... | reverse complement strand
TTCTCAATTCTATCGCTCCGGTGCAATGTTGCCCTGACCAGCGCCTTTCAAGAAATTCTTGAAAGAAGCTAGAATGTTTGTCATTTTGAATTCATCGACTACTTTTAGCTCGGCATCTCTTTTTCGCAGTTCAGCAATTTTGCTGCGCACTTTTGGTAGACCTTGCTGATCATAGGTTTGCTCGTCTGAATATAGAGCCATAAGTTCAGCATCGATGCGTATGAATGTTCTATAAGTCTCGCGCTGCTCAACTGATTCGATTTTGTTAGTATCGTTTCTTACTGTCAAAACAGTGTCTAGTGTTTTCATCACTACTTTGGACGAATCTTCGCTAACCGGCTGATTTTGGCGAAACGTGTAAATGGTTACTGGTATCGTGTCTGAAGGTTTGTTTGATTCGAGGTTTGGCATTGTAGAGCTCAGAATGATTGGTTGCAGCGGTCGCTGCAACGTCCAAGGGTTTTGCTGTCGATCTGTTTGATACCCAAATACCTCACGTTCCCTTGTTGGCAAGATTGTTTCTTGCGTTTGCATTTCGCCAGATCTGTTGTCGTATCGAGATACTCTCGCTTGCTGAATGGTACGCCATGTACCTGCAAACCAGGTTGGTATAACAAACCACTCTTTATCTTCGATACAAAGAGCTGATTTACTGTCGAACTTTTGACCCGCCATTGAAGATAGTTTTACTGCTGGCAGTTGTTCTGCATGCTCAATTCCAGCTTGAAGTGGTGCTTGCTCCGATGAGTGAGCGTCTTGGTGTGTTGCGCTTAACAGGATAGCTATTATTGTGGCCGCTATGGGTTTGGTCAAATACTTCTTTTTCATGTCAGGAACGCTTCTTGGTTTGCTTGTGCGGTGTCATCGGTCCGACTTTCAGAAATGCAAATCGTTGTTCAACTGGAAGAGTCATCCATTGTTTAAACCAAGAAAGATAATCAATTTGCTGATCTTGAGTGATATTTTTGAATTGGTTATAGGAAATTGGTTTGCTCCATGATCTGCCGCTCTGCGCAGGCTCTGTCGGTTCTACGACTACCTCTTCGAGAGGAATTACACGGTTGTCTGAAGCTGTCCATGTTTTCTCGCCTGGCGCAGTTGCGAATTGAGCGTCTGGCTGTACTTGTTCGTTTCTGTAGTTGGAAGCGGCTGACTGTGAATAGCCTGAATTAGTGTTTTGCCTGCGCTGCTCCCGCCTCTCAGCTATCTGTTGAACTCGTGCTTTGTTGTCTGCGTATTCTTCCGCAGACTGATAATGGTTATCGAAATTAGCTTCAATAAGGAGGTGTTGATGTGGCCATGGTGGAAATGGCGCGCTCTCGAAAATTGCGTTCATCGCTTGTCGGTCAAATTCCTTGTCGCCTGATGTTTGCGAAATTCGAATATCTTCAAGTTGTCCATCTCTTTCTATCAAGAACAACACTTTGACTTGTGGCATTGCTCGTTGTGTTGGAACCCAGAGGCCTTGAATTCTTTTTCGGGCCTTGATTACATAGTCTCTTAGATTGATGTCGTAGAGCTTTGGTGGATTGGTCAGATCTAGGTTGACTGCATTGCGGCGGCCAAGTGCCAATGTATTTTGTGTACTGGACAGCAAGATTGTAATTGCCAGTAAAGTTAGTAATGAATGGAGTTTTTTATAGACCATTTTGCAGATATGTCGTATTTATGCCCTGATAGAACAGATAATTTAGGCGCCACTTTCTTTGGCGCATAATGCAGTCTGGACGTGATACCTGGACGATGGCAAGCCTCCAGCTTGAAGGCTGTGTATGCTATTTCCCCTTCACCGCCAACTTATCTTTCTCATGGCTATGATTCTGCTGCCTTTTGCCACCCGCGCAAACCCCGCAGGTCAAACCCATCTTGGAGCATCGCTTGCACGCACTACAGTTATGGCAAGCATTGCAAGGGTTCGCGCCTATGCAGGTGCTGGCCTGGGCAGCGCCAAAGCTTGCGGCGAAAGAGATGATCGCCGCCAATGCAATTTTTCCCACCGGCATTACCCCCGTGTAGCCTGGTTGTTAACTTACCCGTTAATCGAAATAATAACGGTTGGCTAGACTACAATTGGGAGCTTTTATCTAGTTTAAGTCTGCTTAGTCTAGTGATTCTTATATTGCTCAGGTAAGATGCCAAATGGAGCTTCTTGTCCAATAGCAGTCAACGAGGTTCGAACATCAAGACTTTTCAACGGCGGTCGAGTCGAGCATTCAGGCATATAGAGGCTCTTGTTGCGCTCTCTATTGCTCTTGCATTTGCTGCCGCCATAGCTAGAGTAGACGCTCAGGCCGCTGACTCTAATGAGATAAGTTCATCACTCCAAGATGAAATGACACGGTCTTCATTGCTGTGTCAGCAGCGGAGATACGGCGAAGCTGAGCCAATTCTCCTGCGCTGCTTGTCTCAGTATGAGCTTACCGGCAATCAAGACGCCTTTCTTCTATCGATTCTAACTAACTTAGAACTCGTATATTCTCAGCTTGGAAAGGAGAAGGAAGCAGCATCATGTCAAACTAAGAGGCGCGCTTTAGAGGCTAAGTTTGACGCTGTCGACATGAACTTTGCTACTGGAGGCTCTAAAGAGCGTATGCCTCAGTACGTGGCGCCAAGAGCAGCTGCACGACCGACCACCAACAGCACATCGTCATCTTCGTCGTCGTCTTCTCCTTCCTCTTCCTCTTCTCTATCTCCATCTTCTTCGTCTTCATTGTCATCCTCTCCTTCATCTCCATTTCCATCATCATCATCATCATCATCGCTGCCGCAAGAGCTAAGAGTGCCAGGCCAAGAACCTGAGTTGGGAGCTGCCGTAACAGCAAGCAGCGAAATTCAGGCTGAAGTGAAAGAGGTGATCGCTGCAACCGAGCACGATCGTGAATTGATTTCTGACCCTACCACGGCCGAGCGAACTGTTTTTGATCACTATGAAACGCGATATCGTGATGTTACTGTTGGGCTCCAAACACCCTACCAAGAACCCGTCTATCGTCGCGAGCTGTACAATGTGACTAAAGAGTCGGAGATTCCGGTCTTTGAAGACTTACATTCAATCTGTGCAAGACACTCTCTTGCTGAAACGGTCTATCAGCGTTGTAAGGCTGCCATCATAAATGGTGGCGCTGTTCTTGAGTTAGATAACGGCTTTGCTGTTCTTGTTCAAGAACGGGTGAACCCTGATGATTGGCGATCGGCAAAGGTTTTAATCCAAAAGCTACCGACTTTACCTTTGCCTGGCATCGCCCTCTCTAATTTGCGCACCGGCGCCACTGTGAATTGCGAGGTGCTTGATAGTCGGTAGACGGCCTCAACTGGTATGGATAACTGTGGCTAAACTCGCTGAGAAATATTTGAAAGTGGAGGTTAAATGAATCCGATAAAACTTTACCGCGGAGCTGACGTTGTCGGCATTGTCACAAATCCTGAACAGGAAGGGCCGCAGATTACAGCTGCCCTCGAATTGACTCCTGCTGCCGCTAATCACAAAGACGTGCTCAATTACATGATGAGCGTGACCAGAAATAGTCCAGATCCACCTGTGGCTTTGAACATTTTTGAAGACTGGTTTATTGAGGACGATAGTGGAGTGAAGAGAGGAATTTCTCTCCCCGCTATCCGCTCAGATGCCAAGTTTATCTCCTGGCGCTGGCGGCCCGCACTGAAGAATTGATTGGTGCCAAGCAAATTTTTTTTTCTGCAATTTTGATCTGGTTTTTACTTTATCAGGCCAAGAAGATTGGCCGGGAAATTGAGGATCTTCGTTATGATATTGCTAGTGGCGCTATCTGAAAGTGGAGGTTAAATGAATCCGATGAAACTTTGCCGGGGCGCTGACGTTATCGGCATTGTTACAGAGCCCGCACAAGAAGGGCCGCAGATGACTGCCTTCCTAGAATTGACTCCTGCTGCCGCCAGCCATAAAGAGCTGATCGATTACATTATGAGCGAAAACAAGGGTGACCAAGACCCGCCAGAGTCTTTGAACCTTTGGGAAGACTGGTTCATCGAGGATGAACACGGAGTTAAGCAGGGAATATTTGCACCCGCGATTTACCCTGGTGCCAAGTTTATCTCATGGCGCTGGCGGCCCGCACTGAAGAGTTGATTAGCAATAAGCAAGTTACCGTCATTTATCTGTGGTAACACTTCCCTTTTGGCTGCCAATAGATATGGGGAGTAGCGATTAAATCGGAAGCACTAATGCTGCCATTTACTCGTTATCTGGTATCGGGTCAGTGCGAAAGGGATAAACAGTCAAATCAGGTTCGCATACTTTCCATTCTGGAACTGGCGGCTTGCCACCTATGCCCCAAGAAGTGAGGCACCAGCTAGCAACTTTATCGGATTCGAACTTGAAAGTGAAAAGATCACCACCTTCGCAGTGGGTGACAATTGAGTAGCTCAGTGTTCCTGGAGTTTTGAAAACATTCTCTGTACCTTTTCCGAGCAATTTTTCTATCTCCAGCCTGGTCATACCAACTATTTTATGGTCTCTTAGAAAACCGGCAAACATAATCGAACGCGTACCGTCAAAAGGTTTAGGTGGTCTTGCCCAAGCTGCAGGAGTGAAATGTTCTGTATCGAGCGAATGATCTGCTTCCGCTAGAGATTGGAGAAGCTGCACGTCTACCTGTCTGAGCGGCAAAGGTAGCCGATTTTGTCGCGCGGCCAGGGTCGCGGCCTGTAATGGTTTCTCAGCGTTATAAACTTCATTTTCGTCGAGGGAGCGACACAGTACTCTGCCACTTCTATCAACCGCGAGATAGTAACACTTTCCGTCAATGATCTCGCAAGCATGCGCGCAGCCCAGGCTAATCATGCACGATTCTAGCTTTGTCGGGTAAATCAAAACGCCATCGGTATTAACTAGGCCGGCCTTACCTCTCTCCTCTTTAATATTCTTGGCCGTAATCATTACCATATCGTTCTCAATGACACCGCCTGTCGCAGGGCTGAGATCGTTTATGGTGGCAAGTAACTTTCCAGTAGTGTCGAAAACAGATAAATCTAAAGTGATTCCAAGATCATCTAGTTTTGTAGCAACGATATGAAAGTCAGAGCCAATATCTATAGTGTGCCAAATCGGTGCAAGAATCACTTTGCCATTCGCGTTCTTGAGGCCCAGGTAACTGTTCTCGAAGGCTATAAGCAGATAATCTCGAGGATCTACAATTTTGGTTTTCGCATTTGCTACCCAATATCTGCGACAGTCAGCCATCATTCCACTGTTGCCTGCAGTGGCGGCTTTGTCAATCAGCCATTCTTTTACTGCATTGTCTTTCTTTATTTCGACAACTACTTCTGCATGGTCTGAAATTCGTTGGGCCAGCACAAAGCCTGGCATCAAGTCGGCCAGAAAACGCAAATTTTTATGAGGAACGCTTTGAAATTGCCGTGAGGGCTCAGGAAGTCCGCGAACTACTGTTTCTGCCAGAGAAGGAGGCGCTGCACTTGCTGCAATTAGAAAAGCTGCAACCAAAACTGAAATGAGTAAATGATTTTTGATACTCACCTCTACTTAATTGAGGCCGCATTGGGTTCTGTCGTCTGCCACTCTGTAGTTTGACTACCTTGATGATAAGCCCATGCGCAAACCTTATCATCCTTGATTTCTAATCTTATACTCTCACCACTGCGACCACAGTGAAATCCATCAGACAAAGAATAGGAACAGCACAGCTTGCCGTCGATGTCCTGCGGCCTTCCATCACCCAATAGCAGTTGCAATTCAGCTACTTTCATTCCGATCAATTTATAGTCTTGAAGGAAGCCAATAAACATGCCTTTCTTTCCGCTATCTACTCTCCAGAGGATAGGTGAGAAGTGCGGTGAATCATGGGAGCGATCGGCATTGGCGATTTGTTCGACTTTTTCGATATCAAGGTAAAACTCAGTATTGTCAGGTTTTTGATGCGGACGATTTAGCCATGCCTGCGTAATTTTCTTATAGACGATATCAACCTTCCCCGGATCTAACGATTGAGCAACAACTTTGCCGCTATCGTCAATTATCAAATAGGTGGTTTTTCCAGATTCAGTTTTATAGCACTGTGCGTGTCCTGCTCCGATTATGCAACCGTCCAGCACTCTTGGATAAATTGGCTTACCGCTAGCATCAAGCAGACCCCTTTTTCCTCGGTCATAACCGCCATGCGGCAGTTTAGCGAGATGATCACCAATTACAATAAAGCCATCTTCAAAGCTCGGGTAATCATAAGGGTCGATGTTTAATGCACTGTTGAGAAGTCGCCCAGACCGGTCAAATACGTCCAAATCGCCGCGAGTTTGACGGATACTTTTCTTGAACGCGGCATAATTCATTTTTTCATCAACTGCAATGGATGCATATTGTTGCTTGATGATTGACTGCCCCAGAGCATTATTTATTCCGTGTGAATCTCCGTCTGTGATGTCTATCAGTAAATAAACTCGCGGATCGGGTAGTTTTTCGTTGGGTGCAGCTGTCCACCAGAAGCGGGTGCCAATTAGCGAGCTTCGACTTTGCTTTTGAGTCTTAGCGTCTACCTCAAAAACTCTCCCAGGCGACTTTTCAAAGCACTCGACTATTACTAATTTACGATTCGAGATGCGCTGTGCTAGCGTGTAGCCGGGGCCTAGGTCTTTTAAAAAGCGCATCCCTTCATGAGGCACTCTTAAAAACTGCGCGGATGGCGTTGGCAGAGCAGAGTATGGAACCTCGGCAGATAATTTATTAGGCAAAGCTGCGCTGAGCAGAACTGCCAACACTAGTAATTTCGCAGTCATTTGATAGCGCGTCGCGCTTGGATAATTCAATGTAAGCGACAGCATGTTAGCCCTGCGTTGAAGGTTGGGATTGAGTCAACTGGAGCCGTTCTCTGGCTTTGGTTGTACTAGGTCGCCATAAAGAATCTCCGTTCCATAAGGAAATATCTTATTGTACTAAATGCCATTTTTGTATAATAAGGCGACTACTTACGGAACGGTAGAATATTATCGCTCTTCATCGGCAGAGAAGCTGTGCTCTCAAGCCGAATAGAAGGCACTCAGGCATCATTACACTTTTGCGATCTTGTTTACTTTGATTAATTTTGATGTTTGATGGCTTTGACTGATTCGGTCAAAACTTGAAGCGCTACCCCTAGTAGCACGACATCTTTAAGAAGAAATTGCCCAGGAACTGAGAGTGCTGGGACGGCACCAAATATAATTCCGGCGACGGCTCCTGGAGTCGAAAAGATAAAAGAAAGAGTAGTTAAAAACATGCCGGTTGCCAAAAAGCCACCGACCGCCGAAAGCTTTGGATTTATCCCACGCATTGCAATCAGCGACGCCACCACAAGTTCGACACTCCCTAGAATGTTTGATAAGACCTGATGATTTATCAAGCTATAGGTCCAACCCATAAATGGGCTGTTTGCTACGAATGGAGCTATGCCTTCTGCTTCTGGGGCCGTGAATTTAAGGAGACCGATCCAACCTATAGTTAGAGCAAGTCCAAAGTATGAAAAGTATTTGGCAACTTCGTCTGGCGGTGTAGCCGAAAGTGCAGTCAAAAAAGGAGTGTGATTTTTATTGGCTGTAACAGTGTTCATGATTCAAGTCCTCACTTGGTCTATCTGTCGGTTTGTGATTTGAGGACAGCAGTTCTTACCCCGTTCGAAGAAAAATTTTGAATTATTTTGAAAAAGCGGTAGTCAAGTGTCGATAGCGAGTAAAATTTTCTGAATGCTAAATAGAGGAAGTGATTTGGGATTTGAGGACAATGTTTACCTAGCACTTCTGGAAGGTGACAAGGTCGCCCGAGAAGCCGCTTTCTCAAAGTTGCGTCCTCAACTTTTGCGCGGCATTGCTCCAAAACTTAAAGCCATGTTTCAAGTGGAAGACTCTTTTATAGAAGACGTTGTGCAAGAAACTTTGATCATTGTTATGCAAAAGCTTAGCTCGTTTCGTGGCGAAAGTGCCTTTTACACATGGGTGTGCGCCATTGCTATACGTGTTGCAATGGCAGAAATTCGGCGAAAACGATGGAGTGATTATTCTCTAGATGCTCTAACCGCAGACGATATTTTTGAAGGCCCGGCGGCGCCAGGCGATTTTACAGAACGTGTCGCGGCCAAGGAGGTTTTGGAAATTGTTAAACAGTCTATTGCCACAGCGTTAACTAGCAAACAGCGTACGGCATTACTTGCAGAAATCGATGGGATGACAGCTGATGAAATTGCTCGGAGGTATGATACTACATGCGGGGCGGTGTATAAATTGACCCATGATGCGAGACGGGCACTAATCAAAGATTTACACAAAAAAGGCTTCGATCTGGAGGCGGCTCTTGCAAAAACAACCTGAAAAACTGACTGAATTGCTCGCTCTTTTGCGAAAAACAAAGGAGTCAGAAATTGACTGTGATGAGTTCTGGGAAAAGGGTCCCAGTCTTGCCGAGAGTACAACGGCTCTAAATGCTGATGAGTTAGCCAGTTTTCTGCATCATCTTGAAATGTGTCCAGGTTGTCGAGAAAATTTCGAAATTCTCAAAAGTATTTTGAAAGACTCTCAAGAGCAACAGTGCTAAGATCCCGAGCCTGTTACTAGATACAGTCAATTAAGTAAATGAAGATATGCGCATGATTAGTTGGCTTGTTCTCCGGCTACAAGTCTGACAGGGATGTGACTTGGCGCCTTAAATTGCAGTGTTTTGTCCTACTGGCCGTCATCTTCGTCCGGCTTTACTGGTAGGGTTAGCCAAAAAGTTGAGCCGTTCCCAAATTTGCTATCCACGCCAATTTTGCCACCGTGTGACTCAACAATTAGTTTGGAAATTGCTAGACCCAGACCGCTACCTCCAACTTTTTTGCCCTCATCAGTTTGATAGAATTTCTGAAAAACTTGATTTGTTTCTGATCGCTCTATGCCAACACCCTGGTCACTGATAGTGATTTTGACAAACGATTCGCTAAATTCTGTATTCACTATTATTTGAGATCGAACTGGTGAGAATTTGATCGCATTCGACAGCAAATTGACTAAGACTTGCAAGACGCGTCCTCTATCAACGAGCAAGTAATTGCGATCGGCTTTGCTTATTATCTCAATTTGTTTTACTTGTGCCAGTGGACTTACTGTCTCTATTGCTGTAAGAATCAATTCTTTGAGATTTTCAGGGCTTAACTCTATGGCTAGCTTTCCTACCTCTAGGCTTTCCATCAAAAGCAGGTCGTTTATTAAGGCGAGCAATTGATTCAAGCCTTTAGATATCGAGGTAATTTGCCGATGGCCTGAGTCGCTAAGAGTTTCTCTGTCTGATCGTTCTAATAGGTCAATTGCTATCAGCGATGATGTTAGTGGGCTGCGCAAGTCATGTGCCAGCATCTGAGTCAGCGTTCTGCGAAACTCTGTTGCTTCTGTTAATTGTTTGCCAGTTTCGTGTAGCGCTAGATCAAGCTCAGAGAGCTCGTCTTGCCCTCCGACTGTTGATGATAGTGATAAATTCTTTGGTAGTCTATTGGCGTTGTCGACAAGTATTGTAAGCCGAGACGTGATGTTTCTTATAAATAAGAAGAGCATGATCAGAGCTACGACGAAATTGAGAACGAGTCCTGTGTAGACAATGGTGCGTACCTTTGCGCTGGCGTGCTTATCGCGTTCACGCATCTTTTCCAGCTCTTCTCCCTTGCTGTTTAAGATGTCTAGCATGAGCTGGTTTCGCGCTCCTGCGTCTTGACTGAAAACACGAAACGATTTAATTGAGGAAAGTACCTTGAAATAATCAGAAGAATTATTAGAGGGCTTGAAAGTTTCGATGATACTAAACGGGCTGTCTAAGTCTTTTTGCAGGCCTTCAACCCACTTGTGATTTTCGGGATCATTTGCAGTCGTTTGAGAAAGTGTATTCAGTCTCTGTTTGAAAATATTGAGGTGAAGCCTGGCTTTTGTGCGATAGTCTTCACGTTGAATCGCGAGAAAGTTCATTGCCGAACCCACGATGACGCCATATTCGACAATGGCGCTGTTCATGAGAAAGAGCAGACGCGATTGGTAGCGTTCTTGCTCCAGCAGTTCTTGATTTCGGCTTAGAGCGTCATTTAGCATGAAGATCCATACACAATTGATTATCAGCGGAATTAGGACAAGAGCTAGACCCTTGTGCAAAATCCTAATGCGCAAAAAGCTCGGCTTGAAATGGTTAATTTTGATACTACTAAGGTCAGGTGTGACATCCAAAAGATTAGCAATCCCCATTAGCGAGATAAAGAAGTTGATTCTACACTGCCGAGGGCTGGCCTTCTATTTATTAGGCCTCGCTGAGTCAGCCGAGCTGCTTGTAAAGTCACCACTAGGTCTGCGTTGTGGGGTTGGGGTGTTGGCTGAATTCGAGCTGTCTGCTCCAAAATCTAGTTGCAAGTCTGGAAGGGTGCCAGATTTAGTAAATTCTTTGCTTTCCTCACTTCGCTTGCTTGATGCATTGGCAGCGTTGCTACTGCTTAACGAGAGGTCGCTCGCTTCGGCTGCAAGTCTCGAAAAGGGGGCATCGACCGATTCAGGTCTAGTGGTGTTGTCATTTATTTCGTTTCTGTTCATCTGTAGTCCTCACTAATGCAATTTGGTAACGATTGCAATGTAATTTAGGGGGTATGAAATCGGTATGAAATTTGGGAGTTTATGTGGGGAAATATCTTCTTGTAGACGACGATCTGGTTCTGGGCGCTAAAGTTCAGGAGAGTTTTGCTGCCCATGGGCTTGATTTAGAGTGGGTCACTAGCGGTGGCGACGCGTTGCAGATGTTGGCCAACTACGAATATGAATTGATTCTGCTCGATTGGAATTTACCGGACATGACAGGCTTGGTGATATGCCAGCAATACCGCAAGGGTCGCGGAGAGGCCTATATCATTTTTCTTACAGGTGAAAGCGATCTGGAGAACAAGGAGAAAGCTCTTGATTCTGGTGGGGATGATTATCTGGTTAAACCCTTTGACTTTCGCGAACTGTTTGCCCGGATGCGCAGTGTCATGCGCCGGGCCTTGGTTCTTAAAGAAGAAGAGATCAGAATTGGCGAGGTCGCTTTTCATATCGAGCAGCGCACTGTTACAGCTAATGGCGAGAAAGTACAGCTGACTAGCAAAGAATCTGCCATGCTTGAAATTCTAATGCGTCATCCAGACCGGCCCTATAACGCGCAACGGCTGATGAGTGCGGCCTGGCCATCTGACAGCGAGGCGTCTGTTGATACTGTGCGAACCTGGATGAAGCTTTTACGGCAAAAATTAGCACGACTGGGCAAAGCTGACTTCATAAAAACTGTGGTCGGAGCTGGCTATGTAATTGAAGGCGCTGATGGTGAGGCACGTTTATGATGCGGCACGTTGATTATGATGGGTGTCAAAGATGCAAGATCGTTCTCGTTTTCAAGCTGTCCCGTGCGCCTTTCAGGCTATCCCGGGCGCTGCTCAAGCCTCAGTATTCAGAAGGCAGGATACCTAAATGTCGACGAAGTTGCCAAAGCGACTAAGTCTCATCCAGGAAGATACTTCAAAGTGGAGCTTAGATGAGTGCGCTAAACGCCTCTGTAGTGTCTATTTAGCAGTAGTATTTTTGATGGCATAAGTAATCAACGTTGGTTTAATTCTTTTGTTCTTCTTTCGTAAGCTCAATAATTTCATAGCCATTTTTTCGAGCTTCTACCCAGTCGGTGCTGAAGGTGCGCACAATTGCTTTTCTGCCAAGTAAAGCTGGTGAGGTAAAATGAATCTTTTTGCCGTCGTCGATCAATTCGGCTTTGGCATCTTCGGCAGGGCGAACCTCGATTAAAGTTTCAGTTTCTTTTAGAAGACCGTTAAGGACAGTTCGCACCATGCGCAGTTCTATGCACTGCCTGCAAATCTCATCGTAGCTTACGTCGAATTTGGAGACTAGTTCGAAAGTCACATCTTCAGTTTTGGCAATTAGACCAACCCCGTCTGGGTGCTCGTCAAAGTCCCAGTTTATCGCTGCCAGACAACCGCCTATCGAACCAATTATTGCCATCGGCACTGTCAGTACCAAACTGATTATTCGAATTTTGCTTTTAGGGCCCATGGACACGATAACAGCAAGAGATACGAAAAGGAGTGCCAAAATGATCGTGGCATAGCGCTCGAGTTGCTCATTGGCAAACGTATAGTGGCCCATACCAATTCGACCAACAACGAGTGCCAAGATTAGACAGTTTAACCAGATCACCTGTTCTTTAGATAATCTACTCGGTTTGTCTTCTGGTTTTTGCTCTCCTTCTGGCTGAGTCATGTTGCCCTCAATCAAGGTCATCAACTACTACCCAAACTCCGCCTATCAGCCTTTTGAAAATGGTGCTTGCGTCGCCTGGTTTTTGGAGATTGTGCAGTTTGCATAGCTCTTCGTAGTCAGGGTCTCCTGGGGCTGATACTGAGGCTCCGTGTCCCTTGCTTCCATCGGGCATCCATTCGATTAGGTTCTGAGCTATTGATAGGTCATCTTGCATTTGTGCCCATTCGCGCGCACTGCCAGCTAGCGCCTTGCGGATGGCATTAGATTCAGCGATTTCCTCTGGCGTATTTCTCGGACCAGAAAGCAGCCTTTCTGTGAGTTTTGTTAGCCTGTTTTCTGCTTGATTTTCATCCGTCATCTTTAGAATTCCTCGTCAGTTTTAGCAGAGTTTTTTTTTCTGCACTAATTAGGTCATAGTCCTTTTTGAATGCAGATCGAAATGCTGGACTATCTGACATCGGTTCCCCGAACTAGTCTGCTGCCTCAAACGATTTGGCGCCGTGCTTCGTGCAAGGCCAAAATGCTTTGCCTTCATGAAGGAATCGCACACGATACCTGTGAAATCCCGGTTCGTATTCGTTTTCAGCTATTACTGCTAATGGTGTCATTGTTAGCATTGGTGTTGATTACCGCGAAGCTTCATAGTTGTTGTCGAGCCTCGTGAAAATTTAGAAGCGCCTGCATTAGGTCTGTCACCTTGGGATCTTCGCAAGTAATTTTCCAGAATTCATCGTCATCCCATATCGCACCGATGATATCTTCATCTTTGACTGTAAAGGTAAATTCCTGATTGCCTTTCTCGCTTTGGAAAACTATACGGTAGCGATGCAAATTGGGCGCATATTCACCTTCAGCTGTTATTGATATGGGGTTTATTGTTCGCATTGGCTATCTGTTACCTCAGCATGAAAGTTCCCTTCCGAAAAGCTGCTCTACCGTTCCAGTATAGGACAAAGTTTTCTTTTGTCATTTCAAAAGTACTTGCTTCCCAGGGGGCAGTAATTAACACTATCGCAGATGTTATACACTAGTAAGAACAGCAATCGTATCTCCTCGTCAATTCTTCGTTCGCTAAAGGAGCTTAAGCCATGCAAGCAGAAGTTAGAAAGGAAGATTTGATAGAGGCCCATTTGGCACGGTTGAAACGTGCGGCAGAAGCAATCTCGCGTGCTGATGCCTTGCTCATCGGTGCTGGGGCGGGAATGAGCGTCGACTCCGGCTTGCCAGATTATCGCGGGACGACTGGTTTTTGGAAAGCCTACCCGCCGTTCCGTGGCCGCACCTATCAAGAAATTGCAGGCCCGCAATTGATTAGAGACGACCCTGAGCAAGCCTGGGGCTTCTATGGCCATTGCTTAAGTCTTTATCGTGCAACTGTCCCGCACGCGGGGTTTCAGATTCTCAAGTGCTGGGCTGAACAAATTGTCGGAGAATACTTTGTTTTTACGAGCAACATTGACGGCCACTTCGAACGAGAAGGTTTCGCACGTGAGCGTATCTATGAGGTGCATGGCTCGATTCATTTTATGCAATGCTCACGTGGCCTGGCATGCGGACCGGCCATTTGGCCCGCCGACGGAATTGATGTAGATGTTGATGAAACTGAGTTTCGTGCGGTAAGCCCATTGCCCAACTGCATCAATTGTGATGCGATTGCTCGTCCTAATATTCTTTTATTTGGAGATGATGCTTGGGTGCCTATGCGAACTGTTGAGCATGAAGACCGTTACGAAGAGTGGCTTGCCAAGTTCAAATCAAAGAATGTGGTTGCCATCGAATTTGGTGCCGGACTCGCCGTGCCAACTGTGCGTGTCGAGTGTCAGAAGCGATCAAAGACGCTCATTCGAGTAAATCCAAGAGATTATTTGGCTTCGGTTGATTCAATTTCAATTCCATTGAATGCTCTTGAAGCTATTCAAGGAATCGACGATTTCTTGCGATAGGTAGCTAATTTCATCACCGAGCCCCCATGCCATTCTTCAACATCTTCATCAAAGACATTCCTAGCCGTATCGACCTGCAAAAGGCTCTAGACCACAATCAAATTCCAATCGGTCTGCTGAAGTCTTACGAGCTAGTCGAGTATCGTGGCTGGGCGCGCATGAAATTGGGCAGCTATAACGGCGCTATCGAGATTTTCGTCGATTATGTTACTTCTCAATACATACCGGTCGGTCGCGAGCAGATTGGCGATAGAGGCATCGTAATCACGCTCAACTATGGCGATGATGCAATGTCGTCGTGCTTAGCTGCGGGTCTTGCCAGCACTATGGCAAAGTCTTTCGACGCGCTCGTCTATGCCGGCCAATTTTTGTCATCTAAGCAGTTGTTGATTACCTTCAACGAGCTACTCACTCGTGCAAGATTTGAAGCACGGCAGACACCGCATAAGTTGTTGCTTGATGCGCTTTCTGCACGGTTACCTCATTTTGCCAAAAAGGGAAATTACTTCTTCTACCTACCTCTCGGTCACAGTGTAAGAGGTTTTTTTCTTGCTCCGTCGAAGGGCACATTCGAGGTGCGATTGCTTCTCTGGCCTCTAGTGGCATACAGTGGTCGGCTGCATGTGTCGCACGCTCCGGAGAAGTTGGGAATTCCAAATTGTTATGGGGCTTTGTACAAGCCTCCAGCTTCACAGATGTACTGGAGGTACGAGCCCGATTGTGCAGATGTGCTTGTCGACTTTGCTTACAACAAGATGGAACCTTATTTCGATGCCATTGCTGATCAAGCCGCATTGGCTGCCGAATTATTTGAGCAGTTTCATGACAGCCGCCAAATCTATGAGTTAGAAAAAACCGGAATGGCCTGCGCCGCAGCCGGTCATTACGAGAACGCGTTGAAGATTTTTGATAGATTTCATTATGCAATTTCTGACACTCGGCGCTACGAATACATCGTTGATATGGAGCAGCGTTGCGACACCATAGCTTCTTTCGTCAAAGAGAATCGCATCGAGGAACTCGATGCGCAGCTGGCAAAGTTCAAGGCTCATACGCTTCGCAAGTATGGTTTGGCGGGAGTGGCGAAGAGGGGAAGATAGTCTGTAGTGAGTGAATTATTTCGTGGCGTGAAGGTACATTCGACTTTTTTTCACGAATTCGCGCCCGAGCTATATTAGAAGTAACTCTTGCCTTCGGGTGACTCCCTCATGGTAAATGTTCGCTGATATTCTGGTTCGTATAGGTCAATGATTTTATACGTTCCAGAAGTCTGCCACTCTTTGTTCAGCCAGTTGCCGTTTTGGTCTAGCACTTTTGAAACAGTTTGGGATTGAATATAAATCTTCCCCCAAAATAGCCATTTGTCGTCAATGTTCTGGACAAGAAATACTCTGACAGGGTCTAAGTGAAATATCCGAGCGCTTTTCTTTCCGTGAAATTCAAATAGAGTATCTTCTACTTCAAGTAAAGAAACAGGATTTTGAGTGTGTTTGGTTAGATCTAAGAAGTTGCTTGGAAAACCCTGTTCGATTGTGAGTTGAAGTGTGTCATTGATTTCAAGATAGCTGCCCATTTCTACTTCTAACTTTGGCTGGAACTCTGAAGTGCAATTTTGTTGTCACTAATTATAAGGCTTGTTTGCCATTTCTATAGTCAGACTTTGAAACTGTCTTGGTTTGACTTGAGCAGAATTGATGCAACCATCCAAGTGGCTAAACAACAGCGTTTAAACTGTTTGTTTTGCAACGATGTTTGCTGGTGAACTTTCTATTGTGGTAGTGGTTGTAAACTCGCGTGGAATTGGCTCGAACTTTCTTTTGGTGGTGTTCACTCCGATCGTCTGTGGCCTTTTGTTTAGCTGGGGAGAGCTAGTAATTGAATTCGATCCGCATACTGCTTCAAAGGGCTGGGGAATACTCTGGTTTCTCTTTGCTTACGAAACTAGCTTAAGAAGTGCTCTACTTGCCGTGGTCGTTAAATCCGTTTTACGGCCGTTGACCTCTGGCTTTGACCCTCTATGGTTGGCACCCGATGGTAGCGCCTAAAGTGCAGGTAGCCGAGTACCGGAGTCTGCTGACATCTTTCTGGCGACCAGCCCTGTATAATCAGAGCGCCTGCCATAAGAATTTAGCGCCCATAAGGAAACCAATGAAGACAAATGATGACGATCGCCGCGCTGCACTGATCGAACTTGGCGCCGAGGCTCTCGCTGATGTCATCCTCGAACTGGCATTAATCACAGATGAAGCAGACCAAACAATTGAGCGAATAGTCTCTGATGATTCCGCCAATATTGCTCGTATAGAAGAGCGCATTGCCAACTGCGTTTACGACGAAGAAGCCGACATCGCCGGACCAATTTTCTTTATTCAGCGACTCGAATTTTTGTTGCACGATCTCAGTCGTAGTGTGCACGACAGCTTTGAAGGTTTCAGATTGACCTCTCTCTTTATTGAAAACGATCACTATGTCTTCGATAACGTTCGCGACGACGGCACATTTTTGCGCATTTTTCAAAACGATGCAGTTGACTTGCTTATTGATTACGGCAGCGGATGTACCGACAAAGAGTGGCTCTGTCATCAGCTGTTCCGCCTTTATGACGAGGACGAAATTGGCTCTCGCTGGAATATTTTCGCTGGTGCTGCTGAATATATTCCTGATGAAAAACTGCGCATGCTGATTGAGCGAATGCAGAGTGCTGTTAAAAGTAATCCTAGTGCTGAAGCGAAGTGGTCACATGCTTTAGAATCGCTGGCAATACAAATCAAAGATTTCGATCTGCTCGAGCAAACTCGCCTTGCCGGTAGCAGCACATTGTCTACCGCAGACATTTGCGAAATTGCGCGTTTGCGTTTAGACGCCGGCGACGCTTCCGGAGCGCTTGCCTTGCTGAAGAAGGTCGACGCTACCCGCAATCGTCAGACCGAATATAACAAATTGCTGCTCGCAGTCTACAAAGCGCTAGACATGAAAGATGAAGAGGCCGCGCAGGCATGGAAGTTGTTCAAGTCTGTGCGCAGCGAAGAAAATTTCGAGGCGCTTTTGCAGGCTATTGGTGAAAGTAAGCGTGAAGAGGTCATCGAGGGAGAGATGTCTGAAATCTTTGCCATGCATGGCGTGACATACTCCGACGCTCATTTTCTTTTAAATGGTAAACGCATTGATGATGCCGAGAAATATCTCTGGCAACATGTGGTGCCTCTTAAACGCGGTCTGTATGCCAATATTTTGCCTCTTGCTCAAGCAATGGAACTGAACGAGCGCCACCTCATGGCTAGTTTTTTATATCGAGTGGTGCTTGACGAACTGCTGCAACAAGGTTATTCGAAGTCTTATCATCACGGCGTTGGATATTTGCGCAAACTCGATGCCATGTCTGAGAAAATCGCAGACTGGAAAGACATTGTGCCTCACGCCGATTATGTCAGCCAGCTGCGCACAACCCATAAATTGAAGGGTAGCTTCTGGAGACAGTATGGTGGGATATTGGGTTGAACCAATAACTGCTCTCCCTGGATAATCGAATACCGCCTTCATTCGAGCGCACAAGTGCCTTATTAGTCCTCCACAACGACCCATGCCCCATCAATAAATCGTTTGAAAACGGTGCTCGCGTCGCCGGGTTTTTCCAGCTTGTGTAATTTGCGTAGATATTCGTAGTCGTCATTGCCAGGAACTGATACTGAATTTCCGTGACCCATTGATCCATCTGGCGTGCACTGTGAAATTTCCTGTGTTATGGAAAGATCATCCTGAAGCTGAGCCCACTGACTTCCTGTTCCATAGAGTGCTTCGCGTTCCGCTTTTAGACGTGCCGATTCTTCTGGTGTGTTGTCCGGTTCGGCAAGAATTCTTTCTGAAAGTCTTGCTAATCGCCCTTTCTTTTTCTCTTCAGTCATGCGGCATCCTTCCCGGGCCTTCTCGTGACAAAGCCGCGGACGTTTGCGCAAATCTCTTTACGCTTGAGCTAAATTTGTTGATCCAGATCATCGACAACCGTCCAAACGCCCTGTATCAGTCTCTTGTATACGGTGCTATCGTCACCAGGTTTAGTAAGTTTGTGCAATGATCGCAGCGCCTCATAGTCGGCATCGCTAGGTGCAGAAGATGAGCTGCCATGGGCGCATGTGCCATCCAAAAGAGTCTGCGAGATATCTGTGGCAATTGTTCCGTCTTCCTTCATTTCAGCCCACTGCCGTATTGTGCCTCGTAACGCCTCCCGATTGCGTTTCGATTCTTCAACTTGTTCAGGAGTGTTTCGTGGAGCATCCAGAAACCTTTCAATCAAGTCGTCTAGAGGATCTTTTGTATCTTTTTCGTCAGTCATTTCGTGGTGATCCTTTCATAAGGCGTAAGCAGGCTGGAAATGCTCTCTTCATTTTGAGAGAACCTGGGTTGCTCGTCGTGATACCAGTTGAATGCGCGTACATATCTGCAAAGATTTCATCGCTTGCCAGCGTTCGTCTATTTCCTGTCCGAGCCATGCTATGTCGCGGAAAGGTTTGGCATAATAACGTATAATTTTGACAGCCATGATCTAATCCAAGTTTTCCACTACAACCCAAGAGCCATTGAGGTAGCGTTTGTAGACCGTGCTTGAATCGCCGGGTTTCTCAAGTTTGTGAAGCGCTCGAATCTCTTCGTAGTTGGAATTTCCTGGCGCTGATTCTGAAGCGCCATGGCTCTGTCTTCCGTCCAAAGAGTATTGTGAAATATCGATTGCAATAATATGGCCTGGCAGCATTTCGGCCCATTGTCTGGCTGTGCCCAGCATTGCCTGGCGAATTTTTTTTGAGTCTTCAATTTGCTCTGGTGTAGGCGAAGCACCAGCTGTTAAGCGCTCTGTTAATCGGGCCAATCTTCCTTTCGCTTTGTCGTCTTCGTCCATACTAGTACTCCTCTCTCATTAAGCGCAGGCAATTCGGGAAGGCATTTTTCATTTTTATCGAACCAGGATTACTAGTTGTTAGACCTGTAGAATGAGCATACATATCAGCAAATATCTCATCTCGTAATTGTTCCCAGGTAACTCGCTTCTCTGTGAAGAGCTGCATGTCCTTGATCTGAGTCGGAGTAAGCTTTGAGTAGTCAGACTTAAACGCTGCTACAAACTCTTTACTTTCAGACAAATACATCCCAAATTTATCGGTAAGAGCATTGAAAGCGTGTCCAAACTCATGACGAATTCCAAACATCGCATCAGTGTTTTTGATCCAACTTTCTCGAGACCAAACTTCCTCAGCTAGAAAAATCCGTTTGTGGTTTCTATCGAAGCATCCAAGCATGCTGGGTAGATCATCGGGAAACAAATCCGTCATGCGTCGAATGGGAGTAATTTGGATGCCCTTCTTTGCGAGAAAGCCTAACTCCTCGTCGTCTAGCGAGTCAGCTATTCTCTTGATTTCCAGTGCAAACTTTTCAGAAGGTGGAAATTTTTCCAAGGCTGCTGTTATGTCTTTTTCCGTATCTCTTAGCGGCTTAACGTCATCACTCATTCGTGGAGAGTGCTCTCCGATATCATCGGCCTTTGAAAGCATTATATTTTCGTTCGGCGCCTTTGGTTTTATGACTTCGACGAATGAATCTTTCGGTGTGCGCGGGATGGGCATTAAATGACCCTCAGGAGTAACACCCATCGGCTGAGGAAGCAACTCATCCAGTATGCTCTCGATAAACTTGCCAGATTTCGCTCTTGCCGCACCGCCAAGTTGGCTCGCGTCTTTTCCTAACTGCTCAAGCGCTTCAATTACGTGCATACTCTTTGCTAGCTTTGCTGTGCCGAGACCAACAGCTAGTCCGGCCAAATTTTCAGTGGCTGCCTTCGTAACCACTCTCGTCTTTTCTTCTGGACTCATCGCTTGCCAGCGCTCGTCAATTTTCTGTCCGAGCCATGCTATGTCGCGGAAAGGTTTGGCATAATCACCAGTGGCACCGACATCGCCCAGATATGAGTCTGCAATAGTGAAGAGCCCCACACAGCCAACAAACAATTTTCCAGCTGCCTCTTTGGCTTGAGCTGCTTTGCCTAGCGCAGCAGGATCGTTAGTCGCCAGCTCCCTGCTGAACTCTGCCACTGCGCTAACCGATTTTCCGAGATTCTCGACCCCTTCAGTCAAGCTCACAGCGGCGTCGCCGAAGCCTGCGACTGCTCCTACAAATATTCTGTACTTCTGGTGGTCGAGCTCTTGCTGGAACGTCACTATTCCCGTGCCCACGATCTGCGCTTGTTTATCTAGCGGCAATGAGCCGATACGTTCCAAAATCGCTTGGGGCGTGATAACGACCTCTTCAACGCCGCCTTTGAGAGTTAGGTGCTTTTTGTCTGCAGATTCAGTCGCGTAGAACGATTTGTCACTTTCTTGTTCAGTCGGTGCTTTGGGCAAGTCTTTTTCTGTGAGTTGCGTTTTGCGAGACACCGTCGCACCAAATCCAACAATCTCAAGTGAGTGTTCCTGGTCGCCGCCAGCGCTACCGTTGTGCCGATCTGGATTAGCGTTCTCAGCTGCCTTTACTTGTGCTGACTCTACATTGCGCGTTCCCGTGTCGAATGCCCGGCCTTTGGAGCTGTCCGGGGCTTTCTCGTCGTGTTCTAGCTTCCGTTTGGGCTCGAGGTCTGACATGTCTGCTCCGGAGCGATACTTGATTATACCCAGGCGGACTTTGTAATGTTGCTTCCGGTACAGATGCTTGTCTGCTGGTTTAGTTTAGGGGGCTCGCTGTCTACAAGGCGCTGGATATGCACGATGAAGAGGCCGTGCAGGCCTAGAAGTTGTTCAAGTCTGTACGCCAACATTTTGCCTCTTGCTCAAGCAATGGAACTCAACGAGCGCCACCTCATGGCCAGTTTCTTGTATCGAGTGGTGCTTGATGAACTGCTGCAGCAAGGTTATTCGAAGTCTTATCATCACGGTGTTGGATATTTGCGCAAGCTCGATGCCATGTCTGAGAAAATCGCAGATTGGAAAGACCTTGTGCCTCACTCCGACTATGTCAGCCAGCTGCGTAAAGCCCACAGTCTGAAGGGTAGCTTCTGGAGCCAGTATGGCGGGATTTTGGGTTAAACCATATTCCCGTACGGGAATATTTTCTGCTTTCCCGGGTTTATTGACTGCAAATCTTCCTTAACGGGAAGTATTTGTTTTTAAATCTTCCCGTTAAGGAAGATTTTGCCCCTATTTTCGCCCGTGTCATGTTATTGTTACCGTACGGGAAGGCGGAATGGTAAGGCTATGATAAAAGCAATTAGTTCCGCAGATGACCTGGCTCAGTTCGTCAGAGAACATCGAAAATCTTTAGGCATGACTCAGGTCGACCTCGCTGGTGCGTGTGGGTTGGGTCCACGTTTCGTCGGAGATTTGGAAAGAGGCAAACCAACGTGTGAGATTGGGAAGACACTACAACTCTTGACCATGCTTGGTATCGAACTGACGGCAGTTACGAGAACCGACAGCAATGACTAACTTGCACAGTGAGCAGATGGAAGCCCGCTTGAGTACCTGAGTTTAATACGCCTGGCCAAAACCACCGGTGGTGCCCCTGAAAACATCGTTCGCTCGTTGCACGCAATTGTGACACGAGTGTGAAATAGGCGACGAAAAACGCTGCGAATATGTCGTAATCCGACCATGTACAACGCACTGTCCAATGGCTATTCTGAATGCATCCCCCCTCGCAACGGTGTTCTAAATCATGGCCAATCATTCAGATAAGTGTGATGCTAATCAAATGGACAACACTCAAAATTATGCCACCAACGAACAGACTTCCGCTAGTGCAAAACTGAGCGAAGAAGCTTACCAGCAAGCGCCAGCACGAGAAGCTTTCCAGCAAGCGCCAGCACCAGAAGCCTGCCCGCCTAAACCTGAGCAAAGAGCATGCGAGCCAGAGCCCAAATTTCATGGTCTCAACCTCGGACTCTTCAAGATTGGCTTCCGCAATCATTCTCTGTCACTTGGTGTCAACATCGGTATTGCTAAAGTAGGCGCAGAAATCGGTCAAGAAACCAGAGTAGATGCTGGCGTCAATCTCGGCCCCATCGGTGCGCGAGGCGGCGTCGGTGTAGGCGTCGATCGTCATGGCCTGCACACCGATGTAGGCGGCCGCGTTCATGCTGCAAAGCTTGTAGACACAGGCGCTGCAGTAAAAGCCAATCTCGGTCCGAAAAGTAGTGTTCACGCTGACACCGGCGCCAAAGTATTGTTTGCACATACCCGCCATACATTTGAATCTAGTGTAGGCGACGACGGCTTCAACAACGGCTATAAAGGCGACGTAGGCCTGGCTAAGGTAGTTGGTGTACAAGCAGGCGGTCACGCCAATCTCAATGACGATTCATCTTTCGGCGGCCGTGCCCGAACAAATCTAGGTGAGGCTTCACTGGGAGCAGGCGCCGACATCAACACCAAGAATAATTCGGTGATCAATCCTGACGTACACATCAGCGCCGACTCCGGAGAAGAGAAAGCTCGCTTCAATGTAGGTGCGCAAGTCGGACCGAAGCTGGATGTAAGAGCAGGCACCGGCTATAGTGCCATAGATCGTTACAACGACTATAACAGCGGCGAAGTAAGCGTCGGCGTCGGTGCCAGCGGTATCGGAGCACAATCAGTGGTGCAACACAATGAACGCCAAATTTTAAGAAAGTTCGGTTGGGGTCCTGACTATATGGCTGACTTCTAAGAGCAAGAAATTTAAGAGTCAGAATTTCTCTTGCGCCGTGAAATTCTGACTACTAAAACCTAAGGCTATTAATCATTGGGACCAATGCTGGTGAACAAATATTTGCCCTTTACTTTTTCAAAGTAGAATATTTCTTCGCCGCAGAAAGCACAGTAGTTGTTTTTGTCAGCTAAAGGCTTTTGTTTGACTAAGCAATCTCTGGTTTTCTTCGGGAAAAGTTTGTCGCAGTATTTGATGAATTGCGCCTTGTTCAGTTTTCCGTCATAAGACTCAAAAGGCAAACTCGATAAGCTGGAAATTGCTTCTTTATCGTTTTTGGCAAGAGCCGATTTAAAATCACTCCAAAAACTATCAAATGCAGCATCTTTAGCTGAAGCCGCAGACAATGAACAAACTAAAGCGACAATTAAAAACAAAGTTCGCAGCATGAATGGTTTCTCCAATTTCTCCGGCCAATTCTAGCAATGTTTTTGTTAGGGCAGGCTAAAGCTTCCCTCCTAAAGCCTTTTGAACGTCACCGTGCTCAAATGCTGAGGCCATACGATCAATTTGGCTCGCCGTTAGATTGAGATTTTTAGCTATGCTTCTCCATGCTTTCACCGCTGTTCCCACCTCAAAGGCAATTTGACGAGCATTGTCATCGCTGATCTCAAAGTAATAGGCCACTTCTAGTGCGAGGTCTAACGATGCAGTGGCGTCGTCGAGATCAATGGCAGTGCTGAGCACGCGGGGTTTTAAGTCAATTGGTACCGGGTTTAGATCATACGCAGGCGATAGGCGCCAACCTTTAGGATCGTTATACAAGAAACCATGATTTCGCAAGTGGTCGTCAGTGTTGGAGATTAGAATGCTTAGAACGATACGACGCCACAGCATTCGCATATCGTCTTTGGGCGCGCCGCCGACCTGACGCAACACATCTACGAATTCCATGTAGCTTCTTTGTTCATTGTCTCTTGCATCGAGCATGCTCATAGAAGAGACAAATGGAATACGCTGACCTTCGAAGCGATCGAACCGGCGCAGTAACAGAACTGGTCTTTTGCCGACTGTCTCCAATCGCCATTCAGGTACGTTAATACCAGCATTGGTGGCAAGAGTCAGGGCAACAGCTTCCCATAAAACAGCATTGATCTCATCGCCGTCGTGAGGGAATTTTGCGATCGCCAACTGACCATCACGATCCCGCACTGACGCCTTTGGCCTCGCGCCTCCAAGCGAGGAGCCCGGCGCTAGCAGCAAGCGCAAGTCTTCATCTGATTCTTTATCGCCCAACACGTTCTCTGCTGCTGAAAGTAGTCTGGGAAGTTCAATTAACGGCGGTATTTTGTTCTTCCCGTCCTCTGCCAAAAAAGGTCCGCCGGCTTTGCTCGCAAATCGCAGGGCACCTTGACGGGCTTCATCATCGACCATCAATAGGTAGTCGATCTCGCGAAGAGTCTTAGCTGTTTTACCCTCGCGCTCCGCACGCCTTCGCTCAGCCCGACGCATTAGCACGCGGCCCCACCGATCTGGTGCTGAATCTCCAATAGCGCCAAACAGTGCGCGGTCGCCGCTGTGGAAGGGGCCGGGACCAAGGCTTAGAGCGGGCTCTAAAGCAAAGCGTAATGGATTTGAAAGCCAGTCTTTGTCATATTCGAAGGTTGCGCTGTCTTTTTCTTTGCGCGTGCGTGTCCAAAGACGCCCGACAAGATTTGGCTTGCCGAGATGATCGACGTAGACTAGTGTCTCGCTGTCCATTAAGGTGCTCCCGCCTTGTCTGACGGCCCGACCTTGCCCGGCGCTGCTGTTTTCTTCCCTGGCAGTCTGATCCGTTTGGGAAGCCGCTCTTCGTCGAGCTGGCGCCCAAGCACGTCCTCACTAGCGTCAGCCAAATTGGATACTCGATCAATCATGCCAAGGACAAACAAGATGGTCGCGTACGTGCCCATTGATACATTTACATCGCCTTTTTCTGCGTTATACAAAGTCATTCGGCTGATTGATGCCCGTTCTGCCAAGATTTCAGTCGGTATGCGACGTCGCAGTCGAGCGTCCCGGATGTCTTGGCCGAGTTTGCGCATAGCCCGGCGAACGGGAATTGGGGTAGACGAGCTAGCTGCTGATTTTGTCATAATGTCCAGTATGATTGACGTTATAATGTTTATCGTATAGCAAGCTAGACGATATCGTCAAGAATCGTAATTTCGGTTTTGGTTGTTACGTATAGTATATTTGGCGTTAATTGGTTTAGCGTCTAATATACTTTACGTTATGTTTTGGGCGGTATGACCGATTCGATGGAAGGCATCAAGGGTCATGAGCTATAAATGCTGGACTTATAACTCAAAATTTGGCCTATCACGCTTACAGTCTCCCGCAGATCGACTTCCTGGTGTGAGATTGTTGATAAGGTTGCAGTTACCACAAGACTGCTTGCCCAGCAAAGCCGGAGAACTTAGGCGAATATTCTTGCCGTGGTCTATCAATTCGGCGGCTATGTCTATCACCCACCGGTGCTGTCTGCAAACGAATGTGCCTCGAATGGGTCCTTTGCCTTGTGCGTTATTGCTTTGGCGGGCTTGGTACCTGGCATAATTTCAAAATCAGGCGAGAAGCGCTCGATGATGCTACGAAGCTGATCAAATGGTTTTCGGTCGCCATCCATTTTTGCTTTGCCCGCGCTAAGAAGGCTATCAAATGTAGCCTGACCGCCCATAATGGTTTCGAGATCGCAGCGATTAATCGTGATCGTCAGATCTGCCTGCTTCGCTTGTTGACCCATAATATTGGTGAGCGTTGAGTTACTCATTTCTATGACAAATTTTTCCCCATTATCCGGTGTGACCAGATTGATGACGAACTTCATACCCTCCGCTTTCTTGCTATTCATGCTGATTGCCAGGAAATCTAGATATAGCTCTGTCGACATGCCTCGGATCATGTCTGGTCCAATTGACTTCGGTGGCATGCCATCGGGTATGCCGTGGCGAAGCTCAAAAGCAGCTGCAAGAAAGCTATTGCGCAAGCTTGGACTTTCTTTCTGGTAGCCGATTTGTTCGAAGACATCTGCTAGCAAATCTTTGGCCATCTGGTTGTTAGGCTCGGCGTAAACAAGCTTGTTGAGAATTTCAATCGCTTCGCGATACTTGCCTTCGTCGTGGAGTTGCTTACTTTTTGCCAAAATCTTTTCAGCTCCACCCATCATCTCAACATATAGTGGAGCAGAATCTTTAGGCGAAAGCGGAATGAGCGTGGCTGGATTACAGTCCCAATATCCAAGAAAGCGATTGATCACCGCACGGCTATTATGTTCTTCGGAGCCGTGGTAGCTGTGTGCGGCCCATTGCGCTTTGAGGCTCTTGGGTAGATTGTAGACGTTATGAATCTCGTTGATCGTCACACCCTGGTTGGCCAGGTGCAGCACTTCGTTGTTGAGATTGGCGTAGACGTCGCGCTGTGTGCGCATCACTTCCTGGATGCGATCATTGCCAAAGCGCGGCCAGCTGTGCGCAGAAAACATAGCGTCGGCCTCATGGCCATAACGATACAGCGCTGCATTGATATGTTTAGACCAGGCCAGTGCATCACGCACCAGAGCGCCACGCAAAGTGTAAATGTTGTGGATGGTGCCTGTGATATTTTCGGCTGCCCAGAAAGTTTTAAACTGAGGGAAGTAAGTGTTCATCTCCGCTGGCGCCTCGGTGCCTGGCGTGTTTTGAAATTCCATTGTCACGCCGTCTATAGTCAATGTCTCAAAATCTTTTTCGATATAACGGCTCGGCTCAATCAAGCCGGTGTTGCCAATTGCAACGTTCTTGCCAATAGACTGATCCACGTGGCCAAAGGGGCTGCGCGGCAGTAACACACCATATTGAAAGAACATGCGGCGGTTCATGGCGTTGCCGGCGCACACATTCTCGGCTATGGCATGCTCCATGAAACCTATCGGTGCGATCACCGGCACTTTGCCGCTTTTTACATCGGCTTCATCTACCACGCCGCGCGCTCCACCAAAGTGATCGCCATGGGAGTGCGAGTACACAACCGCAACGACAGGACGCTGGCCGAGCTTTTCGTTGATTAATTCTAGCGCCGCCCGAGCGGTTTCTTTGCATGTTAGCGGGTCAAAAATGATCCAGCCTGTATCACCTTTGACGAAGCTGATATTGGCGAGGTCAAAACCGCGTACTTGATAAATCTTATCCGGCACAACTTCGTAGAGTCCGTAGGCCATATTCAAAATGGCTTGACGCTGCAATGAGGGATGAATGCTATCGAAGTCTTTACCATCTAAGAGAAACTCGTAGCTGCCTATGTCCCAGGCGACGTGGCCAGCATCGGCCATGATTTGTTTGTACGCTGGGGCGGCAATAAAGCCTTTCTTTGCTTCTTCGAAATCTCTCTTGTCATCAAATGGCAACTCCTTGCGCAAACCATTCTGCAGTTCCATCGTAAACTTAGACGGCATCTTGCCTTTGGGGTCGAAGTGCTCGCCTTGCTTGGCATCGACTTCAGAAAAAGTATGTTGCGGCATAGTCACTTTCTCCCTGCATGAATTCGAAGTCAGAACTATATCACGTCAACCCAAGAAGGTGTATCCTGGCGATAGGCGTGGTATATCAGGGTGGAGGCTCTGCCGAAGACTCTGTCGAAGACATGGAATAGTTTTCGCCCAAGTCGGCTTTGTCGCAGATGATTTCGCGTGATACCGCATTCGGTATCATCAATCGAGATCTGATTCTCGCTGCGCTATTAGCGGGGTAGTTTTGTCAGTGATTTTCAAACGCTACCAGCTTCGAAAATACGCAGTGCCGGTAGGTGTAATTGTTATCTATGGTTGTCTGTATGCTGCATTTTATCTTTGGGTGACAGAGAAAGTACCGTTTTCGAAGGCGGGCTGGGAGTCTAAGGCCGATCTGGGCGACCGTTGGCCGATGGCGCAAAGCCTAATTGAAACTGGCTGTTTGCGAGGAAAGACAGAGCCTGAGGTGTTGCAAATGCTAGGCAAGGAAGACTCTAGAGACATAGATGAGAACTCAGAGCCTCCAGGCGACGTAACTCTTACGTATGTGGCCCCTGGAAGATTGAGATTTGGAATTCTGGATATTAGTTTCAAAAACGGCCGCGTTGCTCGAGCAAAAGTCACTAGCATGGACTAACTCCATGTTCTACTTCAATGCTGAAAACAGCTTGAACAGTTGATTGCGGTCGGCCTTTGTTAGCTGTCCGAGCATACTGGTCAATTCCTTGCCGACAATAGTTTGACCCTTGAGCAAAGCCTTGCGCCCAGCGGCAGTCATCGTAAATTTGTATTTGCGCAGATCGCCCGGCTCATTGGCGCGTTTGACATACTCATTCTTTTCTAAGCGTTTCAACAAAAAGGTGATGGTCGGATTCGGCAGCGACAGAGCTTTAGCCAGCTGCGCAGGATACGGATGCTCTTCAAGCAAACCCAGAAGGAAGAAGCTTTTGGGGTCGAGGGCAATCTCTGCTAGTTCCGGTTCAATGGCGTCGAAAAGCAGATGCATGGTGTTCATAACCTGCAAGAAGAACTGCCAACTAGATTCATATTCAGAAGTCATATTTCACTACGCTTAAACACCACGGGATTGCCACCAACATTAACGTTCGAAATGTTAGTGGCAATCATACCGCGAAAGCGTAGCTAGACTTCAATAGCTTCCCGCATACCGGCATACATAACGGTCTTCGCCATTGGACTTGTCATGAAATCGGCAGGGAAACCCATCTCGATTGCGCTTATGGCATTGAGGCTATTGAGTTGAGTTTCAGTCAAGCTTACGTCGAGATAGCCGAGGTTGTCGTGCAATTGGGCGACAGATTTGGCTCCGATAATCGGGAGAATATTCGGACCTCTTGTCTTCAGCCAGGCCAATGCAACCTGCGCCGGAGTCTTCTCTATATCTTTGGCGATATGGATAATTTCGCGGGCGATGGCATTGATGCGCTCGCTTTCAGAGTAGAGGCCCTTAGCCAATTCTGTGTTGTAGCGCGCGTTTGAGTCGGCTTTCTTGTCGAGATATTTGCCGGTCAATTGGCCGCCTTTGAGCGGCCCCCACGGTGTAACGGTCAAGTCTAATTCTTTCGCCATCGGCAGCAGCTCGCGCTCGACAGTGCGTTCTGCCAGGCTATATTCGACTTGCAGGGCGACAAATGGAGACCATCCGCGCAGCTCTGCCATGGTGTTGGCGCGTGACACAACCCAGGCCGGGGCATCGGATATTCCGACATAGAGAACTTTGCCTGAGCGCACTGCGTCGTCTAGGGCGCGCATGACCGATTCGATGGAGGACATGAAGTCCCAGGCGTGAACCCAATAAAGATCGATGTAGTCGGTCTTGAGGCGCTTTAGGCTGGCATCTAATGATTGCACTAGATTCTTGCGGTGGTTGCCTGCGCTGTTGGGGTCGCCGGTGGGGAATGAATTGGTGTATTTGGTTGCCAATACAATTTTTTCACGCTCACTGCCCATGAATTCACCGAGGAAGCTTTCGCTTGTTCCGCCGGTATAAAGGTTCGCTGTGTCGATAAAATTGCCGCCGGCTTCGACGAAGGCGTCATAGACCTTTTTGCTGTCTTCTTTGTTGGCGCCGAATGGCCCCCAGTTTTCGCCGAAGGTCATTGCGCCCAGGCACACTTCTGACACGCGCATGCCGGTTTTGCCTAGTATTTTGTATTTCATTGGTAGAACTCCATTTGTAGGACACCATTTTCAGGAGTCCATTTGTAGGTCTTCAGGGGAGGATGAACATAGTTCTACCATAAATAGTTCAATATTGAACTATTTGATAATTAAATGATTTGGTTGTTGTCGATACAATTCCGCAATGCAGAATTTTAGTGGTCGGGCCGCAGCCACTGGCGACGTTCTCTTTCTAGGCGTTCTGCTTCGAATATTTCTCCGGCCTGTTGCTGACCTCTTTTATAGGCCTCTGCATATTCGTGTTGATCGCTTTCGTACTGTCTATTGAAAGTGCCTTATAATCGCTTAGTGTAGATTAGCGAAGAGTTATCCAATGAGTTTTACTTTCTATATCGAATGCAAATCGAAGCTTGAATACTTGCAGCTTATGCAAATTGATCAATTGAGCTGCGCCGAGCCGGAAGCTGCTTCAGAAAAGCACTTGATAGGAGTTCGACATTTCTTCATTCCAAACCTTTCATGCCGGGGCTCTGAAGTCGCAGCGGAAGAAGATGGCTATAGCGTGAGAATCTTAGCTTGTTCAGCGCCAGAAGAGTACGAGCTGGCATTTACACTTGTTGAAACGATTGCCAAATTAACCAATGGCAAAATTAGTGGAGAATGTGGCAGCAGTGTTACCGTTGAGCAATTGCGCAGCAAGTTTGATTCTGAGTGGATTAATAATGACCTCGATGGTTCATTTGCAGCGGTTAAAAGTGCGGCCGCTGGTCTCACCAAAGGGGAGTATCTTAGCCTCAGCGGTGCAGTCAGGCCCTTTTATGTAGGCCCGCGAATGTTCGAAGAATTTCGCAAGCTTGGTTCTGAGGAAAGTTTGCGAAATGAATTTTTCGAAAAGTTTCGCGCAATTCAGTACATTGATCCAGAGCTTTATTACATTCCTTCTATAAAAGTATTTCCGCAGTCATCAAAGGAATTGATAATTTGGGGGCCAGGGTGCCAGTCTTTTATTCCAGCGGTACAGGTGTTTGCTCTTGTTTCACTGGAGGATGAAGTTCCGCCCCTGTTTGTTGGTTCTGATTGCTTGCAAGAACTTGCCGGTGAAAAAATTAGCTGGTTGGACGAAAAGCAGGCATTGGTTTCTTCTGTGGATGAGTCGGATTGGCCTGATTTTCTATCGAAGGCCAGAAAATTTGAAATTGATCCTGCCACTTTATAGTCTTGGGGTCCTGATCGCCTGATACTCAAGAATGAGGATGCCGCTGTTTATTGCGCGCGAATTTCTTTAGTTCTCGATTGTCATCGAATTGCCCTTGGCCGCCTCCGAGCGTGAGGGGTATACTATCAGTCGCTAGCAAGTTAAACTATCAAGTATTCGCCGGCTTCTAAAGGCTCATACTTAGGGCAACTTGAGCAAACACTAATGATGCAACCTAGAGATTCTATAGATTGCCGAGATTGCGGAGAGCCTATTGTCACCTCGCCTCTCACTGCCCAGCTTGGGATGAGAGCTTCGAGATGCAATCTTTGTCATGCACGATTCGTTGCTGCATATAGTTCTTTTCTTTTCGCTGTCGGCTTTGTCTTATCTTTTCCTGGCGAGCTGTGGGCTTTAATCATTGCTGGTTTTTTCGTGATTTGGGCGGCTTTCTGGATGGCTCGATGCGGTCGAGTTAAACACCCTGAGTTAGCTGGCCAAATTCTGTCGAGGGGCTCAATGGCGCTAGTGTTTATCTCCTTTGCGGTTGGCATTTTCTCATTCGCCTTTAACCACCAGCGAGTGGTTATGGTGTCTTTTGTCTGGCCTGAGGCTGCCAGCGCCATTGTTCTATCCTGGCTTCAGTTCAGCCTATTGGCGCTCCATAGTATCGTCCTGATATTCTGCGCTGCTCTGGTTTGCACTAAACGTTAGCAACGTCAGTATTGCGTTGGCGGCCTGGCGCAAATCCTCGAATGCTTCTGTAATCTTTATTGGTTTGGCTTTTGTGTCATTACAAGCGAAAAAGCTTTTTCACATATTGGCGCACGCCGGTCATTTTATCCACCATAGGATCAGAGTATGAATCGTCTTTATTTATTTCCTGTACAAGAGATCTTATAGTCTCAGCAAAAGCTTCGCCGGGGTCTAAGTAGTAAGAGTGCTTTCGTTTTTCTTCCGCAGAGATGGTGCTTAAGTCTGCCGCATGTAGTTTGCTAAACTCTGTTTTCCCAGAGTATCCGCCAATATCGTCTACGGCGTGGCCAATTTCGTGGTACACACTTCCAATAATCCGTTCTTCCGAATATCGCTTCAGTAGTATCTCTGCGCCGCGTTTTTTCGGCCTTTCGTATATGTAGCAATCTCGGCCATAGGTTCTTGCTTCTTCTTCGCCCATTGTCGATGATGGGTCGGTGGGCTTGATTCCATCGCCAGAGCCGGGCCAGGGGTCGGTTATATTCGGCGCGATCGTGAGAGTGGCTTTGCCGTCACACAGATACGTGTTTATTTGAGGAGGCAGCGATGCTATCGCTTTCATTACAGCATTGACTGTGGCCTGACAAACTCGGGGATGGCCTGGCAAGGCGCGGTGCACTCTCACTCGGTCGACAAAGCCTCGGTCTGGCTTGCCTGGTTCTGCCAGGCTTCCTAGCTTTGCTGCTATATAAGCGGTGCTGTTTTTCGGGTCTAGTTTGATCAGGCAATTTCTTGCCACGGTGGCTTCCGTTGAGTCGGCAAAGCGCTCAGTAACTGTAATATAGGCTTCCATGGCATAAGGTATCTGCCCTTTGCCCAAATAGGAGTGGCCGAGGTAGAGCCAAGCGCCAGGTGAGTTTTCTCCGGCCTGTATGCAATTGCGAAAGGCAGTTGTTGCTGCTGCGTAATTTCTTGCGTTGTATAGTGCAACGGCCTCTTCAAGTTGGCTGCCTTTGGCCTCAGCGAAGCTTCCAGAAAGTATTGTGAGCAGCAGTGCGGCGAAAATTTGTGGAAGACTTTTGATTGTCAGTCTAGGCGGCACTATGAAATCTCTTTCTGCGTGTCGTCAAGATAAATCAATAGCATGTCTTTCCAGAATGGCCAGTCATGTGCAAATCCATCCCATGTATAGAATGAGTGTGGCACATCTCTTTCTGTCAGGGCTTGAGACAACATCACATTGCTATCGTAGAGCGGGTCTGTCTGCCCGATCGGAAAAATCAATTCGACCTTTTTCAATTTATCGATTTGCTCTTGGGATGCCGCTTTTATTAGTGGCACCGGATTGCATTCGAGAACGCTGTTTTGATCGCAGTCGTGAATCCAGTTGAATACGTCGTACGGCGCACTCATTTGCACGAAGTCGTAAGGCCCGCTCATGGCCACGCATTTGTTGAAGCTTTGAGGGAAGCGAACTGTTATATTCATGGCGTGATAAGCGCCCATACTGGCGCCTAGTGCTATGACAAAATCGTTGTTGTTCATTTGCTCTGTGAATGGCAGAACTTCATCAATCACATACTGGTGATAATCAAGATGGCGAGCCCCTTTTTCGCTGGGGCTCAATTCGGTGTTCCACCAGCTTTCTGTGTCTACGCTATCGAGGCAAAATATTTGCAGCTTGCCTTGCTCGATGTGGTGCTCGAGAGTTTTAATCATCTCGCGATTTTCCCAGTCATAGAATCGACCGCATGATGTGGGAAAAACAAGAACTCTGGCACCCGAATCGCCAAAGACTAGCAATTCCATTTCTCTGTCGAGACTGGCGCTGTGCCACTTGTGATATTGTCTGTTCATGCTGGTCTTTCTATATTGGGGCAGCGTCACGACCAAGATTAGCATGTCCGGCATAATCTTGGTAATTTGAGCTGAGTTTTGGTCTGATTGCTAGAGTCTTGATGAAGGACCAGAATCTAGATGAAGAACCAAGAATCTAGATGAAGGTCTCATCGTTCTAATCAATAAAGGCGACCCGCACACGGGTCGCCTTTTACTTCAATCCAGCGTCATAAGCTGGTTCCAATTCAGTTATGGGCTATTCACTTTTCAAACGTTTTAACTGCAAAAGCCTCCTTTTCTAAGTAAGATTTTGAAGTTGTCTAACGAAAGGAAATTGAACTTTCCAATTACGAAATTAGCAAAAAATGGAACCCCTATGGCGTCTGTTAATATTTTCTTTCGTTTTCTAATTAAGGCCTCTAAGCGAGAGCCGGCGCCACTATTTATAAAAAAATCATTCAAATTTGGGCAGTGCTTTTACCATTGTTTTTTAATTTATTTCAGAGCAAAGGCGACTTGTTGATAGATGAATAGCCACTGTCAGCAATGGTATCGCAATTCGGCTCACCGCCGATGGCGGGCAAAAAATTGATTTGAAAATTGAGTATTTGTAAGTAATTAAGGAGGGTTACGTTATGTTCTTCCAAGAACTTGCATCACCATTTGATTCAGCAGCGCAGATGAATATTCTGCAAGAGCGCATGAGGCGGCTTGCTGACAGCATGCAAGGCGGTAGAAAGAATGAGTTTCCGCCTATCAATGTATGGGCTTCAGAGGAAAAAATTGTTGTGGTTGCTGAAGTGCCTGGCATTGATGCTGCCGATATTGACCTTCAGGTATGTAATCAGACCGTGACTTTAAAGACCAAACGTGACTTGGCTGAGCCTCAAGAAGGTCAGATTTATCATCGACGGGAACGCGGTCACGGAGAGTTTACTCGGTCTATAGAGTTACCGTATGCGATTGATGTAGAGAAGGTCGATGCCTCATTTAGCAATGGCATGCTGCGAGTTGAGTTTACACGCGCAGCCTCTGATCTTCCCAAGAAAATTACTGTTCATGCATCGTAATTCACTTCAAATTTAAGAGGAGGTTTCTATCATGACCGGTGCTATTGCAGAACGCAAAGAAGAAGTTGCTACCCCTCAAAGCGGCGAACCAGTTCGCAATAGGCGTGTTTTTGCGCCGTTGGCTGATATTTACGAAACTAATGAGCGGATATTCGTTTTGGCCGACATGCCTGGGGTAGATGAACAGACGATAGATATAACTCTAGAAAAAAACGTACTGACTATTGAGGGGTATACTTCTTCGCAAACTGAAGCTGGCCTTCGCCTTGTTCATTGCGAGAGCCCCGAAGGCAACTACCGGCGTGTCTTTCTCTTGTCTGAAGAAGTTGACAGAGAAGGCATTGAAGCGACCGTAAAGGACGGTGTGCTGAAGCTTGTACTGCCAAAGTCAGCAAAGGCGATGGCTCGAAAGATCACAGTGAAAACAGAGTAAAGTCCCCATTTTAAATAGGAGGAATAACTATGGACTTCAAATTATTACCTTCAAAATGGCTCAATAAGAAAAATGGATTAGAGGTGCGCAGAGACGACAAGGCTGATGTCTCGGGTCATCAAACTGAGCATCCGGTCTATTCTTTGCAGACTGAGGTAAACAGGCTGTTCGATGATTTCTTTCGCGCCGCCGAGATGCCAATGTTTGGCCGGACATTCTCACTCTCACCGTTTGGTGATTTAGATAGTGGCGCAATCACTCCGCGAATCGATGTTCATGAGACTGATAAGGAACTTCGTATCGCAGCTGAACTGCCGGGTCTAAGTGAAAACGAGATTGACGTTTCGCTTTCGAGAGATGTTCTTACGATCAGCGGTGAGAAGAAACAAGAGCGTGAGCAAAACGTCAAGGGCTGGTATCGCATGGAGCGCAGCTACGGAGCCTTTAGCCGATCGGTGCCTTTGCCTTTTGAAGTTGATCAGGATAGCTGTAAAGCGACATTTAAAAATGGTGTGCTTACAGTTTCGCTGACTAAGACGGCTCAGGCTCAAGCGCAGACGAAATGCATTCCGATTAAGCGAGAGTAGTGAGAGTAGTTCTTCACCTAATCGTTTGACTTACTGATCTTCTCAGCTCGGGAAGCTACTAGGAGCCTCGGGCAACCGGGGCTCTCTAGTGACAATTAAGTTGTTATGTGAGGATTCTAACTCTATACTGCCGATTGTTCGCTGATACAAGCGCTGATATAAGACTAGAATAAGCTCGATTCGAGAGAGTCTATTCCCTCGATTTTGAAATTCAAGTTAACGGTGGCCGCTTACTCGTGTAAGTGTAGTCGATCTATCACATCAATGAGGTGACAGTCTAATGTCCGATGAGAAGTCCGTTGACAGAATCCAGAGTGCTGATTCTAATGCCATGGAAGCAGCTCAGGCCAAAAGAGTTGGCCAAGATTTTCGCTGGCACTATGGTCGAGTTACTCGCCTGGGTAGTTATGATGTGATTACCGATGCAATAGATCGCCGCTCGGTCACCATTATGTGGGAGTCTGGTGGCTTGAGCTGTCAGTATGGTGAGATTAGTGATGATCAATGGGAAATTTTGAAATTAGCGTTTATGAGTACTGGCATGGTCAGTATTCTTAGCGACCAGGGTGGGGAAGGTTGGATGTATGATTTGCGCTTCCTTGAGGCTGTGAGATAACACCCAGGCTACAGCTCCACTATTTCACGCTAATGGTTAAGGGCAGATCTTTGCACTTGGCACCATCGGTGGTAGAAACTGTCAGAGTGGTGTTGCCCTGCCAGGTGAGCTTAACGCCATTTGGATAGAGAGTATCTATTGCCGCAGACTGTTTCGGTAGTATCTTGATCTGTCTTGCTGGTTTATGACTGTTAAGTGGGACGATGACTAGGTATTTGCCTGCTCCTTGTCCCACCACTTCATCTATCAGTGCGAGTATGCTGTCGTCTGGGCTCCAGGCGAATGATGGAATGAAGCTATGCACTGTTTTTATGCCTTTGCCGTAACCGGGTCCTGAGAGCGGATAAATGGTGCGGTCGTTGACCTGAATGTATTCGCTGTGAGGCCATTCCGTAAAGTGAATCATTTGACCCACATGGGCAACAGCCTTTTTATTGTGTGACCAGGAAAAGTTGTAACCCAGATAATTGTGCAGTTCTTTGCCGTGAATATCAGTTAGCGAAAGGTACTCCATGGAGGGGTTCATGTGGAACTGAATTCCCAGTCTGCTGTTGTCAATCCAGTACATATCGGTTATGCCGGAGTTGGGGCCAGCTGAATCTTTGGGGATAAAATCGGAGATTAGCTTGTTTTGAGGATCTCTGACACAGACTTTGCCTTTCGAGTATGAGGCCTTTAGCTTTTTGTCTGGGGAGAAAATGTATTGATCATCTTTAGGCGCTGCGCCTTGAGCGAACAGTGGTAGTGCTGGAATCAGGGGCAGCGCAAAGGCCGGAAGCAGCACGAAGAACAAGAGTAGCGGGAGACGCGCAGCGAGAGTCGGCAGCAGAGGGCTTGCCAATTTCACTTGCGTTTTAGTGCGATTTCTGGAATTTTGATGATTCATGAATTTACAACTAAGTGCACGGAAAATAGTAACAGGTGCGCGACCGATTAGCTTGACTCAATCGCAGAATTCTGCGGCGATGCACTCTGGACATGGCGTCGATTGGCCCGGCTGTTGGAGCTGGTTTAATCGCTAGAGCATGCCAATTGTCTTCAACCAGGTCTCGACTAGCTGAGGCCATTTCGATACAGGCAGCTTTGATGGCCGCAAGCCAAATGCGTGCCCACCTTGGGCATACAGGTGCATTTCCACAGGAACGCCAGCTGCTCTCAGGGCGCGGTAATAGACAAGTGAGTGTTCAACAGGATCAACCCGGTCGTCTTCATTTTGCAACAGGAATGTCGGTGGCGTTTTGCTGGTGACGTGAATGTCCGAATTTAACTCGAACTTGTTTCTGTCTATCCATAAATGACCTGGATAAATCGGCGCAGCAAAGTCTGGTCGACAGCTTATTTTGTCAATGGCGTCGATGGGCTTATAGGCTCGTTTTTCGTAGGTGTTGCTAATCCAGGCGGCTAGATGCCCGCCCGCTGAAAATCCCAGTACGCCTATTTTGTGCGGATTAATATGCCACTCTGCTGCACGTGAGCGCACGAGGCTCATGGCTCTTTGTAGATCTTCTAGGGCCTGGACTGAACCTCGGGCTGGATAGAGTTTCGCACTTGGCACGCGATACTTTAGAAGAACGGCGGTGATGCCTTTTGAGGTGAGCCAGTCGCAAATTTCGGTACCTTCGAGATCCATAGCCAAAACTTTGTAGCCACCGCCGGGAATTACTACAACAGCAACCCCAGTGTTGTTGCTCTCCGGAGGTGAGTAGACTGTTATAGTCGGCTTGGAGACGTTGTTCAGGCCTTCTGTTTTAGAGTTAAACTCTGGCCCTTTGGTGGGTAGTGCATCTGGCGGTTTGCCCGGCCAGAGTGGTATCTGCACATGACCTGGTGATGGCTCCCATGCCTTCGCTGCCGTTGATGTCGTTGCCGGTTTGGTTGGCTCACTTCTATCTGCAGCGAGTGCTGAAGTGAGTGGCAACACCCCCAGCGCGCAGAGTGTGGCTAGGCAGGGTTTTAGTTTATTCATCGAATTTTGACTCAAAACAAGTTTTTATCATTGGCTTTGATACAAGCTCTGGCACCGTCAGTGGTGACTTCTGGAAGCGCGAGAGAATAGTGCCACAATAAATCCACTGCTCTTCGTTGGTTAGTCCGAGATTGCCATCGATCAGTGTTGATTCGTTGGCAAGGCCGTTCAGCTCTTGGGTAATGTCATTGCTGGCCGGTTGTCGCATGCGGCCAACAATGTCGAGCACTAGCTTCTGCCGGTCATCTAGAGTGCTCTGGAACTTGAAGCCAATGTAGCTGTCTTTGTCTGCAATCATTTTGGCATAAACTTGTTCCAGCCAGCGTTCAAATTCTGAACTGAAATTTGAGTTTTGCAGAATCTTTCGCAGGTTTTCTGCGGTGACTATTCTTGGTGCTGGAGCGCCAGGGTAAACGTAATTTAGAGGCTGTCCGTCGAGCATCTTAGAAAGAGTCTGGTAGTAGCCCCAGGTGTTTTGCTGGCTAAGTTGTTGAGCTAAAGCGGCTTGATTTGGCGGTGAATTTGAAGCCGCATTAGAATTTGAAATAGAATTTTGACCAGACGAGATGTCGCGCAGCATTGCTGCTCTAATGATGAACACTTCATGGGGATTGTCTTTGCTATTAGCAACGGCATTGAGCTTGTGTTGAACGCCGGCGTGTTCGCCTTTGTCTATGAAGAGTCCGACTATGGTGCCTGAAGTCGCTTCAACTACGCTATCTCCTTCTACCCAATAGTGTTGAGCTGTCGGGGCGATTTTGTCGAAGCTCGCTGCCCAGGTAGGGTCCCCAGGAATCGGTTGGGCGTATGCCATTAATGTTGTATTGTTCCAAGGCCAGCTTTTTACTTCTTGTCGCAACTGATCGCCGTAGGTGCCTTGTAGCACAGCGCTGACAAACTGACTGCCGAGACCGGCTCCCAGGCTGTGGCCGGTAACATAGATGTGCTCTGGTGCTGGATAGTTCTGCTCAAGATATCTGCAGCAGGCGGTTATTGGTCCAAGCATGGTTGGCAGGGCTTCGGCAAAGCCCTTGGTGACTTTGCCAACTTTGCTAATTAAGGGCTGCTCAATTTGTTTTGTGCCACCAAGGTCGGTGATCCAGTCCGGATTACCTTTAGCGTCTCCAATGGCATCCTGTGCTTTCCAGACTGTTTTGCTCAGTGATGATCCGCTGCGGCTGCCGCGAAAAACAATGTGGGCGTCGTAGCCCGTTGCTGTTTTCTTCATTAGCACAAAGCCCATGGGGCTCCACGATGGTTGGGTGGTGCCGACAATTCCAGTGCCACCTTCAAAGACAATCAGATGGTCTTCGCCACTAGGATATTCGCGAATTTGAAAGCGTTCAATATCGCCGCAAGGAAATGCGCTTGGCTTGGACTTGTAGCGCATTCCGTCAATCTTTTTGATGTTTTTGGTGATGTAGCTTGGCGCCAAGACGGCAAGGAACTGTTCGCCATCACGGTTGAAAGTGGGAAGCTTGGCATCGATATATTTGTAGTTCGTGAGAATGGGGTCTAGATTTAGGTTGGTATCACTCCAGCCCCGCGCTGCGTTTGGGCCGCTGTAATAGCCTTGGCCAAAGCTCTGGTTATTGGCCTGGGAGCTGCCTAGTTTTGCTGCATATTCATGGGTGAAGCGACAGATGTTGTTGCGTCGATCGCTGCCAATGCGAGACATCATGTCGTACCATGGGTCAAGCGGCAGGCAGAGTGATTGGTGGTAGAGCTGATAGGCGAGGGTACAAAGGTCTAAATTGAGGACTGCTTCTGGTACTGAATCTACTTCTGATTTAGTTTCATCGGCAAGGGCTGGCGATACAAATAAAACAATGGCGCAGTAAATAGCAATGGCGACATTTTGATAGCGATAGCCTGAGTACATTTAGTTTTCCTTTTCAGTTATTTGGTCTTGTTAGCTATAAATCTGTGCTCGAATAGTTTGTCACCATATTTGGTGTAAGTAGGGACATGCAGAATAAGCGATAACTCATGGTCGGATAGCAATTTGGGCTCAAGTGCTGAAGTTTCTGAATAGCTTTTATAGAATGGGCCGGTGGGATGAAAGACAATGTGCATGCCGTCGCGGTTAACTAGCGACCAGCGCGGGCCTTCTATCCAGTTGCCATGCTCGTCCTTGCTTACATTGAATTGGCCATCGCTAGTAAATTTGATTTGTTGCGGAGGAGTGCTTCTTCGTTCGATTTTCCAGCTTGAATCTTTGACCCATTCTCTGGCAGTGAGGCGGTTGAAAAAGTCGCCTTCAATCGCGCTTAGCTGCTCTCTGCTCGTTTTGTTGTTTTCTTTGGCGTTTGTTAGTGCTTTGTTGCCTGTTTGTGTCTTGGACTGCGCCGCTGCCGTAGATTCTGTATTTGATTTTGCATTGATTCTGGGAAGATACTTGTGACCAGCTAGGTATAATGTGCCATCGCTGGGCAAGATAAAGCGCACGGCGCTGCCGTCTTGTAAGAATATGAAGCCGCCACGCTTATCATTTTTGCGAAAGTTCCATTTGAGGCTGGTTATGCCATTGACAGATTGATAGGGAAATTTGCGCGCGCTTTCGCTATCAAAAATGACAGTGCCGCGATTGTCGGTTGGGCTGTTTGCTATATTCCAGTAATCACCAGGGTAGAACCATTCTGCGCCCGTTAGTTTGTCGAATATTTCGCTTTCGCTGAGGTCTATTATGGCTTTGCTCGGTGCGCTATTCGGTTGGGGTCTTATCGCTGCTGACGGTTTTGCTTTTGCTGCTATTTTGGCACTAGCTCCGGGCGTCGCCAATACTGAGGCAGCTGCCAGTGCTGAGATAGCTGCTAGTGCCGAAGCAGTACAACTACTGAAAATGCTGGACGAACTAGAAGTAGCCTTACTTTTAGGAGCATCTTGTCTCTCCAGCGCCCGGACGTTCCTGCTTTTCTGCCGGGCTTGCCAATACTAGTTGCAAGTATACAGGTCTAAGGGGTGGGCTGTCATTTCAAGGAAGGTTTTGTTCCTAGCAGTTTGCTTCAAAGGGCTTATAGTCGCTCAGGAGTCACTGGCTCTTTAGCTGAGGCAAAATCTAGATTCGCACTTCGATTTCTTAGATCTATACCAGAT
>Ga0075444_10000128_pt1 | contig 41864 bp, 48 predicted proteins | sample CoawatmetaG01DNA_FD_76836 | JGI IMG/M metagenome (GOLD analysis project Ga0075444, IMG submission 76836) | Marine microbial communities from the West Antarctic Peninsula - Coastal water metaG017-DNA | ecosystem: Environmental > Aquatic > Marine > Coastal | place: Atlantic Ocean: West Antarctic... | reverse complement strand
GCAAGGTCGCGGTGTGAATGAATTCGACCGTCGCCGCCAAATGCACGTGGTATGGCCCGTCGTAGCCACACAGCCGCGCCGCAGCCAACGTCAGCATCGGGCGCAAGCGTTTGCCGCCTGCTTCGACCAAATGTGCGGTTACTTCTGGTATGCGCGGCGCATGCTCCGACGCCATCCGCGCACGGATCATGTCATTCACGGCGGCCATATCATCGGCCAATGCTGCAGCCAGACGTTCATGTGGTTTTGTTGCTACTGTATCAAGGCTCATCACGTTCATCCGACTGAGAATAGACAAAGACGCAAACGATGCTTACGTCGGTTATATGAAAGAATTATTGCGCACCAACGACCCGACTGTCATCGCCTTTGCAACCGCCCTTCTGGACGGCGAGAGTATAGCCTGCTTTCAATTCGACGTAAACATGAGCATCCTCGAAGGGTCCATAGGCATAATGCCGCGCCGCCTGATGGTGATCGACCGCGATCTATTCATAGCCGAGGCAATTATGCGCGACAATGAAATTGATTTGGGCCGCTGATGGATACGACCACCGATGCATTTCTGAACGGGAAAGTGACCGCTGTTCAGCCTGCCAAGGGATACCGCGCTGGCGTTGACGCGGTTTTACTTGCTGCCTGCGTGCCTGCACGATCTGGCGAGCGTGTCCTAGAGCTTGGCTGCGGCGTTGGCGTGGCGTCACTCTGTCTGTCTGCTCGGGTGCCCGAGTTAGACATTACAGGAATTGAGGTCCAGCCCGATTATGCCGCCCTTGCGGTGTCTAACGGTGTGAATGCCGTGGTGGCCGATCTGCGCACCCTGCCTGATGATATTCGGAACACCCAATATCATCAGGTCATGGCCAATCCGCCTTATTTTGATCGCGGCACTGGATCGGCGGCACCCAACACTGGCCGTAATATTGCGATGGGTGGTGATACGCCGCTGCGCGAATGGCTGGATGTCGCGGCCAAACGATTGGCACCCAAAGGATATTTCACGCTGATCTTACGGATTGAGCGCTTGCCAGAGGTGTTAGGCCACCTGCAAGGACGGCTTGGATCAATCATTGTGCGGCCGATTTGCGCGCGTGCTGATCAGGAGCCGCATCTGTTTCTATTACAGGCCCGCCATTCGGGGCGCGCGCCGTTTCGGTTGCTGTCGGCATTGATTATGCACGACGGAACAATGCATGATGCGGATCGCGAAAATTATACTGATCGCATTCGTGGGGTTTTGCGGAATGGGGATGTTTTGATCATCACGGATTAATGTTTCAGCAATCTTTTGCCGAGATTATGATCATACGCGCCAGATGCTGCAGTGCAACGTGACACGGGATTCTAAATGTGGTGCACTGAGGGTATTCGATTTCAAACCGAAGGAGGACGACCATGAGCGTAAGTTCACACGTGCAGGAACTGAAAAAGAAACACCAAAACCTCTCGGAAACGGTGGAGGTCATGCAACGCAGCCCCGCCACAGATGGTGCAAAAATTGCCCAGATGAAAAAACAAAAACTGATGCTAAAAGAAGAAATCGGTCGCTTATCGCCGCAATAGCGGACAACCAGCATTGCGATACGAAAAAGGGCCGGAAAAACCGGCCCTTATTTTTTGTCTAAACCTGCGTGGCTTAGACCATGTACTGGCCGCCGTTTGCGGTAAGTGTGGAACCAGTAACAAAGCCCGCATCGTCGGACGCAAGGAACAGCACAGCGCGTGCAATTTCAGATGCTTCACCCAAACGACCCACAGGAATCTGCGGCAGGATCACTTCATTCATCACTTTTTCCGGAATAGTACTCATCATTTCGGTGTTGATGTAGCCGGGTGCGATCACGTTAACAGTGATGCCAGCGCGGGCGCCTTCTTGGGCCAATGACTTGGTAAAGCCGATATCGCCAGCCTTTGCTGCGGCATAGTTGGCTTGCGCGAACTGACCTTTTTGACCGTTAATCGACGAAATCGTAATAATACGACCAAATTTACGCGCGCGCATGCCAGGCCAAACAGGGTGAGTCATGTTGAACACGCCAGTCAGGTTGGTACCGATGACTTCGGTCCACTGCTCTGGCTTCATTTTGTGGAACGGGGCGTCGCGGGTGATGCCAGCGTTGTTCACAAGAACCTCTACAGGACCAAGGTCAGCCTCGATCTGCGCGATACCAGCGGCACAGGCGTCGTAATCAGCAACATCCCATTTGTAGGTCTTAATACCTGTTTCAGCAGTGAAGGCGGCGGCTTTTTCATCGTTGCCAGCATAGGTGGCGGCGACGGAATAACCGGCATCTTTCAAAGCAGTTGAGATAGCGGCGCCAATACCGCGCGATCCGCCAGTGACGATTGCGACACGAGACATAGAATTCTCCTTTTGGAAATTTACGTTGTAATGTTATTAGGGCACGGAGTTCAGACACGCAATATTATTGCGTGTCCAATTCCAAATATTATGGACGTTCAACGCAAAGGGCGACGCCCATGCCGCCGCCGATGCACAGGGTCGCGATGCCCTTTTTCGCGTCGCGGCGCTTCATTTCAAACAACAGCGTGTTCAGAACGCGGCAACCGGATGCACCGATCGGGTGACCGATTGCAATTGCGCCGCCGTTGACGTTCACAATTGCAGGGTCCCAGCCCATTTCTTTGTTAACTGCACAGGCTTGGGCTGCGAATGCTTCATTGGCTTCGATAAGGTCCAAATCATCGACGGACCAGCCTGCTTTTGCTAGCGCCTTGCGGGACGCCATGACAGGGCCGACACCCATGATAGACGGGTCCAAACCAGCGGTCGCATAGGATGCGATGCGCGCGAGCGGCTCGATGCCGCGCTTTTCAGCCTCGTCCGCAGACATCAGCAATGTCGCCGCGGCGCCATCATTCAAACCAGATGCGTTGGCGGCCGTCACTGACCCTTCTTTTGCAAAAGCAGGGCGCATTTTTGCCATTGCTTCAAGTGTCGCGCCGTGGCGGATGTATTCGTCTTGATCGACAATGATGTCGCCCTTGCGGGTCTTGACGGTAAAGGCTGCAATTTCGTCAGCGAACTTGCCTGCCTTTTGTGCAGCTTCGGCTTTGTTCTGGGACGCGACTGCAAATGCGTCCTGCATATCGCGCGAAATTTCCCACTGGTTTGCCACGTTTTCAGCCGTTTGACCCATGTGGTAACCGTTGAATGCATCCCACAGACCATCGCGGATCATTGTGTCGATGTATTTCATGTCGCCCATTTTATGACCTGCACGCAGGTTGGCTGCATGCGGGGACAGTGTCATGTTTTCTTGACCACCAGCGGCGACGATAGACGCATCGCCCAACTGAATGTGCTGCGCACCAAGTGCAACAGCGCGCAGGCCAGACCCACAAACCTGATTGATCGACCAAGCAGATCCTTCAACCGGCAGGCCCGCATTGATATGCGCCTGACGCGCTGGGTTTTGGCCTTGGGCTGCGGTTAGCACCTGACCCAAAATCGTCTCGGATACATCTGCTTTGTCGATGCCAGCGCGGGCAACAACTGCCTCGAGCACGGCTGAACCCAAATCGTGGGCAGGCGTGTTCGCAAAGGCGCCGCCAAAACTACCGACAGCAGTCCGTGCAGCAGAGGCGATTACAACATTGGTCATGGGGATGGTCCTTTTGAGATAAACGTCAAAAGACAGACCGGAGCGGCGCAAAGCCAGACGTGGCGCGCAGACCCCGTCCTGCCGCTCGTACTCTTATTACCTATTGCACAAAAATAGCGCAACATTATTTCTGCATGAGCGAAGAAATCCGTGCAGATGCAGCATTTCTAATAATGATCGAACTTTGGCACACCATATAGATAGCCTTGCAAACATTCGGCGCCCATTTTTGAAAGAATGGCCGCTTCTTGCTGTGTTTCAACGCCGTCGGCGATCACGAGCATCTCAAACTGTTGGGCGACTGTGATCAAAGCCTCTGTCAGGACTTGGTTGTCTGGATCGTCAGCGATCCCGTGAACGAATCCTTTGTCGATTTTCACGAGGTCAAAAAAGAAATCTTTTAGGTGTCGAAATGCCGTCAGCCCGGCGCCAAACCCGTCCAGCGCAAACGCGATTCCACGCGGTTGCATCTCGGCCATAAAGCGGATCACAATTTCATGCAGCAACATCGCCGATGTTTCACTAATCTCAAATATCAGGCGATTACCGATTGCAGTTTTTTCTGCAAGCCCTGCCCCAGTACGCGGCGCCACTGCCCATCACCAATTGACCGCGCAGACAAGTTTATCGACAGCCGCAACTGTGGGTTTTGGCGCAACTGTCGCAACGCCAAATCGAGCGTGGCGCAATCGACTTGGCGACCAAGATCGGTTTGTTCAATGACAGGCATAAAATGCGCAGCAGGGATCACGCGCCCAGCGGGATCCCTGACCCGAATTAACCCCTCGTAAAATGCGATCCGCCCATTGGGTCCAGCGGTAACAATTGGCTGAAATGCAAGCCGCGCCCGCTTGGACGCCAATGCCTCGCGGACAAGGTTCAGCACATCCGCATCTCGGCTGGCCATTGCAAAGTGCAACGGATCAAGCAAAGCCGCATCATCAAGCGCGTCATTGATCTGGGCAATTGTCATCTATCACCGTCCTTTGAGGGTTCACTCACTTTGCGGTCCATCCACCTAATGGCTGGTTAAGGTCTAGCAATTTCATAAAATCGGAATGATTATCTGGGCTATGGAACATCGCTGCGGTTGGGCTGGTCCCGAACAGATTTATATTGATTATCACGACACCGAATGGGGCGTGCCTGAATACGACAGCCGCGCGTTGTGGGAAAAACTGGTCCTAGACGGATTTCAAGCCGGGCTTAGCTGGATTACGATCTTGAAAAAGCGCGATAATTTTCGCGCAGCATTTGCCGGATTCGATCCCAATATTATTGCCAGCTGGGGCGAGGATGAGATCGCAACACTGTTGCAAAACGCGGGTATCATTCGCCATCGCGGCAAAATTGCAGCCACAATAACAAATGCGCAGGCTTGGCAACGCATTGAAGCTGCACAAGGCTTCGATAATTTTCTGTGGGATTACGTGAATGGCTTTCCGTTGCAGGCCACTTTGGATGACAGGTCCGCCATGCCCACGCAGTCGGCACTGTCTTTGCAGATATCAAAGGACCTTAAGAAAGCTGGGTTCAAGTTTTGCGGCCCAACGATCGTTTATGCATTCATGGAAGCCTGCGGATTGATCAACAACCACACGACCAATTGCCCGCGCCACGAACCGTGCCGTGATATGGCGCGCCTACCACCGGCTTAGCGCATCCTCGTCGACATCCTTGGCCGCGACCCACGTGCTACCGTCTGCTGTCGTTTCTTTCTTCCAGAATGGCGCCCGCGATTTCAGGTAGTCCATTAAAAAATCAGCGGCGGCAAAGGCGTCAGCACGGTGCGCTGATTTCGTCGCGACCATCATAATCGGGGCCCCTGCAACCAGGCGCCCAAAGCGGTGGATCACAAGTACATCCTGCAATTTCCAGCGCGCCATCGCGTCATCAACGATTGCCTGAATAGCACGTTCGGTCATGCCGGAATAATGCTCAATCTCCATCGCGGCCAATGCCCCATCGGTGTCACGCACGATTCCAGTAAAGCTGACAATCGCGCCCACGCCGTCACCGGTTGAAAATGCGTTCAGCTCTGCACCGGCATCAAATGCGGCATCTTGCACGCGGACAGACATCAACCGCCCGTCATCGGCGGAAAAAATGCGACTTCACGAACACCCGCAAGCGGGGCAGAAAAGTCAGCCAATTCTTGGTCCAAGGCAACACGCAATGCGGACACATCCGCAAACGCGGCGGCGTAACGATCTTCGCGAGCAGATAGTTCTGCAACCAAATCGGACACGGTTTCCGCAGTTGTTTGAACGTCTTCAAACGGGACTCCGATCCGTTCACGAACCCATGCGAAATACATGACATTCATGGGGCGTCACGCAGATACGGCACCGATTTTCGGAAATAATCAGCGCCGCTAAGCACTGTCAAAACCATCGCGATCCACAATAGGCCAATGCCCAGATACCAGCTGATCTCCGCGCCCAATTCCAGGGTACGTAGGCCTAATACATCCTCAATTGACCCGTCCAAAATACCATGCTGGGTCGCGAAATCCATGCCATTGGTGCGGTCGATCAGGTAATGTTCAAACGCGCCTTTTGCGAACAAGACAGAAATTGCAGCCATCTGGACCGTGGTCTTCCATTTGGCCAAATTGGTGACTTTCAATAGCCCAGCCGTTTCGCCCAAAAATTCGCGCAGGCCAGATACAAATACCTCACGGAAAATGATCAATACTGCTGGCAACAAAATCCATGGGTTCATGCCAGAGAAACCGGTGATGACGACCAGCGCAATGATTACCATCGCCTTGTCAGCAATCGGGTCCATCATGGCGCCAAATTTGCTTTCTTGTTTCCAAGCGCGAGCCAAATAGCCATCTAGAAAATCAGTAAACGCCGCCACGACGAATAAAATAAGCGCAAACCAATCAGCCAGTGGACGGTGAAAATACAAAAACATAATCACCACGCCGGGGGCTGCGATCAGACGCAAGAGCGTCAGGATATTAGGGATATTCCAATTCATGTGACCACACTACGCGTTCGCTGATTAAGTGAAAAGATGCTGTTTTTTCTGAGCACAAATATGTCCGCCGGAGGCACCTGTCCTCGCGCCCACCTCAACCGTTCTCGTGAAAGTAGTCATAGATCGTCTGGGCCATGTTTGCGGACACCCCTACGACGGCCTTGAGATCTGCCAGATTGGCGCGCGCCACCGCCTTAGCGGAGCCAAAATGCGCAAGAAGTGCGCGTTTTCGCGTTGCCCCGACACCTGGCACATCATCCAACGGGGTTGCCCCAATCGCCTTGGACCGCTTGGCGCGGTGGGTCCCGATGGCAAAGCGGTGTACCTCATCGCGCATCCGTTGAATGAAATATAAAACGGGGTCGTTGTGACGCAGCACAAAGATGGGTTTGCCAGTGCGGTAAAACACTTCTTTGCCGGCGTCGCGGTCTTCCCCCTTAGCCACACCGACCATTGGCACGTCACCAACCCCCAAGGCTTCCATGATCTCGCGCACAGAGCTGACTTGCCCTGCGCCGCCATCAATCAGCAACAGATCAGGCCACATGCCAGACGTGCGATCAGGATCTTCTTTTAGCAAGCGCTGGAACCTGCGGGTCATGACCTCTTTCATCATGCCAAAGTCATCACCGGGCGTGATGTCGTCGCCTTTGATGTTGAACTTGCGGTATTGGTTTTTTTCGAACCCTTCAGGGCCCGCGACGATCATCGCTCCGACGGCAAAGGCGCCTTGGATGTGGCTGTTGTCATATGCTTCGATCCGCTGGGGCGGCGCTGGCAAATCAAATGCCTCGGCCAATCCCTTAAGCAGGCGGCCCTGCGTGGCAGTCTCTGACATTTTGCGTGCAAGGCTTTCGCGGGCATTGCGCAGCGCGCCCTGCACCAGTTCGGCTTTTTCACCGCGTTGAGGCACGATTACCTCGACCTTGCGGCCCGCCTTTTCAGCCAAGGCTGCGGTCATCAGATCCTCATTGTCCAAACCGTGGCTGATGATCACCGCACGCGGCGGTTCGCGGTCGGAATAGAACTGGCCGACAAAGGCTTCCATGACTTCGGACGCATCCTCATCGCCGCTGATACGTGGGTAGTAATCGTGATTACCCCAGTTTTGATTGGCCCGAATAAAGAACACCTGCACGCAGGCTTGCCCGCCGTCGATATGCAGGCCAATGACATCAGCTTCGGCCGTGGCCGCAGGGTTAATCCCTTGCGCCGTCTGAACTTGGGTCAACGCCTTGATCCGGTCGCGCAGTGCAGCGGCGCGCTCGAACTCCAATTCCTCAGAAGCTGCTGCCATTTGTGCAGCTAACGTTTCTTGGATACCCTTGGTTTTACCCTGCAAAAATAGTTCTGCGTCACGGACGGTCGCGGCATAATCAAACTTGGAGATAAGCCCAACACAGGGGCCAGAGCACCGTTTAATCTGATACTGCAAACATGGACGGGTGCGCGTTTCAAAGTCGCTGTTGGCGCAGTTGCGCAAAAGAAAGACCCGCTGCAATTGATTGAGTGTCCGGTTCACGGCACCGGCACTGGCAAAGGGGCCATAATAGCTGCCCTTTTCCTTTTTCCCACCGCGATGCTTTTTGATTTGCGGGTAATCGTGCAATTTGGTGACGATGATATTGGGGAATGATTTATCGTCGCGCAGCAATACGTTGTACTTTGGCTTTAGCTGTTTGATGAGGTTCTGTTCTAACAGCAGCGCCTCGGTCTCGGTCCGCGTTGTGAGGAACATCATCGAAGACGTTTCCGAGATCATGCGCGTAATACGACCAGAGTGATTGTTGGGGCGGGCATAGTTGCTGACCCGCGCTCGTAAGTTCCGCGCTTTACCAACATACAGAACGCGGCTTTCGGCATCCAGCATTCGGTAAACACCCGGCGAGGAATCAAGCGTGCGCAAATACGCCGTGATACGGGCATATCCAGTCAGCTGTGGTTCATCTTTGGCGGTGTTCATCATGTGGCCTGCTGATTCTGTCTGCACTGCAATGGTAGCGGTCCCGCATCAAGAGAAAAGGCATCCACCATTTCTGTGGATAAGCCGGTGGGTAAAACCGTAGGAGCGGCAATTTATTCTTGTATTTAACGCCCCTCACCTGTCTGCCTATTTTTTAGGCACATTGTTATCCATTTGATTTTACTCGATAAAATTATCAGTAATTTGCAAGTCATTGAAAACACTAATGTATTGCAAACGAAATGTGACACCGCACGATCACAGTGTACAACTTTGCCGTTGCGTCACTCTACTCCCAGTACATCTGGGGTTTGCCAGCCGAGGTGCTGCCCCCCATCAATCGCAAGCATTTGCCCAGTCACAGCAGGTGCATCCAAGAAATAACCTAGGGCCGCGATGATATCTGATGGGTTTGCACCACGTTCCAAAATCGTGGCTTTACGTTGTCTGTCGAAGTGAGTTTTGCTTTGACGGTGCCCCCGCAACGTTGGCCCCGGACCAATCCCGTTGACCCGCACATGTGGCGCGAGGGCCTGTGCTGCCGTCTGCGTGAAGGCCCACAACCCCATTTTCGCAATGGTATAGGTCATGAATTCTGGCGTCAGATTGTGCACGCGCTGATCCAGCATATTGATCACCAACGACGACGCCACGGGCTCTCCGGCGGCATCGTCAATCGCATCAGGCGCCTGTGCTGCCAAGGCTTGGGTCAGCACGAATGGCGCGCGCAGGTTCGACCCAATGTGGCGATCCCAGTTGGCCCGACTGGCAGTTTCGATATTGTCATATTCAAAGATCGACGCGTTGTTGACCAACACTGTGATTGATCCACCCAGCGCCGCAACTGCCGCTGGCAGCAAGGCCTGTGTTGCGTCCTCGTCCAGTAGATCAGCATGAAGAGCGACCGCTGTGCGGCCCATTGCTTGCAGTTGCGCGACAGTATCTGCAGCGCCATCTGACGACCCTGCATAGTGTACGGCCACGTCATAGCCACGCGCACCCAGATACAGCGCCATTGCTTGACCCAGACGTGCGCCCGCTCCTGTGACAAGCGCCCGCATCAGATCAACACAACTGCTAGATACGTGAGGTACAATGCGGTCAGCGCAATCCCCCAGATCCGGTTGATATCGACTTTAAAGAACACGAACGGAACCAAAATAAGCGACGCCGTAAGCATCACCCAAAGATCAAACGACAAAAACTGCGGGTCAACTGGGATGTTCCCAACTAGGCTGGCTACCCCCATGATTCCCAGAAGGTTGAACATGTTTGACCCGATCACATTGCCCAGCGCCACATCCGCTTGACGGCGTAGGGCGGCCATCACGGTTGTTGCCAGTTCTGGCAGAGACGTTCCGATCGCGACCAACGTCAAACCGATCACGGTTTCCGAAATTCCAAACGTGCGCGCGATGCTTGTCGATCCATCGACCAACAGGCTCGCACCCAGTGGCAGGCCGATCATGCCAAGAACCAAGAATAGCGCGATTTTGGGCCAACCTAAAGTTGGGTCCGCCCCTTCGATTTCATTATCGCAGGTCATAGCCGCTTTGCGGTGTTTGTTGGCTGCACAAGCTGCGTAAAACAACATTGCGGCCAAGGCTGTCAGCAGGATCACGCCGGTGACCCATGTGAACGGCCCAAAGAAACACAGCACAATGAACAGTCCAGTGGCCGCGATCATCTGGAGATAGCTGTTGCGCGTGTCACATTCGCTGGTGTGCATCGTGGCCAATAACGCTGGCACACCCAAAACAAGCAGCACATTAGCTGTATTCGATCCGACCACATTGCCCAGCGCCAGACCTGGCACATCGTCCATAATTGCTTGGATCGAGATAAGGAGTTCCGGCGCAGAAGTCCCAAACGCCACAATGGTCAAGGATACAATTAACGCAGGCACACCTAACCGCAACGACAGATTGACCGCTCCTTTGACAAGGCTGTCACCTGCCAAAAGCAAGATCACAAGGCCGATGCCTACATAAACCCAATCCATTACTTACGTCCCTTTTTACAGGCGCAGGGGCCTTTGCCTATCTTAAATCGTCCGCAAGATTTGCACTTGGCCGCGGCCAGTCTTGCTTGTCCTGGGAACTGCCATTTCCCAAACATTGCCAGCACCGCCATAGAGACGAGGAATAGGGTAATGACTTTGAACAGCATCTAGAGGCCGAACCGCGCAAATGCGGCGCGGTCTTCGACGGATGCAATTGCATCGTCAATCACACGCGCCCCAAAGCGGGAAATCAGCCCGCGTTTCATGCCGTAGCGGCGGAATTTCACTTTGTCGCCGAAGCGGGATTTCAGCGTCGGAGCCAAATGGCCGATGCCATCGACGAGCCCCTGATCGAAACCTTTTTGGCCTATGAATACCTCGCCTGTGAACAGGTCTGGATTGTCGGCCAGCTTGGCCCCACGCCGCGATTTTACATAGTCAATGAACGTCGCATGCAGGTCTTCCAACAGACCGCGCAGGCGCTTGACGTCAGCTGGGCTTTCTTTCTTGAACGGGTCCAGCATGGATTTGGATTTACCTGCCGTATAAACGCGCCGCTCCACGCCGTATCTCTCAATCGCGTCCTGCAGGCCAAAGCCCGCGCTGATCACGCCAATGGACCCTGTGATTGAACAGCTATCGACGAAAATTTCGTCTGCGGCACATGCCAGCCAGTAGCCACCAGATGCCGCGACGTCTTCGACAAAGGCAAAGACAGGTATTTGTTTTTCATCGGCCAAACGGCGAATGCGCGCTGCGATAAGCGATGATTGCACTGGGCTGCCACCGGGGCAGTTTATTTCCAACGCAACCGCCGCAGGTTTACCCTTGGAAAATGCTTTTTCCAGAACAGGTGCGAGGCTGGTATCATCAAGCCCGCGACCACCATTTGTGATCGCCCCTTGCAGTCGGACAACGGCGACAAAGGGTTCGGATTTCATAAACGGAATATATTTTTTCATACCTTACCATTTAGTGTGTGAAAGCCTGAGCAACAAGGCGTCACTGACGGATCCGCCAACCAGTGCGGAAAATCCACCAAATCGCCACCAGACAAGCGCCCGTAAAAAACGCGATCGCCGCCAGCGACAGCCCGATTGACACGTCTGCTGTTCCAAAGAACGACCAGCGGAAACCGCTTATCAGATAAACGACTGGATTGAACATTGTGATGGTCTGCCAGACCGGAGGTAGCATCGTGACCGAGTAGAACGATCCACCAAGGAAAACGAGTGGCGTGATGATCAGCAATGGGATCAATTGGAGCTGTTCAAAGTTCCCCGCCCAGATGCCAATAATAAACCCAAGCAGCGAAAAACTGATACAGGTCAGCACAAGGAATGCGATCATCGCAAACGGATGCGCGATGGTGATGTCCACAAAGAAGAACGCAGTTATCAGGATGATTATGCCGATAAAGAGCGATTTTGTGGCCGCCGCTCCGACATAGCCCAATGTGATTTCCAAAAAGTTCACGGGCGCAGATAACAACTCGTAAATCGTGCCCATGAATTTCGGAAAATAGATACCAAAGGATGCGTTGCTGGTCGCTTGGGTCATCACCGACAACATGATCAAGCCGGGCACAATGAAGGCGCCGTAGCTGATGCCCTCGACCTCTTGGATGCGGCTACCAATGGCCGTGCCGAAAACAACGAAATACAGCGATGTCGACAAGACAGGCGATACCAATGACTGGGTGATTGTGCGGAAAAAGCGGGCCATCTCAAATCGATAGATCGATGCCACTGCGGTAAAATTCATGCTGTTTCCTTTACTAGACCTACAAAGATGTCTTCAAGACTGCTTTGGCGGGTTTGCATGTCGGCCATTTGCAGGCCTGCCTTTTGCAGATCGTTGAGCAGCGTGGTGATGCCTGTTCGCTCACCCTTAGTGTCGTAGGTATAGATCAACGACGCGCCCTCTGGACCGATTTCAAGACTATATGCAGCAAGCGCGGCGGGTATTTCGGTCACTGGCACGGCAAGGTCAACGACCAACTGCTTTTTACCCATCTGCGCCATCATTTCGGCCTTGTCTTGGATTAGCAGAATTTCACCCTTGGAAATAATGCCAACGCGGTCGGCGATGGCTTCGGCTTCTTCAATGTAATGCGTGGTCAGAATGATAGTCACGCCGTCGGCCTTTAGATCGGCAACCACATTCCACATATCTTTGCGCAGCTCCACATCGACGCCAGCGGTCGGTTCGTCAAGGAACAACACGCGCGGTTCATGGGACAACGCCTTGGCGATCAAAACACGGCGCTTCATGCCGCCAGACAGCATCATGATTTTGCTGTCTTTTTTATCGTGCAAGGACAGTTTTTTAAGGATGCTCTCAAGATATGCATCATTGCGTGGCTTGCCGAACAGCCCTCGCGAAAACCGCACCGTGTTCATCACTGTCTCAAACGGTTCGAGGTTAATTTCCTGCGGAACAAGGCCGATAAGATTGCGCGCGCCGCGAAAGTCGGCCTGCGTGTCGAAACCACCGACAACGACGGTGCCAGAGGTCGGAACCGTGATACCGCAAATGGTTGAAATCAGCGTTGTTTTACCCGCGCCGTTTGGCCCCAGCAGCGCCAATATCTCACCTTCTTCAATTTCCAGATTGACCCTTTTGAGTGCTTCAAACCCGTCAGCATAAGCCTTGCGTAATGATCGCACCGATACGATTGACGACATCAAGATCTCCTAGATTTGAGCAGACATTAGAGCGGGCGCAGAGGAAGTAAAAGGGCCTCAACCCATTCGGGAAGCCATATCGAGCATCCGACACGAAAAGCCCCACTCATTATCGTACCAACCAAACACGCGCAGAAGCCCTTGGGCGGTCACGCGGGTTTCTGGCAGCGACACAATTAGACTCTCTGACCGTGCGCGCAGGTCGGATGACACCAGCGGCTTGGTCGTGCAACCTATAATTGGACCCGGGCTGGACAGCACCGCGATCACCTCGTCGCGCGTCACGGATCGACCAAGTGTCACGGTTAAATCAACAGCAGACACCGATGCGACAGGCACGCGAACAGCGGCCCCCTCAATCCGACCGGCAATATCCGGCAAGACGTGGTCCAACAGACGCATCGCACTGGTCGTAGTGGGCACCATCGACATGGCGGCGGCGCGGCTGCGCATCATATCGCCACGGGGCGCGTCAATTGTGGGCTGACTGCCGGTGTAGCAATGGATCGTGGTCATCCAGCCGGTTTTAACCCCCCAAGTATCATCCAGCAGGCGCACCAGCGGGGCCAGCGCGTTAGTTGTGCATGACGCGTTGCTGACGATAGCCTGATCGCCGAGGGCGGAATCATTCGCCCCCATAACAACGGTGACATCTGCGGCATCGGACGGACCCGATATCAGGACGCGGCGTGCGCCCGCGTGCAAAGGACGCTCCGCAATATCGCGCGCATCTGCCTTGCCAGTACATTCGAGAAACAGATCAACACCAGTTAGATCCAGCGTGCTCGCATCTGGGGTTCGATGCATTGGAACAGCGATGCCATTCACGTGCAGCGCATTGCCGCCCAACCGAACGTCGCCTGCAAACGGGCCAAACACGCTGTCGTATTCGAACAGATGCGCACAAAGATCGGGGGCGGCGATGTCATTGATCCCGACGATTTGCAGATCCGGCCATCCGCCACCAGCCCATGCACGCAGAACAGTCCGACCAATCCGGCCAAAACCATTTATGAAAACGCGGGTCACAGCTCTCCGGCCTCTTCGAGAACTTTGCGGGCCGAGCGGAAGCATTCAAGCGCCTGCGGAACCCCGCAGTAGATCGCAATAACGTGGATCGTTGCGCGGATTTCATCTTTGGTCACCCCGTTGGACAGCGCACCGCGACAGTGCAATTCCCATTCGGTCATCTTGCCCAGCGCACCAATCATCGACAGGTTCATCAGGCTGCGCGTCTTGGCGTCCAGCGCATCATCACCCCAGCCAAACCCCCAACACCATGCGGTCATGGCATGCTGAAAAGGACGTGTGAAATCATCCGCAGCGGCGAGATTTCTGTCCACGTATTCAGCACCCAATGTGGCACGTCGCTGTTCCAACCCTTTGAGAAACAGATCTTCGTCAAAATCGTCGGGCATCGCTAAGCTCCTTGCAAATCATCATCAAAAAAACTTTGCACGGGCTAGACGTCTTTTGCCAGCCCTATATGGGCCCGATGCACCAAGATATTGCGGTGGCAGCGGCGGTGCAAGCGGCTGTTGGGAAGGGTCTTAATTTGTTGACCATTCCTCTGCTTTTACTCATCAATCCAGTTTCTTCGCCCGGCCCCGTTTTGGTGGACTCCATCGTCCTATCGTTTTTGGCGCTTTGGCGCGCCCCTGCAACAATAGACCTACAAAACCTAAAATTCGGAATGGCTGGGTTGGTCATAGGAACAGCATCGGCTGGTACTGTGGCCTTTGTTATCGACAGCGAAAATTTAACTAAACTGCTGGGGCTGATTGTCATTTTGGGCGTCACACTTGCGTTGTCTGGATGGTCCGCACCGCTTAATTGACGCATCTTGATCATGGCTGGCAGCGGGGCTGGCTTTTTGGGAACCATCGCGGGGGTGCATGGCCCGCCCATTTTCTTGCTTTATCAAGTATTAGATCCAAACCGCGTGCGCGGCGCAATTTTAATATTCACCGAGACAGGCAATGGATTGTCAATAATCGCGCTGCTGATCATCGGTCGTTTTGGGATGGAACAGTTGATTGCGGCGCTTTTTCTTGCACCTAGGGTGATGGTTAGACTGTGGTTCGCGCCAAAGCTTGCCGCGCTGATCGACGCCCGCCTTCTAAGAACAATCGTTTTGTCGGTATCCGCGATCAGCGGCTTTTTCCTTGTTATTGGCTAAGCCGGGCTGAAAACATCAGTTGCCGATCGAACGGATAACATAATTCGGGTTTGTCCAAGCTTGAGTTCCGCCTTCAATCGTCATGCGCACATAGTAAGGGTTGTCCCTGCCAGCCAGCGGCGCAAACGTTCGTATGATGCTGACCGTCGTGACTGATTTCCACGTCAGATCAGTACCGTTTTGAAGCTCTAGCGTCTTGTCGCGGTAGAAGATGTTGACCGCAGTGGCTTTGTACACGGCCGCCTTGTCAAACTGCGTCAAGCCGTCCCAAAGCACAGCCCTAAAACGCCCGCGATATTCGGCACCTAAGACGATAATCCGCTGACAAGACTATCTTCGTCGAAATGACAATCGCTTTCCGTATCGACACGGTCCTCCGATACGTCATTGGGCGGTTGTCATACAATTCTCACCGGCACATGATACCCATTCTTGTAACGGTTCGGAGACTACAATGTCACGTTGGTCTAAAGAGATTGCACAGCTGGATCCGTCTGTAGATTATGAACGGATTGTATATCTGCTCAGCACGTTTGAATTCGCGTGGGATATAGAAAAGGCTCTCGAATTCGCCTTGTTCCGAACCTATGGCGTTCCGTCCATTTCGGGGCTTCTTTCTAAGACGGGTGCCTTTCGCAAAGATACCCAAAAGCGATATGACGATACAGAGTTGCTGCTCGCTGAGATCGCGGAGAGCGGGCAGGATAGCGTTCGTGGGCAGGTCGCGATGACCCGCATCAATGACATGCATGGTCGCTACCGAATTTCAAATGACGATATGCTCTATGTGCTGTCTACGTTTGTAACGGAGCCGAAACACTGACTGGACAGGTTCGGGCGCAGGGCGTTGACGACAGTCGAAATCGACGCCTCCGTCAACTACTATCGTGCGTTGGGAAAGAAGATGGGGATCAATGACATCCCACAAAGCTTTGATGCCTTCGATGCCTACAAAAACACATATGAGGTAAATCATTTCAGATATGCGCCAAGCAATGCCGAGATCGCAAATGCGACCCGTGACCTTCTTTTGTCCTTCTATCTTCCGCAGCGGCTTGTGCCGCTCGGCCGCCCCGTTGTTCATGCCCTGTGCGATCCGCGACTGCGGCAAACCATGGGGTTTACTGACCCGCCCTACTGGCTAGAAAAACTTGTCGCTACGACCCTTAATGCACGCGCAAAACTGCTTTGTCTATTACCAGCCCGTCGTCGTCCACGCCTGATCTCTGAGCGCCGCAGAAAGACCTATCCCCAAGGGTATCAGATAGGACAGCTTGGAACGTTTACGAAGGATCGGGACAAATAGAGACAGTAACGAACTACCGGTTTTTGCATGCGAAATTAGGCGCATGTCTATCAAAGAACAGTGCAAAGTCTGTGCCCGGGGCCAAAAGGATACGCACCGTGGTAACAGTCGCGTCGCCATCCAATGTCACGCGCTCCATCATGAACAATGCGCTGCGTTCGGGGCATCTCAGGACTATGGCTTCGTCAACTGTAGCCGACGTTGCAGCGAACGATATTTCACCGTGTGTGTAGGGCGCTCGCGTCAGCAACCATTCGTTTGCACCGACAGTCTCAAAGCTTGTTGCCAAGGCTAATTTCTGTAATCGGGCAAAGCCCTGCGACCGCCTCTGATTGCGCCAAGCGCACAGTTTCTTGTGACGTCATTTGGGTGCAATAGATTATATACCACCGCGCATCTAACCCCATGTTATCCAAAGCCCAAGTGACAGGCCACGCGCCCCAATGCTGAAGCACTTCGGGGACTGTTCTGCGAAATGCAAATGGATCGGACCAGCAGGAAAAGCCGCACCATAGGATCGAAGGTTTTCGACACCAACTGCGCGCAAGGTATGCGGTGCAACCCCGTACCGTGTATCATCAGGAAGCGAAAACAGCCCCGCGATGGCCCGATAATGCAGCGCCTGAAATTTGCCCAGAGCATTCCAAAATCTGATTTGCCGTGCGGTCAATTCACGCCTGTCGCATCCGCCGGGTTGATGATCAAGATAGTGAGACTCAGCGTTGGTCAAATAGCCTGCTTCAAGCATTTCCAACTGCATAAATGCAGTGATCGCCTCGACGTGATCCAGGGTCAGCCTGTCAAGGACGGTGGCGCACTGGCCTGCGCTCGTGAGAAGAATTTGAAATTGCCTGACATTTTGGGGTGGCAATCGGCCGCTTCCCAATAGCGCTTGGTAGCTCACGGCGGTCGATCGCAATGGAAAAAAGGACTCAAAATTTCCTGCCTATTCAAACAGACGATTTGTGATGCTAACGCCCTACCCCCAGAGAATTCAGGATAGGGCAATCGGGTCGATCATCTCCCGCACATGCGTCGACCAAGTGGGTCAAGGTTTCACGCATATCATTCAGGTCAGAAATCTTCTGCTCAATCTGACTAAGATGATCCCTTGCAATGGCTTTTACATCCGCGCTGGACCGACCTTGATCCTCATAAAGTTGCAGCAGGGTGCGGCAGTCTTCGATACTAAAGCCCAACGCCCGTGATCGCGCAAGAAACGTCAACTTATGCAGTTCTTGCTGCCGGAATGCGCGGTAACCATTGGTGTCGCGCAGCGGCTTAATAAGCCCGATATCTTCGTAATATCGAATGGTTTTGGCTGGCAGGCCCGCTCTAGTCGAAACTTCTCCAATGTTCATGATGTCACTCCCATAGGGTGAAGATATGGTTGGATTGGCGTTGTTTTTGTATCACGCATTGCGGGCCTTATGCGCCGAAGCCGCAGGGCATTTGACACAACAAAGACGGACGACATCGCCATGGCTCCGGCGGCCAACATTGGCGACAACAGCGTGCCAGTAATCGGGTATAATACCCCCGCCGCGACAGGGATCAGCGCCGCATTATACGCAAAGGCCCAAAATAGGTTTTGCCGGATGTTGCGGATCGTCGCCTTACTGACCGTAAGAGCATTTACCACACCTGCCAAATCGCCGGACATCAGGACCACATCCGCAGCCTCGATTGCGACATCTGTGCCGGTGCCGATAGCAATCCCTGTGTCCGCGATCGCGAGCGCCGGCGCGTCGTTAATCCCGTCACCAACAAAAGCGACGTTGCCATAAGTTGTACGCAGGGATTCAAGTGCGGCTACTTTCCCGTCTGGCAGGACCTCGGCCACAACGTGTTTGATGCCAAGTTCGCGCGCAATTGAATGGGCCGTGATTTTGTTGTCACCGGTGATCATCGCAACCGTCAAGCCCAGCGCGTGCAAGGCTGCAATCGCGTCGCTGGTTGACGGCTTGATTGGGTCCGACACGCCAATCGCAGCAACAATCTGTCCGTCGATGGCTGCAAACAGTGGGGTCGCGCCGGTGTCCGCAAGCGTGTCACCGACGTCTTTGAGCGCACCCAAGTCGATCCCTTCTTGAAGCATGAAACGATCTGCGCCAACCAGCACGGTTCTACCCTGGACCACGCCGCGTGCACCCATGCCAGTAACTGTGTTAAAATCAGATACGGCAGGTAAGTCAGCTCCCCCTGCTGCGCGCACGATTGCGCCCGCGATGGGGTGTTCCGATTGTGCTTCGACTGCGGCGATGATCGGTAAAACGTCTGCACGCAACCATCCGTCAGCCAAAGTGAACGTCGTCAATTCTGGTGCACCTGCGGTCAACGTGCCGGTTTTATCCAGCGCTATAACTTTGGTTTCTTGCAGGCCTTGCAGCGCGTCACCCTTGCGGAACAATACGCCCATTTCTGCGGCACGTCCTGTCCCAACCATAATAGACGTGGGCGTTGCTAATCCCATCGCACAGGGGCAGGCGATAATAAGAACCGACACGCCCGATACAAGCGCCAACCCCAAGGCAGGGTCAGGACCAAAGACCAACCACGTCAACACGGTGACAACCGTCAATCCCATGACAATCGGCACAAATACACTTGTGATCCGGTCCACAAGCGACTGGATCGGCAGTTTGGTTCCTTGGGCGTCTTCGACCATGCGAATGATCTGGGACAATACCGTATCTGCGCCAACAGCAGTTGCGCGGTAGGTCAGCGCACCAGTTGCATTGACAGTTCCACCTATCACAGTGTCGTCCGCAGCCTTGGATACGGGGATGGGTTCCCCACTGATCATGCTTTCATCAATAAATGTCTGACCAGACAGAACCACTCCGTCGACAGCCACGCGCGCACCGGGGCGTAGGTGTACCGTGTCCCCTGTTAAAACATCCATCAAAGGAACCTCCATGACTGCCCCATCGCGGTCGACCAGTGCGGTCGCAGGCTGCAAGCCAACAAGGCGTTGAATAGCGGCGCCTGTGCGTCCTTTTGCACGCGCCTCTAGCCAGCGACCCAACAATATAAGCGTTACAATGACGCCTGCCGCCTCGAAGTATACAGCACGTGTACCGGCAGGAAAAACGCTTGGTACAAACAGCGCAAGCGTCGAATACCCCCAAGCCGCCAAAGTACCAATCGCCACAAGTGAATTCATGTCGGGCGCCATACGTGCCAAGGCTGGCAAACCCTTTTGGTAAAATCTTCGCCCTGGTCCGGCCATGACAAGCGTGATTAGGACAAACTGAAGCAACCAACTGGTTTGCGTACTAATAAACTGCGCGATCAGCATATGCACACCTGGAATAAAGTGACTAAACATTTCGAGCAAAAACACGGGCAATGTCAGCAAACCGGCGACCAACGTGGCGCGCGCCAAAGCGCTTTCTTCGACGGCTTTACGATCTTCGCGCTCGGCGTCGCTGTCAGGCACGGAGGTCGCATACCCAGCGTCGGTCACGACCTTGGCCAATTTGGCCGCAGTCACGACACCATCAACAAGGGTGACCGTCGCGATTTGCGTCGCCAAATTAACGTTGGCCGAAAGCACGCCGGATTCTGCGATCAAAACACGTTCAACGCGACCCACACATGACGCGCATGTCATGCCATCAACCTGCAACCGGACCGTGGATTGCACCGCAGGATAACCGGCGACCGACAGCCTCTCAACGATAGCGGGCAAGGCATTCAGGTCACCCTCAATCGTGGCGCTTTCATTCGCCAAATTGATGGCGACCACCTGCACGCCATCAGCAGACGCGATGGCCTTTTCCGCGCGCCCGACACAGGACGCGCAGGTCATACCAGAAAGGTTTAGACGGAAAGTTTGGGTCATAATTCAAGTCCGATTTATTAGCATCGAATTAGACATAGGGCTTCCAGTCAGGGGAAGGTCAAGTAGCTTTCCAGATATATTGTTCTGAACGACGACGAGATCTACTTTTCTGCCTCGCGTGCCGCTGCGACGTAGCCTTCAAATTGGGCGGTCTTGATGAAGCCCGGAACAAGCGCCTCGCCGATCACAAATGATGGTGTGCCATTGAAGCCAAGCGCCGCTGCCAATTCCATCGAGGTCTGAATGTGTTCGTTGATTTCAGGTGCATCCATGTCTGCGCGCAACTTATCCACATCAAGACCAATCTCGGCCGCGGCGTTAAGAATGCTTGCCTCTTCCGCTCGGCCCTGAAGACCCATCATCGCCCAATGGAATTCTTCGTATTTCCCTTGGTTGCGCGCCGCGAGCGCCGCACGGGCTGCAAATACGCTGCCTTCGCCCAGAATGGGCCATTCACGGTACACGAGCCTAATGTCAGGATCGGCCGCCATAAGCGCTTGGATCTCTGGTTTTACCCGTTTGCAATATGGGCAATTGTAGTCAAAAAATTCGACGATAGTGACATCGCCATCGACGTTGCCGAGAACCGGCGCATTGGGATCGCGCTCTAGGACATCACGGCGTGACGACAGCAAAGCGACCGATTGATCAGCTTTCCTCGCGTCCTCTTGTGCCTCCAGTATTGCCACCGCTTCCATCACAATCTGCGGGTTTTCGCGAATAGCCTGAAGGGCCAAGTCCTTGATTTGATCTTCTGTAAAGTCTTGCGCCACCAACGGTGTTGCCATGAGCATGGCTGCTGCCAGAATTATGCCGCATCGTTTCATTCTAAATTCCCTTGTATTTGTTCGCTTTCGGTCCGTGATGCCTGCGTTTCGCGCATCCGTTCGGGCCACGTAGATTTGATATAGCCAAGAATGTTCCAGATTTCCGCATCCGTTAGGCTGTCTGAAAATCCGGGCATGCCGCTGTCAAAATCCATGCCTTGTGCGGCCAGTGCCGCCTTGCCGCCCAGCTTGGTATAGTTGAACAGCAATGCGTCGCCGTGATGCCACGTGTGGCCATCCTTGTCGTGCGGCGGTGCACGAAGCTTGCCGTCATCGCCGGGCGACCGCCAATCGGCCTGCCCTTCCAAATTGGCCCCATGGCATGACGCGCAGCTTGTTGCATAAAGCGTTTCACCTGCAGCAATATCGGCGGATGCTGGTTGCAGCGGAACTTGCGCTTGGGCTGAATCATTTTGGGCAAACCAGAGCGCTGCGACCCCAAGACCCAAAACAACGCCTGCGGTGCCAATAAATTTATTCATCCGATTGATCCATTAAATAAGTCGCCATCGCGATCCGATCCTCTTGTGTCATGAACCTTGTGCCCATTTGCACAACTTCGCCCATGCTTCCGCCGAAGGTATCACCACTGGGCGTGATCCCCGTTTGCAATGCGTAGCTCAGGCTGTCGACGTCCCATCCAGATGACACCAATGCGGCGCTTGTTATTGCGGGTGCCTTAGACCCGCCCGGCAATACATCGTTGCCTTGCATCCGGCCAGTATCGACCTTTCGCCCGCCCGCAATGTTGCGCTCAGTATGACATGCGGCGCAATGGGTTGCACCTTCAACCAGCTCGCGGCCTCGGTTCCAGATATCGCTTTGTCCTGAAACTGGGGTCGTGCGCGGCGCGTGCAGGAACGCTGCGCGCCACAATTTAAGACCGTCCCGTTCAGAAAACGGGAATGCCAGATCTGTCGCTGGCACAGGTTCACTTACGGGTGCCACGGTTTGAAATGCTGCCCAAAGATCCGCGATTTGTTGATCTGAAAAGTCTTGGTAAAAGGCATAGGTAAACACTGGGTAATATGGCACATCGTCAGGCGATAACCCTTGGCGAACAGCCTTGGCAAAGTCTTCTATTGCCCAATCCCCGATTCCGAAGTCTGGATCAGTGGTCAAATTGGCCGCATAAACTGTGCCGAACGGTGTTTCAAATCCGGTCCCCCCTGCCAAGGGCGGGCCACCGCCTTCAACATCGGTATGACAAGCAATACAGCCCGATGCGCGCGCAAGATATGCACCTGCGCCGACGTCACCTGTCAGTGCGATGGCTTCGACTGGTTTTGCGACGGGGTAAAGGCGCAGGCCGGTGATCCCGCCAGCGCCCGCCAGCATCAAGGCGACAACGCCCATTACGATTTTCCGCATCTGATTATTCTTCTGCGCGAAACTTGGTATGGCACGCCGAGCAGACCTGAGCGGACTGTGCGAACAATGTGCTCACGGATAAGGACGCAAGCGTTTCCAGCGTCTTTTCGCCCTCAACAGCGCCACCCATCATGCTCGCCGTGTCAGCGCCCATCATATCGGTTGTGTCACCACCCATCATGGATCCGCCGGCAGGCGTGCCCTCGCCCAGCCCATTTTGCGCCGCAAGACCAAGCGCAGTCGCATAGGTTTCCAACTGGACTGCCAATACGGAAAATTCTTCCCAATTCGTCCAGATTGCGTCCTTGGCAACAGAGGGTGCTGCGTTCATGCCTTCTGGGAACAACGCCAACATCGCGTCGCCCGAATGGGCCTGAAGAATAGCTGCGTAATCGCTTGTTCTTTCAGCATCATAGCCTTCTAGGCCGCGCATCATCGGTGCAATCACTTTGGTCGCCTTGCCCATAGCGAGCATCCCATTCATGCGCTCAAGCAACATACCTGTTGCCCCTTTATGGGCCACAGCTGTGGTTGCAAGCACAGCGATTGTCGCCGCGAAAGTGAAGGTCGTAAATTTCATTGTATCGTCCTAATAAAGTGAGTCTGCCTGTCGCCGAAGTGGCGTTATATTTCGTCAGACGGTCACGATCGGGACGGGTGGGTCGCCGCCCAGCATGTGGCTATCGGCATTCACAACCAATGCAAAATTTAGTTGAGGCAATACCAGTCCAACTCTGGACGCGACCTGCCAATTATTGATGTCCATTGCTCCAGTGCAGGACGCACCACTATGACAATGTCCGGAGGCCTCTTTATCACCAGTGTCTTTGTGATCGTGATCCACGGCCATCATATCATTTGCGACATCCGGCTCACCCAGATGAGCCACATCAGGAACGAACGCAGTCACTGCCACGATGACTGTTAGGGACATAAAAATGTTCCTCCAAACGCGGGCAACAACCTCAGGCACTAGTTAATTCCATTCTCTCGTTGCAGCTCGCGCACATATGCCACGATGTAGTTAACGTCAGCCTTCGTCAAACCCTCAACTGGTGGCATGTTGCCAAAGTTCCAGTGATGCGATTGTACGCCATTTTGTGCCGCACTCCAAAATGCCTGATCCCCGTGGTGACTTGGTTCATAGATTTTATGAACCAACGGTGGGGCAATTCCATTCTGACCCGCTGCATTTTCACCGTGACAGGCTGCACATGCCCCATCAAACACGTTTTTGCCGATCTGCGCATTTTCGGAAAACGTCGCCGGTATAGCAACGTTTGCAATTGCATCGCCCTGCACGATAGCGCTCGTGTCGGGCGTCGTCATGTCATGACCCACTGGAGTCTGGGCTGGGCCAAACAAAAGTACAGCGAGCCCAGCAAGAGGCACACCAATGACCACATAGGTCCATATCGACTTAAACATACGCATCGTTCCTTGAAAAATTAAATCAGTTTGACTTGCGTACCGATCGGTGACCGACCGTACACTTCTTCGATCTGCTCGTTGTACAGCCCGATACATCCGTTGGACGACTTTCGGCCAATCTTACGCGTGTCGGCGGTTCCGTGAATACGGTAATAGGTCCAAGACAGATAGAGCGCGCGCGTTCCAAGCGGATTTGCGGGATCACCACCGGGGATCGTGGTCGGCCACTCAGGGTTACGCTCACGCATTGACGGTGTTGGGGTCCAGCTTGGATTTTCACGTTTCTCGATCACCTCGGTATAGCCACGGCGCGTTAATTCGTCGGTCAACGGAACAGATGTCGGATATACACGCATCTCGCCGTCGGCGGTCCAATGCTGTAGCACCCGAGTGATGGTATCCGACAGCAAAATACCCTTGCCAATCGAATCAAAGTGGTCTTGCCAATTATGAACGCTGAAACCTGCCACATTTCGGGTAGTTCCTTGTGCCCAGACCACTGGCGCAACAAGGCTAGCAGCAGCACCAAGCAACAAAGAACGACGTGTTGTGGAAATAGTTTTCATTTGTTCAGCTCCTCAGCCTCATATTTTTTGTATCTTGTCGAAGGTTCCAGTCAGGGAAGGTCAACCCACAATGCGCATCACATAGCCGTGATCTCAAACTGCTTGACCTTCCAGTGTAGGAACAAGTCAAACATCGCTCAAATAGTTAGTACTACAGGAGAGAAAAATGAAGATGTCGGGTATGAAATTGGGTATGATGGCATGCTGTGCGGTGATGGCTGTGCCATTAATCGGGTACTTCGCGATCGGCGGATCAGTTGCATCTGGTGGAGGTGCGCTAGGTGCTGCATTGCCATTGCTTGCCTGCGTCGCACTTCACGGTGCAATGTTTTTGTTCATGGGGAAATCCTGCCACAGCGACAAGAAGGTAGCGGATGATGTAGATCCCGCCGATGTCGTTTATCCAACAGGTGCTACGACGACGGCAATTTCTCAGATTAAGTCGACCGCTCCGAAAGAACATGTTACCGCATAATAGTTGCTTTCGGCCCGGCAATTTCAGATCAGGAACGCACATAAAATGGTATCCACGTTTTGGGCCTGACAAAAGTAACCGCGATCTGTCTCGCGATCTGTCTTTGGGGCGTGAACGCATTCGCGGCGACGTCGGATGTGTTCACGACGCAAGCTGCCAGCGCAAAATTGATCACGGCTGAAAACGCTGTTGCGCCCAATGCTGGCGTTTTGTCCGCGGGAATCAGTGTTGCGCTATCTGACGGATGGAAAACCTATTGGCGATCCCCAGGAGAAGTTGGACTGCCGCCCGAAATCGATTGGAGCGGTTCAACAAATTTAGCATCAGCAGAGATGCTTTGGCCTGCCCCGACACGGTTTCGCGCATTCGGTATTGAAAACTTTGGATATGCCAAGCAGGTCACGTTTCCAATCCGGCTGACGTTAACGGACCCAGGTCAGCCCACCGTGTTAAAGGCTGACGTGTTTTTACTAGTGTGTTCAGATGTATGTGTACCGCAAGATCTGACGCTTACGCTTAATTTGCCTGCAGGAACCGGAATTGATCAATCCGCCGCCGCTGAGATTGCGAACTGGTCTGCTAAAGTCCCCACCGATAGTGCGTTTAGCAATCTTGTGGCGAAGGCTCATTTCTCCGATGACACATCCCTTTTGACAGTTGCTATTTCAGGGTCAGCTGATTGGCGCGGTGCCGATATTTTTCCAGAAATCGAGGACGGTATTGCCTTTGGCAAACCGGACATCCGTGCCGCGCCAGACGGGAATAGCGTTTGGGCCACGTTTCCAATATTCGGAGACGATCCCGATCCCTCTAAGCTCGCGCTGACGGTGACTACTGCGGATACGGCGGTGACATTTGAAACCATTCAAATCGCGGCATCGGCCCCAGAGCCACCGTTCGCAAAAGCCAAGGCATCCGCTGGGCTTGGCGCTCGCCTATGGATGCTTCTAGTTGCATTTCTCGGCGGGTTAATCCTGAATGTAATGCCCTGCGTCTTGCCCGTATTATCGATCAAATTCACATCTGCATTGAAAATGTCGGACCGCCCAATTACCCAAACCCGTTTGGGGTTCCTTGCGAGCGCGGCTGGCACAGTGTCGTTTATGTGGGCTCTCGCGGCAGGCGTCTTGGTCCTGCAAGCATTGGGCATGTCTGTTGGGTGGGGATTGCAGTTTCAGAACGCATATTTCCTTATTGCTCTTATTCTTGTCCTTGCGGTGTTTACCGCGAACCTGGTGGGGCTGTTTGAATTTGGCTTGCCCCAAGGGCTGATGACACGGCTGTCGCACTCCAAAGGCAACGGGTATGCGGCCGATTTTGCCACCGGAATGTTTGGTGCCGTGATGGCGACCCCATGTTCAGCGCCGTTGTTGGGCACTGCTCTGGCATTCGCGCTAACAGGCACACCACAAGACGTCGTAATGATTTTTACCGCCATGGGGATTGGTCTTGCGCTGCCGTATCTGATGATCGCAGCAAGACCCCAATGGGTTTCACAACTGCCTAAACCGGGCCGTTGGATGGCCGCGGTCAAAGCAGTGTTAGGCGCCATGCTGTTTGGAACATTGGTCTGGCTGCTTTGGGTGCTTCAGGCGGTCTCAAACCTAACCGTCATGGCCGCTATCGTTGCAATATTAGCAACCATACTCATCTGCATCATTTGGAATAACCGCGTGAAAAACGGTCTGCCAGTTGCGGTGGCCTTGATCGCGGCAAGCGCAGGCTTTACGTTACCGATGATACTGGAACAACCTGCGACGGTACAGACCACAACCCTGAACTGGGTGCCGTTTTCCCGAAGCGATATTCCAAAGCATGTGTCGCTTGGACACCGCGTCTTTGTCGATGTGACTGCCGATTGGTGCCTAACGTGCAAGGCGAACAAGATTTTGGTCCTCAATAGGAACCCCGTGGCAGGCGCACTTACCGCGCCCGATATTATCGCAATGCGAGCCGATTGGACTCGCCCTGACCCAGTAATTCTACAGTTTTTAGAATCAAACGATCGGTTTGGCATACCGTTCAACGTCATCTACGGCCCGGCCGCCCCCGAAGGCATTGTGCTGTCCGAGGTCTTAACTCAGGACAGCGTCATAAACGCATTATCCCAAGCGGCCAAGTAGCTAGGATCCGGCGGGATATTCGGCGCCCCAGCAGGCGCGCTGTATCTCTTCGGAAAACAACCGCATGCGCCGATTGAAACGCCGGTTCTCTGCGTACATCAAATAGATGTTCAAAGGTGAGTGACACAGATCTTCTAAAATCGGGACTATGTCGCCCGATGTAATAAGTGGACGGCTGACAAATTCAGGCAGCCGGACGATGCCTAAGCCTTGACGAGCAGCGTCGCCCAAGAATACGCCGCTTTTTGACCCCATCACAGGCTTAAAGGCAATTTTTGTCGTGCCACCTTTGGGGTCTTTGAAGGTCCACTCTCCGCGCTTGGCAGTTCCAAAACCCAATAACTTGTGACGCTTAAGATCTTTGACAGTTTTTGGTGTTCCATTGATCGTAAGATAAGTTTTGCTAGCATAAACTCCGGTGCGTGATTGACCAAGCAGCTTGGCATTTCCTTCGTTCACCACCCCGGCTGTGATCCGGATTGCAAAGTCAAAATTATCCTGCGCCAGATCGATGGTGCGGTTGTCGAAATTTACATTTAGCTGGATGTCGGGATGTTGTTCTTGAAAGTTGGTTAGAATGGGGCTGAGGAACGTCAGTCCAAGCTCATGCCCGACGGAAATAGACAACGGCCCTTCAACGCGGCGCGGCTCATGAGTGAAATCGCCCGCGATCGCATCGACATCACTCACGACCCCCAAGGCCCGTTGATATAGCTCTTTTCCCGTATCCGAAACTTCCCACTGCCCCGGTTTGCGCTGAATCAGCGCGACAGCGTATCTGTCCTCCAATATGGCAAGCCGCCTGCTGACAGCAGATTTGGCCACATTCAACTTCTCTGCCGCTTTTGAGATGCTGCCTTGCTCGACGATGTGCACGAACAAGCGCAAGTCTTCAATCTGCCCCATGTGTTCTCCAAATTAGAACGTAAGCGCCCATATTTCACACCTTGTCGCAAACTTGGCATCAAGTATATATTGTCTCAACCAGAAAATAGGATTGTTAAATTATGTCCCTCACCATAGAAAAATATGGCCTAATTACGATCAAGGCACTTCTAACACTTGCGTTTGTCGCAGCGGGTGTCTCAAAGCTCGTCGGCGTTGAAATGATGGTTCAAACTTTTGAAGGCGTCGGCATTGGCAAGTGGTTTCGTTACGTGACGGGGGCGATCGAAGTTTGCGGCGCGATCCTACTTTGGGTTAACGGACGTCAATTCTTTGGGGCTGCTTTGCTGCTTTGTACAATGATCGGTGCGGTGTTGGCTCATATCTTCATCATTGGGCCGTCAGCTGTCCCTGCGCTGGTATTAGGCGTGCTTGCCGCGATTGTTGCCACTGCGCATCGCGATCAAATTCAGAAGTAGGCATCGTCGAAACGATCAGACATCATCACAATAGGTGAGCGCATATACGCATGGTCAATAACGCCCCACATGATCGGGCAAATCTAGGTTAGACACATGACAAATTCGGTTCCAATTATTGCAGCAATCGCCCCAGTCAAAGTCGACTTGGAAGTAGGCAAAGATTATTTCTGGTGCCAGTGTGGCAAATCCAAAAGCCAGCCATTTTGTGATGGCTCCCACGCGGGTAGCGACATCACGCCCCTGAAGTTTACAGCGGAAAAAACCGGCCCCGCCGCATTGTGTCAATGCAAGGCCAGCGCCAATGCGCCGTTTTGTGATGGGACACATGCGTCATTGGGCGACCTCAAACCGGGTGATGATGCCCCGGAGCCCAAATCGGACATCCCAAAAGCATCTCCGACACCCGAAGAGCCAACAGTTGCGCGTATCCACGCATTGGCCAAGGACGGATTGTCCAAACTGGGTCATCACGGTGAGATGGGTGCAATGGGCGTTCCTCGCAAAGACCTGCCTCATTGGGACGATATCCAAATCTTGCCCGCGCAGATGGCCCGCAAACCACTTCTGGACGATCAGCCGGTTGCCACTTCGGTGACGATCGGACCGCGCGCCGCAAAACCGTTGCAGTTGGACATTCCATTATTCGTCTCAGACATGAGCTTTGGTGCATTGTCTGAAGAAGCCAAAATTGCCCTGTCTCGTGGCGCTCAGATGGCAGGGACCGGAATTTGTTCTGGCGAAGGCGGTATGTTAGCCGAAGAACAAGCCGAAAACTCGCGCTATTTCTATGAGCTTGCGTCTGCTCGATTTGGCTGGAGACCGGAGCTGGTCGAGAATGTTCAGGCGTTTCATTTCAAGGGCGGCCAAGGGGCCAAGACTGGCACGGGTGGCCATCTGCCGGGCGACAAAGTTCAGGGCAAAATCGCTCAGGTGCGCGGGCTAGAACCCGGTCAAAGCGCGATCTCGCCTGCGACGTTCCCTGACCTGCATACGCCTGCTGATTTTCGCAAAGTTGCGGATGAGGTGCGCGAACGGTCTGGCGGCATCCCCATCGGGTTCAAACTGTCCGCAAACCATATCGAGGACGACATCGACTTTGCGTTGGAAGCCAGCGCTGATTACATTATTCTTGATGGCCGCGGCGGTGGAACAGGTGCTGCGCCATTGATCTTTCGTGATCATATCTCTGTTCCAACGATCCCCGCTTTGGCCCGCGCCCGTGCCCATTTGGACGCCAAAACTGGCCGCGAGGTAACACTGGTGATCACAGGTGGTCTGCGTGTGGCTGAAGATTTTGCCAAGGCAATGGCCTTGGGTGCTGACGCAGTTGCGGTGTCGAATTCGGCCATGCAAGCCGTGGGCTGTATCGCAGCGCGCATGTGTAATTCAAACAACTGCCCCGTCGGCGTCGCAACCCAAAAGCCAGAGCTACGTGCGCTGCTCGACGTTCAGATCGGCGCGCAAAAACTCGCGCGCTATTTTGGTGCGTCGGTTGAGCTAATGCAGGTCTTGGCGCGGGCCTGTGGGCACAGCAGCCTGTCCGACTTCACCCACCGTGACATCACAACCTGGAAAAAAGAGATGGCGGACCTGAGTGGCGTGCGTTTCGCAGGTGTGAACCGCTAAGCGCACAATTGCTGTGCAATATCGACGGTTTTATCCGCTGTGATCGGCCCTATCTAAGCTATCTGAATGGCGACAATAATGTCCAAAACTATGTCGGGCATCGAACCGATCAAAAAGTTGGCAGTGCCCATCAATGTGCATCATTGTGTGCGCCGATAAGCAGGAGATAGACGTGACGAAGACATCGATTGAGGAATCACAAACAGACGCTGCGGCGCGGCGCGGCAATGGCGAATTTGTGCGCGGCGTCAGCGGGTTCAGGGCCGTGTTGGGTGAGGACCCAGATTTTCCGGTCGAACCGAACCGCTACCACCTATTTGTCGCATTCAATTGCCCGTGGTGCCACCGCGTAACCTTAGCGCGCAGTGTGCTGGGGCTTCAGGATAGCATCACGATGGACGTGGCATTCCCCAGTCGCACAGGCGAAGATGACCCGATCGCACCGAACCGTTGGGAGTTCAATCCAGCCCGCATTGCATCGCTTACAGGCACGACGTTGCCTGAATGCACAGCCGAAACGGCAACTGGGCAAAACTTCCGTTTGGCCAAGCAGATCTACGACGCGGAAGGGTCTGATGAGGCGTCTGTCCCCATTCTTTACGATAAGAAAACTAATCGGATTGTCGCAAATGAAAGCGCGGAGATCATTCGTATGCTCGACGCGCAGGCGCAGGCTCTTGGCAGTACTGTCGCTGATGATCTCAGGCCCAATTTGTACCCATTGGGCGATAGGCACGTCCAACTGCGCCAAGACATCGATGCCCTAAATGCGCAAATCTATGTAGGCATCAACAACGGTGCATACAAAGCGGGATTCTCTTCAGATCAGAAAGTTTATGCAACTGCGTTCACCGCTTACTTCGACACACTCAGCGCGCTGGAAACGCGGCTCGCCGCCGATAATCGCCCATTCCTAACAGGCGATACCTTCACCGAGGCCGACCTGCGCCTTTTTCCAACGCTCTATCGACACGATCCAGTTTACTATGTGCGGATGAAGCTGAACGGCGCACGCATTCTCGACTATCCACATTTGTGGCGTTGGCTTTGTCGCGTGTACGCATTGCCAGGCGTCGCAAATAGCAACTCATTGGTTCATTGTCGGCAGGGCTATTTTGGTCGGTCTTGGAATAATGTCGTGCCCTTGGGGCCGTTTAACCCGATGCCCTATCCAGACGCATATTCGCATCCTGAGCTCGGTTCGTAGGAAAATCGCTTGGCAGATCGCGAAAACCCTTATGCAGGTATCATCGCAACCAACGTGTCATTGAGACAAAAGGCCGGTCGAACAACAACGAGCAATTTCCCATCACTTTGTTTATATAGGCGAGCTCCTGAACATAAGTTAACAGGACGGTTTGTGACGTAAGATTCAAATGACGCAACTCGCTGGAACGTTGGCACGGGTACCAGTGATTGCCTGTGATAAAAACTATAGGTCAGATCGTTCTTGGAAACCACCTTAGATATTAAAGGTTAAGTCCGCTGTAAGCGTTTTAAACTAAACCTCTCCACATTTTGACAACCGGAAACCAGCTTTCTGGCTGGAAATGTGTCAGTCTAGTAAACAGCATTTCAAAGTTTATCGCGCAGGCTGAACCACAACATTGCGAGCACCAACAAAGGTGATCGGAAGGTAGGCCCACCGGGAAACGTCTTGGTAGGAACTTTGGCCATAACGTCAAAGCGCTCGGCCTGTCCGGAAATGGTTTCAGCCGCTATCTGGCCTGATAGTGTGCCCATGGCAACGCCCGACCCAGAGAACCCAGACAACGTTAGAATATTTCCTGAAATCCGTTCGTAGTGCGGCATCCGGTTCATCGTGATCCCAAGCGTGCCACCCCAAGCGTGATCAATTTTGATATCTTTGAGTTGCGGAAATATTTCTGCCATCGGCTTACGCACAGCGGACGCGATATCATTAGAGAACATATAGCCATAACTTTCTGTGCCGCCAAACAGCAGACGATTGTCCTTCGAAAACCGGAAGTAATTGACCACGAATTTGCTATCAGCCACAGCATAGTTGTTGCGAATGATTTCTTCTTGTCCGTCCGGCCCTATGGGTTCGGTTGACACAATGAAGTTGTTGATGGGCATCACCCGTTGCGCTGTATGCTTTTGCATATTGCCCAGATAGCCATTGCAACCCAGAACGACATACCGCGCTTTTACCGAAGCGGCGGTGCAATTGACGGTCGCCGGTTCGCCTTCCTCAATTCCGGTTACTCTCGACTGCTCAAAAATGCGGACACCCGCTTTTTCAGCTAGCCGCGCAAGGCCTAGCACCAATTCAAACGGGTCGACATGACCCGCACCCATGTCAAGCGTGCCGCCATGATAAGCAGGGGAGTTGACCAAATGACGGCATTCCTCGGCCTCCAATACACGGATTTTGTCGTAACCGTATTTCGCCGACATATGCGCGACATAGTCGTGATTATGCGGGTGATAGCGTTTGCGGTGTGCTGTATGGATAATTCCGTCATTGAACTCCGTGCGCACGTCAGGCTTTTTACAAAGGTCACGGACCAGATCAACGGCTTGTACACCGATGTCCCACAGCTGGCGGGCATGTTCGTCGCCAAGCATTTCCTCCAAATTTTCTTGATCCAACCGCTGACCAATGCCGACTTGGCCGCCATTGCGTCCTGACGCGCCAAACCCGACACGCTGCGCATCAAGCAGCACAACATCGTAACCGCGCAAAGCAAGGTGATATGCAGTCGAGAGCCCCATGAAACCAGCGCCAACAACACAAACGTCACAGTGCAACTGTCCCTTGGCCGTCGGGAACGGTTTGAGATGCTCTGCCATCGCTGCATAATAAGATGGCGGATATTCGCCCTGACGGTCGTTTGCAGTCAATAAGTCCATCGGGGTCAAGCCGCCTCGAAAAGGCCGTCAGCGATAATTTTCTCAAGGCACTCGTCTAGTGATTTTCGTGCCCGTTCGATAAGAATATCAATCTCATCACAAGTGATCGTCAGCGGAGGCGAAATGATCATTCTGTCCCCAACGCTGCGCATAACCAAGTTATTGGCAAAGCACCTTTCACGACAGATAAAACCAACAGTGCCTTCATCCGCCGCAAACTTTGCGCGTGTCGCCTTGTCAGGTGTTAATGCGATTGATCCCATCATCCCAATAATGTTCACGTCGGCGACAAGCGGATGATCGGCAAGGCTTTCCCATTTTTTGCGCAGATAGGGGGCCGTAACGTCTTTGACCTGATCGACGATGTTTTCTTCTTCAAGAATGCGCAGATTTTCCAATGCCACCGCGCAGGCCACCGGATGACCAGCATAAGTATAGCCGTGGCTGAATTCTGTGCCTCGCAAGACGTCCGCGATTTTGTCGGAAATGATCGACGCACCTATTGGAATATAGCCCGAGCTAAGTCCCTTAGCGACCGTCATAACATCAGGTTCAATTCCGACTGTTTGCGACCCAAACCAATTTCCAGTCCGACCAAAGCCACAAATCACCTCGTCCGCGATCAGCAGAATGTCATACACTTTGCAGATGCGTTGGATTTCAGGCCAATAGGTTTCTGGCGGCACGATCACACCGCCGGCGCCTTGTATCGGTTCCGCGATGAAAGCCGCGACCTTGTCTGGGCCAATTTCTTTGATCTTCGCTTCCAATTGTTGGGCGCGTTCAAGCCCGAATTCCTCGGGGTTCTTGTCGCCACCCTCTGCCCACCAATGTGGTTGATCAATAAATGCGACCCCCGGAATTGGCAGGCTACCTTGGCCGTGCATCCCCTTCATACCCCCAAGCGAAGCGCCACCAATGGTGGATCCGTGATAAGCGTTCCAGCGCGAAATTATCACGTCCCTATTTGGTTGACCCTTTTCCGCCCAATAGGTGCGGACCAAACGAATGTTGGTGTCATTCGCGTCAGATCCGCCATTTGCAAAAAACACATGGTTAAGGTCGCCAGGTGCTAATTCTGCTAACTTTTGCGCCAACATCAATACCGGTACGTGGGTGGTTTGAAAGAAGGTGTTATAGAAAGGCAGTTCGCGCATTTGTCGGGCGGCTGCGTCGGCCAGCTCATCGCGGCCATAACCGATGTTCACACACCAAAGCCCTGCCATCGCGTCGAGAATTTCTTCGCCTTCGCTGTCTTTCAACCAAACACCCTTAGCGGCGGTAATGACCCGCACGCCTTTTTCGGCAAGCTGGTTACTATGAGTGAACGGATGCAGATGATGCGCAGCATCAATAGCCTGCAATTCAGCGGTAGGTAGGTGGTTTGCTAGCAGTGTCATAAGGGCCTCATTAATTCAGACATTCAACAATAGGTGTTGGCGCTCCCAAGGAGAGATTTCGCGTTGATATTCTTGATTCTCAGCCTGCTTAATTTGCGCAAAAAGACTGCAAAACTCTTCCCCGATCACCGACCGGATTTCGGTTGCTTCCTCAAATCCTTCCAACGCATCGCGCAGGCTTGCTGGTAAAGGAACATCTGCCTCCCAAACTTCTTTTTTGGCCTCTTCACGGGGTTCTGTTTTGTTCATCATGCCCAAATATCCGCTCGCCAGCGATGCCGCGATCGCGATGTAGGGGTTGCAGTCCATCCCGATAACCCGGTTTTCAAGTCGGCGCGCATCAGGGCCGGAATGCGGCACTCGCAAACCCGTTGTCCGATTGTCTTTTGCCCATTCCAGATTTGCGGGGGCGCTTTGGCCTTCAACAGTTATCCTTCGGTACGAGTTCACATATGGCGCAAGCAATGGCACGATTTGCATAAGGTATTGCTGCGAGCCACCAATGAACCACCGAAACAGGTCAGTTGATGTCCCGTCATCATTCGAAAATATATTATGCCCCGTTTCGATATCTACGATGCTTTGATGTAAGTGCATCGCGCTGCCCGGGTCGTCGCGCTTTGGCTTTGCCATAAAGGTCGCAAAGACATTGTTCTTCAGCGCAGCCTCACGAATAGTGCGCTTAAAATAAAAGACCTGATCAGCCAAATGCAGCGGATCACCATGCATGAGGTTGATTTCGATTTGGCCCGCCCCTCCCTCTTGGATCAGCGTATCGATAGAAAGACCTTGGCTGGCGGCGTAGTCGTAAATTGTGTCGATAACGGGACCGTATTCATCAACTGCGGCCATCGAATAGACCTGCCTGCTCGGCACCTTGCGGCCGGTCCGCCCGACCGGTGGTTCAATTGGATCGTTTGGGTCAAGGTTTGGTTTGGTCAAATAGAACTCTAACTCCGGCGCGACAACCGCCTTCCAACCCTTATCTGCATAAGCTTGGACAATGCGCTTAAGCACGGAGCGCGGCGCAATATCCAAAGGTGTGCCATCGCGATTGAACATGTCACAGATGACCTGCAACGACACATCATCCGCCCACGGAATAGCGCAAGCAGTATTCATGTCAGGGACCAAGACAATGTCTTTTTCAAGCCATTGATCCTCAATTTCCATGCTGACAAATTCACCCGAAATTGTCTGATAAAACAATGAGATAGGCAACGCCATTTCTGTATCGGGGTCAAATTTTGTCGCTGGCATCGCCTTACCTCGCGATGTGCCAACCAAGTCGGGAACAATGCACTCGACGCCGTCGATCTTACGACCGTTGGCAAATGTTGCAAACTCTTCGGACAACGCATTGCGCCATTCAGCTTTTGTCGCCATCGCCATAATAGTCTCCCGAGCAAAAAAGGCCGCGCCCCTCCATATCAATTAATTTGATCAAATTAATTACCTTAGTCAATCATATTCTTTGTTCGTAAATTCGTATTAAACTTCGATCGTTTGGCGAATAAATTCCATACCTTGGCGTATGTCTTCTTGAAGTGCCCGCTTTACCTTCTCAAGGTCGCCATCACGCAACCCTTTTGTCGCTTCACGGTGTTGATCTGTTAGGTTTGCTGTACCAAACCGACCGCAAACAACGCGTAGCGATGGCCCAATCCGCACCCACAACGATTCAGTAATGCGCCTTAGGATCAGTGCGTCGGCGGCGTCATAAATCGTGAAATGAAACCGATAATTTGCTTCAAGGTATCCACGGATGTCGCCTTTTTGAATTGCCTCATCAATTAAGGCGTCCAGACGTTCCAGTTCCAAAATCCTGTCCAACCCGCACTTTTTCGCACCTATTTCCGCCAGTTCAGGCTCAACAGTTAGGCGGACAAGTTCAATCTGCTCTAACCAATGCATCGTCATGGTCGGCACCACAACACGGCGATTTTCTAGTGTCGCTAGTCCACCTTCTGCGGTTAACCGTCGGATCGCTTCCCTTACAGGGGTTACGCCAGCACCTATCGTTTCCGCGAGTCCGTGAATTGTAAGAGGTTGGCCAGGAACAACTTCGCCAAACAAAACCATTTCTTTGATTTGCACATAGATCGTTTCATGCTCAGGCTTTTTAACGACAACTTTATTCATTTTGCTTTGACCTTCAGGTTCTCGAGCATGTTTTAAACCATAGCCGCCCATTGCGACATATTCAATTTTTCACGAAGGGATTGCAAAAATTTTCAATTTGATCAAAAGTATTGATAATTACCGATGTTATCGTAAAGGGAGAAGCAAATGCACTATACAAAATCAAGCGCCGTTTTTGCTGCTGTTATCATGTCAGCTCAAATGGCATGGGCGGAAGAAGTCCGTGTCTATAATTGGTCAGACTACATCGACGAAGATCTGCTTTCCAAGTTTGAAGAAGAGTCCGGTTATAAGCTTATTTATGATGTTTTTGACAGCAACGAAGTGCTCGAAACCAAGCTGCTGGCTGGCGGATCGGGCTACGATGTCGTTGTGCCATCCGGTACATTTTTGCAACGCCAGATCATGGCGGGCGCATTCCAAAAGCTAGATAAGTCCATGCTCAGCAATACGGGTAACTTGTGGGACGTCGTGCAAGATCGCACCGATACTTATGATCCCGACGGCGCATATTCCATCAACTATATGTGGGGCACGACCGGTATTGGCGTGAACGTCGCCAAGGTTACTGAAATATTGGGAGAAGACGCGCCGATTGATTCTCTCGCGCTGGTCTTTGACCCAGCGAATATGGAAAAACTGGCTGAATGCGGTGTATATTTCCTCGACGCGCCTGGCGAAATTGTCCCGGCTGCGCTGCAATACCTTGGCGAAGATCCAGATAGTAAAGATCTCGACGTTCTGGCCAAGGCTGAGCCGCTGCTTGCGGCAGTGCGTCCTTATGTTCTGAAGTATAACAGCTCCGAATACATCTCGGCTTTGGCCAATGGTGATATCTGCGTGGCCTTCGGTTGGTCGGGCGACATTTTGCAATCTCGTGATCGTGCGGCAGAGGCTGATAACGGTGTGGAAATCGCCTATAGTGCGCCATCCGAGGGTGCATTGATGTGGTTCGACCAAATGGCGATCCCCGTTGATGCGCCGAACCCAACGGGCGCGCATGCATTCCTTGATTTCATCATGGACGCGGAAAATATGGCCGCGGCATCGAACTATGTCTATTATGCCAACGGCAACTTGGCATCTCAGCCGTTGCTCGAGGAAGACGTAATTGGCGATACAGCTATCTATCCAGACGCCAAAACGCTTGAAACGCTCTACATCACAACGCCCTACGACGCGAAAGTACAGCGGTTCGTGACAAGAATGTGGACGCGCGTTAAATCAGGTACGTAATTCCTTTGCCCCGGCCTGCGTTGCGGGCCGGGGTTTGTAACCGAAAATGCAGACCTGAGGCCTAAATTAAAATGCCCGAAACAACGCCCGACCCTTGGAATGATCCAACCGCCAAGCCGCTTATCCAGTTCAAGAACGTGACAAAACGATTTGGCAACTTCACGGCGATTGAAGATCTCAACATTGATATCTACGAAAAAGAATTTTTTGCCCTACTTGGCCCGTCAGGGTGCGGTAAGACCACAATGATGCGCATGCTGGCTGGGTTTGAAACGCCGACCTCTGGCACCATCTTACTTGATGGTCAGGACATTTCACCCATTCCCCCGAACAAACGCAGCGTGAATATGATGTTTCAGTCATACGCACTGTTCCCGCATTTGACTGTCTTCGACAACATCGCGTTTGGGCTGAAACGCTCGAACATGCCAAAAGGTCAGATCGCAGATCGGGTGCTGGAAATGCTACGGCTTGTACAGATCGAGAAATTCGCCAACCGCAAGCCTGAGCAAATTTCAGGTGGCCAACGCCAACGCGTGGCCCTGGCGCGCGCGCTTGCTAAGGCGCCCAAATTGCTACTGTTAGATGAGCCGCTGTCCGCGCTAGATAAAAAGCTGCGTCAGGAAACACAGTTTGAGCTGATGGATATTCAGGAAAAAACCGGCACGACCTTTGTGATTGTGACCCACGATCAAGAAGAGGCCATGACAGTCGCATCTCGGGTTGCTGTGATGGATCACGGTAAGCTTAAGCAGGTGGACACGCCTGACCGCATTTACGAGGCACCAAACAGCGCCTATGTCGCCGACTTCATCGGTGAGGTGAACATCATTGAAGGCCGTTCCACCACGCAGGGCGACACCGTGTCGATTGCATGGGCCGAAGGGCAGCCTGAGATCATCGGAACACTGTCGAAACCGGGACTGGACGGCAATGTCACCTTTTTGATCCGCCCTGAAAAGATCGCGATTTCTGCAGAAAAACCAACTGATCGGCGCAACACATTTCAAGGGAAAGTCGTCGACATCGCATATTTGGGCAACTTGTCGACCTATTATGTGCAGATGCCGAACGGTCAGATGATCAAGGCGCAAGCCGCCAATTCACGCCGTCGATCAAGCCGACCATTCACTTGGGAAGACACGGTATGGCTGTCATGGACCGACACTGCTGGCATCATTTTGGACAGGTAAATTGTGATGAACTTTCGACGTATATTTTTGTTCTCAATTCCCTATGTATGGCTTTTAGCCCTGTTCTTGGCGCCGTTTCTGATCGTCTTTAAGATATCGCTTTCTGACATCGCGCTGGCCATTCCGCCCTACACCCCGACGCTTGACCTGTCGGGCGGCTGGGTCGCGTTCAAAGACTTCTTCTCACAGCTTGATTTTGAAAACTTCACGTTCCTCGCCAGCGATAGTCTTTATTGGAAAAGCTACCTGTCCAGCGTGCAGATCGCACTCATTTCTACATTTATCTGCTTAATGATCGGGTTTCCAATCGCCTACGGAATGGCCAACGCCCCACAAGAATGGCAGCCTACCTTGATGTTGCTGGTGATCTTGCCATTCTGGACCAGCTTTCTAATTCGCGTTTATTCATTGATCGGAATTCTAAGCCAAGACGGAATACTCAACCAATTCCTTTTGTGGTTGAGTATTATCGGTGAACCGCTCGTCATTCTGAACACAAATTGGGCGGTCTATATCGGGATTGTCTACACCTATTGCCCGTTTATGATCCTGCCAATTTACGCGACACTGACAAAGCTGGATGCATCGCTTTTAGAAGCGGCCGAGGACCTCGGTTGTTCAAGAACCTCAGCTTTTTGGCAAATTACAGTGCCAGTTTCCAAATCAGGCATCATCGCTGGCTGCTTTTTGGTATTTATCCCCGCATTGGGTGAATTCGTGATCCCCTCGCTCTTGGGTGGGTCCGGCACACTAATGATTGGTAAAGTCCTATTTGAGGAATTCTTTGCCAACCGCGACTGGCCCGTTGCGGGCGCGGTCGCAGTGATCCTGTTGCTGATCTTAATCATCCCAATTGTGCTGTATCAGCGCAACGAGCAAAAGATGATGGAGGCCGAGAAATGAGACGCTTCACTTGGTTCAACGCCACATCTCTGACGCTGGGTTTTGCGTTCCTCTACATCCCGATGCTGATCGTTATCATCTACAGCTTCAACGAGTCTAAGCTGGTGACCGTTTGGGGCGGCTTTTCAACCAAATGGTACGGCGAACTGGTGCAGAACGAGGCCTTCCTTGATGCCGCTCTTGTGACATTCAAAGTGGGTTTGGTATCGTCCGTTATCGCGACCATTCTTGGCACGATGGCGGCATATGTATTGGTCCGTGGCGGACGGTTTTTTGGCCGCACGCTATTCTCTGGCATGATATATGCTCCGCTGGTCATGCCAGAAGTCATCACTGGGTTGTCGTTGCTGTTGTTGTTTATCTCGATCGGCCTGGACCGCGGCATCGTTACAATCATTCTGGCCCACACAACGTTTTCGATGTGTTACGTGTCCGTCGTAGTGAGCTCGCGTCTCGTCAGCTTTGACAGATCCGTTGAAGAAGCGGCACTCGATCTTGGCTGTACGCCGTTTGACGCATTCAGATCAGTAACGCTGCCAATCATCGCGCCGGCCGTGATCTCAGGCTGGTTGTTGGCACTTACGCTGTCGCTAGATGATCTTGTGATCGCGTCATTTGTTGCGGGTCCATCGGCAACGACGCTCCCTATCAAAGTGTTCAGCTCCGTGCGATTGGGCGTAAGCCCGGAAATCAACGCATTGTCTACGATCTTGATCGGGATCGTCGCCCTTGGAACAGTTACGGCCTCAATTACAACAAAACGCGCCGTCGTTAGGCGCAGGCACGAACAACAAATGGCGGTGCAGGCCGGTTGACCTGCGCCCCTAAAACTCCTCCAAATTTGTGTAGAACCCGCCCAACAAAAGGACGGACAAATGAAGGCACGATTTACAGACGAACAGATCATAGGGATGATCAAAGAGCAGGAATCTGGTGAGAAGACCGCTGACATGTGTCGACGGCACGGGATCAGTTCGGCGACGTTCTACAAATACAAATCGAAGTATGGTGGCATGGAACCGTCGGATGCCAAGCGATTGCGTGCGCTTGTGGATGAGAACGGCAAGCTGAAGAGGCTCTTGGCTGAACAGATGCTCGACAACGCGATGTTGCGAGACATCAATGCAAAAAAATGGTGACGCCTGCTGGGAATCGGCAAGCGGTGGTTCACCTGTGCAAAGCGCACGGTGTAAGCCAGCGGCGGGCGTGTGATGTGCTGCAGATTGATCGGTCAACGGTGCGGTATCTGTCGCGTCGTGGTGATGATGTGGAACTGCGGGATGCCATCAAACGAGTTTCGAGGGAGCGGCGTCAGTTTGGTTGCCGCCGCGTCCATGTGATGATTGTGCGGGAGGGCTTTGAGGTGAACCACAAGAAAGTGAGGCGCATCTATCGTGAAGAGAAGCTTCAGGTGCGTCGCAGAGGCGGCAGGAAGCGCGCTTTGGGCACAAGGAAGCCGATGGTGCTGCCTGATGGCCCAAACCAGCGCTGGTCATTGGATTTCGTGTCTGACGCCCTGACGGATGGTCGCCGTTTTCGCATTCTGGCGGTCGTTGACGACTACAGTCGCGAGAACTTGGTGCTGGTCACAGATACATCGCTGTCCGGACACCGCGTTGCACGTGAGCTGGACAAGGTGATCGCAGAACGAGGCATGCCGAAGACAATAGTTTCAAACAACGGCACCGAGTTCACCAGTCGTGCGATTCTCAAATGGGTTCAGGAGAGT
>Ga0075444_10000127_pt1 | contig 41887 bp, 34 predicted proteins | sample CoawatmetaG01DNA_FD_76836 | JGI IMG/M metagenome (GOLD analysis project Ga0075444, IMG submission 76836) | Marine microbial communities from the West Antarctic Peninsula - Coastal water metaG017-DNA | ecosystem: Environmental > Aquatic > Marine > Coastal | place: Atlantic Ocean: West Antarctic... | reverse complement strand
GAAGGTTATCTTTAAGGTGCACCACGATGGGGCCGTGTCGAAGTTGCGTATGCAAAAGAGCACCGGTCTAGCTTCTGCTGATCTAGCAATGATGAAAGCTGTAGACAATGCCGCTCCCTTCGATGCTTTGCCTCCAGGGGCACCTGCTGACGTAGATATTGAGTTTACTTTTGACTACAACGTTTTTTCTAGTGCAAACAGAAGGAAACCCTTCTTTCAGCCTGAGGCGCCGAAGACCCAAGACACCGCCGGTCGACATCATGGCACTGCCACACCGAGTGAATAACTCAGTGCTGATAGCTTAGAACTGATCTCGAAATAGCTTTAGCTGCTGCCTGTACATATCGCGATCTTTTTCGCTTACTGATACATGCTGACTTGTTGGTAGTTCTACATACCTCAGTGGCTGAACGCCTTCTTTGGCCAGTCTTTGCGAATGGCTGATCGGCACATTCTTATCGAGTGCAGTGCCAATTATGAGTACGGGAGGATGCTTGGCTTTCAGCATTGCCAGATTGCTAAATGTCGGCTCCATAAAAAGAAAATCGGGATACATTGCAGTGATACCAGTTTCTTGATCTGCCCAGTCTTTGGGCGAAGTGAAAGGTGATTCAAGAATCATACCTTTGAGTGGCCGGTGCTTATTTAGCTCGCTTGTTACGCCTGCTCCGAATGATTCACCGTAAGCAATAATTGAGCCGAGTGGATATTTCAAATCATGCACCAAAAAGTCATGAGCCATGACAGTGTCAGGCGCCCACCTATCAATGTTGCACTGCCCCGAAGATAGGCCGTAACCCTCTTGATCGTAGACAAAGACTGAGTAGCCGAGCTCTAGCATGGTGGCAATTTGAAATGGATCACAGAGGTAGTTTATGGAGCTGCCTACCCCCTGCGAATAAAGAATTACCCCACGTTCTTTGTTTTTGTCTAACTGAAAGAAAATGCTGTCTAGTACAACTCTGTCTCTATTGGCCGTATTACCGCTGTCACTCGCTTGAATTAAGTAATGCTTGCCGATTATTCCGGCGATTTCAATCGGTTTATTGGGCCGCCTATCTGGCGGGTGGAATAATATTCGAGCCGTTATGCCCCGATTAAGGCGCGGTGCGTAGTAGAGATAAAGCCCCGCAAAGAGAACGGCGCTAACTGTAAGAACGACCTTTAGTGCTCGCCCGAGTTTCTTAGTATCGAGTTTTTTCACTAAAAAGTCCTCTCGGCTGTCTAGCGATTAACAAGCAAAGCTGTGGCAAGAATGATCCAGCCGTTCCACATGCCATGAATGGCCGTTGTAACAAGTAGGCTGCGGCTGCGCTCATAGGCTACAGCAAGCACGATGCCGATGAAGAAATATTGCCAAAAACCAGGCAGGTCAAAATGATATGCAGCGAAGAGCAAGGCGCTGCCGATCACACCGACTAGAACGCTGAAGCGGTGCCGCAGCCAGCCGTACAACAGGCCACGAAACATAAGCTCTTCGATAAATGGCGCTAGCACAAAAATAAATAGTACAGACCAACTAATACCAACATAATCGAGTGAGAAGAATGAGTCATTCATATTAATTTGTGCAGAATTTGTAATGCCAACAGGGGGTGCGGGCAGCAGGCTGCGCACAAAGTGAACTGCTCTGTTTGTTGTCACCATTGCGGCAAATCCCGCCATTGCTAGCATGGCAAACTGAAACAAGCTAGTGACTTGATTGCCGCGCATGAAGGCTTGTCTGATCGATATTTTCTTGGGGCGACAAATCAGTAGATAGAAAGTAATGGTTGCAGCTATTATTCCACTGGCTGCTGACATTAGTTCTACAGCAGTTTTATTCTCCGATAAATTGGTTGGTGTACTTGTCAGTGCCGCGTTTACACCAATACAAAAACCGACCAAAATGCCAAGACCAACTTGTGCATAGAGTGTGCTGAGCATAATCGCATACATGCGGCGAAAGTCTTTTGCTAGTGGTTCAAATTCACCAGAGTCTTTGCGTGATTTTATGGTGGCAAGAATTACGTAAATGCCAGCCAGGGTAACTAGTAATTTGCTAACTTGGAAGAAGGCAAATTTTGTGAGCCAATCTCCCGATTTCCTTTCGCTCTCGGCTAGCTCCCCTTTGAGTTCTTCATTGCCAGTTTGCTTGTATGCTTCTGCAAGCGCGGTCTGGCGATACCAGCCTCCCGGCAAGCCGGCCTTGATGGCGTCTATCTGAGAGGCTGTGATGAGGGTTTGAGGTGATGAGTAAAGTGCTTGGAGACTTGATAGAAGTGGCGTTAGTTTGCCACCGCCTCTGATGTAGTGCTCGAAAGCAGCAGTCGTATCCTCTCCGTTGATTTTGTACAAGATGGCTAGACGTGCCATTAATTCGTCATCGTTGGGATAATTCTTGGCGATGTTTTTGACAGACTCTAGTACTAGTCTGTTCTCCTTCTTCAGTGGCGTCAGCCCGTCTAGAGCGGATATGGCTTTCAGGAGGCCATCAGACTGGGCAACATATTCTGCACCAATCAGGCCACTTGCCATAAAATCAGCTTGATGAAGTCTTGCTGCCGGCGAAAGCTTGGATGCTTCTTTCTCAAGTAAGTCTTTGGGAAGAAACATCGCGCTGAGGCCAACTGCCACTACAAGAGTGGCAAACACGAGAAGGACATCGACGCATGTGCGCTGCCATTTGCCTTTGACGCAAAAGGCAACTATTGCACTAACAAATGTGCCAAAGGCAACGAAAAGGAAGGCCAGTATCCACAGAACGATCCAGACCATTGATTTTCCTTTGGTTTGTGGCGACCGCTAATGATCATAACTATCTCATGCCCAATTAATATTGTCTCACTGCTATTCTAGTTAGGTAGCTCAGCTTAGTATTTCTAATTAGAGAGCGAGAATCCTGAGACAGTCGTTCCGGCATGTTGAATTCGGTCTTTCAGCTCTGGCGTCTGCATTGGTGTTGCTTTTATTTGTTAATGTGCCTGTTCTGGCTCAAGTGGAAAAGTATTCGAGCAAAGGCAAGTTGGTCCGTATTGATTGGTTTCGCCCACCTGATGATAAAGGGAAGCCGATTGTGCTCCTTCTTTATGGCTCGAGCGGCGGCGGAGATAGTGACTATTTCGCGGCTGCGCGCAGCAGTTTGCCGATGCTGGATTTGTGGCGGGTGTGGTTCATTATTTTGATAGCGTTAACATCAAGCGGGCGAGTCCTACTCAGATGACCTCTAATTTTTCGTGATTCGACTGTTTCACTCCTGCGAGAGAAGCGAACTGAGGCGCAATTGAGACAACTCAATTCTCCGTTTGAAGTTCATATTTATCCCAAGCAAGGGCATTGTTTCGAGCCTGAACTGGCTCAAGATGCTGTTGTTCGTACAATTGCTTTCTTCGAGAATCTAGCGAAATAGTTGATTAATGCATGTATCGACCTTGGCGAACTTTGCTTTGCCGGTGCCTAGCGTTTCTGATAGAGCGCTTTCCAGGCCAGGTGCTTTCTGCCGTCGTCTAAGATGAAGTAACTGCGCTCAAGCTTGATCACAGCAAAATGCGGTTCAATTGGGGTCAGAAGCTCAATGGCGCTAAGTTGAGGTGGTCCGACATCGGGATTCTCTCTGTATTCGTCTTTACTGCCTGAAATGCTCAGCCATAATGAGCCTGGTTTGAGGGCTGTGGCTACTCGTTCCACAAATAACTGACGTTTGGATTTTTCGATTATGTGATAAACACCGCGGTCGAAGGCAAAGTCTTGTGTGCCATCCGCCACAGGCTTGGTTTCGCAAATATCTATGAGGTGGAAATCGATTTGTTTATTCGCCGCTGCTGCCTTCTTTTGGGCTGCTTCTAAGGCTGTCGGTGCAATCTCAGTTGTGGTGACAGCACAGCCATGATCGGCCATCCAGATTGCGTTTGTACCAGTTCCACAGCCAATTTCTAAGACTAATTTGGGGTAGTTGCCTTGGCCTAGGCTGGCAAAATATTCTTCCAGCTCTGGTGCTGGTAGGCCGCTATCCCAGGGCGCTGAATTGGGCTGCTTGTAGCGCTCTTCCCAGTCGTACTGTCTTTCGTCGCTTGGCTGGTCGGCGCTTCGGATTTCGCTGTTTTCAGTTTCTTGTGGGTTTTTCACTGCTAACCTGTTTGGAATACGGCCTTTATTTGAGCTAAGATTCTAACATGAGCGAAGAATGCCACAGTTTGAATCAATCGCCGCCGAATTTGGTTATTGCCCTCGATGGCGTCGGTGGCACAGGGATTTTGCCGCTGTCCTTAATGGCTGCTGCCAAGTTTGGAGGCGCGAACCTCAAGATCAGGCGCTTCTTTTGGAACCACGGCGTATTTATGCCCTTTCATGATTTGCTCGATAAAGAGCACATTAGCCGCAAGGGCGCGGAATTGGCCGAGCTGATTGATTCAATAGATAAAGAGCATTCGGTGCAGGTTGTTGCGAAGAGTGGCGGCAGTCTGGTAGCTGTAAAGGCACTTGAGTTATTGTCTGAAGGGCGAGTGGCACGTACTATTTTACTTTCTCCTGCCATATCACCTGGGTATGACTTGAGCCGTGCTCTGCAAGCGATTGAGCGCAATCTGATTTGTTACTATTCGCCTTACGATAGAGTTATTCTTGGACTTGGCACGAGCATCTTTGGCACCTCAGATGGTGTGCGTACTGTCAGCGCTGGCTGTGCTGGATTTGAAGTTGAGCCTCAGTCGTGTCTCTATCCAGAGCAATACGCCAAGCTTGAGCAAGAGCGCTGGCGCCCAGAAATGCTAAAGCAACTGCATAATGGTATGCACTTTGGTAACAGTGCCACCCCATGGCTTTTGAAGAATGTTGTGCCTCTTTTGAATGAGGTTGATTGAGTTGCTTGAATTACTTCTCTTTCTTCTCCAGTGGTCCATGAAACTCGCTAATTACTTCGATGACTCCAACAATATTCTGATTGAATTGGTCTAAGTCTTCAGCCGGAATCCAATATTCTTCATGAACAGACTGCGCACCCACTGTTTCAATGGAATATTTGTCTAGATATTCTTTGCGAACACTAAATTTCGTCACAAACCCGGCATAGCCACTAATTTCATCCTTAGTGTTCCAATCGCGAGCAATTTGTTCAGCGTAGGCTTGGTTTAGAACGGGTTAGAAGATTGGCTGGTGAAAAAGGCGAGGGGGAAAGGCTTTGAAGCCTGCCTCTTCAATCAGCTCAAGTTCCTTTTTACCAACTGGGCGAAATAGAACTACTATTTCTGGTGACTCGCTTGTCATATGAACCCTTCTATAAGCCCGAGAATCGGCTTCATTCTACCGCATCGTCTTCTCAATCGGTCTCTAAAACAACTGGAACCTTCCACCAACGTCTACGTCTGCGCGATAGCAAAAGACGTTGAGGTGGGAACCATGAAGCGCGACGACGGGAAGGGAAAAGCGAACAGTGTGAGCGGTATTCCTTTGCCTGGAACAATTGTTCAGGTTCAAGGAAAGTCGGTTGAGCCTAATCGTAAGGAACCAGATAAGCCATTTAAGATTGACGGCACCGGTGAAAACTATGCTCGTGACTATTTTGATGCTGAATCTGCGCGCTTAGGTAGTCTTGAAGATGCTTTTGTCATTGAGAAAAGGGATCAAACTTGGTCGTCTGGTCTGCAAGATGAAGAGAATACCAGTGAGAATGCAGTTGATGCTGATGACAGTGAAGGTCATTTGCCTGAATGCCAACCTGTTCAAGTAGAGCCAGACGTTAGATTTGGTGCCGACCACGATGAACCGATTTTGCCACCAGATAAGTTTGACCATGATTCCGTTTAAAACGATAGAGGAGCTTAATATGATTACTGAACCATCGCAGGTCTCCGAGGTGCACTCTTGCAGCCACACAGCCTGCAAGTGCAAAGTTAGAGACGGTGAGTGTTGTGGAGATTTCTGCAAGAACAATGACTCCACCGGTGAAGATCCACATTGTGGCTGTGGCCATACTGATTGTGATATGACCGCTGAAATGGGCAACGAGGGCACCTTCGCATCGACAGGCTCTTAGTTCTCAATATACACCCACGGAGATGAAGCCGCGGCTAGAACGCCTAGTCGCGGCTCACTGCTGTTCGCGGGAAATTGAAAGGCAATATTGTTGATAAGATAGGGGCATGCTAGCTCTAGTCCCTTTATCTGGAATCCAACTGAGTACTCTAATTGCTGTCGCGACCGCTACTAATACTTGATATAGATGAAACTCTCATTCATGGGCGAGAAGAGCCGCTTGATCGGCCCTGTGAATTTCGTGCCGGTCAGTATCATATTTATGAACGACCACATTTGAGTCAATTTCTCGATGTTGTGAGTGAACAATACGATTTGGCTTGTTGGTCATCGGCAACCCATGATTATCTAGAGATCGTCGTGAACACCATTACGAATAATCTTGATGAGCCACTTTTGTTTGTCTGGGATAGAAGTCGTTGTACGCGCAGAACTGACTTTACTCTTCAAGAAGAGTACTTTCTCAAAGATTTGCAGAAGATCAAGAAAAAGGGTTTTGACTTAGAGCGTGTTCTAATTCTAGAAGACGAGCCGCGCAAGGTTAATCGACATTTTGGCAATGCCATTTTTGTCAGGCCATACCTTGGTGCATTAGATGATAATGAACTGCCTAAATTAGCAAGCTATCTAGAGTCTATTGCTAGTATTTCAAACTTTAGAGATTTGGAAAAGCGCAACTGGCGCTCTATAGCTGAGAAGCTGTAATCACTTCCCTTCTTTCAGTTTCGCTCGATACTCATCAATTTCGTTTGCTTTAGCCCGCAACACTTCGGCTTGGCTTTCTCTGTGTGTTTGCTCCAGGTATTTGGCATACTGTCTATAGATGTATGCCAATTTTGGATGCTTCGAACCGAGCAGTTTTTCGCCCATGTCCACTGCTTTGCCAAAGTGACTATCAGCAAGGCTCTTGTCTCCCAGAGCTGCGTGTAGGCGCGCTAAATCAAGATTTAGTTGGGCCCATTCGGGATCTTTAGCTGGCATCAATTTACTTTTGCTAGCAGCTCCTTTGAGCAAGTTTGCTTTCGCCTCTTCCAGTTGACCCAAACCTAAGTAGGAGTGGCCGAGATTTTGCCAGGCTGTAGCTTTGATCATGCTGTCACCAAAACCCTGAGTATCGAGAATCTCCAGGGCTGCTTTGGCTTCAACTAGTGCATCGTCGTAGCGCTCTAAAAAGAGCAAGTGGTCAGCAATATTTACATGGGCTATGGCCACCGAAAGATTAGGCTTGTTTGCGCTAGCCGCCAGCTTGAGCTTGAGTGAGCGTCTGGAGCAGTCGAGAGCTTCTCTGTATTCACCAGCCTCACAGTGTGCTAACGAAAGATTGTTATAGGCAATTGCTTGTAATTGGTTTAGTGAGTCGTTGGTCATATCAAAACATTCAACAGCACTTCGGCCTACACTAATTGATTCTTCAATTAGCCCCTGCTTCATATATGTGGCGCAGAGATCTGTGAGCATGGCGCCTTCGCTCGTTTTATCTGGAGCTGTTTTTTTGAGTATTTCGAGCGACTGTTCCGCTAGTGATTTTGCTTCTTTGTAGTTGCCTTCGCCGTGAACTAACTCTGAGAGAAGCATGAGGCAAGTGGCGAGATCCCTCAATGCTCCTGGGTCTTTATCTGCTTTTAAGGTTTTAACCAGGCTGGCAAAGTATTTTTTTGCTTTGGCCTTTTGTTCTAGAACACTGTAGAAGCTGCCGACTAAGACCTTTCGACTATTGGCGTGGTAGGCAAAGGCATTGCCCGGTACCATTAAGTTGAATTGGTCAATTAGTACTGCTGTTCTGGTGCATAGCAGCCCCGCTCTATAGCATAGCTTTTGCGTCGCTGCAGGCGATTGGAGGCCAATGTATAAAAGCAATTCACTGCAAAATCCTAAGATTGTCGGTGCTGAGCACCAAACGACAATGGCATCTAATGCCAGGCAGCCCGGCCCTGAAAATTGACATACGATAGGTCTGAGCAAAAGCCAGATTCCCAGGGTGATGAAGCCGATAAAGCCCGCGCCAATTTCTGTTTCTTTCATTGTTTCGCCCACTACACGAGGCAGATTGGGATGCCATTAGTTTTGTATACCCGTTTCCATCAGCGAATCGAGGTCATGGTATTAAGACACCATTAAGATTGGCCTGCTCATGAGGCAAAAAGCACTTTGCTTGTAATTTCTAGGGCTGGGTAAAATGTGCAGAGTTAGGGAGATGGATATGACTAAAAGACTCTGCTTTGCTGCAATTTTGGCTGGTCTAAAGCCTGTTCTTGCCGCCGTTTTAATAGCGTTGTTTCCGGCCTTTGTTTGGGCTGAAGATTCAACCCTTCAAAATGGCATTTATTTGGTTTTGCGCGACGCTGAGAACTCGAAATCGCTTGAGCCTGCCAGTACCAATGAGCGCATTTTGATTGATGATGGTCATTTACTTGAACCAACCCAACCTAACCTGCCGGATAAGCCGCGATTTGTTGCTCTCAGTACAGATCACTTTATTCCAATAATTCTTGCTCAAAAGCCGACTAAGAAAGTTGATGCACAGGGTAAGAAACAACTACTTTTAGAATTGGCCAAAGGGCAAGTTGTTCCCCTCGAAACTTTTACTCGTGAAAATTGTGGTCGCTCCGTGGCGATTGTAATTGGTAATCAGGTAGTCACTGTTCATAAAGTGAGAGAGCCAATTGTGGGTGGGAAGATGCAAATCACTCGCTGTACTGATAATGGCTGCGACGTTCTCTATACCCAGCTACAAGGGGCTGAGGATAAGAGCCGATGAAGAAGGCAGCTAGACTATTAGCTTTTTTCTTCGTCAGCTTATTGGCACTGTCTGCCGTTGCCACAGCTATTTTTGTTGTGCAGAATCGCACTCAATTAGAGCGACTCCTATTAATGATGGCGTCCACCGCCGAGAATGTTAGTGAAGCTTCTTCGGCTAAAGCGCCTCGTATTCTATTTGTCGGCAATAGTTTTACTTTCTGTAATATGACACCAAATACAGTGTCTAAGATCGCTGCCAGTTTAACCAAAGAGAGGCCTCTGGTTATGCAGCTAGTTTTTCCAAGCTATTCATTAGAGGACCACTATAAAAAGGGGCGTTATCAATCTTTGTTGAGAGAACAAAAGTTTGACTATGTCGTATTTCAGGAGCAATCTCATCGCTCGTTAACTGGAACAGCCTCGACCATCGAGTATGGACAAAAGATGGCGGAATTAGCTAGGCAAGCTGGTGCCAAAGTTTTTCTCTTTGAGATTTGGGCAGATCGAAACCAGGGTGATGACCAGCGAAGAATTGACTCTAATGCTTTGTTGGTTGCCGATAAGATTGGCGCGCAGTTAGTTAGAATCGGTGATGCTTTCTTTTACACCAGGTCGCGCTTCCCTGATATTGAATTGTATGCTGCGGACGGTCATCACCCAAGTCAGTATGGTTCTTATTTGGCAAGCTGTGTCTTATTTCAATCTTTATACAAACGTGCGAGCATTGGTGCGCCGGTAAAAGTTGACTGCGACTTTGCCTTTTTCAATAGTCCGGTGATCGTTGTTGCGCCGGAAATTGCTAAAAAATTGCAAACGATAGCAGGCTTCATCTCACAATCTCAGTAATAATGACTATTTAGAAGCCTGGTGGGCAAGTCCTGGGCTGCTGTCTAATCGTTCTTAGAAGCCCGTTTTCATATCACCTTTGCCAGCGCCTTTTGACTCTAACAACTCAGCGACAGAGCTGACTACTTGTACTTTGTGGCTACCATAGGCTCTTTTCAATTTCTCAATGGCCTCTTTCGTGACAGGGTTGCCATTTATGTTCAGTCTCTTGAGATTGGGCATACCATAAAGAAGTTCAAGTTTTTTGTCGTCGAGTTCGCAGTTTTGAAGATTGAGAATGTGAATGTCTTTCATTTTTGCAATCAGGCGCAAATCGTCTTCTGACAGCGGCAGGTCTGGTGAGTCAAGGCTTAGGTCATGAATTGTTTCAGAGCCGGCCAAGGCTTGCACCAGTTCGTGAGTGCCTTTGTTGAAGTTGAATGAAATTGAGTGCAACTCTTTTAGACGTTTTAGTTTAGCCAATGCGGCTCCGGTAATATCTGTGAAATTGACATTGAGGTCTTCAAGTCTGCTTAAATTATTGAGCTCTGATATAGCCTCATCGTTGACATTTGAAAGTTGCAGATCTAGCCTGATTAATCCACTTAACTTGCAGATCGGCCCCACTGCATCTTTTACTTTGGCAATGTCTTCTGGGCTGCTTGGCACAGTAAAACAGGCTAAGTCGTTTGGTCTAAAGCCTTCAATAAGGCTCGGATGTTCAATCATGAATTTGTTGGCGTTGAAGCGAATGCCATATTTAAGTGGCAGAGTAACTGTTCCTTGTGCGTCAAATGATTTTTCCTCAGCACCGTCGCTATTGATTTTACCTAGTGGTTGATTAGAGGGAAAATGAAAGATTATGCTTTGGCCATCTTTGGAGAATTCAGAAATATACTTTGGCTGCGACGCTACTTCTGGGAATTCGGAGGATGGAAGTACATGCTCGCCAGAGAAAACTGCATTGACAGTCGGCTTGTTGCTAGACCCTGTTTTTTGCAGACTTGTCCAATAGTAAAAGACCAAGCTTGAGATGATTAGGGCTGCTACAGCCAGTCCGCTTAAAACAATAGCTGATATAGAAGTTTGTCTGGCTGTTTCTTCTTCTTTCTCTTTTATGAGAGCGCCGCGATGAGCAAAGCCTTTTGCATAGGCGAGAACTTCTTTGCCGTCTCTTATGCGCTCCAAATCAAGGGCCAGTTCCTTTGCCGATTGATAGCGATCATCCGGTGATTTTGCTAAACATTTTGCTAGTACCAGATCGACTGCTGGTGGAAATTCAATATCGGTGACTTCATCCAAGAAGGGAATATCGGCTTCTTGATGCATCAGCATGATTTCTATGGAAGATTCATTTTCGTATGGAACAAAGCCTGTTAACATCTCAAAAAGAGTGCAGCCAATTGAATAAATGTCGGAGCGGGCGTCTACTGCTTCGCCCAGGCTTTGCTCTGGGCTCATATAGAAAGGGCTGCCGAAGATATCACCAGCGACAGTAAGAGCTTGTGTTGTGCTGCGACTGTCTAGTAGCTTCGATATACCAAAGTCTAAAACTTTGACTGCTCTGGCACCGTCGACGGTGCAGTACATAATATTGCCGGGTTTGAGATCGCGGTGAACGATACCATGTCGATGGGCGTATGCTAAACCATCGAGTACTTCAAGCATAATATCAATTGTTGTGGCCAGGTCTATGTGTCCATCATCAGCTAGTATTTCTTCAATACTGCGGCCGTTCAGGTAGTCCATTGAGTAGAACGGAATTGAGCCTGCATGTATTCCTAAATCATAGACCCGCACGAGGGTAGGGTGGCTGAGAGAGGCCAAAATTTTGGCTTCGGCCTTGAAACGCTGCCAGTTTTGTTCGTTAACCAATTCTGGTGTCAATATTTTCAATGCTAGTCGGCGATGCATTGACAAGTGCTCTACCAGATAGACTGCACCCATTCCGCCGATGCCGATGAGCGAAATTATTTTGAAGCCACCGATCACTGAGCCCACCGGAATAGTGGCCGGAGTATCAGACTTGTGTGCCGTCGGTACTCTGTTTTTAATGCTTTGGGTAAACTGCCGCCGCTGAGCTGTGCGAGCAGCGGTAGTGGTTCTGCCCATATGGGGCCGTACATTTTTAGCTGAATTGCCACTGACAGCGCCAGCGCAAGTGCATCTTAGCTCTTTAAAGAGAAAGGAAGTGAATGAGCCTGCCCGCTTGGTGGTTGGTCGTGACTTGCCGCAATTTTTGCAGATTTGACTTTGGTCGCTAGCTGACTGGGCGCCACTAATTCTTTGCCTTGTAGTTGCAGAGCCGGTGTTGCTCGTGACGTTGTGGCATTGGCAATAATTGTGCTGAAAGAAGAATGAGGTAACGGAGCCGGCGCGCTCAGCCAGAAATGGTTTGCCACAACTTTTACAAACAGTCTCTGTCATTAGCCACCTCGTCTTACAATTCTAGTGGACGAGCAAACATTACACCGGTTAGATTTTTGGACCAGTGCAATGAGCCGCTAATGGGACCTGATTCGAGAGTGACTTTCATTTTGCTTTTAGACGAGGAGGCATCAATGAAGTGGGCAATGCCGTCAGCCGTGCGATAGACAAAACCAGTGTGAACTACATCGAGGCCTGCTTGGCTGGTGCATACCGCTACTATATCGCCAGTTTTGAGGAGGGGCTCAACTGCCGCAATTTTATTCAGCGGTACATATTTTAGGCTGCGACCGTTAATTACCTCTTCGCATTTTTTGATTTTCTCCACTTGCTCTGGTTGGCTAATTAGTCTTCGATAGCTAGCTGGATGGGTCGACATAAAGCCAACTTTCTGAGTGAAAGGAACAGCTCCGGGAAGCTGGTCTAAGGGTTTTACAAGGCCCTTCTTAGTGTTGTCGGCCAGCCAGTCGCTCATATAGTGCAGACGTGTGCTGTAATCGCCTGCGGTGCCGTTGCGATAGCGAATCAAAGCGATCTCAGAGAGCAGAGCTTCTGGTTTGCGACCGCCTTTCTTCAACATGCGTGCCAGAGCTAAAGTAGTTTCGACGAAGGTAACACAATCAAGACCAAGCAGGTTGACCGAGCACGCCTCTCGATCGGGATAAATCTCTAAAGTAGAAGCAACATATGGTGTTCCTTCAAGCTCATGGGTCAGTTTGCCTATTAGTTCTCCCATGGGCAGGGTTTGCCAATTCTTAGTGGTGGCTTTATTGACCAGGCGATAGAAAACAGTTTTTCCTTTAAACTCAGTGCTATCGATAGTGCTGCCACTGGCTAGTTCTGCCAGGGGCTGCCGGGCAAGGGTTGGTAGGTCGCTAGCTGCGATGGCAGTAGCTACACTGAGAAATTTGCCGAGAAAGCTGCGGCGTGATTCGGGCCGGCTAGTCATTGCTATTAACTTGTCCTGTTGAAAGTCAATTCAAGAGTGCTTGTACGTTTTCGGTGGGGCGTCCCAGTATAGCCTTGTCACCTCTAACCACTATTGGTCTCTGAATCAAATCTGGATGTTTCGCCATTAGTGCCACCAATTCTTTATCTGAAAGATCGGCCTTGGCTAAGCCCAGCTCTTTATATATCGCTTCGCTGGTGCGCAGCAGACCACGGGCTGGCATATCCATTTTTTTCAACAGTTCAGTTATTTTGGCCTGGCTCAGGGGCTCGACATAGTAGTTGACCTTGTCAAAGTCTACGCCAGCTTCTTTCAATAGTTTTGCCATCTCGCGGCACTTTGAGCAGGTTGGTTTCTCGTAGACGGTGAATTTGTCTTTCATGATTTTTCCTTTTTTTGCTGGCTATTTTTCTGGCTGACTATTTTTTTTCATAGAATTCTGGCAGCTTTTGACCGTTCGCTTGCTTAACTGACTGTCTAAATTCGGCCGGGTTTACAGCAATTTTGAGACGATTGCCGTATTTTTTCATGACCGCTTCGAAGCCTTGCTTGGTGATTTTGCAGCCGCGCGCGTTGATCGATTGTAGATTGGGCATAGAGGCTATTTCCATTAAGATTTCATCAGTAGCGCTGGTGTTCTCTATGTTTAAAGTGGTTAGATTCGGCAGCGTTTTCATTAGCTTTGCATCGTACATGGTAATAGGCTTGTCCGGAGTGGATATGTAGAGAGTGTCTAGCTGTTCGCTGCCAGCGATGGTTTCTAGCAGATTGGTAATGTATTTATTCAAGTCATAGTAGATGTAGTTTAGTTGCTTGAGTATCTTAAAGTTTTTCAGTCCCACAGGCGTCAAATTAGTATTTCTAAGATCGATCCAATCGAGGTTGCTCAGAGCGTTTACTTCTTCTGCTTCTTCATCGCCAAAATCGCATTCTGTTGCTTCTAGTCGTTTAAGACCGGTAAGCTGTTTTAAGTATGCAAGAGTGTCTCTAAGTTGCTGTCTGTTCTCGAATCTATATCGTAGTATGTAGCCATACAAGTCATCTGGGCGAAACGATTTTATGATTTCTGGATGGGTTGCACTGTAGCGATTAGTGAAAAAGTATAGTCTTTTGTCGGCAGGAAATTGTACATTTCCTGAGGCTGGCACTGCGCCAAGCATTTTTCGATTGGTACCGATTAGACCAATTTGCTCTTCTGGAAAGTTGAATTCGATGGTGCTGCCGTCTTCTGAAAGTTGCGAATAGTAGGTCGGTGTGGCGTTGCTAATGCTGTCGTCTTTTCTTCTGTTCGTCAAACTGCTTGCAAGCTGGCCCGAATAGGTAATTGTTGCTGCGGCTATGGTCAAGGCCGCTAGCACAATAAGTGAGGTAAGTACTACCATTGCTCGCTTAGAATTGCTCGGTGCGTCACTGCTACCAATTTCGGAGCGTCTTTGACTGACAGTTTTAAATGGTTTCTTGCCTTCAAAAAAACTGCGAGCGTACTTGTTGTCTTTGATGCGCTCTAAATCAATTGCTAGTTCTTTTGCCGACTGGTAGCGATCATCTGGATGCTTTGCCAGGCACTTCGCTACAACATATTCAATTGAGTCCGGAAACTTTGTATCAGGGTCGACTTCGGCGAGAAGTGGTGGCTCATCTTGCTCATGCATCATGACGATTTCCATCTGGGATGCACCTTCAAATGGAACGTATGAAGTAAGGGCTTCGAAGAGTGAGCAACCGATTGAGTAGATGTCCGAGCGCGCATCTACATCGGCCCCGATACTTTGCTCCGGGCTCATATAGAAGGGGCTGCCGAAAGTCTCTCCCACCATAGTAAGGCTTTGATTTTGCCGACCAAGTTGGAGGAATTTAGAAATGCCGAAATCAAGAATCTTCACGACTGTATCGCCGTCAACATTGCAGACCATGATGTTGCCAGGCTTAATATCTCGGTGAATAATGTCGTTTCGATGAGCATAGGCGAGGCCATCTAAGACCTGCAGAAAGATTTCGATTGCTTCGTCGAGGTAGAGTGGGCCGTCGTCTATTAGAATCTGTTCTAGAGTGCGACCTTCGAGAAGCTCCATTGAATAGTATGGTAGCGAATGGTCGTGTAAACCTAGATCGTAGACATTAACCAGGGTGCTGTGGTGCAGTGCGCCTAAGGTCTTTGCCTCTGCCTGGAAACGTTTCCAGGTCTGTTCGTTGACTAGCTCTGGTGACAAGACTTTTAGAGCAAAGCGGCGGTGTAAGCCTGTATGCTCGGCTGCATAGACTACTCCCATGCCACCACTGCCGATGATTGATTCTATTTTGAATGTGCCACCGATTACAGTGCCAAGTTTTAGCGAGGTATTGCTGCTTGCGTTCGGTGATTCTTTTAACTGTTGCTGGCGAGTGTCGTTACGAGTCGATTTGTGCGTGGAGCGGTATGAGGTATTCGTGCGTTTTGATGCTAGCGGCTTAGGTTCTAAAGCCTTAGCTACTGCAGGCTTAGCTACTTGAGGATTCTTGCATTGGCAGCGCAAATCTTTGAAGAGAAAGGATGTGAATGAGCCCGAGCGCTCTTTGGCACCGAGGGCCTTGCCGCAACGGGAGCAGACGCTGAGATTCTCGGCCTGAATTGGTGTTGGCCGTGTTGATTTCGGCGCTGCTGAGCTGAGTGAATCCTGTTTTTGGTCACACTGACAATAGTTGTGCAGGAATAAGTAAGATGTGAACGAACCGGCCTTTTCAGCCAGTGGTGGTTTGCCGCAGTTTTTGCAAAGGTCTGACATGATTTAGCTCTGCGCTACAAACTCAATATCTACAGTGACTATTTGGAGCTACCGCCAGATTTCTGGATCGTCGCGCAATAAGTAAGCTTCAACACCAAAGAATACACAAACACTACCAGTGATAAACATTAGTATCGCTGGAACTGTGTCGCAAATTAAGTTGGCATCGGGCTTGCAGAATAGAAAGATGGAAAAGGCCAGCCAGCTCAGGCCCATTAAGGTCTGCACTATATACTGTGCTTCTTTTAGTCCGTGCAGGTAGTTCAATTTACTGTGACCGACCGTTCCTAGCTATCCTGTGATTCTTGACAGTTAGGTCAAATATAACACAGAGCTGCTACTGCTTGGCAAGGGCTAGTGGTGGTCGTGTCCGCAGTCGTCGCAGTCATGCTCGGCGGCCTCAAGGGCCTCAAGATAGGTCGGGTCTATGGCATTGATGCGGGCCAACATGGCTTCTGCTTCTTTTTCTTTGCCAAGGCTGGAGAGGCAGCGGTAGGCCGGTTCTAGCATCTCCAGAAGCTCGACGTGATCGGGGCAGAGATACCTTTCTAATACCTCGGCATTAGTTAGATATAGCGGCAGGGCTTCGGCAAAGCGGTCCATGGCAAAGAGGGTGCCAGCTAGCTCATTGCGCACATCAACATCATCTACTAGTGTGAGGTTGGGCTCATTTTGAGCCACTTGTTCAGTTACCAGACTTGTGGCTTTTTGGTGTAGGGCCAGTGATGCTTCGTACTCTTGCAGGAAGTCGAACAACGTGCCACAGGCCTGCAATTGCAGGGCATTGAGTGGTCCACCTAGTGTCGAATCGGCTTCAAAACGCTTGGCACGGGCCTCAATTTGAGTCTTTAAGTCAGCCAGTGCTTTTTTCTCACCGCCTGAAAATTCCATCAAAATTGAAACTGTTTCGAAGAAGGGGAAGTAGGAATAATCGATGCGGTCTGCTTCTCGCAGGGCTGTTTTCAAAGAGTTCTTTGCTTCTTTTTCATTGTTCTTTTCAGTGAAGTGTTGAGCGCTCTCGAGGGCGTCTTCCCAGCGCTTCCAACGCTGCAAATCGTTAGCTGATTTAGCGATTTCTTCAAGCTTGCGGTTGTGGCGAGCAAGTGGTTGTTCTAAGAAATCATTTAACCACTCTATAGCACCTTTGACTGAATGCCAGGCTGGCGCTGTGTCTTCAATATGTCTATCGAGACCGAAAGCAACAATTGTTTCATGTAAGTTTTCATCGTCTTTGGTCAGGCCGCCGGCAATCAGTGTGCCTTTCATTAATGCCCGCGATAGTGCGCTGCGCGAAATTAGAGTGTCACCGGTTAAGGCAAAATGAATCAAAGCATTGAGATAGTGCCATTGCTCATCGTTTTCTGTCTCGTCTTGCAGCATGGCCTGAGCTGCTTTGACTTCTCCTAGTTGGAGCAAAAAGCTTATGGCTAGTTCGCGAGGAATAGCTTTAAATTCGACCGGCAACTCTTCTTTGTATTCATGCAAGAACGATGTGACAATCTCGATTGCCTCAGTCTTTTTGCCGCAGTTCCAGTTTAATTGAGCCAGGTCTGCAACAGCTTGAGTGTAAGCTTCTGCATCAACTTGATAGAGCTCAAAATTTTCGTCGCTACATTCTTCTTTGAGCTGCTCCACAGCCTTTTGGGCATACTCTAGGGCCTCTTTGTTGTCGCTAGAGCCTTCGCGAGCCAGAATCAAATTGGCTACACCGCAGCTATTGTTGGTTGCCTTCAAGGCTTTGTGAGCTGCCTTTACTCGTTCTTCAACTGTTTCGCCGAGAATGGCCACGGCGATATAAGCATTAAGAGACTCTTCAAGGGCGTCAGGTTCGCCGTCTTCAGCCTCAAACTCGGCGTCGATACAGCTTTCGACCAGGTCGTCATGAGGCCCGATTCTCAGGTGAGTAGATGTAGCTTCAGCCACGCTGGAGACGTCGTTGGACTTCATAAGAACCTCGAAGATTGAAATATATACAGTGGGCTAATTATACAGGTGAACTTAAGGCCGTGTTGATTCGTTGAGTTTAGCTTTACTCAACGAATCAACCTATGTCACGTTTTTCAGGCCGGGTTTTGCAGGCCAGGTTTTAACCCAAATCAAAAGGGTCTATTGCCTTGATTCTACTAGCCATTGTTGCTTTGCCAGCCAGATCTCCAAGCTGTTGGCAGCATTGGTGAGCTAACTCAAGGCAATCTAGTAGATCATAGTGAGTGGCGCCGAGAAACTGTTCTTGCTTCGCCAGTGCTTTTTTGCAGTAATTGAGCGCATCTTGATAGTGATTTTGTGCAAACAAAATTTCGGCTTGTGCTTTGTTGATTTCGCCTATTTCAAAGAGTGTTAGAGCCGAAGCTCTGTCTAGTTGATCTTCTTGTTCGAGTGTTTCTGCTATTTTTAAGGCCTTAACTTGATTGCTCTGAGCCGCTTCGAAGTCGCCAAGTTCTCTGTAAATAGTGGCGAAGGAATGAAAATTTAGTGCTGCTAGATCATTCTTACCAATTGCACTAGTGGGGCTATTGTTAAGGTTGTCGCCGAATTTCTCCACTCGCGAGTCTAGCTTCTGTCGCAATTCTTCAAGAGGAATGGCTCTTACATCAGCTTCTTGATTGAGGGCCAAGAGGCCTGTCACTGTATTGTGAAAGGGAAAGTAAGAATAGCTTATGCGTTCGGCTTCGCGCAGAGCTGCTTTGAACTCTTTAGCTGCTTCTTTATACATTTCATTGCTCATAAAGTATGCAGCACTGGTTTCTCTGCTGTCCCAGAGTTCCCAACGCTTTTTGTCTTTGTTTGCGCTGGCCACTGCAAGCGATTCTCGCCCTATTAATGAATGGGGGCTCTTATATATTTGCTTGAGCCATTCTTGCGCCGCTTCGTCGTTTTGCCAGGCATCGACTGCTTTTTCAATGCAGATATTTTGCTCAAAGTGTTCGCTCTGGGCGGCGAATATTGAAGCGTCAGCTGTGAGCTTTTGTACGGTTTTTACTCCTACTTTGAAGGCGTTGGCTAGGGCGCTTCGCGATATCAAGCAATCACCATTGAGGGCATAGTGAGCCAGGGCATTGAGGTAGTACCAAGACTCGATATTGTCGGGATGAGCATATAAGAAAGTCTGTGCTTCTTTGGCTTCGCCCATTTGAATAAGTAAGCTGGCGATTTGATCACGCAGTATGATCTGGCAGTCACTCCAGAGAGCATCTTCAACGCCTGCTGCCAGTTGCTGTTTCAGCATTTCTACGGCATCGCGTTTGCGGCCGACCTTGAACGTTATTTCTGCGGCGTCGGCCAGGGCAACCGTGTAGGTATATGTATAAATGCAATAGTCTTTGAAGTCGCTATCGTGCAGTTCTTGTTTTATTCTGTCGATTGCTCGTTGCGAATAAATCATTGCCGACTCGAGGCTGTTTACCCCTTCTCGGGCGAGAACCAGCCAGGCAAGACCACAAGCACCATTTGAAAGATCAATCGCTTTTCTTGCCGCGGCGACTCTCTCTGGCGCTACGGTTGAAGAAAGTGCAGTGTGCAACAGCATGCCGATAGAGTTCTCTTCCTCATTGTTAGAAAAGTCGCAAGTGGCTAACAAATCATGATGCGGGCCTAGCTTTACTCTCATCGGCCAGGATGAAACTGTTGCTGAGTTGGGCAATAGAGAAGTATTAGAAGTATTCATGAGTACCTCGCAATTTGATTCAGGGGTTACTCATAGAGATACGTTCGAACTCGAAAAATAGTTCAATGCAATTTTCAAGTGCCTGCTTCTGTGGCGAGATCTACTAAAGGCTTAGGCCTGACGGCGGATGACAAATCTTTGAAGATAGACCATGATTAATTTGGCCTTGAATCTAGAGAGAACTTAGAGGATTTTATGTCTCGTATTGTCTGGTTGGCTTCCATTTTGGCGCCGGTAGTTATGATTGCCTCAGTGGCGCCGTCTTCTCTATTCAGTAGCGCCTCTAGTGCCTACGCTGCCCAGTCAGGCCCTCAGGCTGCAGCCCCTAAAGCTAGTGCCAATCGGCCTATTAAAGATAAGTGGGCCCTGGTAATTGGTATCAGCAAATTTGCCGATGGCAAAATCAATTTGCGCTATCCTGCAAAAGATGCTACCGATTTCTATAACTTTCTTACCAGCGCTGGCGGCTTTCGCAAAGATCACACTAGATTGCTCGTTAATGAGAAAGCTACGCGGGCTAATATTCTTGCCACTATCGGTGATCGCTGGCTGCCGCGGCTGGCTCATCCTGATGACTTAGTTGTCGTCTATATCAGTAGTCATGGCAGCCCTGCTGATATGGATGTGGGCGGAGTTAACTATATAGTTGCCTATGACACTGATACTGAATCGCTCTATGCTACAGGCATTCCATTGCAAGACTTGATGCGCATTATCAAAGCGCGAGTGCACTGTGACCGCGTTGTGATGATACTAGATGCTTGCCATAGTGGGGCGGCAACTGCTGATGCTAAAGGTTTAGTGCGTTCTGCCAACGTTGATGCCAGTGCCGTGGTGGCTGGTACCGGGCAGCTTGTGATTGCCTCTAGCCAACCGAGTCAGGTATCTTGGGAAAGTAAGAAATATCAAAACAGTGTCTTCACTAGCTGCTTGATTGAGGCCCTTAAACAGAATGGTGGGCGCACCACTCTTGGTGCTGCTTTTCAGAATATGAAAGATAGGGTTGAAGATGAAGTCTTGCGCGACAGAGGACAGCTGCAGACCCCAGAGATGAAGAGTCATTGGGATGGTTCAGCACTCTGCCTCTCCACTCCGCCTACAGCGCCACGGGAAGCTTTAGGCGAAGATAGTGTTTTTGACCTGCAAGAGAAGCCAACAGTTAATCAGACTGAGGCTAAGCCGGTGGTGAAAGTTAGTCCACCCAAAACTATTGTGAATAATGGCAATATTTATCGTGTCTTTAATAAGCCTCAGAACCCAACGACCTTCGATATTGACGTTCCCTCTACTGTGATTTATTTGATGACTTATCACTGGAATGATGGCAAAGGTAGTAACCCCGGCACCCTGGCTCTGCGCCATGCCGATGGCACCACTTATGGCCCTTGGGCTGTGCGAGGACAGCCAGGCCAAGGCGGCGTGCCCAACGCCTATTGGGAGTGTGAGCCCCGGGTGACTCTGGCGCCTGGCCATTACACATTGATCGACAGCGAGCCATCCACCTGGGCACAGAATAACTTGTCTGGCTTTTGTGGTATTGCCAAAGTAAAAATCGTACCTGACAGTGGACGAACAACGGCTTCAGCTAAGGCTTATAGAAGAGAGCCTGTTGTCAGCATTTTTAAGAACGGCAATATCTCTGCCGTATTTAATTCTCCTACTCGGCCAACTTGGTTTTCGCTCAAGGCACCGGTTCTGGTTTCAAGGCTGATGAATTATCACTGGAATGATGCTCGCGGACAAGATCCTGGTGAGATTGGTCTAGTACATCAAGATGGCACTATCTATGGCCCCTGGTCAACTCATACGGCCCCAGGCCAAGGCGGTGTTCCTAATGCGTATTGGATTTGTGAACCAGATACTGTAATTAAACCAGGTATCTATGTGGTCACCGATAGTGATACCAAAACCTGGTCGCAGAATCCCGAAACTAAGGGCGCTGGCATTACTGAAATTAATGGCGTCGTTCAAGACTAGCTTCTAAAATTTCAATTGACCAATGAACCAGTAGGCGCCCATAAGACCAATAGCAATCGAGCCAGTGTAGATCAGCTTATCTGAAAAGTCTTTATGCTTCTTGGCCAACAGCATCAGCAGTGGTGCTAATGGAGCCACTATCATAGCTTGCCCACATTCCACTCCGAGGTTGAAAGAGGCCAGGGCTATCCATAAGGCTGGGCCAACTAAGTTTGCCTCAAGTAGAGCACCAGCAAAGCCAAAACCGTGGATAAGACCAAAGGCAAAAGCATAGTAGGCTCGATAATCTCGTTTTGCTGTTAGTTCCTTGGCTTTCTTTTTCGAGCTTAAACAACGTAAATTTTCTATGGCTACTGCCACTATAGATAGTGCAATTAGAGGTTCAATTACCTGCGCTGGAGGCCTGACAATTCCCGCAACTGCCAGGCTCAGTGTCATGCTATGGGCGACGGTAAAGGCCGTCACTATGCCCAGCAGTGCTCTGAGAGAGCCTCCTAAAAGCAGCAGCGCCAGTATGAATAAAATGTGATCGGGGCCGCTGAGAATATGCAATATTCCCTTTTGCAAATAGCTACTGGCCTCAGCCCAGTGGTCTTGATGATGACTCTGGTGGTAGCTAGGGTGCGCCGAGTCGAGCAGTATTTCTTTGTTTTGGTCGTCATCTATGATAGTGACAATGGTTGTGGAAGCCGAGTCTTCTGGAAAGATGCGATCAAGTATCTCTATGCTTGGCTTTAGTTTTGTTGGGTTCTTGTTTGTCGTCTGCCAGATGAGCAAATCGTTGGGCTTGTCTTCAATAATATGCACATTCTCAGGCAATAGCTTTTTTCTATTGATCAGCAGGTGAAGCCTTTTGCCCAGGGCCTGGCCGAGCTCTTGTGTTTCAGGAGCTAGGGCGGACCCAGAACTAGAGTTGACCTTGGAGCCCCCGGCTTCCTCTGCTTTCAGCAGATAACTTCTGTGGGTACTGATGCTCACTACCGTATCGTCTGGACGGCATATGATTTTTATTGCTGATATTGCAGCATCATGAGCTTCTGTTGGCAGCGTTAGCGCCAGCAAGGGCAGAAGCAGGGCAAGCAGCCTAGTTATTCTCATTCGGGTAAGCGGGCCGGAAACCTCCACCGGGTGGTCCTCCCGTTGGGCCGCCGGGGCGGAATCCTGGGCCGGCTCCTCCAGGTAGTCCTCTAGGTGGCCCTCCGGGCGGACCGCCAAATCGGTTCATTCCCCCGAAACGATCTGTTCTCCGACCACCGCCATTGCCGCGATCTAGGCCAGGTGGACCTTTGGCGAAGCTGGCATCGGGAGTACCGCGAAATTGACGGGGCACAAAAGGCCAATTTTCAGTGAGCACATAATAGAATGTGCCGCTTGGATATTCGGGGGTGACGCCGGTGCGACCATTATATTGATCAAGGTCGCCTGCGCCTTGAACAAATTCGTAGTCTTGAGCAAATGATCCGTCGTAGGCTCCGCCAGGGCCATCGCTGCCCCCAATTCTTGTGCCGCTCTTGAGCCTGTAACTAGATTTCATTTTCTTCAGGGCGCTTCGGCTGTCGTTGGCCGTGGAGTAACAGTAGGGGCCATAAATAGGATAGCCATCGGCGGCATAACCAGCTAAAACCATCTTATTGCGATAGTTTAGTTTTTCCAGGAGGCCCATGGGGAGGCCGTGATAATGGTAGGCGCCATTGGGTTGCACATGGGCCAAATTGGCGTCGACTCCAAGGCTACCCCGGCTAACCATCATGCCCGATAGCGCTTCGTAATGCCAGCGCATGTCTCCATTCCAAAGCTCGGCTGTGCCTGGGTCAAAGGGCACTCCGTTCACGGCCACACCAAAATCATAACCCCGTGATTGTCCCTGACCTGGTGTCGGATTTAGTGGCACCTTGAAATGATAATCCTGGGCTGAAATAGTGTTAGGGTTGCCGCGATTGGGAAATTGACCGGTAGCATGATCGGGAATGCCATTAGAAGTAATGTAGCGGTAGGGCTGGCGTACTTCAATTTTGCATTGGCTTGAAGTCGACTGACTGTAGGCCTTCTCGATGGCAAAGGTAAGTGGCACCAGGGCCGTTACGGTTACTAAAGTCAGAGCCAATGCCGCATTTAATATTTGCGAGCCTGCTGGCGAATTCTCTTTGCTCTTCACTGCCTGCTCTCCCTTTTTATTCTTGCTCTGTTTTATTGCCGTCTTGGCCATGAACTTTGCCGAGCACTGACACAGGTCCGCCACAGATTGGCTGTATCTTGGCATCAGTGGAGAGCTTCTCTCAGCACTACTAGGATAACCCGCCACTACAGGTTAGCGACAATGCTGCAACAACAAACTTCAACTAGTCTGTTCATTCCTCCTATGAGCGGCTCCATTGCCTCTTCGCCTTTTGTTATTCCCGCCTATGCTTCTTTTAGCACCCTGGGCTCATTGCACCTGCATATTGACGGCGGCAAGCAAGCCCGATTGACAAAAAGTATTGCTGCCCAATTGGCCAAAGAAGGAGAACTCACTAAAGTTCAAGCGGTGCTTGGCGCGGTGGGTGGCCCCCAGCGCCAGCAGTTAGTTGAAACTTACAGCACTAGGTCAGCGGGAAGCACTGTTGAAGAGACATTTGAATTTTTCTCAAGTGTTTCGCTGCGCAGTCGCCAGCATGCTATCGAAACTGTTAAGCGGGTCTTGCCCACTGTTAAAAGTGATGTTGGCATAGTCATTGATGTAGAGCGAGTTGTTGCCACTGTTGATGCTGCAAACGGTTGGAAGCAGATAGAATTTTATGAGCTCGATGGCTTCAGGGGTGAAGAAATTGATTTCACCTGCTCGTACACTCAGCCTTTTGAGATTCATCATTTGATTGATATTTACGAAACTGAGGAAAATCCTCTAGTTTTGGAGACCTTGATGAGAGACTCTATATCAATGGGGATTAACCTCGGTGGTTGGTTCCAGTTCAGCAAGCCAGGCCGAGCTGCTTATCGCTCTAATGCTTTCTCTCAGGCATATCAACTGAAGTCGAAAGTTATGATGCAGCATGAGCTCCTTAGCGTATACCTCGAGAACAGTGGGCTGAATTATCGCCTGCGCAGTGTAGTTGAGAGAGTTCTGGCGGTTTGTCGCATTACTTAGAGGCTCTGCAATAGCGTTTAGTGTAGCTTGGTTTAGCCAAGCGCTATTTTCTTCCTTTGAGCTTATTTTCCAGTATCGCTTTGGCCATTTCGCCTTTCTCGATGCCCCAGAATCCAACTGTTGCACCCGGAGATTTAGGATCTAAGCTCGAGCGAAAAAGCAGGTCCATTTTTCTATTGTTACCGGAATTGCCATAAACTTTTGCCTCGATTGGTCCGAAGTGTTCGTCGCTGAAGTTCACCAACTCTTTCACTCCGTCATTGGAGAAGACTAGGGCTCTCTCTTCTGTTAGGGCATAAATAGTGTGCAGTTCTCTCTTGTATGCGAAATACGGAATGGTAAGCATGCCCAGGCCTATGCCCACGAAAGGAAGTCCACAGAGCACCATGAACCATCCCATAATGCTTCTGGTTCTAATGCTGCCAGCTATGGCAGCACAAAGCCAGCAGCCGCTGAAAATAGTCCAGACAATGGCAAAAGGTATGAATACGATTTTCGCCATGCCTTCGTGACCGGGCTCTGGCGTAGCTACAAAAAGTATTTTTTCAGTGCTGGCAATTTTGTTTTCGGCCCGTTGGTGTAGTGCACTACTTAATTCTGGACTTGGCTCTCCAGCAGTAATTTGCAGGGTTGGTTTTTCTTGGGTGGCTAACCACCAACCGGCAAATGGTGCCACAGTGATAGTGGCACAGATAATGACGAAGGTTTTGAGCTGTGGTTGTGCAAAAGGCTGTGAGTTGCCGAAGACGAGCCAGGGGGTGCGATCTTTTTTGCTATAACTGTCATACGGATTCTTCAGGAGATGGCGAATTCTATCTCTTTCGTACTCGGCGGTCTCTCTTATCGAAACATAAGCCTTGTTCAAGGGAATAGTTTCACCTGACTTCAGCTCAAGTTGAACTCTATAGGTTGTATCTCCATCTGAGTCTTTATCAGTGTCAATTGTGACGGCAGAAATCGACTGACAGTCGATGGTGCGCAGAATTCTTTTGCTGAATCTCTTACCTATGATGACGCGATTGTTGCTGCGATCAAGCAATACTTGAGCAAGCCCCGCGCGAAAGATCAAAACTGCCACCATTGCTGAGCCGAGGCCCATGGCCGAAATAACAAGCTTTATGCCGATCGGTATCTGAGCGCTGTTTGAGGCCAAGCCCCACGGTGCTGCAACGAACAAAAGCCCGACCAATAGAAAGGGCAGGGCGAAGAGCCAAATTAAGATGGGGTCGCTTGAGAGAACAATGGTATTGCTGCCTGGTCTCTGATATCCCCCGTGACTTCTTTCCTTTTTCATTCTCTCTACTCTTTCGTCTGATCTTTGTTTATTTATCACTACTTTGATCTTTGCAGGGTTAAGAAGTGGTGAAGAACTCTATTAATCCCGATTTTTACCACGTGGATAGTAATGTTGCTCTGCGCATGCTAATGCTGTCATGGGTTAGCTCCATGTTGTCACTAGGATACAATCGCAAGCCAATTTACTCGGGAGATCCTCATGTCAATGTGGCAAGTTCGTTTTTGCACGTTCTTTTTGATGCTCTGCGTTCTATTTAGAGCGCCAGCAGCTTTTGCTCAGCAGACCACTGGTGTGGCTGGCTCCCCCAGTGCCACCACCACTATCGATGGTAAGCAGCTGCCCGCTCCTGAACCAGCCTTTGGCGGTGTGATCAAAGAAACTGCCAGTCAGTCGAAAGCCTGGTGGGCGCCTCGCACTGTACCGGCCAAAGGAGCTCCTAACGTTCTTTTGATCATGACTGATGACGTTGGCTTCGGTGCCCCGAGTACATTTGGCGGAGTTATCCCGACCCCAGCCCTGGACCTGATAGGCAAGACTGGTCTGCGCTATAGCAATTTTCATTCCACTGCTCTCTGTTCACCTACTAGAGCTGCTCTCATTACTGGTCGCAATCATCACTCTGCTGGTTTTGGCGTAGTTTCTGAGCAGTCAACTGGTTTCCCTGGTTATAACAGCGTCATTGGCCAAGACAAAGCCACCATCGGTCGTATTTTGAAAGACAATGGTTATGCTACTTCTTGGTTCGGTAAGGCTCACAATACTCCTACTTTCCAAGCCAGTCAGATTGGTCCTTTTGAACTGTGGCCAAACGGTATGGGCTTTGAATATTTCTATGGATTCATCGGTGGTGACACAAGCCAGTGGCAACCTAACCTGTTTCGCAATACCTCCCCAATCACTCCGTTCTTAGGTCAAAAGGGTTGGAACCTCACCACTGCCCAGGCTGACGAGGCCATCGATTGGATCAGCCAGCTCAACCAAATCGACCCAAGCAAGCCCTTCTTCTGCTATTACGTGCCTGGTGGCACCCATGCTCCCCACCACCCAACTCCAGAGTGGGTGAAGAAAATTAGTGACATGCACCTCTTTGATAAGGGTTGGAATGCACTGCGTGAAGAGATTTTTGCTAACCAAAAGAAACTTGGTGTAATTCCTCAAGATGCCAAACTAACACCATGGCCCCACGACTTGCTGAAGAACTGGGATGAGCTGAGCGCTGACGAGAAGAAGTTGTTCATTCGTCAGGCTGAAGTTTACGCCGCTTACCTGGCCTACACTGATCATGAAATTGGCCGCGTAATCCAGTCACTCAAAGATACAGGCAAGCTAGACAATACGCTGATTATCTATATTAGTGGCGACAATGGTTCTAGTGCTGAAGGCACTTTGGTGGGAACACCCAATGAAGTGGCTATGTTCAACGGTGCCAATGTACCGGTGGAAGATCAACTCAAATATTTCTATGATGTTTGGGGCACTGACCGCACCTATAACCACATGGCTGTTGGCTGGACTTGGGCTTTTGATACACCGTTTTCTTGGACCAAACAAGTGGCTTCGCACTTCGGTGGTACATCTCAAGGTGTCTGTGTTTCCTGGCCTGGTCACATAAAAGACGTGGGGGCAATTCGCCACCAGTTCCACCATGTCATTGACGTGGTGCCAACTATTCTTGAAGCCTGTTCTATTAAGGCCCCTGAAGCCGTGGATGGTATCAAGCAAAAGCCTATTGAAGGAACAAGTTTTGCTTATACTTTCGATCAAGCTAATGCCTCTGTGCCTTCTCATCACAAGACCCAGTATTTTGAGATGATGGGCGATCACGCTATCTATAATGACGGCTGGATTGCTAGCACTAAGGTCATTCGTCCACCATGGATTACCTCAGGACCAGTCAATCAAGATCCAGTTAACAACGTTACCTGGGAGCTCTATGACCTTTCCAAAGACGCTACTCAGAGCAATGATGTAGCTTCATCTAACAAGGCTAAGTTGGATGAGCTCAAGGCTCTTTTCCTCTCCGAGGCAAAGAAGTACAACGTGCTGCCTCTTGATGCAAGTTGTGCCACAAGACTTGTTTCTCCTCGGCCCAACATAACTGCTGGACGTACTGAGTTTGTTTACACCAAGCCACTAACTGGAATACCACAGGGTGATTCACCACTTCTGCTCAATACCTCCTACAACGTCAAGGCCAATGTGGATGTTCCAGCAGGTGGTGCTGAAGGAGTCCTGCTTACTTCTGGTGGCCGCTTTGCTGGTTATGGTTTCTATCTGCTTAAAGGTAAGCCAGTATTCCTTTGGAATATGGCAGACTTGAAGCGTATTCGTTGGGAGGGGCCAGAGGCCCTCAGCCCTGGAAATCACGAGATTGAGTTTGACTTTAAGTATGATGGTTTGGGTGCTGGTACCATTGCCTTCAATAGTATGAGTGGTATTGGCCGCAGTGGCACTGGTACGCTCAAGGTAGATGGTAAAGTGGTGCAAACCCAGAAAATGGAGCGCACATTGCCACTGATTTTGCAGTGGGATGAAAGCTTCGATATTGGCTCTGACACCGGAACAACTGTCTGCGATCAAGACTATCAAGTACCGTTTGCCTTTACTGGTAAGCTCAACAAGCTAACGCTTAAACTTGATCGTCCGACTTTGTCGGCCGCTGATATCAAAATGCTTCAGGACGAAGCGCAACGCAATAACAAAACCAGCGAGTAATCGCTGGTCTTTGCTGCCCTTCTGCTCTTTGTGCGCAGTGTCAGTTGTTTGGTTTTAAGCTGCTAGCGCGGTTTACAGTTGCCATCAACGTCACTGCGCACAAACTGTTTCTTCCACTCTTTGGCATAGTCAGCAAACATTCCAGTTTCACGCAAAGCTCTCAGGGCTTTGAGCTGTCCTTCTGAAGATTCAACATCGCCCTGATTGATTCCGCGCAGTAGACGTGCGCCTTGCCAACCAACTTGCTTCCACAATGGATAATGGCCATTGTCGGCGCCGTTTTCGTGGTCGATTATGGCTTTGGTGGCCTGCTCAGGGGTCATATTGATAAGGCGATTGCCGTGGTAGCCGTCGTCCATGGTTATTAAAGCGTGCCAGGGGTCTTTTGCTCCGTGCCAAGAATCGATCATTTTAGGCACTTCATCGCAGTCTTGAATGGGAAGCCCCATTTTGCCCATACCGATGCGCACGTCAGACCACAGTCGACATTTTTCTAGCTCTGATAAATCGGGCCTTTTGGCAATGCGATCCATCATTGAGCCAATTTCGCCAAAGCTGACTTTGCCGTCGGCGTCGCGGTTGTTGGCGTCGGCTTTATTGGTATAGGGCTTCAAAAGTTCAGCCGCCATGCCTGCTATTTCTCTTCGGCGCCCTTCTGGTATAGAGCTGAAATCGGCCGGTAAACTCGTGACAAGCTGCGGTGCGCCAGCTTTGCCGTCAAATGCCTTCATTGAAGAGCTATGGGAATCTGTTTGGTTGCCTTGAGCTAAAACCATTGAGCGGCGGAAGTCTTCAGGTTTGCTATAGAGCGATTGGGCTAAATCGGCCGGCTGGCCGTCGCCAACCTGACTCCGGTCGAGAGGTCGCGCAGTATTGTTTGCTGATGTATCGCCTGTCTTGTCGGTCATAGTAAGCAATTTGGGGTCGTAGTAAGACGTTCTGTAGTCTTTAATTAGTTCCCTGAAATGCCCAAGGTCTAACGCCGGTGGAGCAACTGCTTTGACGGCAGAGCGTATTTTCACCATTTCGTAACCAATCTAATTTGGCTATCCTGGGTTCGGAATCTAGTGGAGCCACTTTATTTTAGAGGCTGAAACTTGCCGCAATTTTCAAGCAAAGAATCCGCAGAGCCCGCATCAAACAAGGCTCAAAATTCAGGTTTATCTGAGTTTTCTGAACATGCCATTGATTCTTTCAAATACACAGCAATTCAAGCACCCGTTAGTGGTATCACTCAAATCGTTGACCATATCGCTGACACTAAATTCTTGCCAAAAGTGCAGTTCTTTCAAGCTCCTAAGCCTGCTGAAGTCGGCACTGCGGCATTTGCAGGCGAAGTAGTGGGCAGCACCGCTGCTGCTGCAATTCCACTGATAGTCTTTCACAAGATGGTTGGAGCCGGTGCCGCTAGCAAGTTTGAGCAAGCGGCCAGTTATGGTTTGAACAAAGGTGCCGCTCCAGCTCTGATTAAGTCGGCAAAGTTGGGGGCCCTATATGGGGGAGTTTTAACTCCTAGTGATGAGAATGGCAACTTCTTGGCCGAGCGCGTCAAAAATGCCGGAGTTTCTGCCCTTACCATGGTGTCTTTGACGGCCGGTACTATCGGCCTAAAAGCTAGTGGCTCAGGACTATTGCGCAATGATGTAGTTAGTTCTGCCATTGCCGGTGCGGCTGCTGGTGAAATTAGTGCAGATGCCCATTCATTGCTATCAGGTCGCGGCCTGGCGACCAGTGAGGAGCGCATCAAATCAGTTGTTTCTATGTCTGTTGGCGGAGCCCTTAATGGCGGCGCCAATATTCTCAGTGAACATATTGTTCCTACCAGTGGTATTCGTGGTGTTCGTACCCTTGAAGATATGACCAAACTGGCTGACAGTACGCGCATACCAAACTTTCCCAAGCGCTATGCCTATGAGGCCAACCAGGCTAATCCGCTTAAAGCTGAGCAGCTGATGGGGCGAGACCTGCCTTCTTGGTACGATCGCACCAGTGTCAATTTGCGCCAAGAAATTGATAAGAGCATAATGCCAGAAGACTGGCGCAGGCAGATTGTTGGCGGCCACCAAGATTTCACTTACAGTCTTGATGCTCTGGCTAATAGGCCCAATCCTAAGCCAATCTTGACTGTTTATGGTTCTGCTCGCTTTGCCGAGAATGACTTCCGCTATCAACGGGCACGCTACATTGGTGGCAGGGCTGTGCAAGAGGGCTACGACGTTATGACCGGCGGTGGGCCTGGCACGATGGAGGCCGCCAATCGCGGCGCCTATGAGGCCGGCGGTAATTCCATCGGCGTGGTACTCAAATTACCCCATGAAAAACGGGGTAATGGCTATCAGACCCTAACATTGACCCATCGCAATTTCTACACTCGAATGGAAGTATTGAAGAAGGCTCAGGCATTCACTGGTGAAGACGGTGGAATCGGCACTGCCGCTGAGAATCTTGATACGCTTACTCATATCCAAACAGGAAAACTTGGTGAAGTACCGGTCGGATTTATTGGCAAAGAAAAGTATGGAATGGTTGATAAGATGCTTCAGTATATGGTCAAAGATGGCACTGTCAGTCCGCGAGATCGCGAGCTGTATGGAATTTTTGATGATCCCGATGCCATGTTCCGTCATTTCGCCAGGGTTCGCGCTCACCGCGCCGAACAAGAACGTCTTGCTGCTGCTTCTGTGCAAAATCCTTCGGTAAAACCAGACATAATTGAAGCTACACCTTAATTGGTGTACATTGTCTTTGTAAATTATTTGCTCCATGGTTAACCAATGCACTTCCATTGGGCAGATTGGCTAAATCGTATCGGCGACTAGCAACTTACCCAGGACAATCTAGGCTTTAGGGGAAAACATGTCTCTTTTCAATCGCTTCACTCGAGGAGTTGCTGCCTTAGTTGTTGCAGCTGGTCTAGGTCTTTCCACTTTAGAAGCTCAGTCTAAAGCTCCAACCGCCTTTCAAGGAAAAGTGTTAGTGGTCTTGTCTAGTGCGAAGGCCCTCACCCTCAAAGATGGTGTTCAGCATGCCACTGGATTTTATATGAACGAACTGGGTGTTCCCCTGCAGGCTTTGATAAAGGCTGGTTTCGAGCCTGTTTATGTTAATCCCCAGGGCAATCAACCGACGATGGATGTAAGTTCTGACAAACCAGCTTTTTTTGCCAATGCCGCTGAATACAATGCTGTAAAAGAGCTACTCAAAGATCCTAAACTTGCTCACCCGCAAAAACTCTCAGCTATAGCTGCTGGTGATCTCGATCAGTACGTGGGTATTTTCGTTCCTGGTGGTCATGCACCGATGGAAGACTTGTGGAAAGATGCTTCTCTTGGCAAAATTTTGAGACATTTTCACAGTAAGAATCAGCCCACAGCCTTAATTTGTCACGGACCGGTTGCTCTTCTTTCCACTCTAAACAAGCCTGCTGAATTGGGCAAGGCCCTTGAAGCCAGCCATTCGGCAAGCAAGAAAGATAACAATAGGGATGCAGCAGAAAAGCCTGTGACTTCTAAAGAACTTTGGACTTATCAGGGCTATCGCATGACTGTTTTTAGTGATGCTGAAGAGAAGCCCAACGAGCCCACTGCCCTTGGTGGCTACATGAAATTTTATCCAGAAGATGCTTTAAGAGCAGCCGGCGGTAAGTTGCAGATTGCTCCAGCGAAGAAAAGCAAAGTGGTGCAAGATCGAGAATTGATCACTGGTCAAAATCCATTCTCTGATAAAGAGCTAGCCACGGCCTTTTTGAAAGCACTTAAATTTAAGGGTGAAGTGAAGTAGTTACCTGGCGCAGCTGTCTCAGTAGTGCGTGGCTGAGGATGACAGGGATGAGCGCGACATTGCGACCGAGAGCTATTGGCCAGCAGTAGCCTACCGCTGCTGGGCTTTTGCCGCTTTTGAAATCACCTAAGGCACGGGCGAGCTTGCGCAAGTGGCTAGGGCCAAAAGGACCATCATTGATTTTGTCGATTAACTGGCTCGGTAAGCCCTTCTCTCCATGAAGAGCGCCGCACCAGGCCCCTACTATGGCAGCGTTGCTATCGGTATCACCGCCAGCTTTGATTGTCCACTGTAGCGCGGTGAGAGTGTCGTCGCCCCAGCGCAGAAAAGCAAAAGCAGCAAGAGCTACGCTGTGATTGACAAAGCCACTACACCCTAGCTGTTGAGCGGCTGCTTCTATGGATGCTTGCTGCTCAGCGAGGCTGCGAGCTAAGTCTAAGGCCTGGCGTAACCAGGTTTCTTGAATAACATTGATAGCTGTGTCAAAAGCGCTGTAGCGACTGGCTTGATCTTTGCATTGCCTATTGGTATAGGCGGCGGCAGCTAGTTCAGCCACAAAAAGAGCACCGTCAGTTGCCCTCCTGTCGAGGTGAGTGGTGCGGGCAATGCTTTCGCCGAGCTTGATGCGATATTCTTGCTTGTCATGATAAAAGACGCCGATGATGGCCGCGCGCATAGCCGCCCCGTTGCCAGCAGAGTGAATGCCGGTTTGTTTTGCACCGGTCAACATTTTTAGACATGACAGGCTAGTGGCTTGGCCAACTCCAAAAGGTAGTCTAAAGAACCAACCCAGCATTGCTATTTTGAATGCTTTGGTAGCGGCTCTGATGTCGTTAGGCGCGCGAATTAGTGATTGGGCCACTAAGGCTGACTGTTCGGTATCGTCGCTGACAAAGCCAATATTGTCGAGCAAATAGTAGCGGTCGATGGTATGGGGAAACCAGACAGAAATGGTTTTGCTCGATAACCCTTCCATGTAGAGGCCAAGGGCGTCACCAATGGCGGTGCCTAGTAAAGTGCCGGCAAGATGACTGTAGATTGATTCGTCGATGGTGGCACCTTATCCCGATAGTTGACTATTGTTTGACAGCATCCTTAAGCAGCTCTTCTGGCGATTCTTTATAAAATGTAGCGCTAGAATTTTTATCAAAGTTGAGAGTCTGCGGAAAGGAGATTCGAATTTTTTTTGGCAAGTATGAGTCTTTGAAGTCTTTAATTGCCTTTTTGCTTAGAGAGCTTTCTAGTAGCTGTATAAATTCAAGTTTTTTCAATCTGCCAATAATATTCAGTACCTTATCTGATGCTAGCTCAGTATCAAGGTTCAGGGTTTTGATGTTCTTGCAGCTGGCTAATAGATTTGCGTCACTTTCAGTTAGCGGTTTTGCCAGGTTACTCAGGGCTAGTTGTTGAATCTTGAGGGAGCCCTGCAGCGCTTCTAAAAGCTCAGTCTGCTCCGATAGGAAATTACACTGTAGCTTTTCTAATTCTTTAAGCCGGTTCAGTTTTGCCAGTCCACGACCGGTCAGTTCTGTATCGTTGACGTTAAGGCTCTCTAGATTGGCTAACTTGTTCAGAGCCGTGACATGTTCATTGCCTAGCTGGCTTCCTTCAATAGAAAGCGCTCTAAGGCCAACCAGCTTGGCTATGTAAGGCATTGCCTTGCTTAAGTCAAAATGTTCGTTCCTGTCAATTGATGGAAGGATCGTCAGCCCATAGAGCTCGTCGGGCTGAAATGAGTCGAATAATTCGGGATGCGAAAGAATAACTATGTTAGGAAAGAAATAGAGCGGTTTATTGGCGGGGAGATTCACTAGACCTTGGCAGACGGTAGCATGCCTGCGGCTATTATCTAAACCGATTTGGCCAATTGCTTGATCAGTTGGGAATTTAAATTGCACGGTACTGCCGCCATTAACCAGTTGCGAGAAGTATTGCGGCTGGCTGTTATTACTTTGGTCTGCTTCCTTTGTTGCTGTTTCTAGTTGCGAATGGTAATTAGCCATATCTATGGCGGGTATTTCTGAGTCTTGAATTTTTACTTTCGCTTTGCTTGGGCGATTCCAGATTGAGAACATACTAGTGCCTAGTATTAGTGCGATGGCTGAGATGATTACGGTTAGTAATATAGTTCTCGAAGGCTTTGACGAAGATTGACCATCGTCGTTATAACTTTGATTGCTTGCTTCTCCCAGCTCTTCCATCTGCCGAAAAGCTGGCGAGCTTGCTTGAATCTCTTTGCCGTTTTTTATTCTCTCTAAGTCGATGGCCAGTTCTTTTGCCGACTGATAGCGATCTTGTGGTCGTTTGGCCAAGCAAGTGGCTAGAGCTGCTTCGATGGATAGAGGGAAATTTTGCTCTGGGGAGACATCGCTTAGTAATGGAGCGACCTCTTCTTCGTGCATGAGCATAGTGTCGACTGAGTTTTTTCCTTCAAAGGGGACATAACCCGTCAGTACTTCAAAGAGTGAACAGCCAATTGAATAGATATCAGAGCGGGCGTCGATAGTGTCGCCCGTGCATTGTTCCGGGCTCATGTAATATGGGCTGCCAAAAATGTCACCAGCCATGGTCATTTTTTGCAGATTGCTAGCATCAGCGCTAATTAATTTCGAGATACCGAAGTCTAATACCTTTATTGCTGTGGCACCGTTGTTGGTGCATAGCATAATGTTAGCGGGCTTGATGTCTCGGTGCACAATGCTGTTGCGGTGAGCGTAGGCTAGGCCGTTCAGTACCTCAATAAAGATGTTCAGGGCTGGCTTGAGTTTGAGCGGTCCTTGATCTACTAAAATTTCTTCTAAGCTGCGGCCATTTAAGTAGTCCATAGCATAGAAGGGCGTTGAACCGGCATGTATTCCTAAATCGTAGACATTGACGAATGAAGGATGATTGAGTGCCGCCATGGTTTTGGCTTCAGCTTTGAAACGCAGCCAGTTTTGCTCATTGACCAGGTCTGGAGCTAGAACTTTCAAAGCAAATTGTTTATGTAGTGATGTCTGCTCAACTAAGTAGACAACCCCCATTCCACCCATTCCAATTTGCGAGATGATGCGGTAGGTGCCACCTATAACAGTGTCGTTTGAAAGGATAGTTTGTTCAGCTGAATCGCTGGCAGCTAGCTTGCGTTTCTTTACACTTTCAGTAAACTGCTTTTTCTGCGCCAGACGATAGGCTGTTTGAGTGCGGCCACTGCTTGCACTCCTCTTTGCTCGAGCATCACTTCCAGCAAGCGAGCTCGCACTAGCTCCTGGACAGCTGCAACGCAGCTCTTTGAATAAAAACGATGTAAATGAGCCAGCTCTCTTGTCGATTGGCCGTGATTTGCCACAGTTTAGACAAAGCGGGCTAGCGTCAATAGTTTTGGCTCTTCCTGGCTGTTTTGCTTTGGCGGCTGCACATTGGCAATAATTTTGCTGAAAGAAATATGAGGTAAAAGAACCAGCACGGCTGGCGAGAGGCGGTTTGCCACAATTTTTGCAAAGTTCGCTGCTCATGCTCTCACCATAGGTGATTCTAATTTTAGCAGCCTCTCCAGCTCGATAAGCTGGCCCGGTGGCCTAATTGTCTCGCTAACCCGGTCGTTGTCAAGCTTTGGCGATTGCAAATACTTGCTTAGCATCTAGGTGCTTGCCAAGGCATCTGCGCTAGCATATAGGCTGCTCATCCCATTTAGGAGAAACTACGCTCATGCGTCATCCCAGCGTTCCCGAATCATTGGAAGGTTGGTGGATACTCCACCGTATGTTTGACTTCGACCGCTTGTCTTGGGACGAGCTACCGGCCGATGAACGCGCTGCTATTTTGAAAGAAGCAAGTTCAGCCTTGGCAGCTTTGAAAGATAGTGAAGATAGCGATCTGGGCTTGGCTCAGATGGTTGGACACAAGGCCGACCTGATGCTCACTCACTATAGCCGCAATTACGAAGGCATGGCCCATGCGCAGATGGTCTTTGACAAGCTGCGGTTGGCTAACTACCTTACTCCAGCTACTTCGTATGTATCAGTGCTAGAGCTTGGTCTCTATGAAGCGACCGGTAAGATTCACGCTACATTGAAAGAGCGTGATCTGAAAGCTGGCTCCCCTGAATGGATTCAGGCCTTCGATGAGATGGTTATGGCCCAGGCTAAAATTCCCCACTTTGGTGGACGTCTCTGGGCTCGTATCCCGCAAAAACGTTATGTTTGCTTCTATCCAATGGATAAGAAACGTGGTGAGTCAGTTAACTGGTACACCTTGCCTTACGAAGAGCGCGCTAAGTTGATGATTGAGCATGGCAAGATTGGCAGAACCTACCATGGTTTAGTTAATCAAGTAATCTCGGGCTCTATCGGCTTTGACAAGTTTGAGTGGGGCGTAGATCTTTACGCTGATGATCCAATGGTGTTCAAGAAGCTGATCTACGAAATGCGCTTTGATGAAGCTAGTTCGAAGTATGGCGACTTCGGCGATTTCTACTCGGGCGTGCAATTCTCGCTTGATCAGTTAGCTACCTATTTTGATGGCACTGGTGTGCCAGCGCTTAACGTGTTGGAGTCTGCTGCTGTAGGCTAGCTAGTTTGATAGCTAAGATGCCACGAAAGCCACCACTAAAGGCACTGTTTTTCGGCCTCGTTACTTGTTTGTTGCTGCTGACAGGATTTTTCTGGCAGAACATTGTTGCGTCAAGCCCTTGGCTTTTAGGCTATCGTGGGCCAGACCTGTTTGGTATTTATACAGCCAAATTGGATGGCAGTGGCGTTCGTTCGATTTTGTTTGATGAGAAGCGTGAACTTTCGCACCCCAGGGTTTCTCCTGATGGTAAGCGCATAACTTTTACTCGCTACAATCGTTTGCTAGGTGGTGGAATCGCTGAAGAGAATGGCAGTGATTATTTGCACACCGAAGTTGTGATTGCCGATATCGATGGTTCTCATCAATTGTCTATTGAGCCAACGGCAGCGCATGTTTTAAACGCTAATAGCAGCTGGATAGACAACAATTCTGTTCTGTACGTGCACCGGTCTGATTTGACTTCGTTGCCAGAGCTGAGGATATATCATTTGTCCTCACGAAGAGCAAATCGCGTACCGACACCGGCTGGTTTAGCGGTTTCTGATCCTCATTGTGTCAATGGAAGAGTTGTCTTTCCTGTGGTGCCTATTGACTTGAAAGCGACGACTTGCTGCTTGTATACGATGAAGTTGGATGGCAGTGGCTTTCGCCAGCTAACGGCGCCGCAAATTACTCCAACGTCTGCTGCCCTTAGTTTTAAGCTCGGTGACTATGATCCGTGGTTCTCGCCAAGTGGTGATACGGTGGTCTTTATGCGTTATTTCGGTGGGGTTGACTGGCGCATTTTCAGCGTCAATGTTAGTACGGGGGCTGAAAAACTATTGACTCGTCCTGGAGAAACTAGCGCTATACCCGAGTGGTCCAGCGATGGCAAGTCAATTATTTTTGTCAATTTTGATAAGACAAAACTTGAGAATCTTGGTTTGTATACCATGGTGCCTTCTGGCTTGAATAAGCAGAAAATTCCGCTGCCTGGAGGGTACTTATATACGCATCCTTCTTTTCTTCCGTCAAATTTAGCAGGTGCTGGCTCAGGTAGTAATAATAATGCAGCCATCATATATAGTGCTCGTCGGGTTCCAGGATTGCCTGGTGCGCGCTGAGATATTTTCGTGCAAATTGGTTCTAGTTCGTGATCTTCTTTGTCGGCAATTGCTTGCGAAGCTTTTCCAGCTCTGCCTTGATTGTGGCTATCCTCTCTTTGTTCATTGGATGACTTGAGATGATGGCGAGGACGGCATTGTCTTTTGTCATTTTGTCTGCTTCTAGGCGCTGGAAAAAATCGATGAAGGCCTCGCCTTTGTAGTCGGCCAAGGTCACCAGTTTAATTCCTTCAATGTCGGCGGCTGTCTCTTGTTTGCGGCTGTAATTTAAGCTCTCAAGACCTTCAGCCATAGAAAGCATATTGGCCATGTTGTCTGCGGTTTCAGAGCCAGCTACGGCACCAGTAATGATGGTTATGAATGAGAGAAGGCCAACTCTTCTGACAGCGGCTCTCAAAACGTCTCGATGCAAGACATGGCCAATTTCGTGGGCCATTACCCCCGCCAGTTCGTCGTCGCTCTGAGCGGCGTCTATGAGACCCGTGTTGACGTAAATGGAGCCAGCGGGAAAGGCAAAGGCATTGATTTCAGGGTCTTTATTTGTTTGAAAATGAAATGTGTATGGGCATTTGTCTAGCTGGGCAACTAGCCGTTGGCCAATTTTCTTTATGCGCTTAGATTGAACAGTATCTTTTTCTTCGTTTTTGGGCTTGGGTAGAAAATCAGCTACTTTTGCTTCTAATTTATTATCAATGCTGGCAACCAGTGCCCCTTCTAGTGGGTCCATAGCCAGTACGGTGGCGAGCAACAACAGTGCCGAAATTGCCGATACAGTTAGCCAGTAGCGCTTAAATCGACTGTGCCGCTGGGTCACGTTCTTTTTAGCTTGATCGGCTAGCTTAGTGATAGCTGTTGAGCCACTTTGTGTTAGTTGCTCTAGCAGCTTGTCGTCGTGAGTAATGAGAACCCTGCCACTCTTGCCGCAGATAATTTTGAAGCGATCGCCAGCATGGCCAGCCGCTTCAATAGTGAGATCGTCTAAGTTTAAGTTAGCATCAATTTCTTTGATGTAGAGACCTTGAGCGCTGAGCTGCAGTGTAACAACCTTAGCTTCTGCTGCGTCTACTTCAAATAGTCGAGCTTTGAAATCCTCGCTCATTAGACGAAACCTTACCCCCTGCTCGGAACAAAGCGACGAACCCAGGCACCGAATCCTTTCGGGTTCCTTGTCTGGATCCAGACCTTTCCTGGCCCTGTGAATTTGCAGGCCAGGCCTTCGCCGCTAGTAAAGCTTGAAATCCAGTTGGCCCCGGCTTTTACTATTTGATATTCAAGGTCTCCAGACCATGCCACCACGTGTCCGTTGTCGACTATATATTCTTTGCCTGCTGGTATGGGAATTTCCATAATTGCGCCAAAGGCTGCCACTGCGACTTCGCCGTGACCGCGCACATGCAAGACAAAGAAGCCCGCACCAGAGAACACTCCGGCCGTCAACTTTTGCACTCTGGTATCCATTTCAATGTCGCCGAGGCCGGCAAGCATACAGCCATTTTGAATATAGTAATCTTCGCTATTGCGCATCGGTAATATTTTTATGTCGCCTGGCACCGATGGAGCAATGATAATGTCGCCATCGCCAGTAGTGGCGGTAATTTCTTGAAAGAAGAATGATTCGCCACCCAAGAATGATCTTTTGAAGGCGCCAAATACTCCGCCCCACATATGGCCTTTGATTGACAAGTGCTGAGATTTAGCTACCATGGCTCCAGCTTCGGCTTTGAATTTCTCCCCGCGTTGAAGATTGACTCGGAGAACAGCGTTAGAGCCTTCGTGCATAGTTTCATACTGCATTGAATTTTTCCTTCAATTTGCTTTCAATTTGGTTTATCTTAGCGAATAAACCCATATTCTCACTTGATTAAACTTAGGTCTAACTAGGTATAGAGGCAAGAGGTTCTACTTTCAAGGGATTTTTAGATATTATGGCAGTCGGTCGATCAGCAGCTAGTAGCGATGACAAAATTCCAAAGAAATATCCCGCTCGGCTCTATCAGGCTGACAGTGGTGAGCCTATCAGTGCCTTGGTTTCAATTCAAGGGGATGATTTACTGATCTCGGCCATAGATGGTGAGCATCTCCATAAGTTTGAGGCGGCCAAGGCTAGTGCGTCAGGCGATAGTATTAGCTTTTTGTTGTCGAGTCTACAGGTTAAAGGTGGTGGTTCTGAAGGCGATAAGGTTGTGCTTATCGATTCCGTCAGCGCTACAACCATAATCATTAACTCTCACGATTTTCTTGGCGAGTTGCGTTTGGCTATGCCAGCCCAGCAAATCAAGGGGAATTTTCAACGCCTCAAATTTCAACGATTTCAGTCTAACTTTAGAAACGGTGTGGTTTGGGTAGTTTTTGCTGGCGTAGTTCTCATTTTCCTTTTTATTGTCACTACGGCGATTATGTATGAGTCTAAGCACCCTGGCCACAAAGGTGTTTCTGTTTCTGAGCAGGAAGATGAAGAGCAAGCGACCAGTCAGAGCGATGATAGGTCTGCCGAATCTGTGGAGGCAGTCTCCGAAGAGTATGCTGTGACATATTATGATAGTGAGACAATGAGTGAGGAGGCTAATCAAGCTCTCACTAGTTACTTGACGGCTTTTCGCATCAAGACTCAGTCTAAGATGCGTAAATTTATTGCTAAGCCCATGCTCAATGGAGTGGTGGTAGAGCTTACCATTGGTGCTAGCGGAAAATTACTGGACAGCTGCATCGCGCAGTCTGCTGGTGTCGCTAACGATAAACTGGTACTGAAGGTGGTGCGCAATGGTTTTCCTCTTCAGCCATTGCCAAAAGGTGTGCAAAGCCCTATAAGAGCTAAGATATTGCTTAAGTGACAATGTCCCTTCGAAGTTGGCCTTTAAATGCAAAAATCCTAATGCTTTAGCGATTATCAAGTGTTAGAGTGGTTGTGCGGGGTTTGGGAATTACTATGCCAACTGTCAACGAAGCGCCTTCTTCTTCTTCTTCTTCTTCCAATACTATGGCGCAAAAGATTCGTAAGCTATTGGCTCTGGCCGATGGTAATAAGAATGAGAACGAACGCAACTCCGCCATGAAGTTGGCTATGGAGCTTCTCTCTAAGCATAACCTCGATATGGCTCAGGTTGCTGATAGCGCTGAAGATGTTGACGTGGTTGAAGTAGATGCCTATTTGAAGCTTGATCCCTGGATTCGCAGCATCATGCATGCAGCCTGCACTCTCTACTACACTCGTTTCATTATGCGCCCTATCTATGGTGGCTACTATGGCGATAGAAAAGAGTGGCATCCCACTTTTGTTGGTACCCCAGAAAACATTGATTGCACAATGGAAATTGCCACATGGCTGATTGATTCAATTAGGCAAGAAAGCAATTGGCTCTTCCGCGCCGCCTACGAGAGGCGCAGCTTCAGGGTTGGTGCTGCTGACCGAATTTTGGAGAGAGCCAATCAACTAATTGCCGAGGAGAAGCAAACTTGTGGCAGCACACCAAGCAATAGTCTAATGGTGTTGCGCAATCAGCTTGAAAGCGCCAACCAGAAGTATATGGACAAGAAAAATCTTGGCACTTTTCAAAGCCGTGGCAGCTACCACGACCGCTCGGCCTATGGCTTAGGTCAGTCGTTTGGCAATAATGTCAACTTGGGGAAAACAGTGAAGCCGAAGGCGCTACCTTACCACTCGCCCAGTTCGTAGTGGACACCGCTTCTATCCGGCCGCGCTTCGCCCATGTAGCCAATCTTGCTGTTGCGCACGGTGTAACCGCCTGAATTAGTTTTGCTAATCGTCGTGGTGGTTTTGTCTGGTCTGTAGACTACTGTTGTTCCGTTTGTCTTGCGAACAAGGCGACCTTTGCTGCCATTGGGGTATTCAATTATAAAAGCGTGGCTCTCTGCACCATCCGGCAATATCACGGTGCCGTCAGCAAAGCCATCTTCGATGATATAGCTACCATCAGGAAAACGACGCAGGTAGCAGCTTGAGCCAT